>Ga0070664_100005519_pt1 | contig 10154 bp, 6 predicted proteins | sample KBSC73metaG_FD_65863 | JGI IMG/M metagenome (GOLD analysis project Ga0070664, IMG submission 65863) | Corn rhizosphere microbial communities from Kellogg Biological Station, Michigan, USA - KBS C7-3 metaG | ecosystem: Host-associated > Plants > Roots > Rhizosphere > Soil ... | reverse complement strand
GTAGCCAACCTGAACGACGCAAAAGAATGCGTCGAACCGCGCCGAAGCGCCAGCCTTTCGCGACAAAAGGCAGTGACAATCAGGGATATCGGAATTTAGTGCCTCCTAATCCGATCCGTCGCGAACATCCCAAAGCGTTACGAGAATCGCCTCGCATCACCACACCATCAGCACCGGCGTGCCGTTCCGCATTTGCTGCCGCGACGTAGTGTGCGCGCCGCGTATCGCCTCTTCGAATGCGCGCAGCGGCATGGCTGCGTCCGGCGTCGTTCGCGCGGTCGCGACCAGCCCGAACTCCGTACCGGCGCGCTCCGCGGTCACGAAGCCGATCCAGAGTGGCGTCGAATCCGACGAGGCCGAATCTCTTATCTCCGCGGCATGCCAGAGCCTCACGACCAATCGATGATGCGGATCGACCGCGCGCACGAACGTCAGCGCGGGCGGCTGCCCCTGATGGAACTTGGGTAGCACCGGCAATTCGGCGAGCGGCGTAGCCGGTGCAAACCACAGCAGCGCCGCGCTGGATTTCCACGCCGGCGGAACATGCCATTGCGAGGCTTCGAGCACGCGCGCGATGTTGTCGGCCGTGGCGACCCACTGAATCGCGAACGGCTCCTCGCGTTGCCCCCGCACTTCGGAGCGGGCGGCGGGCAGCGTCTGCCATTCACCGTCCTTCCAGCCATCGAGCGTGAGCGTGCGCTCCATCACGGGTTTCGCGTAGCGCGCGACGTCCCGCTCGTGGTAGCGGTGCCCGTACGCGGCGCCGAAAAACGTCATCGTCGCGAAGACGACGACGAGCATCGGCAGCGCCCGCAGCGGGCGTTCCTTGACGTGGTTGATGTAGGCGATGCAAAGCAGTCCGATCCATGCCAGGCCGAGGCCGATGCTCGCGACGACGTCGGAGAACCAATGCGCGCCTAGATAGACGCGCGAGAACGCGACGAGCACGGCGATGCCGGCGGCAGGCAATGCGAGCACGATCTTCTGCCATCCGGGCTTCCCGTGCGCGAGCAGGAAGGCGAGGAAGCCGTATACGACGATCGACGTCGCGGCATGGCCGCTCGGGAAAGAATAGGGATCGACGAGCTCGTAACGCGTCTGCGGACGCGCGCGCTCGAGACCGTACTTGAGCGCGATCACCAGCAGCTCGGCGAACACGACAGCCGCAATCCAGTAAGCGAGTGTCTGCCAGCGCCGAACGATTGCGAGCCACAGCGCACCGATGGCGACCACCGGTATCACGACGTATGCGCTGCCGAGCTCGGTGATGACGATCATGACGTCGTCGAACCAGCCCGTGCGCGTCGCCTGCAGCGTCTCGTAGATCGTCTGGTCCACATTCACCAGCGTGTCGCGGGTTACGACGTCCTCGACCACGCCCAGGAACAGCCACGCGCCGCCGATCAGCAGCGTTGCCGCGACGAGCAGCGACACCGATTCCCGCCGCGCCGGATCGACGAGCGGCAGCACCAGGCGCGCGAGCCAGCCGGAGCGGCCTTGGGCGTGCGTGACGATCCGCTGCTGCAGCAGGCGCACGTAGGGCCAGCCGACGCGGACGACGAGATGGATCACTTGCGCAATCAGCCACAGGCCGACGACGATCAGTCCCACCAACGCCACCAGCCGCGCGCTGACGGCACCCGCGAGCTGCAGCGACGCGCCGAAGAGCGCTCCTGGAATGAGATGCGCGGCCGCCCAGACGAACGCCGACAGCACGTTCATCGCGAGGAACTGGCCGGCCGGCATCCCGGACATGCCGGCGATGATCGGCACGATGGCCCGCAACGGTCCAAAAAACCGGCCGAGGAACACGCTCTTGCCGCCGTGCGCTACGAAGTACGCCTGGCCACGCACCATGAGCTCCGGGTGATTGCGGATCGGCCACATCGCGCAGATCGCGTGCTTGTAGCGACGGCCCAGCCGATAGCTGATCCCGTCGCCAAGGATGGCGCCCGTCACCGCAGCCACACTGACCGCCCAGGGATCGATCGCCTTCAGGCCGATCAGCATGCCGCCCGCGAACACCACCGTGCTTCCGGGGAGTACCGTGCCGACCAGCGCCAGCGATTCGGCCAATGCCGAAATGAACACGGCGGCCAGCGCAAGCCCGCCGTGCACAGCGAAGAAATCGATCAGCGATTGCAGGTGCGCTTCCAGGCGGCGAAGCCTAGCACGCCGCTCCGGGCGCGAGCGCCGTCACGCCCTGGCCTTGCGGCCCTTCCTGCGTGCGCGCACGGGTGCGACCTCGTCGCGCACCGGTTCGTCGAGCACGCGTCCGCGGCTCGCGATCACCTGCGCGTAAAAATGCGCGCTGTCCTTCGCCGTGCGCTTCTGCGTCTCGAAGTCGACGTGAACGATGCCGAAGCGCTTGGAGTAGCCGTGCGACCACTCGAAGTTGTCGAGCAGCGACCACGCGAAATAGCCGCGCAGATCCACGCCCGCGGCGAGCGCGGCATGAATCGCGCGCAGATGCTTGCGGTAGTAATCGACGCGCAACGGATCGGCGAGCCAATCACCCTCCACGACCGGCGGATCGAAGAAGGCCGCGCCGTTCTCCGTGACGTAAACCGGCGGATTGCCGTAGCGCCTCTTCACCCAGACGAGCGTGTCGGTCAATCCCTGCGGGAACACTTCCCAGCCCGTCTCCGTGTACGTGGCGCGCGTCTGCCGCACCGCGCTCGCGCGAAGCGGCCACGCCTCGGCGTCGAACCGCGTGACGCTCCGCGTGTAATAGTTGACACCGACGAAGTCGATCGGCTGGCGAATCAGCGCCAGGTCCTTCGCCGGCCACCGCGGCCACGCCTCGCCGAAAATCTCCTCGAGCGGCTTCGGATAGCGGCCCAGGAATACGGGATCGAGGTATTGGCGATTCATGTACGCGTGCGCGCGCGACGTCGCCGCGACATCCTCGACACTCCTCGACGCGGCGTATTTCGGCTCGAGATTCACGACGATGCCGATGCGGTGCTTGCCGAGCGCGCGATACACCTGCACGGCAGCGCCGTGCGCGCGAAGAAGATTGTGCGCGGCGATCGGCGGCTCGAACCGGCTGCGATGCCCGGGTGCGAGCGTGCCATGGAGATATCCGCCGTCGGTGACCACCCACGGCTCGTTCAGCGTCGCCCACATCGTCACGCGGTCGTCGAGCTTGCGAAACACGGCCGACGCATAGTCGGTGAACCAGTCCGCGATATCGGGATTGAGCCACCCGCCACGATCGTCGAGCGCGGCCGGCAGGTCCCAGTGGAAGAGCGTGACGCACGGCGCGAGCCCGTGCGACAGCAGCGTGTCGACCAGGCGATCGTAGTGCGCGAGGCCCTTGGCGTTGACTTTCCCCCGCCCCTCCGGCAATACGCGGCTCCACGCGATGCTGAATCGGTATGCGTTCATGCCGAGCCGCTGCATCAGCGCCACGTCTTCGGCGTAGCGGCGATACTGGTCGCATGCGACGTCGCCGCTGTCGCCGTCGCGCACGAGCCCCGGGGTGCGCGTGAACCGATGCCAGATGCTCGGCCCGGCGCCATCGACGAGCGGCGACCCTTCGACCTGATAGGCCGATGTGGCGCTGCCCCATAGAAAATTCTCGGGAAACTCGATTGCGCGCTTGCGGGAGGGCGCCATGATCGTGGTGGCCGGAGATCGGGAAATGAGCCGGAATGTCGTCGCTCGCCTCAGCGACCGAGCTGCAGCACGACCTTGGCGTCGAGCGCGTCGATGCGCACTTCGTTGCCCGTGATCATGACCGGCTTGCCGTTGATGCTGGCGTGCAGCAGCCGCGGCCAGGGACCTGCGAGCACGAATCCGCCGGGCGGAACGCGTCCCGTCGCGGACAGCGTCAGCTCGGCGATGCGCTCGCCCGTGCGCACGAGCGCGTAGCTCACGGTGCCATACGGCGTGTGCAGGCCATGGATTGCAACACCGGCGCGATCGAGCCAGGCATCGGGAATGCCAACCGCGAGCATCATCGCGCCGTCGGCGCGCTCGTAAGCGAAGAGATCGAGGACCGAGCGGATGTAGTCGGACGCGACCCAGGCGTGCGGCAGGTCGCCGATGAACAGCGGCTTACGCACGTCGTGCGCGACGACCTCCGGCCACTGGTTCCACGCGCCCGGATCGCGCCCCGTCATGAAGAATTCGAGCAGCTCGTGCGCGCGCTCGCGCCATCCGAGGCGCACGAACGTCGCGACATTTCGCAGCTCGTAAGGCGTGTAGACGTCCCAGGGCATGCGACCGTCGCGCCGCGCAACGAACTCTTTCCAGTAGCGCTCGAACGTGGGCGCCACGAGCTTCTGTGGCAGCTCACGCGCGCCAGGTCCAGGCGCGAACGCGATCGTCGACGACGTCGGGTCGAAATCGCCGAGCTCGACCGAGCCAGGCAGGTAGTCGATGCGGTGAAGCTCCGCGGTCGCGCGCAGCGACGCGTTGAGATCGGCGCGAAACTCGTCGCGCGCGGCTGCGAACCGGCGCTCGTCGTCCGTGCGCCCGAGCGCATCGGCGAGCGCTACGATGCTGTCGTAGCCCTTGAGCGCCCAGAGATCGTCCCAGTACGAATGCACGGGCTTGGCGGAATAGCCTTCGTGGCTGATCGAAGCGGGCAGCATCCCGAAATAGGGGTTAGGCGCACCGTTGGCCGACGCGTGAACGCGCTCGCTCTGGCGCAGGCTTTCCAGGTAATCGGCGGCGGCCTCGAGCCGCGGCCACAGCTGCGTGAGCAGCGTGCGATCGTACGTGTACCGGTAGACCTCGCCTGCAAGGAACAGGAACTCGCCGGGGCTGTCGTTCTCGGGCACGGGATCGGCGCCGCGCGCATCGATGCAGCATGGCACCTTGCCGTTGGCGAACTGATGCGGCGCGTACCACCGCAGGTAATCGGAAGCGACGGTTGCATGGCCGAGCCGCATCAGCGCTTCCGCGATCATCGTGCCGTCGCGGATCCACGACCGCGCGTAGGAGCGCGTTCCCGGCCGCAACCGCGGACCGTCGCGCGTGACCAGGATGTGCGCGAGCGCGGTGCGCATCGTATCGGCGAGCGGCTGCGCCTCGGGCGGCACACGAAGGGTCACCTCGTCGAGCTTGTCGCGCCATGTCGCCGTGGCGCCGGCCTGTTCGCGCTCGAGCCATTGCAGCGGCGAGCGGCCCGCGAGCACGGGCGCCGCGCCTGTCTCGGTCAGCGGTGTCGCGATGCCGAGCGTGGCGCGCGTCCGCGGCGCGAGCGTGATCGGGTAGAACAACGTGCCGGATGCGTAGCCGAACTCATCCTGCAAGTCCCGTCGCGCCGCGCGATTGTCGTTTGCCGCCAGCGATGGGAGCAGCGGACCCGCATCGAATGGCCGCAGCGCGACGCGTGCCGGCGTCGAGAGCGGATAGACGCTGCGCGCGCCGTTCACCTTCAGCGCGCGGCCATCCCATGCGAGCGCGCGGATCGAGCTCGTTCCGCCCACGGTGCTCAGGAACTGCACCGGCGGGTTCACCTGGAACGGCCGCACGGCAAGCACCAGCGTGAGCTGCAGCGGCTGATCCGTGAGGTTGGCGACGTCGTAGCGGCCGACGAGACGCACGTCGTCGGGATTGCCGGTGGCGAACGTCGTGATGCGCAGCGACCAGCGCGGCGTCGTCCATTCCACGCCGGGCATCGGCAGATCGTCTTCGACCAGGAACGGGCGAGATTCCACGTCGGCCCACGTCGTCGTCTTGCCGCGCTCGATGACGAAGGGCTCCACGGTGAAGCCGCCGCGACCGATTTCGAGGGCACCGTCCTCGGAAAGCAAGCCGGTATCGCTGCCGCCGTCGACGCCCACCAGCGTCCATGCGCCCTGCTCGCCCGCGATCCCGCGTGGATACGCACCGCGTGGCGCATCGCGCGCGAGTGCCGCGAAGAACGCATTGGGCGTGGCGCCGAACGCGAGATCCTGGACGGCGATCTCGGCGAGCGCATACGATCGCTTCGGCCCTTCGTGGAACGCAAGGCGCAGGTAGCGCGTCTCCGATTCGGTCAGCAGCAGCGCGGCAGGACCGGACCCGCCCTCGGTGACGCGGCGAACCGTGCGCCATTTCCGCCCGTCGTCGGAAAACTGGACGTCGTAGCGCGACGCGTACGCGCCGGCCGCGAAGCGCAGTACGAGTCCGCCGAACTCGCGCGGCCGGCCAAAATCGACGCTGAGCCATTGCTCACGACCGCCGGCCGGATTGCTTTGCCACGCGGTTGCGATCTTGCCGTCGAGCGCGTACGCCGCGTCGGAGCCGCGCAGCGTGGACGACGCGCGAACCTTGGGCACCGGCCATTCGGCAGCGACGGCGGGAAGCTCGTGCAGCTCGAGGTCGCTCACGTAGAGCGAGCCGCGCCCGCCGTCGCGCCCGCTGGCCACGACGAACTCGATCGCGGCGACATGGCGCAGCGTGCGATCCTTCGTCGGCCCCCACGCGAACTCGACGTGGCGCTTCTTGATCGTGATCGGCTGCCATTCGCCCGGAAACGCGAAATCGGGGCGGCGATACCACCAGACGTTGTCGCCGCTCGCGTCGACGAGCTTGATCTGCAGGTCGTTGACCGGCGCGTCCGCGCGCAGCCAGAACGTGATCGCGTAGTTCTCCGGCAGGTCGATCGGCAGTGTGCGCCGCGCGAGCGCGTAACCCGCCGTGCCGCCCAGGTCGAAGTCGAGCCGCAGCGCGGGCCGCTTCGCGTCGACGACGTGATGCACGCTCGCCGTCACGCCGTCGGATGCGCCGGCCTTCCACGCGGCGACGTCGTCGAAGCGATCGAGGCTGTGTACGGAAGGTTGCGCCGAGGCGGAATGGAAGGCCGCGATCAGCAGGATGGCGAGCACCGCGCCGGCGAGCCGGCCACCGGCCATGGCTTTCGTGACGCGCGAAAAGGCCGCCGTCATCCCTTGACGCCGCCTGTCATCAGGCCCTGGATGTAATAGCGCTGCAGTACGAGAAACACGACGAGCACGGGAAGAATCGTCAGCACGGAACCTGCCATCATCAGCTCGTTGTCCTGCACGTGCTCACGCGAGAGCCCGGCGAGTGCGACCGGCAGCGTATAGAGCTCCTTGTCGGTGAGTACGATCAGCGGCCACATGAAATCGTTCCACGTGCCGAGGAGCGTGAAAACGGCCAATGTGACGACAATGGGCTTCAACAGCGGCACGACGACCATCGCAAAGATGCGCCCTTCGCTCGCTCCGTCGATCCTCGCCGCTTCGAGCAAGTCGTCGGGAATGGACAGCGCGTACTGGCGCACCAGGAAGATGCCGAAGATGCTCGCCATCGCCGGCACGATGACGCCGCCGTAGCTGTTCACGAGGCCGAGCTGCTTCAGCAGCAGGAAGAGCGGCACCATCGCCACCTGCCCGGGAATCACGAGCGCGCCCAGCATCAGACGGAAGATGCGGTCGCGACCGGCGAAGCGCAGTTTCGCGAACGCGTAGCCCGCGGTCACGTTGAAAAATAGCGACAACGCGGTTGCTGCAACGGCGACGAGCAGGCTGTTCGCCAGGTAGCGGCCGACGCCCACGCGCGCGAACAGCTCGCGATAGTTGCCGAGCGTGGGCTCGTGCGGCAGCAGCTGCGGCGGATAGACGCTGGACGCGCCCGGTGCCATGAACGAGACGGACAGCATCCACAGCAGCGGAAACAGCGCAACCACGGCGAGCCCGGCGAGCAACCCGTTGACGACGATCGCCGCCGGCCGCGGCATCAGCGCCGGCCTCGACGACCTGGCGGCCATCGCGACGCCGGTCATTGCCAGCCCGGCGCCCGGCGCGCCACGCGCATCTGGACGAGCGTCACCGCGAAGATGAGCAGGAACAGGAGAAAGGCAACCGCGGACGCGTTGCCCAGATTCCACCACTTGAAACCTTCCTCGTACATGAAGTACAGCACGCTGACCGTGCTTTGCAGCGGACCGCCCTGCGTCATCACGTACGGCTCGGCGAAGAGCTGGAAGTAGCCGGCGACGGTCAGGATGCCGACGATCGTCAGGATCGGCGTCAGCATCGGTAGCGTCACGAAGCGGAACTGGGCGAACGCCGACGCGCCGTCGATGCGCGCGGCTTCGTACAGGTCGTCCGGAATCTTCTGCAGTCCCGCAAGCAGGATGATCATGTTGTAGCCGAAATTCTTCCACACGGCGAACAGAATGATCGCGGGCATCGCGAAGCGCGGATCGCCGAGCCAGTCGATTTCCGGAATGCCGAGCGCGCCGAGCGCGTAGTTCAGCACCCCGTAGCGCGTGCCGAGCAGGTAGCGCCAGATCACCGCGACCGCGACCACCGTCGTCACCACGGGAGCGAACAGCGCCGTGCGGAAGAACGGCTGCAGGCGTGCGAGCCGCGAATTGAGCAGCAGCGCCGCGACGAGCGACACGGCGAGCGACAGCGGCACGCCGACAGCGACGAAGTACAGTGTATTGCCGAGCGCCTGCCAGAACAGCGGACGCCGCAGCAGCTCGGCGTAGTTGCGCAGGCCGACGATGCGCAGCGTGGACAGATCGGCGAGCGCATAGATGTCGAAGTCGGTGAGGCTCATCGCGAGCGCCGCCAGCACGGGCAGCACGAAGAACACTGCGATGACGCAGAGCGCCGGCGCGGCGAACCACCAGCCGGCGCCGCGCGACTTCACCGAGGCGATCCCTCGCGGGCGAGCAGCCACCGGCGCTTCTCGAGAATGCGGTCGGCGCGGGCGTCGAGCTCGGTCACCGCCTCGTCGACCGTCGCGAGGCCGCGCGCCGCACGCTCGGCGACGACGCGCATCTCGTCGGCAATCCGCTCCCACTCGGGCACCTTGGGCGTGGGCTTTACGCGCTCGAGCTGGTCGCGAAACGCCCGCGCGTGGACGTCGTTCGCGAGCATGGGATCGCTCCACCCACCGCGCCGCGGCGGCAAGTCACCGGTCAGCGCGTGAAAGCTGCGCTCGACATCGGGGCGCGACAAGTGCTCGATCAGCTTCCACGCGGCGTCCTTCACGCGCGACGCGCGAAACACGACGAGGCTCGACCCGCCCGCCGTCGAAGCGCCGGGGCCGCTCGGCCCCGGCAGTGGCGCGGTCGCCCACGCATCCTGCACGGACGCCGGAAGCCGCCGCGTGAATTCGCCGATGTTCCACGGTCCCGAGATGTAGAACGCGAACGTGCCGCGGCCGAACTCGGTCCACACGTTCGACATCTGCGAAGCGGTCACCGGCGGTGCGTAGCCGTCGCGGAACATGCCGACGTAGAAGCCGAGCGCGCGGCGAAAGCCCGCGCTTCGGAAGTTGCCGTAGCGGCCGCCGTCGCGCAGCAGGGGGTCGGCTTGCTGCAGCGCAAGCGCCAGCAGCGGCTCGACCTCGTTCAGCGGCAGCAGGATCGCGTACTGCCCGGGACCGGCGCGCGCTTTCACCGCGGCGAGCGTGCGCGTCCAGTCGGCCCACGAGGCGGGGGGATCATGAACGTCCGCGGCTTGCGTCAGGTCGCGCCGATAGAACAGAAGCCGCGTGTCGACGTACCACGGCACGCCGTAGGCCCGGCCCTCGACGACGTTCGTATCGAAAATGCCGCTGAAGAAATCGCTGCGATCAACGGCCGACGACGCGAGGCGCGTGTCGAGCGGCTCGAGCGCGCGCAGCGCGACGAGCTCCGGAATCCACGTGTTGCCGAGCTGGCAAAGGTCGGGCGTCGCGTCGCCGGCAAAGGCGGTGAGCAGCTTTTCGTGCGCCGCGCTCCACGGCAGCTGCTGCACGTCGACGCGGATGCCGGGATTTTCGCGCTCGAAGGCGGGCAGCAGCTTCGTGACGACTTCGCCTTCGCTGCCCATCGCCCAGAAGCGGACGACGGTATCGTCGCGGCGCCTCGCGCAGCCGGCACCAAGCATCGCGGCGGGGCCGGCGCAAGCGAGCGCTGCAAGCAGCCGGCGCCGGTCGCGGCAAATCACTTCACGTCGGCGGTGAGCCAGCCTCCGGAGAACCCGGCGCGCGTGAGCCCCTCGCGCACGTATGCGTTGTCGCGCATCACGTTCCAGATGAGCCCGCTGCGGTAGTTCTCGATCATGGCGATCAAAGCGCCCTGGTCGATGCCGAGGTAGTCGTGATCGACCCAGCCGACACCTGGAATGCGGCGCCCGTGGTGCAGCGCGACGTCGGTGAACGTGAAGCTCGGATTGAACGCATCGAGGAAGCCG
>Ga0070664_100005515_pt1 | contig 10160 bp, 10 predicted proteins | sample KBSC73metaG_FD_65863 | JGI IMG/M metagenome (GOLD analysis project Ga0070664, IMG submission 65863) | Corn rhizosphere microbial communities from Kellogg Biological Station, Michigan, USA - KBS C7-3 metaG | ecosystem: Host-associated > Plants > Roots > Rhizosphere > Soil ... | reverse complement strand
AGGACAACCCGGTCAACCAGCGCATCGCCCAGCAGATGCTGCGCAAGCGCAAGCTGTCGGTGACGCTGGCCGACGACGGCCGCCAGGCCGTCGACGCCTTCCAGAGCGGCCGCTTCGACCTCGTGCTGATGGACGTCCAGATGCCGGAGATGAACGGCTTCGAGGCGGTGGCCGCGATCCGCGCCCTCGAGCACGCACAGGGGCGGCCGCATACGCCGATCGTCGCCGTCACCGCGCACGCCATGGTCGGCGACCGCGAGCGCTGCCTCGAGGCGGGCATGGACGCCTACCTCGCCAAGCCGCTCCGCCGGCAACTGCTGTTCGAGCTGGTCGACGAGCTGCTCGGCCCCGCCGACGGGACTGGCCGCGGCAGCACGACACACTGACGCGCCGCCCGCGCAAGGCCAGGTCGCGCTCCCGGCCGCGAAAAGTGTAGCGAACGAATACAGGCGCCGGCGGACCCGGCAATGCAGGGACATTCCGTAGTGACGAGGCGCGGACGGGCGCTAGAATGCCGCCTTCATGGCCAAGGCACCCGCACCCGTCGTCGACGCGCTCGCGTCGCAACCCGATGCCCTGCAGAACGAGTGGCTCTCGGAGCTGAAGAAACAGGGGCCGGGGGCCGACCATCGGATCAGCGAATCGGAGCTCAGCCAACAGGGCCGCGAGCTGCTGCAGTTGCTCGGCGCGGCGGTGGCGACCGGCACGGACATCCAGTCCGACGCGTGGCGCGGCGTGCGCGAGTTCCTCGAGCGGCTGTCCCGCTCGCGCGCCCAGCAGGGGTTCACGTCGGGTGAAACCGCGACGTTCGTCTTCTCGCTGAAGCGGCCGCTGTTCGATCGCGTCCGCGCTGCGGCGAAGGACGCCGCCACCATCGGCGACGCGACGTGGGCGATCAGCGAGCTGATCGACGCGCTCGGTCTCTACACGGTCGCAACCTTTCAGAAGAGCCGCGAGGACGTGATCGCCCGCCAGCAGGAAGACATGCTGGAGCTGTCGACGCCGGTCGTCAAGCTGTGGGAGGGCGTCGTCGCCCTGCCGATGATCGGCACCCTCGACAGCGCGCGGACCCAGATCGTCATGGAGTCGCTGCTGCAGCGGATCGTCGAGACCGGCTCGGAGATCGCGATCATCGACATCACCGGCGTGCCGACCGTCGACACGCTGGTCGCGCAGCACCTGCTGAAGACGGTCACCGCCATCCGCCTGATGGGCGCCGACTGCATCATCAGCGGCATCCGGCCGCAGATCGCGCAGACCATCGTCCATCTCGGCGTCGACCTCGAAGGCGTGACCACGAAGGCGACGCTGGCCGACGCGCTGGCGCTGGCCTTCAAGCGGAGCGGCCTGGTGGTCGCCCGGGCGAAGACGGCGTAGCCGCCTCATGGATCGCATCCCCATTCTGCGGATGGGCGAGTACCTGCTCGTCACCATCCAGGTCGACATGCACGATCAGCTGGCGCTGACGCTGCAGGACGACCTGACCGCCGCCGTGCAGCGGGTCGGCGCCAAGGGCGTGCTCATCGACATCTCGGCGCTCGAGATGGTCGACTCGTTCATCGGCCGCATGATCGCCAACCTGTCACGCATGTCGCGCATCCTCGACGCGCGGACGGTGGTCGTCGGCATGCGTCCGGCGGTCGCCATCACGCTCGTCGAGCTCGGCCTCAGCCTGGCCGGCGTGGACACGGCGCTCGACGTCGAGCGGGGCATGCGGCGGCTCCGCGCCAGCGTCGAGGAATCGGGAGCGTCGATTGTCGACCTCGACGACTGACGTCCTGCCGCTGCGCACCGAGCACGACATCGTGCTCGCGCGCCAGCAGGTGCGGCGCCTGACCCAGGCGCTCGGCTTCGGCCTCGTCGACCAGACCAAGATGGTCACCGCGGCCAGCGAGCTGGCCCGCAACGCCGTGATCTACGGCAAGGGCGGCGTGGTGCGCTGGGAGACGCTGGCCGACGGGGCCCGCCGCGGCCTGCGCCTCCACTTCATCGACGAAGGACCCGGCATCCCGGATCTGCAGCAGGCGATGACCGACGGCTGGACGTCGGGCACGGGCATGGGCCTCGGCCTGTCCGGCGCCAAGCGGCTCGTGAACGAGTTCGACATCGAGACCGCGCCGGGCCGCGGCACGCGCGTGACGGTCACCCGGTGGAAGTGACGCTGACGCCGCAGGTCGCGATCCCGGTCTCGGAGGCCAGCCAGGCCGGCGAGGCGCGCCGCGTCGCCACGCGGATGGCGGAGGCGATCGGCTTCGACGAGCAGGCCCGCGGGGAGGTGGCCATCGTCGTCACCGAGCTGGCCACGAACCTCGCCCGGCACGCGCGCGACGGGCGATTGCGGATCCAGGCGCTCGATCTGCCCGCGGGCCGCACCATGGAGATCCTGTCCATCGACGCCGGGCCGGGGATGAGCGACGTGCAGCGCTGCCTGCAGGATGGCTATTCGACGGCCGGCACGCCCGGCAACGGGCTCGGTGCGGTGCGGCGGCTGTCCAGCGTGTTCGACGTGCACTCGACGCCCGGCAGCGGCACCGTGATCCTGTCGCGGCTGCGCCGGCCGTCGGGCGCCGGAGCGTCCAGGCCGGCCACGGCATCGGCGTCGGGCGGTTACGAGTACGCCGCCGTGTCGATCCCGGCGCCGCGCGAGCAGGTCTGCGGCGATGCCTGGCGGATCGCGGAACGCGACGGCGACTGCGCCGTGCTCGTCGTCGACGGCCTCGGGCACGGACCGCTCGCCGCCGAGGCCGCGACGCAGGCGGTCGCGGCGTTCGACGCGGCGCCGTTCGAGGAGCCGCCCGTGCTGATCGACCGGATGCACCGCGCCTTGTCCGGCACGCGCGGAGCCGCGCTGGCGGTGGCCCGCATCGACGCCGCAGGCGTGCACTACACGGGCATCGGCAACATCTCGGGCGTGCTGGCCGGCGGCGAGCGGAGCCGCGGCCTCGCCAGCCAGAACGGCACCGTCGGCCTGCAGTTGCGCAAGGTGCAGACGTTCGATTACGACTGGCCGTCGCGCGGCATGCTGGTGATGCACTCCGACGGCATCAGCAGCCGCTGGCGGCTGGACACCTACCCGGGCCTCGCGCAGCGGCATCCGGCGATCGTCGCCGGCGTGCTGTGGCGCGATTTCGGCCGCGGCCGCGATGACGCGACTATAGTGGTCGTTTGCCGGCCGCAGGCAGGCGCTGCTCATGACTGAGACCGTCGCAGAGCTGCAGCAGGAGATCGCGCGACTCGAAGCGCAGGTGGATGCGCTGTCGTCGGAGCTGGCCGAGACCAACCAGGGCGTTCTGGCGCTCTACGCCGAGCTCGACGACAATGCCCACCGGCTGCGGGACGCCTCCGACCTGAAGAGCCGGTTCCTGTCCTACATGAGCCACGAGTTCCGGACGCCGTTGAGCTCGATCCTGAGCATCACCCGCATCCTCCAGGACCGCCTCGACGGGCCGCTGACAGACGAACAGCAGAAGCAGGTGCATTTCATCCAGGCGGCGGCCGGCGAGCTGACCGAGATGGTCAACGACCTGCTCGACCTGGCCAAGGTCGAAGCGGGCCGGGTGACCATCTCGCCGGCGTGGTTCGACATGGTGGACCTGTTCTCCGCGCTGCGCGGCATGTTCAAGCCCATCCTGCAGAGCCACTCCGTGTCGCTGGTGTTCGAGGAGCCGCAGGACGTCCCGCGCATCTTCACGGACGACAAGAAGCTGTCGCAGATCCTGCGCAACTTCATCTCCAACGCGCTGAAGTTCACCCCGAACGGCGAGGTGCGCGTCTCGGCCACGCTGGTCGACGGCGATCGCGTGACGTTCGCCGTCGCCGACACCGGCATCGGCATCGCCGCCGAGCACGTCGGCTCGCTGTTCAACGATTTCGTCCAAATCGACGCGCCGATCCAGAAGCGGCTGCGGGGCACCGGCCTCGGCCTCTCGCTCAGCCGCAAGCTGGCGCTGCTCCTCGGCGGCGACGTCGCGGTCGAGAGCACGCTCGGACAGGGCTCCAGGTTCTCGGTCACCCTGCCGGTGCGCGTGCCGATGGCCGAAACCGGCGACGGCACCGCTGGCGTCACCGCCGCGAACGGATAGCCACGATGGCGACGCATGCTCCCGCCTCGATCCTGGTGGTCGACGACAACGCGCCGACGCGGTATTCGACGGCGCGCATCCTCCGCGCCGAGGGCTTCACCGTGCTCGAGGCCGGCACCGGCCAGGACGCGCTGCGCCTCGCCGCCGAGCCGCTCGATCTGGTCGTGCTCGACGTCAACCTGCCCGACATCGACGGCTTCGAAGTCTGCCGCCGCCTGCGCGCCGCGCCGCTGACGGCGCGCACGCCGGTGATCCACCTCTCGGCGACCTTCGTCAACGACGTCGACAAGGTGCAGGGCCTCGACGCCGGCGCCGACGGCTACATCACGCATCCGGTCGAGCCGCCGGTGCTCGTCGCCACCGTCAACGCCTTTCTCCGCGCCCGCCGCGCCGAGGACGCGCTGCGTGAGAGCGAAGCGAAGTTCAAGGCGGTGTTCGAGCAGGCGCTGAACGGCATCGCCCTGCTCAGCCACGACATGATCTTCCTCGAGGTCAACCCGGCGATGTGCGCCACGTTCGGGCGCGACCGCGCCAACGTGATCGGCAAGCACATCTCGGCGTTCAACGCCGGCGGCACGGAGCACCGGGTCGAGGAGATCACCGCCGCCCTGGCCGCCACCGGCGCCTGGCGCGGCACGCTGCCGGTGCTGCACGCGGACGGCCGGCACGTCGAGCTCGATTGGAGCGTGTCGATCCATTCCGGTCCCGGCATCCGCCTCGCCATCACCACCGACGTCACCGAACGGCGCGAGATCGAGGCCGAGCGCGAACGGCTGCTCGCCAGCGAGACGGCGGCCCGGGCCGAGGCCGAGCGCGCCAACCAGGTGAAGGACGACTTCCTGGCGGCGCTGTCGCACGAGCTGCGGACGCCGCTCAACGCGATCGTCGGCTGGTCGCAGCTGCTCAAGCAGCGCGTCGCGGGCGGTGACGCGGACGTGGTCTCGGGCGTCAACGCCATCGAGCGCAATGCCCGCGTCCAGGCCCAGCTGATCGCCGACCTGCTCGACGTGTCGCGGGTGGCGTCGGGCAAGCTCCAGATCGAGCGGCAGTGGTTCGACCCGGCCGAGGAGGTCGCTGCCGCGATCGAGAACGTCCAGCCGGCGGCGCGCGCCCGCGACATCGCCGTCGACGTCACGCTCGAGGGCCATCGCGAGCCGCTGTTGTGGGATCCGGCCCGCTTCCAGCAGGTGGTGTGGAACCTGCTCGACAACGCGGTGAAGTTCTCGCCCGATGGCGGCCGGGTGCTGGTCCGGCTGCTGCAGAGCGAGGCGGACCTGGAGCTGTCGATCTCCGATCAGGGCCGCGGCATCTCCCAGGACTTCCTGCCGCACGTGTTCGAGCCGTTCCGGCAGGAACACGCCGGCACCAAGCGCGGGCATGGCGGCCTCGGGCTCGGGCTCGCGATCGTCCGTCATCTCGTGGAAGCGCACGAGGGCCGCATCACCGTGACGAGCCCCGGCGATCACCACGGCTCGACGTTCGTCGTGCGGCTGCCGCGGCAGGTGCGGCAGCGCGGCCCGGCCGGCACGGCGTCGCCGTCGGAGCCGCCGCCCGCGGCGCCGCTGCCCAGCCTTCACGGCGTGCGCGTCCTCGTCGTCGAGGACGACTTCGACGCCCGCGTCCTGATCCGGCGCATGCTGGAGGACGCCGGCGCCGAGGTGGCCGACACGTCCGACGTCGACGCCGCGATCGCGTGCATCGAGACGGCGCTGCCGGCCCTCGTGATCAGCGACATCGCGCTGCCCCACCAGGACGGCTACGATCTGATCCGGCGGATCCGTGAACGCTATCGCGCCGACGTGCTGCCGGCCATCGCCCTCACCGCCTTCGCCCGCAACGAAGATCGCACCAGGGCGCTCGACGCCGGCTACCAGGCGCACCTCTCGAAGCCGGTCGACCCGCGGCAGCTCCTCACCGTCGCTGCCGGTGTGGTGCAGGGCTCGCGCCGTCTCACCGGGCGGACCTAGGCAGCGGCGACGTCGCGGCTGCCGTATCCATGACCATCCCCGCGCTCACCCCGATCGGCGTCATCCGCTCGACGCTTCGCTCGCTCGAGGACGCGCCGCGGCAGGGCGACGAAGGCGCCCCCGACGCGTGGCTGGAGGTCGATCCGGCGGTCGCGCCCGCTCTGACCGGCCTGCGCGCGGGCGACGCCATCGTGCTGATCACGTGGCTCGATCGCGCCGATCGCGGCGTGCTCGAGACGCATCCGCGCAACGACCCGTCGCTGCCGCGGATCGGCGTGTTCGCCACGCGATCGCCGGATCGGCCGAACCCGCTGGGCCTGCACCGCGTCACGATCCGGGCCGTCGACGGGACGCGCCTGCGGGTCGGGCCGCTCGAAGCCGTCGACGGCACGCCCGTCCTCGACGTGAAGATCGTCTGGCGCGATTGAAGTACGCTGGTCGGCCGTGACCGTACCCCGTTCGCTCCGCGTCGGCCTCATCGGCTACGGCCTTGGCGGCTCGACCTTCCACGCGCCCTTGATCAGCGCCACGCCCGGCCTGGAGCTGACCGCGATCGCGACCAGCGATCCCGGCCGCGTCCAGGCTGCCGCGGCCCGGCATCCGCACGCGCGGATCGTGCCGGCCGCCGATCACCTGTTCAAAATCGCGCCCGCGCTCGACCTCGTCGTCGTCTCGACGCCGCACCACACCCACGCGCCGCTGGCGACGGCAGCGCTGGCGGCCGGCTGCCACGTCGTGATCGACAAGCCGTTCGCCGTCAGCGCGGACGAGGCCCGCGAGCTGGCGGCGCTCGCCGTGCGCTACGAACGCCTGGCGATCCCGTTCCAGAACCGGCGCTGGGACGCCGACATCCTGACGCTGCAGCGGCTGCTGCGCGAAGGCGCGCTCGGCACCGTGCACCGCTTCGAGTCGCGCTACGAGCGCTGGCGGCCGACGCCGAAACCGCGCTGGACCGCCGAGGGCGCTGGCGCACGGGGCGAGGGCCTGCTCCTCGATCTCATGGTCCACCTCGTCGATCAGGCGCTGCTGCTGTTCGGGCCGGCGCGCGACGTCTACGCCGAGTTCGATCGGCGCCACCCGCAGGTCCAGGTGGTGGACGACGTGTTCATCGCCGTCACCCACGTCGACGGCGTCCGCTCGCACCTGTTCACCAGCGCCACGGTCGGCATCGGCGGGCCGCGCCTGAACGTCCTCGGCAGCGCCGGCGCGTTCGTGAAGCACGGCATGGACCCGCAGGAGGATGCGCTGCTGGCCGGCGCGGCGCCGGGCGGCGACGGCTGGGGACGCGAGGCGGAGGCGAACTGGGGCCGGCTCGGCGCCGGCGACGCGGTCCGCACCGTCGAGAGCGAGCCCGGCGACTATCCACGGTTCTACGCCGGCGTACGGCACGCGCTGGCGACGGGGTCGCCGCCTCCCGTCAGCGCCGCCGAGGCGGTGGCGATGATGGACGTGATCGAAGCGGCGCGCGTCTCGGCCCGCGAGCGCCGGGTCGTCGAGCTGCACGCCGCCAGCATCGGCGCGGCCGATTCGCGGGGGCGCGCATGAGCATTCCACTCGAACGGGTGGCGCTGCGGGCGATGGTCGACAACGGCTTCCAGCCCGAGCCGCCGGCCTCGGCGCGCCGCGAGCTGGCCGCGCTGCCCGACACCCCGCGCGACGGCGTGCGCGATCTGCGCCAGCTGCGCTGGAGCTCGATCGACAACGTCACCTCGAAGGATCTCGATCAGATCGAGGTGGCCGAGTCGATGCCGGACGGCGCCATCCGGCTGCGCATCGGCATCGCCGACGTCGACGCGCTGGTGCCGAAGGGGTCGGCCATCGACGCGCACGCCGCCGAGAACTCGACCTCCGTCTACACGGGCATCTCGGTGTTCCCGATGCTGCCCGACGCGCTGTCGACCGATCGCACCTCGCTGCTCGAGGGCGGCGAGCGGATCGTCGTCGTCACCGAGCTCGAGATCGGCACGGACGGCGCGATCCGGCGGCACGATCTCTATCGCGCCATCGCCGTCAACCACGCCAAGCTCGATTACGAATCGGTCGGCGCCTGGCTCGAAGGGCACGGCCCGCAGCCCGACACGATCGCCGCCGACGACAGCCTCGAGGCGCAGCTGTGGCTGCAGGATCGCGCCGCCGGCCTGCTGAAGCGGCTGCGCGAGCGGGCCGGCGTCCTCGACCTCGACACCGTGGAAGCGACGCCGGTGGCCCGGGACGGCGTCATCGAATCGCTGCGGGTCTCGCGCAAGAACCGCGCCCGCGACCTGATCGAGGACTTCATGATCGCCGCCAACGGCGCCGTCGCGCGCTTCCTGGCGGCAGCCGGAAGGTCCGCGATCCGGCGCGTCGTGCGCGAGCCGCGGCGCTGGGATCGCATCGCCGAGATTGCCGCCTCGTACGGCATCCACCTGCCGGCGGCGCCCGACGGCAAGGCGCTGGCCGACTTCCTGGCGGCGCGACGGGCCGCCGATCCGCTGCGCTTCCCGGATCTGTCGCTCAGCGTCGTCAAGCTGCTCGGGCCCGGCGAGTACGTGCTCGATCGGCCTGGACCGGCCGACGACATCGGCCACTTCGGCCTGGCGGCGCCCGACTACACGCATGCCACCGCGCCGAACCGCCGCTACGCCGACCTGGTCACGCAGCGGCTGGTGAAGGCGGCCATCGCCGGCGCGCCCGCACCTTACTCCGACGATGAGCTCGACGCGATTGCGCGGCACTGCACCGAGCGCGAGAACGCCGCCAACAAGGTCGAGCGCCTGGCCCGCAAATCGGCCGCCGCCATGCTGCTCGAGCGGCGCGTCGGCGCCACCTTCGACGCCATCGTCACCGGCGTCAAGCGCGACGCCACCTACGTCCGCCTGCTGTCCCCTCCGGCGGAAGGCCGCGTCGTCCGCGGCGAGAGCGGCATGGACGTCGGCGAGCGGGTGCGCGTCCGGCTCGTGCGCACCGACGCCGAGCGCGGCTTCATCGACTTCGAAGGCATCTGACGGTGACCGGAGGTGACCCCGGTTCGGTCACCGGATACCCGGCGTTCGGCTAGTCAGGGAGCGTGGCCGGGTTGGCGGACGACCTGGATCCGCGTTCCGACAAGGAGCCGGACATGACGAGTGTACAAACGGGCATCGCGGTCGCGACCCCGGATTTGGCGGCCATCAAGCAGCGCCAGCAGGCGGCGTGGGCGTCGGGCGACTTCGGGATCATCGGCACGACGCTGCAGATCGTCGGCGAGACGCTGTGCGAGGCGGCCGACCTGCGGTCGGGGTCCAGGGTGCTGGACGTCGCGGCCGGCAACGGCAACTGCTCGCTGGCGGCGGCCCGCCGCTGGTGTGACGTGACGTCGACCGACTACGTGCCCGCCCTGCTGCAGGCCGGCCGCCGCCGTGCCACTGCCGAGCGGCTGAGGATCGCCTTCCGCGAGGCCGACGCCGAGGCGCTGCCCTTCGACGACGGCACCTTCGACGTGGCGCTGTCCTCGTTCGGCGTGATGTTCGCGCCGGACCACGTGCGCGCGGCCGCCGAGATGCTGCGGGTCGTGCGCAGCGGCGGCACCATCGCCCTGGCCAACTGGACGCCGGCCGGCTTCATCGGCCGCCTGTTCGGCGTGGTCGGCCGCCACCTGCCGCCGCCCGCCGGCGTGACGCCACCGGCCCGCTGGGGCGTGCCGGAGCACCTCGAGCTGCTGTTCGGCGCCGGCGCCGCGGACATCCGCACGACCACCCGCGATTTCATGTTCCGCTATCTCTCGGCGGCGCACTTCATCGACGTCTTCCGGACCTGGTACGGACCGGTGCACAAGGCGTTCGCAGCGCTGCCCGCCGCCGGCCAGGACGCGCTCGACGCCGACCTGCACGCGTTGATCGCCGAGTTCAACGAGGGCGGCGACGGCACGATGGTGGTGCCGGGCGAGTACCTGGAGGCCGTCATCACCAAGGCGTAGCCGCAGGCGCCTTCGTCCTTGACAGGCTGGCCGCGGTAGGTGTATTTAACTAGTCGGTTACTTAACTGATTGGTTCAATACATCGCGCCTCACCATGCCTGCCGACTCCCTCAGCCTCACGTTCGCCGCCCTCGCCGATCCGACCCGCCGAGCCATCCTGGCGCGGCTGGCGTCGGG
>Ga0070664_100005509_pt1 | contig 10165 bp, 8 predicted proteins | sample KBSC73metaG_FD_65863 | JGI IMG/M metagenome (GOLD analysis project Ga0070664, IMG submission 65863) | Corn rhizosphere microbial communities from Kellogg Biological Station, Michigan, USA - KBS C7-3 metaG | ecosystem: Host-associated > Plants > Roots > Rhizosphere > Soil ... | reverse complement strand
CAGAAGGAGTTCAGCAATTTCATGGTCGACGGCATTCAGTGCCGCACCGACGGCATCCGCGTCGATGTAAACGGGAATCTGTGGTGCGGCAGCAATGCCGGACGCAATCTCGGCTACAGCGGCGTGACGGTGTGGTCGCCGGACGCCAAGCTGCTGGGCCGCATCCGCCTGCCCGAAACCTGCGCCAATCTCGCGTTTGGCGGACCGAAGCGTAATCGCCTGTTCATGACCGCCGGGCAGTCTCTCTACGCGGTGTATGTGAATGCACAGGGAGCGTCGCCGGGCTAACTCACTGAATTCGTAGATTCGTAAATGCCGACTACACCATCCGCAATCTCACGCGGCGGACGGCGTGGTCTCTACCCTTTTCCAGGACCAAGTGGGCGCGCCCGCGGGTCGGCGACACGTTCTCGCGCAGGTTGACGAGATTGATCGTCTCCCAGATGCGCTTCGCCGTCGATTCAGCCTCGGCGCCGCTCAACGTTGCGTATCGATGGAAGTACGACGACGGGTTCTGGAACACCGTCGCCCGCAGCTTCATGAATCGCTCGATGTACCACTGCTCGATATCGGATTCGTTCGCATCGACATAAATCGAGAAGTCGAAGAAGTCCGATACGAACATCGCGTGCGTCGAGCCGGTCTGCAGGACGTTCAGCCCTTCGACAATGACGATGTCGGGCTGACGGACGGTCTGGAACTCGCCAGGAACGATGTCGTAGGCCGGATGCGAATAGACCGGCGCGGTCACTTCCGGAAGGCCGGACTTCACGTCCGACAGGAACCGCAGCAGCCTTCGTACGTCGTAACTCTCCGGAAAGCCTTTCCGCTGCGCCAGGCCGCGTGCCTCCAGCTCGCGCTGCGGCAGCAGGAAACCATCGGTCGTCACCAGATCGACCTGTGGGTGGCTCGGCCAGTGCGACAGCAGCGCCTTCAACACGCGCGACGCCGTGCTCTTCCCCACCGCGACGCTGCCGGCGATGCCGATGACGTAGGGAATCCGCAATTCTGGCGATGCGCCGAGGAACGTATTGGTGGCAGCGTGCAGTTTCTGCGTCGCACCGACGTAGAGGTTCAGCAGGCGCGACAGCGGCAGATAGACGTCCGCAACTTCGTCGAGCGATACCCGCTCTGTCACGCCGCCGAGAGGCCGCAGCTGCGCTTCCGACAGCGGCAGCGGCGTGGACGCGCGGAGCCGTGCCCATTCCGCGCGGGTCAGGTCCACGTATCGCGAGATGTCAACGTGTTCGGTCGGCGGCGTCATCGGGCGAAGAGTAGCGCGATGGTCATTCCGAAGCCAATCACAATGACCGCACGCCGGACCGCCTTGCGGCCCATTTTGCGTGCCAGACCTGCCGAGGCGAGCCCCCCGATAGTTGCGCCGGACGCCATTACGATCGCATCGGAAGCGCGAACCATGCCGGCTGCCAGAAAGTAGGTGGCAGCAACGGCGTTAATGAACACGCCAAGGAGGTTCTTCAGCCCGTTCATCTGGTGGATGTCTTCGTGGCCGAGAATGGCAAAGGCGGCGAGCATCAGGATGCCCATCCCGGCGCCGAAATATCCCCCGTACACGCTGACGAGGAACTGAAAGAACAACGCCGCGGCGAACCATCGCCAGCCGTGATGCTCCGGAGCGACATTGATCCAGCGCTGTACGCACCCCTGGGCGGCGAAGAGCAGCGTCGCGAACAGGATCAGCGCGGGGACGAGGCGTTCGAAGACTTGCGGCGGGGTGACGCGCAGCAGCATCGCCCCAGCGACGGCGCCGACAATGCTCGGCACAATCAGCCAGTACATGCGTGGAGCCGTCTGCGCGATTTCTCGCCGGTAGCCCCAGACAGCGCCAAGTGAGCCTGGCCACACGCCCGCGGTGTTGGTTGCATTCGCGATGATCGGCGGCACGCCGAGCCAGATCAGTGTCGGGAAACTGACGAGCGACCCACCGAATGCGATTGCATTGATGGCGCTCGCGATGAATCCCACCGCGAAGATCAGGATGTTGTGGATGTAAGTGGGCACGTATAGGGCGCGCTTGCGGGATCAGCCGATTACTTCAATCTCTTCACGATCGCGGCGCCTGCTTCCATCGTCCCCAACGATCCGCCGATGTCACGCGTCGTCTCGCCGGCGTGAACGGCTTCTTCGACCGCGCGTTCGATTCGCCGCGCATCCTCTGCGCGCCCGAGGGTCTCGAGCATGAGCGCCGCGGACAGAATTGCGCCGATTGGATTGGCGATGTTCTGCCCTGCCAGCGGGGGCGCCGAGCCGTGCACCGGCTCGAACATCGACGTGCGGCCGGGGTGGATGTTACCTGACGCTGCCATGCCGAGACCACCCTGCAGCGCGCCGCCGATGTCGGTGACGATGTCGCCAAACAGGTTGTTGGTGACAATGACCTGAAACTGTTCGGGGCTCTGCACGAGCAGCATTGCGAGCGCGTCGATATAAAGATGCGTCGCTTTGATCTGCGGATAGTGCAGCGCCATCTCCTTGAACACGCGCTGCCACAGCGCATGGCCGTGCGTCATCGCGTTGCTCTTGTCGGCCATGCACACGGTCGTCAGGCCGCGGACACGCGCGAACTCGAACGCGTAGCGAACGATCCGGTGCACGCCGCGATACGTATTCACTTCTTCCTGAATGGCGATCTCGTCTTCCGTATCGGGCCGCATCCGGCCTCCGGCGCCGACGTAAAGGCCCTCGGTGTTCTCGCGGAAGACGACGAAGTCGATGTCGCGACGGGTGCGGTTCTTCAGAGGGCAGAGCCGATCGTCGAGCAGCTTCACGGGGCGCTGGTTCACATAGAGATCGAGCGCGAACCGGGTCCCCAGGAGGATGTCGCGCGCATGGCGGTTGTCGGGGACGCGAGGGTCGCCGAGGGCCCCCACGAGAACAGCGTCAAACGACCGCAGCGTGTCGTAGCCGTTCGGCGGAATCGTGACGCCGGTCTTCAGGTAGTAGTCCGCGCTCCACGGGAGTTCCTCGAAATCGATTCCGCCGATCGTTCGCAGCACCTCCAGCGCCTGCGGGATGACCTCGGTCCCAATCCCGTCGCCGGCGACAACTGCCACACTGTGTCCCATTTGAGAACACTTTCTAGATGAGCTTGCTAATCATAAAAAAACTTTTATGCATAATCACTCATAAGGCTGCTACTCTTGGTTGTTATGCATGCTTATGCTCGCGCCCCAAAGCTGCGTCTTGCAGGGGACCCGACGGCGCGAACAGCAATCCAGTGGCTTGGATTTGCATGCTACAGACCCGTGGATTCCCCCGTTCCGACACGAAGATCGGAGCGCTAATTACCTGTGCTTCAAGGCACTTACGCAAGAAAGGCACATTGGTACGTGTTTTCCTTCGGGCACGGGTCAAGACGATAAATGACAACACTCCAAGGAGCAAATCAATGCACGCACGCATTAGTGCTCTCCTTCTGGCGTTTGTCCTGGCCGTAACAGGCCTCGCAGCCGCCCAGGAGACGACGGGCACAATTAGCGGCCGCATCGCGGATCCCCAGGGACTAGCGGTCCCCGGAGTCACCGTGACGGTCACAGGACCCCAAGGCACGAAGACAGTAGTCACCGACAGCACGGGCCGATTCCAGGCGCCCTTCCTGACCCCCGGTGTCTATTCGATTCGCGCAGAACTTCAGGGCTTCAAAGCCATTGAAAAGAAGGACATCAGCGTTCGCCTCGGCCAGACGGCGGATCTGCCGCTGACGATGGAAGTCGGCGGGTTGACGGAGACCGTCGAAGTCACGGGCACGAGCAACATCATCGACACGACGACGACAACGGTTGGTGCCAATCTCGACACTGAGCAACTGAACAACGTTCCGGTCGGCCGGACGTTCGCACAGGCGATGTACCTGACGCCCGGCGTCAGCAGCTCCGGGAGCGCGGGACAGGCGAATCCGTCGATCTCCGGCGGCACGGGTCTCGAGAACCAGTACATCGTGGATGGCGCCAACGTCACGAACACAGGGTACGGCGGTCTCGGTTCGTACTCGATTACGTTTGGCTCGCTCGGTAACTCGACGCCCTACGACTTCATCAAAGAGATTCAGGTCAAGACGGGCGGTTACGAGGCAGAGTTCGGCCAGGCGACCGGCGGCGTCGTCAACGTTGTCACCAAGAGCGGCACGAACCAACTGCGTGGGTCGGTGTTCGGCTACTCGCAGCCGGACGCGCTGCAGGGCACCTTCAAGCAGTTCCAGGCGTCGAACGGCTCCGTAAACACCACGGCGACGACCGTCAATGACGCCGGCATCGAGGGCGGTCTCCCCATCTTGAAGAATCGCCTGTTCTTTTTCGGCGCGATCGACCCCTCGTTTCGAGTGACGACACTCACCGCCCCGCCGACGTTCCCGCTGGCGACCCTCGGTGACGTCGACCGCAAACGGCGCACGATTTCCTACGCGGCGAAGCTGACGTCGCAGATGGGCGAAAACCATCGCATCGATTTCTCGGTGTTCGGCGATCCGTCGCACGGTTCCAACGGCCCGCAGCGCACCTCGGCCCTGCTGGTCGGCGACACGTCGTCGTTCAGCACGCTGGACTTCGGTGGGCATCAGCAGGTTGTGCGCTACAGCGGGGTCATGAGCAACAGCTGGTTAATCGATGCGACATTTGGCCGATCGCTGAACAAGATCAGCGAGACGCCGTCGGTTGACACCTGGCGTGTCACCGACCGCACGGTCACGCCGAACATCATCACCGGCGGCATCGGGACCTACGAGGCGGGCAATCGCAGCCTCAACAGGCAGTACACGATCAAGTCCACCAATCTCTTCAGCGGACATCAGGTGAAGTACGGCTTCGAGTGGAACGATTCCGTGTACGCGCAGCTCAATCAGCTCACCGGGCCGACCTTCAAGGCGGCAGATGGCCGGCAAACCGCAACCGGCGCGCGCATCGACATCATTCCCGCACCTGAGTTGGCAGCGGGCAGGATCTACCGGGTGACGCGCGCCAACTTCAATACCGAGCGAAACACGCCGCAAAACTACTGGGATTTCTTCGTCCAGGATTCGTGGCAGGTCGGCAACAAGCTGACGATCAACCCGGGACTGCGCTACGAGCAGGAAAAAATGAGCGGCACCATCGTGAAGGACTGGGAGCTCAAGAACAACTGGGCGCCGCGCATCGGGGCGACTTACGATCCGACGGGCGATGGTCGCACGAAGCTGTACGCGAACTACGGGCGATTCTATGCTCGTATTCCGAACGACCTGGCGGCGCGCGCGCTGTCAGCCGATGACGGCTTCACACGCGGCGATTACTTCGACCCGAATCTGACGCAGGTGATTCCCGAGGGCGTTGCGGCAGCCGGCGTGACCCGTCACTTCATCCTTGCCGGCATCGGCGCGGATTCGATCGATCCCAACGCGAAGTTGACCTACACCAATGAGTTCCTCATGGGTGTGGACCGGGAGGTTGCGCCCAACACCACCCTGGGTGTTCGCTACCTGTTCCGCAACATGCCGCAGGTGCTCGAGGACATCGCCAACTGCCCGATGGTCGCCTACGACTTGCCACAGACGGCGAGCATCTGCAGCAGTGTCGAGTACATCCTGACGAATCCGAGCAGCAGCATTCCGGTCGCGGCGGGCACCGAGTTCCTCGGCGCCAGGTTCGACGATCCGGTGCACAAGTATCAGTCGCTCGAATTCACCCTCAATCGCCGTGTGACGAACTGGTCCGCGCTCGCGTCGTATCGCTGGTCGCGGCTGCGCGGCAACTTCGAGGGGTTCTACCGCGACGACAACGGCCAGTCCGACCCTGGTATCTCGTCGTTGTATGACTTCCCGACCAACGACCCGAGCTATACCGCGATCGGCGTACCGCAGTTCGGGTATACCGGCGACATCAGGTTCCTCGGCGACAAGAACGGGATCCTGCCGCTGGACCGTCCGCATCAGGTCAAGGTGTATGCGAACCGGATGTGGGGAGGCTTCAACCTTGGCACCGGCATCAACCTCTCATCGGGAGCCCCGTTGACGCCGCTGGCCTCCAACCCGAACTACGGCAGCAACGGTGAAATCCCTGAAGCATCGCGCGGCTCGGGCATTCAGACCATCGACGGTTTCAAGAAGCGGACACCGTTTGAACGCCAGGTGGACCTGCAGGCGTCCTACACGCTGCAGATGTCCGGCGCCCGCCGCATGACCCTGTTGGCGGACGTATTCAATGTGTTCAACGAACGGCGCACGACCAACTACAACCAGAACACGCAGCTGGATAACGGACCTGTCGATCCGGACTTCGGCAAGCCGATCAGTACGAACCTTTCGGGCAACCCACCGCAGTTCCAGGTACCCATCAACGCCCGTGTAGGAATCCGTTTCGAGTTCTAAGCTGTCAATTCTCCAGTAGCGGACCGTCGGGTCCGCTGTAAGATTGGGGACCACTTCGGTGGTCCCCATTTTTTTTGCGTTGTGGAGACGCCATGGCCGTCGAACTCGCCGTACGCGTCGCGATCGTCGTCCTCATCGGCGCCACGCCGCTTTTCGGCCAGCCACTCGCCGATGACCAGAGTCGTCGTCAGGCGCTGGAGCTGTATCGCAGCGGCCAGGAGCACATGGCCGCGGAGCGCTTCGAGCTCGCCGCCCAGTCTTACACCGCCGCTCTCGAGAAGGATCCGCTGCTCGGCGTCGCGCACTATCAACTCGGACAGGCCTACATGAACCTGAGGCAGTACCGCAGCGCTATCGAGGCCTACAAGTCGTGCCTCGGTGCGATGGCACGCCTGCATGCGCTCGAAGAGTCGAGCAAGTTTGAGGTGGACAAGCAGCGCGAAGAGGAAATCCGCGAACTGCGTATCGAGGTCTCACAGCTGAAGAACCTGAGCGCGCTCAAGCGCACCGTGCTGGATCAACGGCTTCGTGCGCTCGAACAGCAGCGCGCGGAATGGAACCCTGAATTCCGTCCGCCGCCGTTTGTGCTGCTGGCGCTGGGCAGCGCCTACTTCCGCAACGGCGAGCTGGGGCCGGCAGAAGAACAATGGGAAGCTGCAGTTGACGCTGATCCGAAATACGGCGAGGCGCACAACAACCTCGCCGTGGTTTACATGATGACCAGGCGCAAGAAGGAGGCCGAAAATGCCGTCAAGGCGGCGGAGAAGTCCGGCTTCCGCGTCAATCCGCAGCTCAAGGAAGACATCAATAAGATGACGTCATAGTTCCGTATCTATCTGCGCCCGCTGCAGACGTCCGCTGAAGTCCACGTAAATCGACTTCCACTCGGAGAACACGTCGAGCGCCGCAATGCCCGCCTCGCGATGCCCGTTGCCGGTCGCTTTCGTTCCGCCGAACGGCAGATGCACCTCGGCGCCGATGGTCGGCGCGTTGACGTAAAAGATGCCGGTGTAGATGTCGCGCATCGCGGTGAACGCCTTGTTGATGTCACGGGTATAGATGGAGGCAGAGAGGCCGTAGGCGACGTCGTTGCCGATGGCGATCGCCTCGTCGAGTGAGCCGCACCGCATCACCGAGACCACCGGACCGAAAATCTCCTCGCGCGCGATACGCATCGACGGTTTGACGTCGGCAAAAATCGTCGGTTCGTGGAACCAGCCATGCGCGCATCGACCATCGGTCAAGCGGTTGCCGCCGACAACCAGCTTCGCCCCTTCCTGCCTGCCGATGTCCACGTATTTCATCACCGTCTGCAGCTGCGACTCGCTCACCGAGGGTCCCATCTGCACGTCGTCCGCCGCGCCGTCGCCGACGCGCAGCGCCTTCACCCGGCGCGAGAACTCGTGCAGGAACTCGTCGTACACGCGTTCATGCACGACAACGCGACTGGCGGCCGTGCACCGCTGCCCCGTCGTTCCGAAGCCGCCCCAGACGCACCCTTCCACGGCGAGCTCGAGCTGCGCATCGTCCATGATCATGACGATGTTCTTGCCGCCCATCTCGAGATGAACTTTCTTGAACGTCGGCGCGGCGTTCTCGTTAACGATGCGGCCGACAGCAGTGGACCCCGTGAACGACACAACTCTCACCGCGTCGTGCTTGCACATCACCTCGCCGACGTCGGGGCCACCGGTCACCATGTTGACCACGCCCGGCGGGACACCGGCTTCCTCGAGCACTTTCACGAAGTTCACGGCGGAGAGTGGCGTCAGCGATGACGGTTTGAACACGACTGTGTTGCCGCAGACCAGCGCGGGGATGATCTTCCACGACGGGATGGCCATCGGGAAGTTCCAGGGCGTGATGATTGCGCAGACGCCGAGCGGCTGCCGCACCGACATCGCGAACTTGTCGCGCAGCTCCGACGGAACGGTTTGCCCATAAAGACGTCGTCCTTCGCCTGCCATGAAGAACGTCATATCGATCGCTTCCTGCACGTCGCCGCGCGTCTCCTCGAGGACCTTGCCCATTTCGCGCGTCATGTCGCGTGCAAACTGTTCCTTCCTCTCGGCGATGAGCTGCGCGGCGCGGAACAGCAGCTCGGCGCGGCGCGGTGCAGGTACCAGGCGCCACGTTACGTAAGCGTGTGCGGCCGCGGTAATTGCTTGATCGGCATCACCAGCCGTCGATTCCTGGAACCTCCCGATCAGGTCGTCGCTCTTCGCCGGGTTGCGATTCTCGAACAGACGACCGGAGCTGGATGGCAGCCACTTGCCGTCAATGAAATTTGGAAAAACTGCATGGGTGTCGTGTGCGTGATTCGGCATCAATCGCACTGTGGCGCAAGGAGTTTCGATCCTGCAAGCCGGGCGCGGACGCTCCCACTGCTCGGCTGGCGCATTCCATAAATGACACGCCCCGCACCCATGTCATCCAACATCCAGCCGGCCAATGGTTTACAGCTCGGACGCCGGGCTGATGCCACTTTCCTAATGAGGACACGGGGCTGCCACTTTGCCGGGATTTGCTCGATCGTGCGGATTAATAACCCGTGGCAGCCGTGGCATGGATCCTGAATTGGTGGTGGGCAGAAGGGCGGGTTACTAACATGGCTGACACGAACCTGATCGCCGCCACGCCGGTTCAAAAAGTGGTGGTCGTCAACGGCAATACCGAAGTGCTCGGGATGCTCGAGACCGTGTTAGACGCCGGACGCTATGACATGGTGTTCGTCGAGTCGAGTGACCGCGCCTATTCGCAGATTAAAAAGGTCGTTCCCAATCTGGTCATTCTGTGCACGCGCATCGAGGAGCTCGAAGGCTTCCAGTTGCTGACGATGCTGAAGCTGGATGAGGAGACGAAGGACATTCCCATTCTGACCTACACGACAGAATATGAAGGTCAGGACTTCGATTCGGCGATCTCGCAGCTGGCGGACGATGAAGAGGACTTCCTGTCGGCGCAGCGGCCGGCGTTGCGGATGAACTAAGATTTCCCTCCGGATGGGTTCGGAGTCAGACAAGCGCGACACCGATCGCGTGCTGATCCTCGGCGATCTGAAGGGGGAAATCATGGTGTTCGAGCCCCTTCACATCAAAGAAATCAGCCGCGGCGGCGCGTCCGTTGACACGCGTTTTCCCCTCGCCCTCAATTCCCTGCACGAACTGCGGCTCACGCTCGGCGGTCAGTCCGTCGTGCTGAAAGGGCGCGTCGCACACTCCAGAATTTCTGAAGTGGACCAGGAAATCGTCACCTACCGCAGCGGAATCGAGTTCGTCGAACCGTCCGATCGCGTGCGCGACGTGATTGCCGGCTTCCTCGAAACGCTCAAGGCGCACCGCAGCGGGGTGTAACCAGGTTCAGCGGCGGCGCAGGGTACCGCCCGGCGAGTTCAGGCTGTCCAGCGCAGCGGGGCTCACGTCGAAGGACAGTGAGACGGATGTGCCCTTCGTGTTCAATGTGACCGAATCGAGCATCTGCCGGTAGGCAGGGTCGCGCGAGCCCTGCAGGCGCGCGAGCGAGAGGAATCCCTGCACAACGTCGCGCAGATTTTGCGCCGACTGTTCGTCACGTGCGTCGGCGCGCACCATCCCATGCAGCCCGCTGTCGATGCGGCCGCTCGCCGCCAGCCAGTTGATTGGCGGAAGCTGCCCCAATACCGCGTCGGGAACCGGCCCACGCTGCGACAACAGCGCATCGAACTTCGCGACGGTCCAGGCCGTCCCGTCATCGACGTCACCGACCAGCGCCATGAACTCCGTGTTCGCGCCGATCGTCTGCGCGGCGCCGGCTTTGGCGTCGAGCGCG
>Ga0070664_100005508_pt1 | contig 10167 bp, 7 predicted proteins | sample KBSC73metaG_FD_65863 | JGI IMG/M metagenome (GOLD analysis project Ga0070664, IMG submission 65863) | Corn rhizosphere microbial communities from Kellogg Biological Station, Michigan, USA - KBS C7-3 metaG | ecosystem: Host-associated > Plants > Roots > Rhizosphere > Soil ... | reverse complement strand
TGCATTTTGCCGGCGTGCTCGCGCATCGCCGGGGGCACCACGACGATGCGGTGGCGCTCATCGAGCAGAGCCTCACCCTCACGCCAGATCGCGCCGACTGCTACAACAATCTCGGGATCGTCCTGCAGTCCGCCGGCCGGCTGGAGGCCGCGATCTCGGCCTATCGGCGCGCCATCGCTCTCGATCCACGGCACGCGAACGCCCACAGCAATCTGGGCGTGCTGCTGAGAGCCAGTGGCAGGCCGCGCGACGCCGAGGCGTCGTACCGCACGGCGATTGAGCTCGATGCCGGACACGCGGACGCCTACACCAACCTCGGGATCCTGCTGAACGGCCTCAAGCGCACCGACGAGGCGGTGGCCTGCTTCTGCAAGGCGATCACGCTCAGGCCGCGTCATCCCGATGCGCGACGGCTGCTCGCACTCGCCCACTGCACGCTGGGCGAGGTCGACGCGGCGGTCGTGATTTTCGACGAGTGGCTCGCCGAGGAGCCCGACAATCCCATTGCGCTGCACATGCGTGCGGCGTGCACCGGCCGCAACGTGCCGCCGCGCGCCTCGAGTGGCTTCGTCGAGCGTACGTTTGACGGCTTTGCCGCCACCTTCGAATCGAAGCTGCAGAAACTGTCGTACCGCGCGCCGGCCCTCGTGACCGCTATGCTCGAGGACGCCGGCCTCCAACCGGCCGCGTGCCTCGACGTGCTGGACGCCGGCTGCGGGACCGGGTTGTGCGGACCGTTGATTGCTCCGTATGCCAAGCGGCTGGTCGGGGTGGATCTGTCCGCAGGCATGCTCGCGCACGCCCGTGAGAAGGGGATCTACACCGAGCTGCTGCAGGTGGAGCTGAGCGGGTTCCTTCGCGACAACGTCGAGGCGTTCGACCTGATCGTGTCAGCCGACACGCTCGTGTATTTCGGAGCGCTCGACGAGGTCTTCGGCCACGCCTCGGCCGCGCTGCGCCCCCACGGCCTGCTCGTGTGCACGCTCGAACGTCTGGTCGGCGGCGGCGATGCCGTAGACCATCGCCTCGAAATGCATGGACGCTACAGCCACGCCGAGTCGTATGTCGAGCGCGCGCTCACCGGCGCGGGGCTGCGCGCCGAGATGGCACACGCGGAGCTGCGGCTGGAGGCTGGGACGCCGGTTGCGGGCCTCGTGATCAGGGCGCGCAAGCCTGCGTGAGACGCGAAAGACCTCTCCGCCTCAGCGTGCTGGAGGCGCTTTCGGCTTGCCGCTCTCGTCCACCTGGACGGTCCTGACTGGCCCCATGCCGACCAGCACCAGGACCGCGGGTTCCTTTTCGCCCAGGCGCGCCCCATCCCAATGCACCGTGTTCGCGGCGTCGATGGCGACGGTGCCGGCCTGCACGGGATAGGTGGTCTTCTCGTCATAGACGTTGCTCGTCGAGACCCACCAGGTCCCTGAGATCACATAGGCGTATCGCTCCTGGTCGTGGAAATGCGGCTGCGAGAAGTTGCCCGGATACCACTTGATGACCACGCCGTAGAGCCCGGGCTTGCCCGGATCGCCGAAGAGCACCGCCTGCTGCTGGCGGCCTTCCTGGCCGGTCCACTTGATGTCCTTGGGCAGGACGATGGGAATATGGGTGGGATCCGGCAGTGGGCCCACCGGGTCGTTGATGGTTGCCTTGGCGCTCTGGGCGTGCGCGACCTCCGCAAACGCTGCGCAGCCGACGGCCGCGGCGATGGCCACGCTCATCATCGTCATTGTGGTGAAACGCATGTTCGTCTCCCGTGTGTGAATGGCAGGCGCGCAGCTATTTCCAGCGATCGATCGCCTTGCGGTGCAGCGATTCCGGCGTCAGCTCGGCGAGCTCGACGCGACCCATGTAGGGGTCGGTGATGTTGGCGAGAATCGCCTTCGTGTCGCTGACAGTCGTGTCGCTGACCATCGCGCCCCGCCGACGGAACATCGCCACCGCCGCCTTCGCATCCTCGACGTGCAGACCGTAGTGCGTGAAGCCGGCCGGCCGCTCCGACGTGGCTTTCTGCAGTTCGAGGAAGGTCGTCTTGCTGATCTGCATGTAGACCAGCCGCGGCGTTCCGTCCGGATTGTTGGCGCGAAACGCCTCCTTGTACCCCATTTTCTCTGTGTAGTATTTGATGGCTTCGGCGATGTCGGGCACGTTGATGCCGACGTGGTTCATCATCACCACGCCCTGGTTGGCATTCTGCGCCACCACCGCCTGAACGGTCAGACCGACGGCGAGTCCGGCCACGAACAACATCATTCCGCGCATTGCGCCGCTCCTTTGGGATGCGCTGCTAGCGCATCGTCAGCTTCTGCACCCGGAAATTGCCAACCTCGCCGACATACAGGGTGGTTTCGCTGCGACAGTCGATGGCGCTGACGCTCCCGAACTCCCTGAGGAGCTTCCCGGCGCGACCGAACTTGCCGACCATCGTCCCGTCGAGACGCATCTTGTAAATCTCGCCGGCCTTGTCGAGATCGTTCGGGGGGTTCGAGTTCGAGACGAACATCACCTGGTTGGCACCCGGCGTGATGCAGATCGCCTGGGCGTTGCCGACGTTACCGATCTCGCGCTGATAGGTGCCGTTGTTGTCGAACACCTGGATGCGCCCGTTGCCCGCGTCGGCCGCGTAGACGTTGCCGCGTGCATCCACGACGATGCTGTCGACGTCGGCGAATTGACCCGGCGCGCTCCCCTTCTGGCCCCACGACTTGACGAAGACGCCGTCTTTCGAAAACTTCGCAATGCGCGCATTTCCGCGACCGTCGGCCACGAAGATATTGCCCTGCGCGTCCCAGGCGACGTCGGTGGGACGATTGAAGACGTCCTGATCGGCTCCGGCGCCAGGCGCCCGACCGCGACCGCCTCCGCCGCCTTCGGCGCCACCGGCGCCGCCCGCGCGGGGCGGATTGTTCACCGCTTCAGGTTTGCGGCCGAGCAGCAGCGCGACCCGCCCTTGCGGATCGAACTTGATCACCATTCCCGACATCTCGTCCACGACCCACAGGTTGTCCTGCGGATCGACGCGGACCTGCGCGGCGAACAGGAACCCATACAGCCCCTGGCCGATCTCGCGCGTGAACTTGCCGGAGCGGTCGAACTGAAAGAGCCGCGATCCCCCGTGCGCAAAGGGGCGGGCCGTGGCCATCGACAGCGTGGGATGACCGGTGCGCGTGTAGACGAAGATGTCGCCGCGCGTATTGGTCGCAACGCCGCCGACTTCGCCGAGATAGAGATCATCCGGGAGCGCCAGCACGTTCGCCGCGGAATCGAAGTTCATGGCGGGCGGTACGTTCTGGGCCGCCAGCGGAATCGACGCGCAGACGACGGTCGCGAGTAATGCGAACGCTTTCATCGACGCTCTCCTCGTGTCCATTCAGCGTGCCGCGGTGCGTGACGACGCACCACCCTGGAGGACGTATTTCTGGACGCGCCACGACTCGATCTCGCCCAGGACGATCTCATTGGGATTGCGACAGTCCAGCATATGGACGACCTGAAATCCGGGCGACACCTTGCCAGGCTTGCCGAACTTGCCGATGACGGTCCCATCCAGCTCGGTCTTGTAGATCTCGCCGGTGGTGTCCCACGAGCCGGGAGGATTGCCATTCGGGTTCGAGTTGGAGTGAAAGACGTACTGGTGCGGGCCGGGCGAAATGCACAGGGTCCAGCCGGTGCCGAGATTGGTGATCTCCTTGATCGGCTTCAGATTGTTGTCTAGCACCTGATAGCGATTGTTGGTGCGATCGGCCACCCACACGTTGCCGCGCTCGTCCACCTGCAATCCATGCGGCAGATTGAATTCGCCGAGCGCCGTGCCCGCCTTCTCGCTCCCCGCCTGCGCCACGAATCGGCCGGCCTTGTCGTACTTGACCACACGATTGTTGCAGTAGCCGTCGGAGATGAAGATGTTCCCCTGTGGGTCCCACCCGACGTCCGTCGGCCGGCAGAGGATGTATTTCTCCGCGGGCTTGTTCGGGCCGGCCGGAAACACCACCGGACCATCGAGGGCGGGAGGTCTGCGGCCCACCACCATCAGCACCTTGCCTTCGGGGCTGAACTTGGTGACGAGGTTGGTCCCTTCGTCGACGGTCCAGATGTTGTCGTCCTTGTCGACGCGGACCGAGTGCGCGAACTCGAAGCCGTAATAGCCCTTGCCGATCTCCTTGACGAAGTTGCCGTTGCGATCGAATTGGAACAGCCGCGTCGTGTCGCGGCGGTGATAGACGTAGGTGTTCCCCTTCGAGTCGGTCGCGACGGCGACCGATTCTCCCAGGTACTCCCCTGCCGGAAGCTTGAGGAAGTTCGCGACCGAGGTGAACGGGATGTCGGGAACGCCGGTGATCGTCGCCTTCTGCTGGGCGACGACGGTTCCAACCATGAGCAGCATGAACGCGCCGCTGGCGGAAGCAAGCAATCGTTTCATGCGGCGGAGCGTATACCAGCACCGACCATCGTGACCAGAAGGCTCGTCAGCGTCCCCCGGTCAGGGTGATGGCTGCCGTGTCGCCGGCGATCTGGAAGGCCGTTCCAAACGGCCGCGACAGACTGGCCAGCCGCTCCAGGATGTAGCGGGCCTGCGGGCCCGTCACGGGGTGTGGCAATCCACGCGTCTGGAGGAAGAGATTGATGGTGGACGGGTCGTGCGCGTCGGGTTGTCCCTCGCCGATCTTGTTCATCGCGATCGGCCGGAACGCCACCGACTTCAGCCCGCGGCCCTGAAACTCGACGGACGCGACGACGCTCTCCCAGATGATCGGCTCGTCGAGCATGGTGATGGTCGGCGGCGACTGAAAGATGAAGTTGCCCAGGTCGTAGAAGATCGGCCGCCCCTTGTAGATCTCGACGCCGTGCAGGAGCGGCGCGCCGTGCATGACGATGACGTCGGCTCCGGCGTCCACTTCCGCCTTGGCCCATGCCTTGAGCCACGACGGCGGCACCAGGCGCTCGGGCAGCTCCTCGGCCATGATCGTCCCGAACGGGATATCGAAGACATGATTGTGCTGGTAGACGACGACCAGGTCGGCGCGCTCCCGCGCGGCGCGGATGCTCTGAAGAATCCGCCGGGAGTCCTCGGCGTTGGGCGTCTTCCCGTCGTCCACGCGTAACTCGTTCACGCCAGGCCGCGCCGCCGTCGCGGCACCACCGTCCGGCACGAACCCCGACGCCATCGCCACGAGTGCCATCGTGCCTTTCGATGTCCGCAGGTAGCCGGCGCCGCCGGCTTCGTCGATCGCGTTACCAATGCCTGCGTGGGTCAGGTTCAGACGGCCCACTTCGCGCAGCGTGCTCTGGATCCCGGGGACTTTGAGATCGAACGAGTGGTTGTTCGACAGCGCGACCAGGTTGAACCCGAGCGCCTTGAGCGCGTCGAGCGACTCCGGCGGCGACAGGAACCCGCGATCGCCGCTCGAGGTCTTCTCACCAACCGTCGCTTCGTAGTTCGTGAACACGGCGTCGCCCTGCAGGAGCGGCGCGAGCGTCGTCACGAGGTCCGGCGTGTGGACTCTGACGTCGGAGCGAATCATCGCCTGGCCGGTGAGTACGAGTCTGATCGCTTGCGACTGCCCCGCTGGTGAGACCGCCGAGGTGAGCCCCGCCGCGAGAAGCACCACGAAGAACGCGAGACGCCGGCGGGCGATTCCGATTGCCATGGCGGGAATCTACCTCAGGAAGTGCCCGATCAGGAGGTGAGCGCGAACGCGTGCAGAACACCATGGAGCACGATGGCCCAGCGACGCCCGTCTGGCGAGACGGCCTCCGAGAGGCGCGACCCTATCGAGACGTCGCCCAGAGGTAGCGCGTACCAGGCCGCCGGCGCACCATCGGCGGCCCAGACCTCGACCCCGCTGGCCGACGCGACCAGCCGCCATTCGGATGGCGCCGGTACCGGCGAATTCGAAGCGTCTTCCCACGGGCCCGTCTCTCGACCGTCGATGCCGACCACGTGCACCGAGCCGTCGTCGAGCGTCATCGCAATCCGGTCTCCAGCCAGCGCCCACGCCATCTTGGCGATGGTTCGGCCCGTCGGCGCGCGGAACTGACGGACCGGCGGCGGCTCGCTGGCGAACGTCGAGCCCCACACGCGCACCGTGCCGTCGCCGGAGGCGGTCGCGATGAGTTCGCGCACCGGCGACCACGCGACATCGTGCAGCGTGCCACCAAAGGTGTGGCGGCGGGCCAAGACGCTCATGGTGACGGCATCGAGCAAGGTGATCACGCCGTCGAGCGTCACGACGACGAGCCGGCGGCCATCACGCGACCAGCCCACGCCGCTCACCGCCTCGTCGAGATGCACGGCCTGCGCCGGGGTTTGACCCGGAGTCGGCCTCCATATACACACCGCGGCGTCGGCGCCGCCGCTCGCGATCATCGTGCCGTCGGGTGACCAGGCCAGATCGGTGACCCAGCGCTCGTGGCGCTTCATCGTCTCGCCAACGACTTTTCCTTCGACATCGTAGAGCGTGATGTCGTTTTCGTGCCCCACGGTCAGGAACCGGCCCCGCGGATGCCAGGCCAGGGCGCCGATCATGCCCGACGAGAACTGGGCGAACAGGTCGCCATCGGTCATCTGGAAGACGCGCAGGTGCCCGCTCACCGTGCCGGCGGCGAGCCACCGGCCATCGAGCGACAGAGCCAGCGACGTCACCGGGCCCGACCGAGGCCATTCGAAGACCTGCCGGCCGTACTCGTAGTCCCACAGACGCACGACTCCGTCGTGCGCGCCACTCAGCAGCCTTCCGCCCCCTGGCGCCCAGGCCACCGCATCGATCCGGCGGCGCCGCGCGTATCCACCGCCGGGGCGTCCGAAAATGTCGTACACGGTGTCGTCGCCCGTGTGCGTCAGCCGCACGACTTCGACGCTGCGGTCCAGGTGCCAGACACGCAGGGTCTGATCGTGAGAGCCGCTGGCCAGCAGCTGGCCGTCGCGCGACCACGCCATGCACGTCACCGCTGCCTCGTGACCGGAGAATTCCGCGATCAGCTCGCTGTCGAGGCCGTGGACTGGCGGCCTGAGCGATTCGATCCACAGGGCGCCCATGCCGTCGGCGTCGCGATCGCGCCGCCAGCGTTCGAGCAGTTCGTGCAGCCTCGGGCCGGGTCGATTCCAGGGCGCATCACGATCCCGCGCCGGGTGGGGTTCCACATGCGCGGCGGTGGCCGGCGCGTCGTACCACCAGCCACGATTCCACAAGGCCTGGAAGAGTGCCGTCGGATGGGCGGCGATGAACGGCCGATCGCGCACCAGGGCGCGGTGCAAGAGGCGGATCAGATGCACGGCGGGGTGCGCGTGGGGCATGGCGCCCGCGGCCGCTTCGAAGGCTTCGGTCAGGTCGTGGAGCTGGCCCGACTCCACCTTGGCTTCGAGAAAATCGAGCGACAGCAGCAGCGCCGCAATCGCGTCCCAGTTGCCCGAGCGATACCGGTGAAACAGCAACACATCCAGCTTCCGGTAATTGGCGAGCCGCGGCGTCGGCGGCCGGCTCTTTCGACGGGCGCGCCGCGTTTCCACCGGCTCGGCCCAGAGGTCCTGGGCATCGAAATAGTCCGCCAGCCGAGCGTGACACTCATCGCGCCCCGCCGTGTCTTCGAAGTAGAACCGCCTGACCGCGTGAGCCAGCGCCACGTGATAGAACGTGACCAGTCCGGATTGAGTCGCCAGGTAGGGTCGCAACTGGCGAAGCACGGGGTAGAGATCGTCCGGGCGAGTGGTGCCGCTGGTGAGGTCGCGAAGTTCCCGCTCGGTCAATCCGTGCCGCGAGACTTCGAGCAGGGTCAGCACGAGCGCGACCAGGTCAGGGGCGAACTCCGACTCGAGACGCAGGATGATCTGCGTGAACAGCGCCAGGATCGGATCGCCAACGCGCCGCATCGCGGCCGGACTGAAACCGGCACGATCGTAGATCTCGTCCCCGAGGTCCGGCTTCGGGAGTGCTTCGATGCGCTGGGTCAAGGCCTTGAACGAGCCGAAGCCTCGCAGCTCCTCCAGCGCGGCCCGCAGGTAGAGCGGATTGGTGGTCACCGGGTTGTCGAGCAGGAGTGCCACCTGCTCGCGGCCGAGCGCTTTCGCCGCCAGCGACGGCACATCGCGCACGATGGCGAGACGTTCGTCGTCCTGAAGGGACGGCAGCGGCAGCTCGGCGCGCCGGCGGCGGTCGAGCGCGCGCGTCACCCAATCCGTCTCGAGGTAGGCGTCTATCTGCCGTTCGTCGATCAGGTTCGTCTCGGCCCAGACACGGCCAAAGCCGGTACTCACGATGATCTTGAGATTGGCGGCCAGGCGCTCGGGCAGCCAATAGAGCAACCGCGCGCCGTCGCTGGCGTCGATTTGATCGAGTCCGTCGAGTATCAGCACGAGGCGATGACCTTCGGGCACGCGACCGAGGAACGCGCGCCACGTCGCCACGAGCCGCGTCAGGTCGCGCGGGATCTCGTCCGGGAACTCGAACCGGCGCTTCAGCTCGAAGCAGCTGCGATACAACATGTCGCCGAGACCGGCAGAGCGGGGTCCGGCGCCGACGAAATGCGGCAGCACGAACACGTTCGGCGGCTCCCGCCGCCAGCGCGCGACGAACGATGCGAGGGCCGCCGACTTGCCAGAACCGTGGCGACCCGACAGATGGCAGACGACGTCCTGCGTTCCCCGAACGTAGTGGTCGAGCGTGTCCGCGACGAAAGCGCCGCCCACGTAGACGCGCAGCAGCGTCTCCATGAAGCGTTCGTGATCGTCGCGCTCGTCGTCGATCCACGCGTTCCCGTCGGCCGGCGTGGGCGGTGCCACGTCCGGGAGCTGGCACTCCTCGCGGATAGCCTGCCGCAACTGCTCGACGACGCGCGCACCGAACGTCTCCAATCCGAGCAGGCGGCCATCCCACCGCGCTGGATACTCCGACACCGGATATCCACTGGCGCGGACGCGTGCCTTCAAGGCGTCGAGCCGCGCGATCGACGTCGCCTCCTGCTCGACGAATTCCTCCCCTCGCGCTGCCGGAACCCCCGTGACTGCTTCACGGAAGTAGAAGGACGCGCGGATCCGCGGCGCTCCGTCGCGCAGTACGGCCGCCATCTCGAGTTCGGTGACGCTCCGCCCGCTCTCGGCATGAAGCCAGGGAAACTCTTCAGCCGTGGCTGCCGGAGTCGAGTCCGGCACCCACCCATAGCGCTGGCCGACGATACCGATGAAGAACGGGCGGCACGCGTCCACCTCGCGCAGACACAAGGCCAGCGTCTCGCGGCTCTTGGACTGCTCTTCGGTGATGCCCCACCGGAGATCGATGTCGATCAACTCGACTCGGTGGGGGGCCAGCCATTCGCGCAGCTCGGGGAACACCACCTTGACGAGGTGATTGCGCTCGGCGTCCATGTCCCGGAAGGTCGAAGAAATAAAGACCCGAACCGTCCGCCACGTGACCATGCTCGCCCCCGGACCGCGTGCCCGCATCCTCGACCAGATACCCACCTTCGTGCTGGGTTGCGCCGACACCTACGACAACGCCGACGAGGGTTGGGCGCTGAAGCCGGTGGCGCCGTTCAAAGGCAATGCCTCCTTCTCATGGCATCGCAAAAGCTGATCGGCCGATCACCACGATTCCGCTGGCCGTCAACACAGTGCAGCATCCGGTGCCGTCGGCCTTGCGCTGCTTCAAGATCGCATCGCGAGCGATCCGGAGTGGCTGACACGTTTCATTTAGGCGCGTAGACGGCGTCCCCCTCGGTCTGACTCAACACCAGACGAGTCACGCTTCCCTTCGCGTCCAGAAAGAACTCGGCGACCGCGCCGGACGATTCGAACTTGGTCTCCGACTGCGGAAACATCGGAAGCGCATTCAAGTAGAGCTGGTCGCCAATCAGCGTGACGCTTTGCGCCGCACCCATGAAGGTAGGGATGGCACGGGTGCCTTCGCGAAAGACATATCGTCCGACGTATTGCGCGAGCACGCGTGGGCTCACCTGCACACGGGCCGTGGCTGTTCCCACCAGATGACCCGGGGCGCGGTTGTTCTCGTTGCAGACACTCTCGAGCATGTCGGTGTCGGCCGAATAGTTCAGCGTGATTGCGCGGCTGATCGGTTTCGTGAGTGTCTCCGGGTCGTCGAACGTAATCTGGTACTGGATGTGTCCGAAGTCGACCCGCTGGAATCTCTCGGTGATGCGTAGCTTCTCGGAATGCGGGTG
>Ga0070664_100005507_pt1 | contig 10167 bp, 9 predicted proteins | sample KBSC73metaG_FD_65863 | JGI IMG/M metagenome (GOLD analysis project Ga0070664, IMG submission 65863) | Corn rhizosphere microbial communities from Kellogg Biological Station, Michigan, USA - KBS C7-3 metaG | ecosystem: Host-associated > Plants > Roots > Rhizosphere > Soil ... | reverse complement strand
TCGTGCGATACCCGCAAGGCCGACGTCATGACGGCAGCGGTTGAAGCCGGCGCTCACATGATCAACGACGTTTCGGCTCTTACCTACGATGCGCGATCGGCCGAGGTCGCCGCAGGCCTCAAGGTTCCGGTGGTGCTCATGCATCATCAGGGCGCTCCCGAAGTGATGCAGGACGATCCGCGCTACGATGACGTTTTGATCGAGGTTTACTTGTGGCTCGAAGAGCGGGTCGCCGCGGCTGTCGGAGCCGGTCTGGCTCGAGAGAATATCCTGGTCGATCCGGGCTTCGGTTTCGGAAAGAATGTCGGCCACAACCTCGAATTGATGAACGGGCTCGCCCTGTTCCAATCTCTGGGGTGCCCAGTGGTCGTCGGCGCTAGCCGCAAGCGCACCATTGGCGCCCTTTCGGGTGAAGCCCCCGCCGAGAAGCGTCTGGGCGGCAGCATCGCCTTCGCGATGAAGGCGTTCGAGCAGGGGGTCCAGATCATCCGCGTCCACGACGTTCCGGAGACCGTCCAGGCGCTTCGCATATGGCGGGGCATGCGGGACCAGGCGCTGACGCCGCGCACTAGCTAGAGCTTCGAACGCCCAGCTTAGGCGGCTGTATCGATCCCAAGCTCGCCGAGCTTGCGATAAAGCGTGGATCGCCCGATTCCGAGCCGGCGCGCAACTTCGGTCATACGGCCGCGATAATGGCCGATCGCGAGGCGAATGATGTCTGCTTCGATGTCTTCGAGCGGGCGAAGGTGGCCGTCCCCGCTGTACAGCGTCACGCTCGGCGCGCCGGCGAGCACTTGCTCGCTGCGTGCCTCGCTCATCGTCGGCGTGAAGTCGGTCTGGCGCGCCGTGTAGCGAGACTGGATCGCAATGTGCGGGAAATGATGGGCAGTGAGCGAATTGCCGTCACACTGCAGTGCGGCACGGAACATCACGCCCGCGAGCTGGCGGACGTTGCCCGGCCAACCGTAGCGCATGAGCACCGCAAGTGCGTCGTTGCCGATCGACAGCTCATTGAGACCAGTCTGCTCCGAGAGCCTTTGGAGCAGGTGGCGGGCCAGCGCCGGAATGTCGCCGCTGCGGTCGCGAAGCGCAGGAAGGTGGACGGTGGTTGAGCCCAGCCGCTCCGCGAGCCCTGGGTGGAAGTCATTGCTCAGTGGGCGGCTGGCCGTCGCGATGATGCGCACGTCGACCGAATAGCTGCCGTTCAGGCCGACCGGGCGGACTTCGCCGGTGGCGAGGACGCGGTCGAGAAGCTCCTGGGTTTCGGCAGGAAGGAGACCGACTTCGTCGAGGACCAGCGTACCGCCGTCGGACTGGACCAGCTTGCCGGTCTTGGCGGTGAAGGCTCCCGGGAAGGCGCCCTTTTCATGGCCGAAGAGCTCGCTATCGATGATGTTCGCCGCAACCGCCTTGCAGTCGAGAGAGAGCAGGGGGCCCTTGGCGCGAAGGCTGGCGCTGTGGATCGCGCGCGCAATGGTCTCCTTGCCCGTCCCAGGCTCGCCCACGATGAGTACCGGCAGGCGGTTGCGGGCCGACTTCGCGGCCACTGCGAGCGCAGCTCGGAATTCGGGTGCGGCGCCGACCAGTTGCTCAAGCGCAAGCACAGGCGCGAGCTTTTCGGAAACGGGCGCGAGCTCGCCGGCCGCACGGCGGCGATCGGCGTTGGCGGCCAGGGCCTCGAGCATGCGTTCGGGCGCGACCGGGCGGACAAGGAAATCGGACGCACCGGCGCGCATGGCTTCGACTGCGACAGAGACCGTATCGCCGTGGGAGAGCACGATTACCGGCAGATTGGGGCGATCGCGACGTAGTGTCTCGATCAGCTGCGGACCTTTTTCCGCGTCCCAGCTGCCGAGCAATACTGAAAGCACTTCGCGGCCGTGGGGCCCCTGAAGCAGCGCGAGCGCCATTTCCTCATCCGCGGCTCCGACGACGCTCCAACCTGCTCGCGCGGCGATAGCCGAGATGAGCCTGCGCTCATCCGGATTGGCATCGAGCAAAAGCAGCGAACGTGTCGGTTCTTCACGCATGAATCGGCGGCCCTTCAAGCCGCAACCTATGCGGGAAGGAGTAAAGGTGGCCTTAACTGCTCGATGCCTGAGGTTCAGGGGGCTTGGGCCGCACCGCCCGGCTTGTTATGGACGGTCACGCTTAGCTCCACACAGGGAAAAAATCACAATGGCCGAGGAAGAGTCGATCTTGGTGAATCCACCGACCCAGGACGTCGCCGTCCATGTTCGCGACTACGCGCGCTTTACGCAGCTGCTGAAATATGGCGCGATCATCTGCCTCATCACCGCCTTCATCGTCCTCCTGATTCTGAAATAGCCACATGAAGATCGCGGTTCTGAAGGAGGCGGCGGGCGAGAGCCGCAGCGCCGCCATTCCCGAAACCGTCAAGAAATTCATCGGCCTTGGTGCCGACGTGGCGGTCGAGAAGGGAACCGGCGATCAGGCTTCGATCGCCGACGCGGATTTCGAGGCAGCGGGAGCGAAGATCGGTACCCGCGCCGACGTTCTCAAAGGGGCGGGCGTCATACTGGTCATCAACGGGCCGGATCCCTCAACGCTGAAGGGTGCCGAGAGAGGGGCGTCCATCGTCGGCGCGCTGGATCCTCTGCGTCGCCGCGAGGACATTGACGGCTATGCGGCGGCGGGCCTCGACGCACTGGCCATGGAGTGGATGCCGCGCATCACCCGCGCCCAGTCGATGGACATCTTGTCGTCGCAGTCGAACCTGGCCGGTTACAAGGCCGTCGTTGACGCGGCGGCGGCTTACGGCCGGGCCTTTCCGATGATGATGACGGCCGCGGGGACGGTGAGCCCGGCCAAGGCGTTCATCATGGGAGTAGGCGTTGCCGGACTTCAGGCCATCGCGACCGCCAAGCGCCTCGGTGCCCAGGTCAGTGCCACCGACGTGCGCTCCGCGACCAAGGAGCAGATCCAGTCGCTCGGCGCGAAGCCGATCTTCGTGGAGAATGTCGCGGGCATCGAGGGCGAGGGTGCGGGCGGCTACGCGACGGAGATGTCGGAGGAATATCAGAAGGCGCAGGCCGAGCTCGTGTCCAGTCACATTGCAAAGCAGGACATCGTCATCACGACGGCCCTTATCCCCGGTCGCCCGGCGCCGCGGCTGATCAGCGACGCACAGGTCGCGACGATGCGCAGGGGCAGCGTGATCGTCGATCTCGCCGCCGATGCCGGCGGCAATGTCGAAGGCACCGTTGCCGGCGAAAATGTCGTTAAGCACGGCGTTACGATCATCGGTGCGTCGAACTTGTCTCGCAGCCTTGCCGCCGATGCCTCGGCGCTGTTCGCCCGTAACCTCTACAATTTCCTCTCGGCCTTCTGGGACAAGGAGAAAGGCTGCCCGGTGCTTCCCGATGACGACGAGATCGTCAAAGCCGTACGCCTTACCCAGGACGGCAAGATCGTGAATGAACGGCTGACCGCCGCCTGAGCGAGGTGGAAAATCGCGACATCCTGGTGATCGGGGGCGGGATCGCGGGGTTGTCCGCGGCTGCCGCCTTGTCCGCGCATGCGCGCGTGACTGTGCTCGAGGCCGAGGAACAGATCGGATTCCATTCCTCGGGCCGAAGCGCGACCATGGTCCATTATGCGCTCGGCGACCGACTGGTCCGCGCACTGACGTTCGCCAGCCGCGGCTTTTTCGAGGATGCTGCGGGTGACTTCTCCGATGTCCCGCTCGGTCATCGCATGCCGGTGCTCATCCATGCCCGCGAGGATGAGAAAGCGGCGCTCGATGCGCTTGAGGCGGAGATTTCCGTCTTCGCGCAGCTCGAGAGGCTCGACGCGAACGGTGTCCATTCGCTCTGCCCGTTGCTGAAGGACGATGCAGTCCACGGCATCGCCGACCGCAATGGCACCCGCCTCGACCCTCATGCCTTGCTGCAAGGCAATCTGCGCAAATTGCGGGGCCGGGGCGGAACGCTGATAACGGGAGCGAGGATTTCATCCTTCGAACGCACTGGCGGCGTTTGGTCGCTTACAAGCGACAAAGGCGACCGAATCAGCGCTCCGATCATCGTGAACGCCGCTGGGTCGTGGGCAGACGAAGTGGCCCAGCTCGCTGGGGTAGCTCCGCTCGGCCTGCAGCCATTACGGCGCACGATCATCACCTTCGACGTTCCTGCTGGCGTCCAGCTCGACGGGCTGCCTTTCGCAAAGACCGTGGGCGACGAGCTTTATTTCGCTCCGGAGAGCGGCCGGCTGTTCGCTTCGCCGATGGACGAGGTACCGAGCGACCCCTGCGACGCGCAGCCCGACGAATATGAGGTCGCGCTCGCGGCCCACCGAATGGAAGAGCGGACTCTGCTGAAGGTGGATCGAATCTACAGCCGCTGGGCGGGGCTCCGGACGTTCACGCCGGACCGTCACCCGGCCGCCGGTTTCGCGGCAGACCAGGAGGGCTTCTTCTGGCTCGCAGGGCAGGGTGGATTCGGGCTGCAGACCTCGCCGGCGATGGCAGCGATCGTGGAGTCACTGATCACCGGCACGCAATGGCCGGTAACTGACGTCGCGGCGGAGGCGCTAAGCCCCGGCAGGTTCCTCCGGCAACCGACATAGATCCACCCATCGCTCGGCGACCAGATGGAACAGCCGTTCGGTCGGGACCTCGACCGACGTGTTGAGCGAGCCGCCTGCCGGATAGACCACGTCGAACGTCTTGAGAGACACGTCGAGATAGACGGGCAGGGAATTCTTCAGTCCGAAGGGGCACACGCCGCCGACGGGATGGCCGGTTAGCTCCAGCGTTTCTTCCGGGCCCAGCATGCGCGGCCGCTGGCCGAACTCGTCCTTCGACTTGCGGTTATCCAGCCTGGCGTTGCCGCGTGTGCAGAGGAGGAACAGATGCTCGCCGGCGCGGACTGCAAGGGTCTTTGCGATGCGTCCCGGCTCGACGCCGAGCGCTTTGGCTGCCGTCTCCACGGTCGCCGTGCTTTCATCCACCTCGATGAGCGGCAAATCGGGCGCATGTTCCGCGAGCCAGGCGCGCACGGTCTCGAGGCTCATTCGCCCACCAGGTGCATGGCGATCTGTCGCTCCGGCGTGCCCCTGCGATGCTCGAACAGGAAGATACCCTGCCATGTGCCGAGGACCAGGCTTCCTTTGCGCACGGGGATCGAGAGCTGTGTTGCCGTCAATGCGCTCCGCAAATGTGCCGGCATGTCGTCGGGCCCCTCGTCGTCATGCTCATACGGTCCATCCTCCGGGGCGAGTCGGGCGAAATAGGCCTCCAGGTCGCGCCTTGCCGCCGGAGCCGCATTTTCCTGGATCACCAGAGACGCGGAGGTGTGACGGCAAAAAAGCGTCAGCAAGCCCTCCTCAATGCCGCTCTCAGAAACGAATCCGCGCACGGAATCCGTAAATTCCGTCAGCCCTGGACGGGCCGCGCGAATCGGGAGAAGGGCGCTCGACTGGCGAAGCATTGGGCCGCCTAACCCGCCTTCGCAGGCGGCGCCACCCGGGCAGCGCGCGTTCGGCAATGCAGACAAAGCAAAAGCGCCCACCTGCGGCGAGCGCTTGCTAAATGGTTGAATTTACGACCTGACTTTCGTCAGGACCGAGCGATTTTAGCCGTTGCTTCCGCCGCCGTCCCAGCCACAGCCAAGAAGCCAGCTCCAGAACCCGCGGCCAGTCTTAACCTTCTTCATCTCGGTCACCCCTTGTTCACTGCGATTCGGCAGCTGGGGCGATATTAACCTTAATCGTTATGGTTAGCAAACTAGTAACCAAGTTTTACTCGCGGACAGCCGCGAGCAGCTTCAGGACTGACTTGATTGTTACTTAAGCGGCGCTGCGCTTGCGGTCGGAAACGAGGCGCTTGGTGAGGGCGTCCAGGCTCATCGGACGCCCGATGGCGAAGCCTTGGGCGATGTCGCAGCTCATCTCGACCAGGAGATCGAGAATGTCTCGATGCTCGACGCCCTCGGCGACGACCTTGCGGCCGAGCGAGTGCGCAAGCCCGATCGTTGACTGGACCATCAAACGGTCACTGCGATTGTCGGCAATACCTTTGACGAAGCTCTGGTCGATCTTGATCTCGTTCGCCGGAATCTTCTTGAGATAATCGAGGGTCGACAGACCGGTGCCGTAATCGTCGATCGCGATGTTGACCCCGAGATCGCGCAGCCGCGTGATCATCGCGAGGCCTTCGCCGCTGTCCGACAAGGCGGCGGTCTCCGTGAGCTCGAGCGTCAGGTGGTGCGCCGGAAGACCGTGCCGCGCGAGCATTGCCGCCAGCCGCAGCGTGAAGCCCTTGTCAGTCAGAAGCCGGGCGGAAAGGTTGACCGCGATATCGAAGTCCGGGCCTCGCCTGTTGATCTCCGCGCCCGCGCGTACGGCCTGCTCGAGGACATAGTCCGTCAGCTTGCCGATGCGATTATGCTGTTCGGCAGCGGCGACGAATTCCGACGCTGCGATCGGGCCCTTTTCGGGATGGGTCCACCGGGCGAGCGCTTCGGCGCCGACGATCCGCCTCGTCGCGAGATCGAGCTTGGGCTGATAGGCGACCCAGACCTCGCCGCGATCGATCGCCTCGTCGAGCTGGCTGAGCATCGACAGCTTCCAGGAGGCGTTCTCAAGGCTTTCGGGGTCGTGATACTTCCACTTGAGGCCGTCATGAGCGGCCTCTTCCGCAGCGACCAGCGCCGAGGCGAGCCGGTTCGAGATGGAGCGGCCGCTGCCGATCTCGACTCCGAACGCGATGGACAGGTCCATCGTCTGACCGTCGATCCTCGCCGGGTTCCGGAACAAGGCGAACAGTGCTTCGAGATGATTGCCCACCGGCTGGTTGGAATCCTCGAACCAGGCAAAGATCCCGCCGTCGCCCTGGTAGAGTACGCGCTCGGCCGCGCCGACCTTCAGGCGGGAGACGATCTGGTCGACCAGCTGCCGCTCGCTGTTGGCCGACATTGCCGCGACGATTTCCTCGTAGTTCAACACGCGGGCCGCAACGAGCGCGCGTTTGCGTCCCTCCGGATTGGCCCTCAGCGCATGGAGGTTCGGAAGGTTGGAGATGGTGTTGAGGAACCCGCGTGTCCGGTAATGCCGCCAGGCCAGCACGCTGCCGATCACCATGATGAGGAAGAGGCCCGGCGTCATGTCGAGCAGAATATGGAAAGCTTCGGGTAGCGCGGGCCCGAAGAGCATCAGGCCTGCACCAGCTCCGAGGATCGCCGCCTGGTGGCCTCCCTTGCGGCGCGTCAGTGCAAGGCCGCAGAGGGCCAGCGAGACCAGGAAGAGCGGGACCCAGCTCAGGTAGAGCGGGGCACCCGACTCCAGCGTCTCCGCGCCGATGACATGGACGTAGACCCCGCCCATCTTGCCGGTGCCCGGAAGGAAGAATTGGTCGCCGGTGGCGTCGCTGGAAGTTCCGATGACGACCTGCTTGCCGCGCACTTCCCGTGGATCGAACTTTCCACTGATGATCTTCGCAGCGGAGATGCGCGGGATCGAAAAGGGATCGACCGAATAATCCGGGATGAAAGTCTTGTTGGCGGCGCCTCCACGACCTGAAAGCATCGAGGCGAAGGAGGGAATGGCTCCGCCCTCCCACTTCGTCGAAAAGGGGATGCGAGTGACCGCGTTCTGGTAATTATAATACCAGCTGATGCTGCCGACCTGCGCGGCTCGCGCCAGCATTGGCAGAGGCACCGCATTCTCATGCTCGCCGGCCCAGGGTCCACCGCGAGTCCGGGCGGCGAGCACCACTCGGCCTGACCGCCGCAGGGAGTCCGCAAGGAGGCGGTCATCCGCGGTGTTCGACGGGCCGAAGAAGCCGATGTCGAAGAAAATGCGCTTGGCGCCGGCCTCAGTCAGCCGATCGGTCAGCTGGGCATGGTACCGCCGCGGCCATGGCCAGCGGCCCACATCCTTCAACGCTTCATTATCGATCGTGACGAGGACAATATTTCCGCTCGCCTTGTGCCAGTGCAGGCTGTTTCGGCCTGCACGCAGCAGATCCTCGGCGATCTCGCCGAAACCGATCAGCCCGAAGATGACGCCCGCGAACGCCGTCCAAAGCAGCAGCTTCCACGGCTTCCGTTCGACGGCCTGTTCGGTGCGCTTGGACACCCGCGCAAACTTCCTTCCCTAAGCGTGACGCGTACATGCGCGCGCAAAGGTTTAAAAACTGATAACCGTGTCCGAATTAACAGCCCGTCCGACGCGCCCGGCACTCGACAGTTTCTGAACGACCGGCCACAAGAACGATCGCTACAGCCGGAGGGGTCATGGACTTCATCTCGATCCTGTCGATCTTCGTTCTCGCCTGCTTTGTCGGTTATTTCGTCGTCTGGTCCGTCACACCGGCACTGCACACGCCACTGATGAGCGTGACCAACGCCATTTCCTCCGTGATCGTGGTCGGTGCGCTGATCGCCTCTGCTACGGCCGGAAGCGACAGCTCCAAGTGGCTCGGACTCGTCGCCGTGGCACTTGCTAGTGTGAACATCTTCGGAGGTTTCGCCGTCACTCAGCGCATGCTCGCCATGTACAAGAAGAAGGATCGGCAGGGCTGATGCATACCGACGTCATCATGGCCGTGCCTTCCTGGGTGCTCCTCGCGTACCTCGTCTCCGGCGTCTGCTTCATCCTCGCATTGAGGGGTCTGTCAGGTCCCGAGAGCAGCCGGCGCGGAAACAGGCTCGGCATGGTCGGGATGGCGATCGCCGTGCTCACCACGCTCGTGACGCACATTCCGTGGACGAAACCGGCCGGAACCTATCCTCCAACCTGCGGTAGTATTGGCAATCCATGCCAGCAACTGTTTGAATCCAATCAGAATTTGATCCTTGATGTCTTTCCCATTTTCGTCGCGATCGCCATCGGTGGGGCAATCGGGCTGGTCACCGCGCGCAAGATCCAGATGACGGCGATGCCGCAGCTGGTCGCCGCTTTTCACAGCCTGGTGGGCATGGCTGCCGTGCTGGTCGGTGCGGCGGCATATTTGAACCCTGAGGCTTTCGCGATCGGCGTCAGGATCACCCCGATCGCAAGCCCGTCTTTTGTCAGCATCTTCCCGGTCAGCCGGGTCGAGATGGGACTTGGCGTCGCCATCGGCGCCATCACTTTCTCCGGATCGGTGATCGCTTTCCTGAAGCTCAACGGCAACATGTCGGGCAAGCCGATCCTCCTGCCGCTGCGTCATGTCATCAACCTTGGCACGCTGGCGGCTATTCTGGGCCTGATCGCCTACTTCATCCAGGATCAGTCACCCTGGGTCTTCGGCACCGTCACCGCGCTCAGCTTCCTGATCGGCTTCCTGCTCATCATACCGATCGGCGGCGCGGACATGCCGGTCGTTATCTCGATGCTGAACAGCTATTCGGGCTGGGCGGCGGCAGCGATGGGCTTCACGCTCCACAACAGCGCAATGATCATCACGGGTGCGCTGGTAGGCAGCTCGGGCGCGATCCTGAGCTACATCATGTGCCGCGCCATGAACCGCAGCTTCATCTCCGTCATTGCAGGCGGGTTCGGCGGCGATGCTGTGGCGGGCGGGGCGGCTGCCGCCATCGACCGGCCTTACAAGCGGGGCTCGGCCGAGGATGCCGCCTTCCTGATGAGCCAGGCCGATCAGGTCATCATCGTCCCCGGTTACGGCATGGCCGTCAGCCAGGCCCAGCATGCGCTGAGGGAGATGGCCGACATCCTGAAGAAGGAAGGCGTTCGGGTGAAATATGCGATCCATCCGGTCGCGGGCCGCATGCCGGGCCATATGAACGTCCTGCTCGCGGAAGCGAATGTGCCTTATGACGAGGTGTTCGAGCTTGAGGACATCAACAGCGAGTTCGCCCAGACCGATGTGGCTTTCGTGATCGGCGCCAATGACGTTACCAACCCGGCGGCAAAGACGGACAAGAGCTCTCCGATCTACGGCATGCCGGTCCTCGACGTTGAGAAGGCACGCACGGTGTTGTTCGTGAAGCGCTCCATGGGAGGTGTGGGCTATGCCGGCGTCGACAACGAGCTCTTCTATCGCGACAACACGATGATGCTGCTCGCCGACGCCAAGAAGATGGTCGAAGAGATCGTCAAGTCGCTCGGCTGAACCGTTCGGCGCAAAACCGATTCACCTTGCGGTAAATCGCCGATTATCCGCTTGTCGCGTGCCCGGACTTCGCGGAAAAGCGCCTCGCATTT
>Ga0070664_100005505_pt1 | contig 10169 bp, 12 predicted proteins | sample KBSC73metaG_FD_65863 | JGI IMG/M metagenome (GOLD analysis project Ga0070664, IMG submission 65863) | Corn rhizosphere microbial communities from Kellogg Biological Station, Michigan, USA - KBS C7-3 metaG | ecosystem: Host-associated > Plants > Roots > Rhizosphere > Soil ... | reverse complement strand
CGCGGGATGACCCCGATTGAGCCCGGCGCGACGTCGAGGCGTCCGAGCTCGGTCTCAAGCGCGATCGCGCCATCCTGCGGCACAATCACCATTTCCGCATCGGCGTCGACGAAGACCCTGCCGGTCATCGCTTTGTCGGCACGATAGAGATGCAGCGCACAGCCTTCGAGATCCTCCGGCCGGCGCGCGTGAAGCATGGTCACCAGTCCATCGACGAAGTCCGTGCCCGCCGGCAACTCGGGCGGATCCCAGCGGAGGCGATTTGGAGCGAGCGGCTTTGCCGAAGCTGGCGCCCCGAGCAAAGGCGCACCGTCATACGCCGTGAATGGCCGGTGATCCGCGGTCGGCCGCATGCGGTAGAGCCAGCTGCGCCGGTTCTCGTGCCGCGGCGATGTGAAGGAGCTGCCGGAAAGTTGCTCGGCGTAGAGTCCGAAGGCCGGGCGCTGAGGTGAATTGCGCGCCTTCGGCAAAGCGCCGTCGACAGCCTCGGTTTCGAAATGGCTGCCGAAACCGGTCATGTAGCGGAGCGCATCGGTCATGCGCACGGCGGTTAGTGCGTCGGCTTCAGAAACTCAAACGGGCGCGGTCCCTGGAGAAGAACCGCGCCCGTGAGCAGGCGGGGACTCGCAACCCGTCCGCTCGTGTCAGTTGGGCCCGTCAGCTATGATTGACGTTGACGTCGATCGAGTTGGGAACGTTGATCTCGGTCTTGTGTCCGCCGAGTCCGATGTAGCCGCGGAAAACGTAGAGCAGCACCAGAACGACGATGATCAGAATGACCACGGCGAGCACTCCGCCGCCGCCTCCGCCGCCGCCTGTTTCGACGATTGTAGTATGTTCGCGCTCCGTGCCGTTATCATCGGCCATGGAAACTCTCCCTGTTTATCCTGTTATTGTTGCGAAACGAGCCGCCAGGGGTGCGGTTCCGAACTTCCGGGAGGCATCATGAGACGGACTGCGAGCGCGATGTTGATCCTCGGCGTGATGCTTGCCGCCTGCAGCAAGGCACCGGAGCAGGCCGCGCAGAACTCCGTACCGCCCACCGAAAATCGGGTTTCCAATGACCAGCCGGCCCCGGCATTGCGGCCCGTGTCCAATGAAGCCGCGCCTTCTCCCCGGACTTCGCTCCCCGAACCCAAGGGCCCGATCGATCCGAAGAGCATCGAAGCAGCCGGCCAGGTCGTGCAACATTATGGTGCGCTGATCGAGCAGGGCCGCTGGGCGGAGGCGCGGAAGCTCTGGGGAAATGCCGGCGCGGCGGCCGCCTTTGAAAAGAGGATCAGGGGGAATTGGACGACGCATCTGGAGATCGGCAATCCGCGCGACGAAGAAGGAGCCGCTGGCTCGATCTACGTAACCGTTCCAGCCATTTTCTATAATGACCAGGAGAGCGGGGAGCCGTCGCGTCTGGAAACCGATGTCATCCTTCGGCGAGTGAATGACGTGCCAGGTTCAACCGAGGCCCAGCGGCAATGGCATATAGAGCGGATCGAGGCGGCCTAGAGGCCGTTCATCGCCTGCTCGAACTTCTTCTCGTCATCCTGGGTGATCGGCGCACCGGTGACGTCCGTCGGCTGCTCGGCGTTCGCTGAATTGTTGTCCGTCTGAGGTGACGAGCCGGCAACATCATAAGCGACCCAGATGATCCCGGCCGCCCAGAGGAGCGCCATCCAGCGACTCTTGAAGATCGTGCTGGTCTTCATCGGGATCATGCGTCTTAGTGTCGCGGAAGCCCTTTAAGATTCGGTTTCGGCCCGATCTTTTGTGACCTCGCGATATTTGAAATGATCGCGGATCCGGCTGTTGAAATAGATGCCTTTGGAAAAAGCCAGGCGCAGCGCCTCGGCGACGCTTTCGGGCACCTCTTCATAAACATAGCGCCGCCCGGTCACGAACTCGACCCACAGTTCGTTTGCGTTGGTATCGTAGACGAAGCGGCGGATGACATTTGAAGGCATCCGGCTGAAACGAACAGGGCGGCGCGAGTGTCCCTTACCGCCGCCCGCCAAATCGCGTACGGCTCTGCTTGCCGAAGCGTCCCTTGCGAGTCCCCGGCTTCCCCTCGTTGGAATGGCCCAGAGGCCGTGGCGCGACGCGCTGGTCGTGCGGGATTCCGAGGTCGTCTTCCTCCAGGCGGCGGATCTCGTCGCGAAGGCGTGCAGCTTCCTCGAACTCGAGGTCGGCCGCGGCTTTGCGCATCCGCTCTTCGAGGTCGCCGATATAGGCTTTGAGGTTGTGCCCGACGAGATGCGGCCGTTCCTCATCGCCAGTGTCGACGACCACGCCGTCGCGGGTCGCGAGATGGGCGAGCACGTCATGGATGTTGCGCCGGATGCTCTCCGGCGTGATGCCATGCTCCTCGTTATAGGCGAGCTGCTTTTCGCGCCGGCGATTGGTCTCGTTGAGCGCGCGTTCGATCGAGCCCGTCACCGTGTCGGCATAGAGAATGACGCGGCCGTCGACGTTGCGCGCGGCTCGCCCGATCGTCTGGATCAGCGAAGTCTCGGAGCGAAGGAAGCCTTCCTTGTCGGCGTCGAGAATCGCGACGAGCCCACATTCCGGAATGTCGAGGCCCTCGCGCAGCAGGTTGATGCCGACGAGCACGTCGTAGACGCCGAGCCGCAGCTCGCGGATGAGCTCGATGCGCTCCAGCGTCTCGACGTCGGAGTGCATGTAGCGAACCTTGAGGCCCGCCTCGTGCAGATATTCGGTGAGATCCTCGGCCATTCGCTTGGTCAGAGTCGTGACCAAAGTGCGATAGCCCTTGCGCGCGGTCTCCTTCGCCTCATGGACGAGGTCGTCGACCTGGTCCTCGACCGGCTTGATCTCGACCGGCGGATCGATGAGCCCCGTGGGGCGGATCACCTGTTCCGAAAAGACACCGCCCGTCTCGTTCATTTCCCACGGTCCGGGCGTCGCCGAGACGAATGTCGTCTGCGGTCGCATCGCGTCCCATTCGTTGAAGCGGAGCGGCCGGTTGTCGATGCAGCTCGGCAGGCGGAACCCATATTCGGCAAGCGTGATTTTCCGGCGGTGATCGCCGCGCGCCATCGCACCGATCTGCGGCACCGTCTGGTGGCTCTCGTCGATGAACAGAAGCGCGTTGTCGGGAAGATATTCGAAAAGGGTCGGCGGCGGCTCGCCGGGTAGGCGTCCGGTGAGGAAGCGCGAGTAATTTTCGATGCCCGCGCAGCTTCCCGTCGCCGCGATCATCTCGAGGTCGAAATTGGTTCGCTGCTCGAGCCGTTGAGCTTCGAGGAGCCGCCCCTCCGCGGTCAGTTCCTTCAGTCGCTCGGCGAGCTCATGCTTGATGGCCTCCATTGCCTGCTTGAGCGTCGGGCCCGGCGTCACATAGTGCGAGTTCGCATAGACCTTGATGTAATCGAGGCTGGCGATGGTCTTGCCGGTCAGCGGGTCGAACTCGGTGATGTCCTCGATCTCGTCGCCGAAGAAAGAGATACGCCAGGCCATGTCCTCATAGTGCGACGGGAAGATTTCGAGGCTGTCTCCGCGGACCCTGAAATTGCCCCGAGCGAAGGCCTGGTCGTTGCGGCGATATTGCAGCGCGACCAGCTTGCGGATGACCTCGCGCTGGTCCTCCGACGCGCCCTTCTTCAGGCTGAAGGTCATCGCCGAATATGTTTCGACGGAGCCGATGCCGTAGAGGCAGCTCACCGATGCGACGATGATCACGTCATCGCGCTCGAGCAGCGACCGCGTCGCCGAGTGGCGCATTCGGTCGATCGCCTCGTTCACGCTCGACTCCTTCTCGATGTAGGTGTCGGTGCGCGGGACGTAGGCCTCGGGCTGGTAGTAATCGTAATAGCTGACGAAATATTCGACGGCGTTGTCGGGGAAGAAGCTTTTGAACTCGCCGTAGAGCTGAGCGGCGAGGATCTTGTTCGGAGCGATCACCAGCGCGGGTCGCTGCAAAGTCTCGATGACCTTCGCCATGGTGAAGGTCTTGCCCGAGCCGGTGACGCCGAGGAGCACCTGGCTGGCTTCGCCGTTCTCGGCGATGCCCTCGACGATCTCGCGGATCGCCGTCGGCTGATCGCCCGCCGGCTCATATTCCGAAACCAGCTTGAACGGCTTGCCGCCCTCGGCCTTGTCGGGACGCGTGGGACGGTGCGGGACGAACCCCTCGGTCTCAGGCTCGGCAAGCGAGGTGCGGATTTGAATCGCCATCGATCGTCCAAATGGCGTTTACAGGGACGAGGTTCAACGGAATCCCCCACGCTGAACCGTACGAGGGCGTCGCTGGCCTGCGCGGATACTCGCTGAAATTGCCGTTAAAGCGGATCGCCCGCGGGTGGCGCATGCCAACGAAAAGCGATGAACGACACGCCCGCGCGAAAGCCGATCTCGGATGAAGAGGTCCTGAAGCTCCGCCGATATGTCTGGGCGGACGGATCCATTTCCCCCGATGAGGCCTCTCAGCTCTTCGACTTGAACGACGGCGCAGACCCGTCGAACGGCTGGAGCGACTTTTTCGTCGAGGCGATGTGCGACTATCTGATCGGAAGGGGCCAGCCGCGCGGCTATGTGACTGCGGCCGACGCCGACTGGCTGATGTACCATATCAACCGCGACGGCCGCATCGACACATACGCCGAGCTCGAGCTCATCGTGAAACTGTTCGAGAGGGCGGAAGCGGTTCCGGCGGCGCTCAAGAGCTTCGTGTTAACCGCCATCGAGCAGATAGTGCTCACCGGCGAGGGTCCGACCAGGCGCGGTGGCGAAATAGCGCCGAACCGCATCGACGATGCCGAGGTGGCATTGCTGCGCCGGCTGATCTTCGCCCCGGCGAGCGATGGCCCGGCAAGGGTCAGCAAGAGCGAGGCGGAATTGTTGTTCCGCCTCAAGGACGCGACACTGGGGGCGGACAATTCGCCCGAGTGGAAGCGCTTGTTCGTCCAGGGGATCGCTAATTATCTGATGTCGCACCAGGCCTGGGTTCCGCTGAGCAGCGCATCCCAGGCGCGGCTCGAAGATCCGCGCAGCAACAGCGCGACGCCCTTCCGTCAGTTCCTCGACCGGATTGGCCGCAATCCGGGAAGCTTCGGCGCTGCCATCTTCGGGAAGAGCGAGCAGGCGCGCATCGCGGAGCACGACCGGGCCGTCGCTCGCGATGCCGAGGTTACGCCGCAGGAGGCCGAATGGCTCAAGGCTCTTCTCGATGCCGACGGCGCTCGCGACGAGCTGGAGCAGGCGCTTCTGGACTTCCTTTCGGAGGACGGCGTCCACCTGCCCTGACGCCACGCACGGTCGGCGCTAGTCCCAGGCCGCGGGCACGCCTATGCTGCGGCGATCAGCAGGGGACTAGCGATGAGGTCTGTTCTGGTACTTGCCTGCCTGTTGCCGCTCGCCGCGTGCAACAAGGGGCCGCAGGTCGACGAGAAGAATGCGACGCCCGCCGAGGTCGCGCAGAAGGTTCGCGAAAGCGCCGGCGACCAGGCATTCGTGAAGCCCGGCCTGTGGGAATCGAAGGTTACAATCGAAAAATTCGATGTGCCCGGAATGCCCGCCGAGATGGCGCAGCGGATGAAGACGATGATGGCGGAGAACCAGGAACATGGTTTCCAGAGCTGCTTGACGGCGGAGGAGGTCAAGCGGCCCAAGGAGGACTTCTTCGCCGGCAAGGACAACGAGTGCCGCTACGAGCATTTCACCATGGGCGACGGCAAGATCGACGCGGCCATGCAATGCGGACGCAAGGGCAGCAGCACGCAGGTGATGCAGATGGCGGGCACCTATTCGCCCGAAAGCTACCAGATGCAGACGTCGATGAGGATGGAAGGCGGCAAGTCGCCCGAAGGCGCGATCTCGATGACGATGCGGGTCGAAGCGCAGCGCGTCGGCGAGTGCAAGCCCGGCCAAGGCTGAAGAGGAGTCGGAAATGATCGGATATGTGACCGTCGGCAGCAACGAACTAGAGAAAGCGCGTAACTTCTACGACAATCTGATGCCGACCATCGGCGCGGCGCGGATCATGGAGTTCGGCGACAATTTCACGATGTACGGGACGGGCATGGGCAAGCCCGGGTTCGCCATCTGCAAACCTTACGACGGCAATGCCGCGACGGCAGGCAACGGCAACATGGCGTCCATCGCCTGCGACAGCCGCGCCAAGGTCGACGCGCTGTACTCCAAAGCGATCGAACTCGGCGGCAAGTGCGAAGGCCCTCCGGGCGTGCGCGGCGAAGAAGGGCCGGGAGCCTTCTACGGCGCCTATTTCCGCGACCTCGACGGCAACAAGCTCGCAGCTTTCTGCATCGGCCCAGCCAGCTAGGCTGTGCCGGTCCCAGTCCTGATCAACCGCGGCGGCGGCACGGTCGTCGCCGACCCGAAGGTCGCGGATAAGGTAAGCGACGCGCTTGGCGCTGCGGGCGTGGACGCGGACGTCGAGCTCATCGACGGAGGCGATTGCGAGGTGCGCGCGCGCGCAGTCGCGGAGCGTGGCGACCCGGTGCTGATCGTCGGCGGCGGCGACGGGACCATCAGCGCCGCCGCGTCCGCGCTCGTCGGGACCGAGACGAGGTTGGGCATCCTGCCCCTGGGCACGCTGAATCATTTCGCCCGGGACCTCGGTATTCCGAGCGACCTGGATGAAGCGGCGAAGCTGATTGCAGCCAGCAAGGAGCGGGCCGTCGACGTCGCCGAGATGAACGGCCAGATTTTCATCAACAACAGCGCGATCGGGCTCTATCCGCTGATGGTGGTCGATCGCGATGTGCAGCGCAAACGGCTGGGCCGCAGCAAGCGGCTGGCGATGCTGGTTGCCTCGGTGCGCACGCTCGTGCGGTTCAGACACCATCGGCTGACGCTGACCGTCAATGACGAAGAGGCGCGGGTCGATACGCCGCTCCTCTTCGTCGGAAACAACGATTACCGGCTGGACATCGGGGCGCCGGGCCAGCGCGAGAGCGTCGACGATGGCCAGCTTTGCGTGCTGGTGATGCGCAAAAAGACGAGAGTGGGCTTGATCGCGGCGAGTATCCGCGCGCTGTTCGATCGCGCGCGCCGCGATGACATGGTGCGCCTCGACGGCGTCGAACGGCTGCGCGTCGAAAGCCATCGGAGCAGCCTCGCCGTCTCGCTCGACGGCGAGGTCGTGCGGTCGGAACCGCCGCTCGACTACCGCATCCGCAAGCAGGCGCTGCGCGTCATCGCACCCTGAGAAGATGGAACCTTAAGCCGCGACGCTTGGTTCGACCCGCGACTCAAGGGGCATGATCATGGCGACAAGACATCACGCCGGCCTCTCCGACCGCGCTCGCGCAAGAGCCATTCGGCTTGCGGGAATCGTGATCATCCTGCTCGGCGCCGGAGCTGCGCTGCTGCCGACCGAGAAGGGCATATCGTCGGACATGATCGGCGCGCTGCTCATCACGGCCGGCCTGATCGAACTTCTCGCCGGATCGCTCCGCCGGGCGACGCGCGAGCTTGCCATGGCCGCGGGAGCCGTGACCGCGCTCGCGGGGCTCTTGTTCGTGATCAATCCCGAGACCCACTTCTTCCCGAGCGTCACGCCGGTAATCGCCTGGCTGGTGATCCGCAGCGTGATACTGGCGATCGCGGCGACGCGCGCCAATGGATCGGTGCGCATGTGGACGGCGCTTTCCGCCGGAATGGATTTCATGCTTGCCGCGTTGCTTGTGACCGGCCTGTCCATCGCTACGATCGTCGTCAGCCTGTTCGGACCGACGGCACCGCTGATCGCGAGCTTTGCCTGGGTGCTGGCCGCGAGCTTCGTTGTCACCGGCTTGCTCATGCTCGAAGTCGCGAGTTGCGAACGGGACGCAGCCGCTTAAGACGCTGAGGGTCCAAACCGACTACCAGCGTGGCCCCGATGGTGACGAAAACGCGATCTGAGAGTGAGCGAGTGAAGCCAGGTAGCAGGGACTACCTGGCGAGCGAGCGAGCGAAACAAAATGGCCAGAGCGCGTTTGCGTCCCACTCTGAGGGCATGGCCCTGCCTGCGCTGGATCGTTGTCGAAGCGCTCGGACGGGGGCTTACTGGCCCGCCCTTCGCGCTTCTCCTAGCCCAGCATCCGGCACGAGCCATGTCGGGGCTCACGCCCGTAGTTGGTTTGGACCCTGAATGTTCGAAAGCTCGCCCGACCTTTCGGTCAATACGGTCGCCGAGATCGTCCGCCTGGCGCTGGCCCCGGTCTTCCTGCTGAGCGGCATCGGCGCGTTCCTCAACGTGCTTGCTTCGCGGCTGTCGCGCATCGTCGACCGGTCGCGCGAGATCGAACCGCGGCTGCTCGCCAGCCGCGGCGCTGAGCATGATCGCTGGATCGCCGACCTAAAGGTGCTCGATCGGCGCATGTCGCTGATCAGTTGGGCGACGGGGCTGTCCGTCGCCTCGGCAGTCCTCACCTGCCTCGTCGTCGTGATGCTGTTCGCCGCGAACCTAATCCGCACCCATCTCGGCAATCCGATTGCGCTGCTGTTCATCGCGTCGATGATGATGATCGGCGCCGGCTTTGCGGTGTTCCTTTGGGAGACGACCATCGCCGCTCGCGCGGTGCGCGTGCGATCGGAACTGCTCCAGCATACCGCCGAGAACGATTAGTTGAAGGTTAACTCCTGCACCTGATAGGCCGCGCGACAGGGTAAGCGGGGACTATTCAATGCGATTCTTACTGATTGGCGCGGCGCTCCTGCCGCTGACGATGCCGGCAACGAGCCTGGCGGCGCCGCCGAAGAAAGCGGCGAAGGAGCAGGCTCCGTCAGCCAAGGCGCCGGACTTCGACATCGGCCAGATGATGGCCATCTTCGACAAAATCTTCCCGCCTCAGCCCGATCCGCCGGCGGCCCGCCTCGCGCTTTCGCGGACCTCGGTGCGGGGCCTGTTCCCCGACGGCACCTACGCGAAGATGATGGGCGGCATGATGAACGGCGTAGTCGACCGCGTCATGGGTCTCAGCGAGGCCGACTTCGGCAAGAAGGACGCGAAGCCAAAATCCGGCGAGGCCCTGACCCTTCGCCAGCAATTGGCGAAGGACGATCCCGCGTTCGAGGAGCGCATGGCGATCATCCAGCGCATCATCACCGAGGAGTTCGCCAAGATGGCTGCGATCATCGAGCCGCGCATGCGCGAGGGCCTGGCGCGGTCGATGGCGCGGCGCTTCGACGAAAAGCAGCTCGCGGACCTCAACGCGTTCCTCGCGACCGATAGCGGGCGGGCGTTCGGCAGCCAGAGCATGGCGATGTACATCGACCCCGACGTCATGCGCGCGATGATGAGCTCATTTCCGGAGATGATGAGCGAAATGCCGGCTGCCATGCAGCGGATCGAGGCGGAGACCGCGCATCTGCCCAAGCCCAAAGCCAAGAAGGCCGCGCCCAAAAGCTGATCGCTCGACAATGCGGCGGGCGCTGCGTATCGCCGGGCCCATCGTCATCCTTTGGAGCAAGGCATCCATGACCCGCGCCGGGCCTAGCGCTTCGCACGTCCTCGACCGCGTGCTCGTACTGGAGATGGTGCGAGTCACCGAAGCGGCGGCAATCAGTGCGTCGCACCTGATCGGGCGCGGCGACGAGAAGGCTGCCGACGCGGCCGCGGTAGAGGCAATGCGCGCGGCGCTGAACGAACTCCCGTTCGACGGGACCGTGGTGATCGGCGAAGGCGAGCGGGACGAGGCGCCGATGCTCTACATCGGTGAGAAGGTTGGGTCCGCCCAGGGCTCGGGGCCGAAGATCGACATCGCGCTCGACCCGCTGGAAGGTACGACCATCACCGCGAAAGCGGGGCCGAACGCCTTGGCAGTGCTCTCAATTGCCGAGAGCGGATGCCTGCTGAATGCGCCCGACACCTATATGGAAAAACTGGCTGTGGGCCCGGGCTATGCCGAGGACGTAATCGATCTCACTCTCTCTGTCAGCGACAACATCAGTGCGATCGCGAAGGCGAAGGGAGTGGCGCCCGGAGAGATCACCGCCTGCGTGCTCGACCGCGATCGGCATTCCGAGATCATCGCCGAGCTTCGTTCGATCGGCTGCGGCGTGCGGCTGATCCCCGACGGCGACGTGGCCGGCGTGATTGCGGTCGCAGACCCTGAGACCGGCATCGACGTCTACATCGGCACCGGCGGCGCCCCCGAAGGCGTGCTCGCCGCGACGGCGCTGCGATGCATCGGCGGGCAGATGCAGGGTCGCCT
>Ga0070664_100005503_pt1 | contig 10172 bp, 10 predicted proteins | sample KBSC73metaG_FD_65863 | JGI IMG/M metagenome (GOLD analysis project Ga0070664, IMG submission 65863) | Corn rhizosphere microbial communities from Kellogg Biological Station, Michigan, USA - KBS C7-3 metaG | ecosystem: Host-associated > Plants > Roots > Rhizosphere > Soil ... | reverse complement strand
GTCCCGGCATCGCACCCGGCCCGCGCAGCACCGCGAAACGCGCACGCAGCGCTTGCGGATCGTCGAAGTCCGCGACCGGCAGCATGGGGCCGAGGCAATCGATGAGCTCGATGAGACGGCGTCCCTGCGACGTCGCTTCGCCGCCGTACGCGACGGCTTCGTCGTCGCACTGATCGATGCTGACCGACAGCTCCAGCGTCGCGCCCGGATGCGCATCGCCCAGGAAGCGCGTTTCGGTCGCGAGCGCGGCAACCGGGCGGCCGCGGTAGTCGATGTGCTCCATCGACACCCACGCCGCGAGCTGACCGACGGCTTCGGCGACGAGACACGAGGGAAACCGCGTCAGGTGCGGCGGCACCTGGAACGTGGCATGCGCCGCGCGACCCGGCTCGAACGCGTCGATGCGATCGACGAAGGAGTAGGCGGCGAAATGGTCGGGCGTGTCGGGCATTACGCGGCCGTCGCCTGCTCCCGCTGCGCGCGAATCACCAGCTTGCAGAACGTCTCGGGCGTGAACAGGCGCGGAATGTCCGCGGCCTTGAGCGGCGTCTTGAAGCGCTCGGCCGGGACTTCGCTCAGATACGACTTCAGCTGCGCGAGTCCCTGCTCGGTCACGATGCCCTTCTGCTCGAACTCGCTCTCGGGCAGGTCGCCGCGCGCATTCTCGACGATCTTGCCGCGCGGGATCTTGATCTTGAACGCGCGCTCGAGCCGGAACACCATGTCGAGGAAGTCGATGGACTCGGCGTCGAGGCCCTCGATCAGCGAGACGTTGGGCTTGATGTCCTCGACGTCGCAGCCCAGCGCATCGGCCATCGTCTCGGCGACCTTGGGAAACACCGCGTCGATCTCGGCCTGGGTAATCGGTTGCTCAGCAGCCATCGTTGTCCTTTCCAGTTGTCTGTTGCGAGGCGATCACGCCATCTTGAAACCGCCGTCGACGTGGAACACCTGTCCCGTCACGTAGCTCGCATACTCGGAGGCCAGGAACCACACCGCGTACGCGACCTCTTCCGGCTTGCCGTAGCGCTTGAGCAGGATACGGTTCTTCACCTCGTCGCCCGCGAGCTCGCGCACGTCCCTGGACATCTCCGTCTCGATCACGCCCGGCGCGACCGCGTTCACCGTGATGCGCCGTGGCGCGAGCTCCACCGCCAGCGCGCGCGTGAATGCATTGATCGCGCCCTTGCTTGCCGCATAGTTGGTCTGTCCCCGGCCGCCTTTCTCGCCGGCGACCGAGCTCAGGTTGATGATGCGTCCCGCGCGCTGCACGATCATGTGCGGCGCCACCGCGCGGCTCATGTTGAACACGCCGCCGACGTTGGTGTCGAGCACTGCGCTCACGTCCTCGTCGGACATCGCGGCGAGCTGGTTGTCGCGGATGACGCCGGCGTTGTTCACCAGGATGTCGATGCGGCCGGTGCGCTCGGCGATACGCTCCACCGCGGCGTCGCACGCGGCCTTGTCCGTGACGTCGACCTGCTCGGCGGCGACCTTGTGGCCGGAAGACTGCGCGGCGTCCAGCACTTCGCGCGCCGCCTCGGCGTTGCCGCGATACAGGAACGTCACGTCGCAGCCTTCCTGGGCGAAGAGCTCCACGATCGCGCGGCCGATGCCCCGGCTGCCGCCCGTCACGATCACCGTCTTGCCGGAGAGGCCCGGATCGATCTTCATCAGCCCGAGATCGCGAAGCCGCCGTCGACGACGAGCGTATGACCGTTGATCATCGCGGCCTCAGGCAGGCAGAGCAGATACACTGCGTCGGCAACCGCCTCGGGCGTGAGCTTGACGCGCGAGGGATTGCGGCGCTCGAAATCGGCGAGCACTTCGTCGCGATTGGGAAAGTACGCGAGCGCGTCGGTGTCGACCACGCCGGCGCTGACGGTATTGACGCGGATGCCGCGCGGGCCGAGCTCCTGCGCCAGCGCCCGCACGAGCGCCTCCAGAGCGGCCTTCGAGGCGCCGATGAAACCGTAATTGGGCATCGCGCGCTGCGATCCGAGCGAGGACATCGCGATGATCCGACCGCCGTCCTTCATGAGCGGCGCCGCGCGCTGTGCGAGCAGGTTCACCGCGAGCGCGTTGGTCTCCATACACCAGCGCCAGTGCTTCATGGCCATCTCGAGCGTCGGCTTCAGCACGCCGGACGCCGCGTTGCTCACGACGATGTCCAGGCGGTCGAATTCCTTGCCGAGCGCCTCGAACAGCTCGTCGACGCTGTCGGGAACGCCGACGCTGGCCTGCACCGCCAACGCCCGCCGGCCGCCCGCACGGATCTCGCTGCAGAGCGCGTCCGCTTCATCGGCGCTGTTGTAGTAGTTGACGATCACATCGCAGCCTGCGGACGCGAGCTTGCGCGCGACGGCGCGGCCGATGCCGCGCGCAGCCCCGGTCACGAGGGCGACCTTGCCTTGCAGCGGCTCAGACATGGGCGGGCGCGTCGGTTGGCGATGCGAAACCCGCTATTGTAGCCGACGGCAAAAAACGGGGTCAGTGTGCGTTTTCGGTAAAACGGGGTCAGTGTGGGTTTCGTGCGTCGGCCTGCGGCATAAGCCCAGGACGTGGAGCGAAACCCACACTGACCCCGTTTTGCGTCCGAAAACGCACACTGACCCCGTTTTTTAGCCGGCCCGCGCTGGATTCACCAGCGCCGCGCGGCGCGCCTTGATGAGCGTCTGCAGCTCCATCACCCAGTGCTTCTTGATGCTGTACCAGACGTCGGCGGCCCACAACGAGCCGGTGAGCTGATCGTTGGCGAGCCCCACTTCGCCTTCCTTGCCCGGGGCGTATGCGTTGAGCTTCGCGCGCGTGTCCGGGTCCTTGGCGAGCTCCTGGACGGCGGGCAGGAACACGTGGCTGTACGTGGCCGGCAGCTGCAGGTTGCGCACCTTCGCGGTGCCATTGTTGCGGAAGACTTCGGCTTCGTTGATGCCGGGGAAGCTCCATGCAATGAGATCCACCGCGATGAAGAAGCCGGTGAACTCGTCGACGGTGTCCGGAATGACGCGCAGCTTGCCGGCCATGTTCCATTGGTTCGGCAGCAGGAACGCCGCGCCGCCTGCGCCGACCACGGACGCATAGCAAGCCGAAACGCCGACCACGGGACGCTCCTTGCCGGTCAGCGGGTCGATGATCGTCGTACGCGGCTCGGCTTTCTGGCTGACGGGATTGAAGACGTCGATTGCCGGCTCGAAGTGCCCCGCGAGCTCGTGCAGGATCTTGATCGCCTGCATGCCGCCCTGGCTGTGCCCGATCAGCATCGGGCGCATGCCGTCGTGCTCGTAGTTCCATGCCACGATCCCCGCCAGCCGCGCGCCGTCCTCGTAGGGGCTGTACGACCAATCCCGTGTGCCGGGATCGCGGATGCTCTGCTCCGGATACCCCATGCCGACGAGAAAGCGCCCGAACGACACCATGATGAGATGCACGGGATAGATGCCTCCGTGCAGCAGCACGATGCGCGGCGCAGGCGCGTTGGCGAGCGGGCCGCGGATGTCGGCCTCCGTCACGTGCAACGGATCGATCGCGAGGATGCGGTCCTCGGTCGCGTGGTCGAGCGTAAGGCGCGACAGCACCGCACCGGCGCGCGGCTGGTCGAGGGCCTCGGGGGACGGGGTGACGGTTGCGCATCCCGACAACATCAGCGCTGCGACCACGAGGCCGCACAAAAGGCGCTTGAGCAAGCAAGTCATGGCAATTCATCCAGCCGGCGGGTCAGACCGGTCCATAGTTGATCGATTTCTGCGCGGCTGAACGCCGCAGTTCGGTACGACACGCCAGCGTACAACATGTCCCCGACGGTGGTGACGGCGACCACGAGCGGGGCCAGCGGCCCGGTCGGGACGCCGCGGATATAGAGCGGCGGAGGGTCCTCGGCGTGCGAGGCGCTGGTGCGCGGCCACAGCGCGTTGACGTTCAGCATCGAGACGCCCGCCCAGATCGGGTAGCTCTTCGCGTAGAAGCCTGCGCGCTGCTTCGCCGACAGCATGGGCCATACGGCGCCGACGTAGCGCATGGCGAGCAGCGTCTGCAGATAGAGCTTGTGGCGCTTGACCTTCTCGGTCTCTGCGTGCACGTCGCGCGCGACCTGCTCGAGCGTCGCGCCGGCCGGCACGGGATGCGCCACCCGCAGCGAACCCAGGAATTGCCCGAATGCCGCCCGGCCGGCGTCACCGTATTCGTTGCGCAGGTTCATGATCGACGCCACCGCGAGCGCGCGCCGCCGCGGCGCCTGCTGGCGGTCCGGCGCCAGCGGATCGAGCGCGAGCAGGAGCAACGCGAGCAGCTCGTCGTTGAGGGTCACGCCCCACGCCTTCGCGGCCGCGCGCAGCTTCGCGTAGTGCGCGGCGTTCATCGAGAACAGCGCATACCCGTTGTAGCCGTCGGTGACCTCGCGATAGCGCGGCCGCGCCGTGCTGCGCGCGCTGCGCACCAGCGCCGGCAGCCGTGCCAGACCGCTCACCAGGCGCGGCCAGTAATGAAAGAACAGCCAGGATTGGGTGGGTGGATACAGGAGCGGCCGCGGCGTCTCGGACACGCGACCCGCGCAGCGTTCCACGATCCCGTGCAGCAGCGCGACGATGCAATCGCCGCCGGCGACGAAATGATCGTACGCGACACCGAGCATCACGCCGTCGTCTCCCGACACGACGAAGAACCGGAACGGATCGAGCCTATCCGCGGCGGCAAACGGCGCATTGAGCTGGCGTTCGATCTCCGCCTGAAGCGTGGGCAGCAACAGCGGACCCCGCGTGCGGCCGACGCTCACCTGTGCCGGTCCGCCGCGATACTCATAGCGCTTGCGACGGCGGTCGAGCGCCAGGCCCGTGAGCCCGCAATGCGCGAGCTCCGCGGCGATTGCGCGCTCGAGCGCCCCGGACCCCACGTCGGGTGGGATCGCGACCGCATGCACCGCGTTGTAGGGATGCAGCTCGCGCCAGCGCAGCATCGTCGCCTGGAACTCGCTGAGCCGCCCTTTCACGGCGCTCTCCCGCGCGCTTCGAGCATCTGCGCTTCGCGACACCACGCGCGCTTGACGCCGTACCAGATTTCCGCGGCGTGCAGGATGTTCGTCGTGTCGACGGTCTCGGGGAGCCGAGCTGCGCGATCGGGGCGGAACGCATCGATCCACGCGCGCGTGACGGGATCGTTCGCCAGCCGCTCGACGTTCGGCGCATCGAGGTGGCTGTAAGTCGAAGGCAGCGTGACGTTGCGCACCTGCGCGGTGTGCATCGCGACGTACGGATCATGACCGAAGAGGTCGCCCGCGATGAGATCGCCCTCGATGCGAAAGCCCGTGAAATGGCGGACGGTATCGGGAATCTGCCGCAGCCGCCGCAGCATCGTCCATTGGCCTTGCCACACTCGCGGCAGCTTGCCGGTCGCGAGCGCGACCGCGTAGCCGATCTGCACGCCGATGACGGGACGCGTGCGTCCCGTCAATGGGTCGACGAGCGTCGTGCGGTCGAGCGCCTCGTCGTGAAGCGGGTCCCATACCGGAACCTCGTCGCTGAATGCGCCCGCGAGCTCGTGCAGCGTGCGCACCACGAGCATGCCGCCGCGGCTGTGGCCGATCAGCATCGGCGCCACGCCGTCGTGCTCGTAATGCCAGGCAACGATGCCGGCGAGCCGCAGGCTGTCCTGATAGCCGCTGACCGACAGCGCGCCGTCCCGGGGATCCTTCAGCCGTTCCGCGGGATAGCCCATGGCGATCAGGAAGCGCGCCAGCGGATCGAGCGTGAGCAGGGGCAGGCTTCCGTTGATCAGGATCACGCGCGGCGCAGGCGCGTGCGCCAGGACCTCGCGCACGGCGGACGCATCGAGGTTGTCGCAATCGAGCTGCCGGACGTGCGCGCTTGCCGCCGGCGTCGCGGACTGCGCAGTCGACGCAACGCCGCCGACCGCGAGCGCGGTGGCGAGCAGCGTCAGGGCGAGCGCGTCACGGCTCACGCGCCGTGAGGCGAGGCACGAAGCGTCCCGTTCGTGCCGCGTAGCGGGCATAGGCGTCGCCGTGCATGGCGGCGAGGTGGGCTTCCTCGTTGCGCGCTTTCATGTGCATCAGCAGGACGTGCAGCAGCGCGATCAGCAGCATCGGTGGCGATGGCAGCACCACCGCGGTGCAGAGCATCAGCAGGATGCTGAACGCGTAGATGGGATGGCGGATGCGGCTGAACGGGCCGTCGGTGATGAGCGTGGTCTTTTGCGCCGTGACGTCCATGCGCCAGTCGTCGCCCATGCGCTTCCAGCAGCGCGCCGTCGCGAGCAGGCACGCCACCGCGGCGGCCGCGGCGATGAAGCGCAGCGCGAAGAACGCATCCGCGCCCACGAATTCGGGCAGCCCGAACAGGCCGCCCGTTCGGCGCATCGCGAGCCACGGCAGCATCACCCACGCCGCGACCAGCGGGATCCACACGATCCACATCGCACGCTCGCGCCGCTGCTCGGGAAGCAGCCCGGCATCGCGGTGCGTATGCCGGCGTACGCGCACGATCATGGCACCGACGCCGATCCAGTACGCGGAAACGGTCAGTGCCAGGATGAGGAGCGGCAGATCGGCCATTGCGCGCATGCGTCGTCCGTGCGAAAGCGGGCGCGATTATAACGGCGGAGCGAACGGCCCCGCGGGCGCAGCGTGCGCAAAAGCCGCGCAACGCCGCTTATAGCCGCTCGATGATGGCCGCGATGCCCTGTCCCCCGCCGATGCACATCGTGATCAGTCCGTAACGTTTGCCCGTGCGTTGTAATTCGTACATCGCCTTGACGGTCAGGATGCAGCCCGTCGCGCCGATGGGATGCCCCAGTGCCACCGCGCCGCCGTTCGGGTTCACCCTCGCGGCATCCAGTCGCAGTTCCTGGTTCACCCCGAGCGCCTGCGCGGCGAACGCCTCGTTCGATTCGATGACGTCGATGTTGTCAAGCGAAAGGCGTGCCTTCGAGAGCGCGCTCTTGACTGCCGATACGGGGCCCAGGCCCATGATGCTGGGCTCGATCCCGGCGTGGCCGTAGCTCACCAGCCGCGCCATGGGCTTCAGGCCCTTGCGCTTCGCCACGCTTTCTTCCATCAGCACCACCGCCGCCGCCGCGTCGTTGAGTCCCGAGGCGTTGCCCGCCGTCACCGTGCCGTTCTCCTTGGCGAACACGGGTTTGAGCTTCGCCATGTTCTCGAGCGATGCATCGGCGCGCACGTGCTCGTCGGTGACGAACTGCTCGACGCCCTTGCGCGTCTTCATCTCGATGGGGAGGATCTGCTCCTTGAAGTAGCCCGCCGCGATGGCGGCTGACGCGCGCCGGTGACTTTCCACGGCGAACGCATCCTGCTGCTCGCGCGAGATGCCGCACTTGCGCGCGACGTTCTCGGCCGTGACACCCATGTGGATCGTCTCGAAGGGATCGGACAGCGCGCCCGTCATCATGTCGATCATCTTGGCGTCGCCCATGCGCGATCCCCAGCGCTGTGACGGGTTGATGTAGGCCGCGCGGCTCATGCTCTCGACGCCGGCGCCGATGGCGGCATCCACGTCGCCGAGCAGGATGTATTGGGACGCCGTGACGATCGCCTGCAGGCCGCTGCCGCACAGGCGGTTGAGGGTCAGCGCGCCGCTCGTGACCGGGAGGCCGCCCTGGATCGCCGCGACGCGCGCCAGGTACATGTCCTTGGCCTCGGTGTGGATCACGCTGCCGAACACGCATTGGCCGATCTCGGCGGGATCCACCTTCGCGCGCGCGAGCGCCTCGCGCACGACCGTGGCGCCAAGCTGGGTGGGTGGAATGTCCTTGAGCGTGCCGCCGTAATCGCCGATCGCCGTGCGCACGCCGCTCAGAATCACTACCTGCCGTTCGCTCATGGTCGCCCTCCAGGATAGGAAGCCATGATAGGCCTTTTGCCGGCCTAGTCGCCCTCGGCGCCGAACTCCGCGAGGGCCGGGATGCGGATCGTGAACCGCGCGCCCTTGCCGGGATAGCGGTCCGCGACGACGTCGCCTCCGTGCGCCATCGCGATGCGCCGCGCGATATACAGGCCGAGCCCCACGCCGCCGCCGCGCTTGCCCGCGGTGAAAAAGCGCTCGAACACGTACGGCAGCATCGCCGCCGGAATGCCGGGTCCTTCGTCGATCACTTCGATGCGGCCCCATCCGCGTCCGTCCTCCTGCACTTGCGAGACGAACACGTTGACCGGGGCGTTGCGTGGCGAGTGCCCGATGGCGTTGGACAGGACGTTGTCGAGGCACTGGCGCAGCCGCGTCGGGTCGCCGGCGACGACGACGGGCAAGGCGGCCTTCACGATGATCTCGTGTTCCGCCGTCGACAGCGCCGCCGCCGAGTTGCGCGCGAAGCTGGAAAGTTCGATCGGCTGCAACGTGATCTCGAACGCGCCGCTGTCGAGGCGCGCCGTGTCGAGCAGATCCGAGAGCAGGGCGTTGAGGCGAGACAGACCGTTGAGCGCGGCGTCGAGGTCGCGCAGATCGTCCGGCCGGTCCTGCGTCTCGGCCCGGCTGCGCACCTTGTACAGGCGCAGCGTGACGGGCGCGATGTAGTTGCGCAGGTCGTGGGCCAGCACGGCGAAGATCTCCTCCGCACGCGCGTTGCGACCCTGCTCGAGAGCGTTCCGCTCGATGCTTTGCACGAGCTCGGAGTGCTGCGCGATCCACCCGACCCAGCGCGCGGCGCTGGCGACGAAGGCGGCGTCCAGGTCGGTGAAGAAATCGCGCTTGAGCGACGCCAGCATGAGCATGCCGCGCCGGCGTCCCGCGACCTCGAGCGGTACGCCCAGCGCGGACTGGATGCGCAATCCATCCTTGATCCCGCGCAGCTCGTCGGGATCGTTCTGCAGATCGCCGGTCCGGAACGTCTCGCCGCTCTCGAAGACGTGGACGACGCGACCGCCGTTGGACAACGGCAGCACGTCGAGGCCCAGCCGCCTCTCCAGCTGGGACAACGGTTGCGTGCTGGAGCCCAGCGCGACCAGCGAGTCGCGCGATTCGTCGTACAGGAACGCGTCCACCTTGTCGGCCGCCGTGGCCTGCGCGAGCGCGTCCGCGGCATGGGTCAGGGCGGTCGGCAGATCGGCCGCGGGAATCTCGAGGAGCTTCTGCAGCGTTGCGAGGAAGCGATCCTGATTGCCCGGCGCGGTGGCGTCCATGAGGCTCTGAACGCCGGGGCGCAGGCGCGTTCCGCGAACTGGCGTCATCAGGCACGCGCAAGCGCGGTCGCGGCAGGCGCCGAGCGCCGTCGCGGTATCCTAGGACGAACGCTGCAGCGGGAGACGCCATGGCGACGGAATCGAAATGGAAGCACCACGGCGTGCGCGTGGTGCACGCGAGCGAGCTCGACATCAACACGCCGCAGACACCGGGCATGAACCGCGCGGCTGCCATCACGACGGCGCGCGCGGGCGCCGAGAAGCTATGGGCCGGGACGGTGGTGATCCATCCGAAGGCCAAGACCGGCGCGCACCACCACGGTCCCGTCGAGAGCGTGATCTACGTCGTGAGCGGCCGGGCGCGCATGCGCTGGGGTGATCGGCTGGAGTTCACGGCCGAGGCAGGCCCCGGCGACTTCATCTACGTTCCGCCGTTCGTCCCGCACCAGGAGATCAACGCGAGCGACGACACGCCGCTGTCATGCGTGCTCGTGAGGAGCGGACAGGAGCCCGTCGTGGTGAACCTCGATCTTCCCAACGTCGAGCCCAATCCCGAAGAGGTGCACTGGGTCGACGACATCCACGCGAAGCCCGGCGAGCACTAGGCGGCGATGGCCTCGCGGGCTTCGTGCGGGTACAGGCGCGCGAGCTCGCGTCCGAGATACGCGGCGATCGTGCGCATGCCGTACAGGCCCGCCTCGGCTTCGGCGGCGCTGTTGTAGTTGGTGTTCGTGTTCACGTCGTACGTATACGTCTCGCCCGACGCGTCGCGTATGAACTCGATGCCGGCGATGCCGATGCCGTTGGCAGCGATGAAGCGCTGGTAACGCTCGATCAGCGGATCCGCGAAGCCTTCCACGATGCGAAAGCGAGGCGCCGCCGGCACAGGCGTCTCTCCGACCGGGCAGAAGCGATCGTCGACCTGGCACACGTCGGCCGGGCAGAGCTCGAAGCCGAGCGAGGTGTCGACCTCGACGGCATAGAGGAACTGTCCGCCGACGAACTCGACGCGCGTGATGACGGGTTGCGGCGC
>Ga0070664_100005501_pt1 | contig 10172 bp, 10 predicted proteins | sample KBSC73metaG_FD_65863 | JGI IMG/M metagenome (GOLD analysis project Ga0070664, IMG submission 65863) | Corn rhizosphere microbial communities from Kellogg Biological Station, Michigan, USA - KBS C7-3 metaG | ecosystem: Host-associated > Plants > Roots > Rhizosphere > Soil ... | reverse complement strand
TGGCAGCAGAACGTGCAGCCTGGTGCACAGGCGATCGCGGCGCCTTCAGCTCGTCGCTTCGCGAACTCGGCCTCGACGATGTCGACCGTGCGCCGGCAGACGGCGACGCACGTCGCTGCATCGCCGCCTCGCCGGAGCGTGTCGTGAGGTTCAGCCTCAGCCGTTCGCTTCATCGAGAGCATGCCGTCGGACGGCAACTCGAACGAGAAATTCAACCGGGCTCGAAGCAGGGATAAGTCGGCTCCCACGCGGTCGTCCTGACGGCGTGCTCGATATCGTTGTCGGGGTGCGCAGCGACGCCTTCTCGGATCGCCTCGCGCGCGACTGCCGTGGCGACCTCGAACGACACGTCGCGCAGCCGCGAGACCGACGGGAACAGCAGTCCCGCCGCGAGCTCGGCGTCAGTGACTTGGGCCGCGAGCGCCTTGGACGCCGCATTCGTCATGCGGTCCGTGACTCGCTTCGCACGTACCGCGAGCGCGCCGAGGCCTAGGCCCGGAAACACGAACACGTTGTTGCCCTGGCCGACGCGAATGCGCCGCCCGGCGTACTCGACGTCGGGATACGGGCTGCCCGTCGCAACGAGGCAGCGGCCGTCGGTCCAAGCGTAGAGATCCGTGGGCACGGCCTCCGAGTTCGAGCTCGGGTTCGACGACGGGAAGATCACGGGGCGCTCGACTCTGGCGGCCATCTCGCGAACGACGCGCTCGTCGAACGAGCCCGCGACGCCCGAAAGCCCGATCAACACGGTCGGCCGATAGGCTCGCACGACGTCATGGAGCGAGCGTCCCGCGTTGCCGTCGAGGCCGCGGCGTCGCGCGAGCGCGGCTGGCCACGCGAGCTCCCGCTTGTACGCGTCGCGAATTCGACCGTCGTCGACAATCAACCCGTTTCGGTCGAGCACCGCGACGGCGCCAGAGCGATCGGCACTCGGTACACCTTCCTCCGCGAGCCGGGCCTTGATCTGGCGTGCGACCCCGAGACCCGCGGCGCCTGCGCCGAAGATCACGACGCGCTGCGCGGCAAGGCGCTCATCGAGCACCCTGAGCGCGCTGTTGATCCCCGCCACGACGACGGCGCCCGTGCCTTGAATGTCGTCGTTGAACGAAGGCACGCGGTCGACGAAACGGTCGAGGATCGCGAGTGCGTTGTCCTTGCGGAAGTCTTCCCATTGGACGAGCGCGTCGGGCATGAGCGCGCGCACGGCGGTTACGAACTCATCGACGAGCTCGATGTACTCGGCGCCGCGCAGGCGTCGCGTGGGCCAGCCAAAATACTGATCGTCGGCGAGCAGCTCTTCGTTGTCGGTGCCGAAGTCGAGGCTCACGGGCAACGCCTCAGCGGGATCGATGCCCGCGGCGGCGGTGTACAGCGCGAGCTTGCCTACCGAGATCGCCATGCCGCCCGCGCCTTGGTCGCCGAGCCCGAGGATCGACTCGTTGTCCGTCACGACCAGCAACCGGATTCTGCGGGGGCCGACGACGTTACGGAGCACGTCGGTTATACGGCCTTTCATGTCGGGCGTGATCCAGACACCGCCGCCGCCTTGGAACACGCGGCTGAACCTCTGCGTCGCAGTGCCGACCGTCGGCGTGTAGACGATTGGCATTAGCTCCTCGAGGTGGTCGCCGAGCAGCCGATAGAAGAGGTGCGCGTTGCGGTTCTGGAGAGCGCTCAGCAGCAAGTATTTTTGCAACGGGTCGGGCTGAGCCTGGAGCTGCTCGTAGATTCGCGCGGCCTGCTGCTCCTGGCTGACGCTCTTGAACGGCAGAAGGCCTTCGATACGGAGGCCCTGCCGTTCCGCGGCCGAAAATCCGGTGCCCTTGTTCAGCAGTGGATCACGAAGCACGTCTGCGCCGCGCAAACGGACGCCGATCGTGCCGCCGAATTTTTCGTTGTCGATGGCCAATCCCCCCGGCGACCAAGGCGAGTGTAATACAGATCGGCACGCACGATGACCGCGGGCTGTCTGCTGCGCGCGGCCCCGCGTACAATCCCGCGTTCGAGCTCGGCGCTCAACAGGGGATAGCATGGCAAAGAAAGCGAACGCGAAGGCGGGTACGAAAAAGTCGGCGGCGAAGGCCATGCCGATCAGGAAAGGCGGAAAGTCGGCGCTCGTCGAGCCGCAGGTGGTGAAGGGCAGCGACATCGACCCGAATCATCAGTGGAAGCGGCCGCTGCAGGCGCCTGGCCACACGCAGGTCGACTTCGAGGAACGTGTCGATTTTCGCCGCTTGCACAACTATCGTCTCGCGCGAGTTCGCGACGCGCTTTCGCGCTCGGGATTGGGTGCTCTGCTGTCGTTCGACCAGCACAACATCCGCTACACCACGAGCACGGTCATCGGCGAATGGGCCCGCGACAAGCTGCTGCGCTACTCCTTACTTACCGGCAACGGCGAACCGTACATCTGGGACTTCGGCTCCGCGGCGAAGCACCACAAGCTCTACGCGCCGTGGCTCGAGAACGACCACTGCCGCGCCGGAATGACCGGCATGCGCGGCGCAGTCGGCGCCGATCCGACGCTGTTCCGGGATGCGGCGCGCGAGATCAAGGCGCTCCTCGATGCGGAAGGCGTCGGCCACATGCCGCTCGGCGTGGACGTCATCGAGCCGCCCATGCTGTTCGAGCTGCAGAAGGCCGGCATCGAAGTGCGCGACGGCCAGCAGACGATGCTGCTCGCACGCGAGATCAAGAGCCACGACGAGATCACGTTGCTGAACATGGCGGCGTCGATGGTCGACGGCGTCTATCAGGACATTTCCGAGGCGCTGAAGCCCGGTGTGAAGGAATCGGAGATCGTTGCGCTCGCCGCGAGCCGTCTGTACGAGATGGGCTCCGATCTGGTCGAGGGTATCAACGCGATCTCGGGCGAGCGGTGTTCACCGCATCCGCACAATTTCACGGATCGGCTCATACGGCCGGGCGATCAGGCGTTTTTCGACGTGATTCAGTCGTTCATCGGCTATCGCACTTGCTACTACCGTACTTTCTCGGTTGGCCGCGCGTCGAGCGCGCAACGAACCGCATACCGCAAGGCGCGCGAGTGGATGGACAACACGATCGCGCTACTCAAGCCTGGCATGGGAAGCGACGACGTCGCGCACGCGTTGCCGACGGCCGACGAGATCGGCTTCGCGAGCGAAATCGACGCGTTCGGCCTCAACTTCTGCCACGGCTTGGGTCTCGGGTTGCACGAGCGGCCTCTGATCTCGCGCGTCACGTCGTTCCGCGATCCGCTCGAGCTGAAGGTCGGGATGGTGTTTGCCGTGGAGACGTACTGTCCCGCGACGGACGGCGTCTCCGCTGCGCGAATCGAGGAAGAGGTGGTGCTCACGCCCGAGGGCGCGAAGATCATCACGCTGTTCCCGGCGGAGGAGCTGCCGATCGCGAATCCGTATTAGACCCAAGAAAAATATAGGGTCCGCGTCTCGGCCGCGTCTGACCGGCTGCTTTAGCATATAAGCTATCGAGGAGTCTCAGGATTAGGCGTGAGTAAGGACTGCCGACGATTGCCGTTACGTGCGGGCCTTTGGGCCGGCGCCGCCCTGCTATTGCTCGGCGCCATCGGGCTTGCCCAAGCGGCCACCGAGCTCGCGGACGCCGCGATGAACGGCGACGCGAAGGCCGTCGAGACGCTCCTCGAGCAGCACGTCGACGTGAACGCTGCGCAGGCGGACGGGGCGACGGCGCTCCAGTGGGCCGTCTACCGCGGCGATGCCGCGACGGCGAGGGCCCTAGTCAAAGCGGGCGCTTCCGTGACGCAGGCGAACCGCGACGGCGCGACGCCGTTGTCGCTCGCGTGCCAGAACGGTAATCCCGAGGTCGTCCGTCTGCTGCTCGATGCGGGCGCCGACGCGAACGAGACTCTGCCGCATGGCGAGACGGCGCTGATGATGGCCGCGCGTACCGGCAACACTGACACGCTCGCACTCTTGGTCGAGCGCGGCGCGAACGTGAATGCGATCGAAAGTCTGCGCGGCACAACGCCGCTGATGTGGGCCGCCGCGTACGAGCACCCCGCGGCCGTCGCTTTGTTGCTCGATCGCGGGGCCGACGTCGCGGCGCAATCGAAGGCGATTCCACGCGGTCGGCGGCCGTATCTCGCACCCACCGTGCAGAGCCGCCTCAACGAGTTCGTGAGGGAGATCGGCCAGGCCGGCCGGCGAGTTCAGTCGCGCTCGGGGCTCGGCGAGGTTCCACCCGACGACCCGAAGGAAGCCGCGGTGCTCAAGGCGCAGCGCGACCGAGCGTTGAAGGCGCTCGAGGCGTCCCCCGGTCCCGCCGCGAGCGGCGGCTCCGACGACGTCGACGCGCCGCCTGCGCCGGGCCCGAACCGCACGCCGGAGATCTGGGGCGGCGTAACGCCGCTCGTGTTCTCGGCGCGGCAGGGCGACATCGAGTCCGCGAGGATCATGCTCGATCACGGCGCGGACGTGAATCAGCAGACCGAGGGTGGCTGGACCGCGCTGCTGGCGGCCGTGCAGAACCGTTACTACAAGCTCGCGGCGTTGCTGCTCGAACGTGGCGCCGACCCACGGATCCAGAACAAGGGTGGCTGGAGCCCGCTCTATCTCGCCACGGACAACCGCAACATCGAAGGCGGCGACTATCCGACGCGCAAGCCCGACATGGATCACCTCGAGATCATCAAGCTCCTGATCGACGGCGGCGCCGACGTGAACACGCGGATGCACTCGAGCACCGAGACGCGCACGGTCTTCACGCACCAATGGCTCTACGAGGACGGCGCCACGCCGTTCTTGCGCGCCGCGCAGTCGAGCGACCTCGTGCTGATGAAGCTGTTGCTCGAGCACGGCGCCGATCCGAAGTTGGACACGGACGACGGTACGACGCCGCTGATGGTTGCTGCGGGCATAGGCTGGGTCGAGGGCGTCACGTACGAGTGGTCGCGAGACGCGAACGTCGAGACAGTGAAGATGCTGCTCGATGCAGGGATCGACGTGAACATGCACAACTCCGAGGGGCGCACCGCGCTCATGGGCGCGGCGCACAAGGGCCGCAACGAGATCGTGCAGATGCTAGTCGATCGCGGCGCCGACTTGGATGCCCACGACATCGGCAGCCGCGACACCATTCACAAGCTCGCCGGCGTCTATTGGCGCGCGATCGACTACGCGGACGGTCTGGTGCGCGTAGGCGTGCAGTCCGCGATCCCGCATCCCGAGACCTCGGCATTGCTCCGCAAGCTCATGGTGGAGCGCGGCCTCAAGGTTCCGCCGGAAGGGCGCACGCTCGAGTCGATCTGCATCACCGACATCTGCCAGCCCGAGGGCTCGGCGAGCGTGCGCGGCGAGGGCGCTCCACGCAGTCGTTGATTTCGCGCTAACCCTGTTCCGCCAGCAGCGTGTCGAGCTGTTGGAAGCTCATCTCCATTCCGTCCGTCATACCGGTCTTCAGGGCTGCATCGCGAGCCTCTGTCGACGCGTAGCGGATCGTCATCGTGTGCGTCGTGACGCCGGCTTTCTCGGTCCACAACGCGGTGATCAGCGCCTCACCCATCTCGCCGCCGACGTCGCCGGGGTCGTAGACCTCGGTGTGCACGACCCGCGACGGACGCACGACCTCCTTGAACACGCCGCTGAATCCGAACTCGGTTCCGGTCTCGTTGCGCCAGCGCCAGCGGAATTTGCCGCCCACGCGGACGTCCATCTCGCAGACGGGCATCGTCCAGCCCGGCGGTCCGAGCAGCCAACGCTTCACGAGCTCGGGCTTCGTGTACGCGTCGTATACGAGCGCCCGCGGCGCGTTGAACGCGCGCGTGACGACGACGTCACGATCGTTGGGTAGCGCCACCGTGCTCTTGTTTTGCGTTGCCATGGTTTCTCCTAGCCTCTGTAGGCCGTTTCGAGATCTGCGACCACGATCTTCTTCATCTTGAGCATCGCCTGCATCACTCGATTGGCCTTCTCACGATCCTCATCCATCAGGAATCGCCCAAGCGCCTTCGGAATCACTTGCCACGAGAGCCCGAACCGGTCCTTGAGCCAGCCGCACTGCTGTTGGCCGCCGCCGTCGGTAAGCTTGTCCCAGTAGTAGTCGACCTCGGCTTGCGTGTCGCAGTCGATGAAGAACGAGATCGCTTCGTTGAACTTGTGATGCGGATGAGCGTTCAGCGCGAGGAACCGCTGACCGAGCAGCTCGAACGTTGCCATCGCGGGGTTCATCGAGACGAGCTTCGCGTCCTTGAACACGGACATGTAGAAGGTCACGGCCTCCTGCATGTTCCCTTCGAACCATAAGAACGGTGATACCTTCGCCATTGCGGTGCTCCTATTTCTTCTTTAATCGCTTACGTGCCTTCTTCGTTGTCTGGAGCTCGTCGAGCAGATCGTCGAGCCGCGCGAAATTCGCGTCCCAGATTTCGCGGTAACGCTCGAGCCAGCTCCAGGCGTCCTCGAGAGGCTTGGCTTCGATCCGGCATGGCCGACGCTGGGCGTTGCGGCTGCGCGAGATGAGCCCGGCGCGCTCGAGCATCTTGAGGTGCTTCGAGACCGCGGGCTGGCTCATTTGGAACGGCGCCGCGAGCTCGTTGACCGAGGCTTCGCCGGACGCGAGCCGCGAGAGTATCGCGCGCCGCGTGGGGTCGGCCAAGGCGAGGAACGTGGCGTTTAGGCGGCTAGTGTCGTCCATGGCATAACCTGTAGGTTCTATAACCGTGAAGTTATACATGTGGCTGAGAGGTGTCAACCATTGCCCGCACACCGACATCTTTTTGGCGGCGCGCGGGCAGCGTCTTCAGGGGCTTCAACTATCTTCACGCAGGTCGAGTTGGCCGCTCTCGGCGAGCGCACGTAGAATGCCGCGCGCCCCGCAACTCGGCGTCGTATCGAACTCGGGGTCGTCGCGTGAGTCGAACAAGGTTCTAAAGAGGAATTAGCGTGTCGTCGTCGTTCGTGAATTTGTTGCAAGCGATTCAGGACACCGAGCTCAGCACGTCGTTTCGCGAGTCCACGTACATCTGGGGCTGCGTCGACGGCATTCACGTCATCGGGCTCTGCCTGTTCCTGGGGCCGCTGCTGTTCTGGGAGCTGCGCTTGTTCAACCGCGGGGTACGCAGCGCGACGCCGGCGGAAACGTGGGCAAGGCTGTCGCCGTGGATATTCGTCGGCTTCGTGATCATGGTCATCAGCGGCATCACGGTTTTCTGCGGCGAGCCGGTGCGCTATTGGGCCAGCATCTTCTTCCGCGTGAAGTTGGTCCTCCTCGCGCTCGCGGGACTGAACGCTGTCGCGTTTCACTACGGCATCGGTCGCAAGCTCGTGAACTGGGATACGACGCCGCTGCCGAAATCGGCACACTACGTCGGTATCGCGTCCATCACGCTCTGGGTGCTGATCATGTTCTGCGGGCGCTTGATCGCCTACAACTGGTTCCCACCGATTCAGTAGGAGAAGCGCAATGACGGTGCAGCCGCTGTTTCAGTGGATCGAGCAGACCGAGCTCGCGATGTGGATCAACAACTCGAAATACGCGTTCGCGGTGATCGAGTGCTTCCACATACTCGCGCTCGCGATCATCGGCGGCGCGATCGTCATGGTCGATGCGCGACTGCTCGGATATGGCTTCCGCAATCAGAAGGTTTCGGAGGTCGCGGCCGCAGCGCGTCCGTGGCTGATCGGCAGCTTGATCCTCATCATCATCACGGGCTACGGCATGTTCTCGTCGCTCGCGGCCGGCAAGTACTACTGGAACATCGGCTTCTGGTGGAAGATGTCTCTGCTGGCGGCGGCGATCATCTTCACGTTCGCGGTGCGCCAGCCCTATGCGCTGCGCAACACCACGACGGGCGCGACGCCAGGTGCGCGCGCGATCGCGGTCGTATCGATCGGCCTATGGCTCAGCGTCGCGATCGCAGGCCGGATGATCGGTTTCCTGTAGACCTGACCGAATCGCCATACGCGTGGCGCAGCGATCCGCGGCCCTAGCCGAGCGGCGACCCGTCACTTAGGCGCGCACTCGACGACGCCGACGGCGGACTGGGTCGGCACGACTCTCGCGAGCTCGAATCCCGCGGGCCGCAAAATCTGCTCGTATTCGCTCGGCGTGCGTTCCTGTCCGCCCGGGCCGACGAGCATCATCATGTCGAGCATCTTGCCGGGGTGCGGCGTGTCATCTTCGGGCAGCACCATCTCGATGATGAGCAGCCTGCCGTCGGGCTTCATGGCTCGACGTACGTTGCGCAGGATCGTCTGACAACGCGCCTCGTCCCAGTCGTGGATGATGTGCGAGAGGATGTACGCGTCGTGCCCCGCCGGCACACTTTCGAAGAAACTTCCCGACTCTATCGACACGCGTTCCGCCATGCCGTGCGACGCGAGGAACGCCGGTGCGTCGGCGACTACGTGCGGCAGGTCGAACAGGAGGCCGCGCGGTCTCGCGTGGCGCTTCAAGATGTTCACGAGCATGTTGCCCGTCGCGCCGCCCACGTCGACCACCGTCGCGAATCGCGAGAAATCGTAGGCTGCCGCGACGGCCGCGGGCTCGGCGCCATGGAAGCCGACCATCGTCTCGCTGAAGAGCGAGGCCTCGGCGGGGTGCTCCGCGAGATACTCGAACAAATTCTTGCCGACGAGCTTCTCGAAGCCCGTGTTGCCGGTCTGCAGCGAATACAGCAGCTCTCCCCAAGACTTGGTGCCGACGGGTCCGCCCAAGATGAGAATCGAGGCGCGCGCGGATCCGGGCGCGTCTTTCTTGAGGGCCTCTCCGAGCGGCGTCAGGCCGAATACCCGCCGGTCGACCTCGGTAAGCAGACCGAGCCCGGCGAGCGACCGCAAGTAGCGATGGAATGCAGCGGCGTCGAGTCCGAGCTCGCGCGCGAGATCGTCGGACACTCTCGGCCCCGTGCCGAGACGGTCCGCGAGCCCGAGCTGCGCGGCCACGAACACGAGCTGCGACGTCCAGTACGCGATGCCCATCTGGATCAGCTGAGCGGCTGGCGGCATCGCCGCGGCGGGTTGACTCGACATTGGATCCTCCGAAGTCGTTCTGTTGTTCTAAAAAGAGAGGGCGCCCGTTAACGCGACGCTAGCGGATCGTTCTTGAGTGGGTAAGTCGGCCGCTCGCCCTTCTGCTGATAGAACGGCATCATCTTCGGCGCGAGCTGCGCAAGCTTTTCCTGGCGATTGCCGGGGCTCGGATGCGTGCTCAAGAATTGCGGCGGGGTCTCGCCGCCAACCTTGCCCATCTTCTGCCAGAGCGAGATCGCGGCGTTCGGGTTGTAGCCCGCTTTCGCGGCGAGCTCGATGCCGATTTCGTCTGCCTCGGACTCGGCGGCGCGGCTGTTCGGCAGCTCGACGGCGACCGAGGCCGCGAGCGCCGTAACGCTCATCGCGGCGACGGCGTTGTCCGACAAGATTCCCGCGAGCGCGACGCCAGCCTTCGTCGCCATGGCGACCGACATCCGTTCCGCGGTGTGATTCGCGAGCGCGTGCGAGATCTCGTGGCCCATCACTTGCGCGAGCTCGTCGTCGGTCGGGTCGACCTTCTGCAGCAGCCCCGTGTACACCGCCATGCGGCCGCCGGCCATGCACCACGCGTTCACCGTCATCGGATCGTCGATCACCTCGACGCTCCACTCCCACTTTGCGCTCTCGGGACGCTTCATCACGGCCTGCGCGACGAGCCTGCTCGTGATGCGATCCACGCGCGCTATCACCTTCGGATCCGTGACGAGCTTCCCTTGGGATTTGAGCTCGCTCATCTGCGTGACGTACGACTCCTTCGACGCCTCGATCGCCGTTTTTTCCGAAACGAGAGACAGCTGGTGACGGCCTGTCGGGCTCGTGGCGCAGGCGGACAGCAGCGCGAACAGAGCCACCAGGCTGCCCGGACGGAATCGCATAAATACCTCCGATCGCTCGACGGCTGGCGCGCCGCGTCTCACTAGCTTGACGTTCTCGGCCGCGTTCGGCCAGAGGCAGAGCGAAGCCCGCTTGACCCCCAGTCCCGGGCTGCGTGAGCATGCTTGGGATGGCCAAGTCGTTCACCGCGGAGCTGCTGCCCGTGCCGCACGGAGGCCACTACGTCGTCGTGCCGAAGGCGATCGCGGTGGCCGCAGGCCTCCGGCATGGCCAACGCGTGCGCGGCACGGTCAACGGCGCGCGCTATCGCAGCTCGCTGATGATGTACAGCGGCGTGTTCCACCTCGG
>Ga0070664_100005500_pt1 | contig 10173 bp, 15 predicted proteins | sample KBSC73metaG_FD_65863 | JGI IMG/M metagenome (GOLD analysis project Ga0070664, IMG submission 65863) | Corn rhizosphere microbial communities from Kellogg Biological Station, Michigan, USA - KBS C7-3 metaG | ecosystem: Host-associated > Plants > Roots > Rhizosphere > Soil ... | reverse complement strand
GACGAAGCCGCCGGGGCGCAGGCGCCCGTCCCGCTCCGCCGCCGCGACCATCGCGAGCGCGGGGCGGTCCTTCATGCTGCCGGTCGGGTTCTCGGACTCGAGCTTCAGCAGCACCCGGCAGCCGTTCGGAACCGGGAGGCGCCGCAGCGGGACCATCGACGTGTTCCCGATCGCGTGCAGGACGTCCGGCACGAAACCGCTCATCGTGTTCCGCTCAGACCGCTCGCGCGAGAAGGTAGCACCGCCGGCTCGGGTACTCGGCGTCGGGATAGGGCTCGCGCACCACGCGCTCGATCGCCGCGAGGCCGGCGGCGCGGAGGACGGACTCCACCGCTCCCGGGTCGTGGAAGCGGAAATCGAGAGCCACGCTCGCTCCGAAGAGGTCCTCGACGTGCACGACCGAGTCGCCGGCCTCGTTGGAGACGTGGAACGCGAGAAGGGCGAGAGCGCCCGGAGCGAGGACGCGCCGCAGCTCCGCGAAGACGGCCGGCAGCTCGCGTCGCTCGAAGTGCACGATCGAGTAGAAGAGGACCGCGCCGACGAGCGTCGCGTCGCCGAGATCCAGCCTCAGCATGTCGCCGGCCCGGAAGTCGAGAACCGGCCAGCGCCTTCGCGCCTCCGCGACCATGGCGGGAGAGAGGTCGATGCCCACGGTCCGGACGCCGCGCGCCGCCAGGTAGGCCGCCACGTGGCCCGGACCGCAGCCGAGGTCGCAGACGAGCCCGCTCCCGGCGACCTCCTCCGCGAAACGGTTCAGGAGCGCGCGGTCGAGCGGCTTGCGGTCGAGCTCGTCGCAGAGGTGCTCGGCGTAGGCTCGCGCCGCGCGGTCGTAGGAGCCGGCGACGTCCATCGGCTCATCGTCCCTGTGCGGCCGCGTCCCCGGCGCCCTCGAAGAAGTCGACGACGCCCGTGTCGAGCGAGTATTCGGCGCCGACGACGAGGAGCCCCTCCTCGCGGATGAGCCCCTCGAGCAGCTCCGACGCGTGCCGCAGATGGTTGACGGAGGCGCGGATGTTCGCCCGGATCGCGAGCTTCAACACGTCGGCATCCGGCGCGTCCGGCCGCGCCTCGACGACGTCGTGCACGGCGGGCCTCACGCGGTCGACGATCGAGCGCAGAGCCCGCGACTGCGGCCCCGGCCGGCGCAGGTCTTCGAGCGCGGCGGTCAGCGCGCCGCAGCCGGAGTGGCCGAGAACGACGACGAGGCGCGTGTTGAATCGCGCCGCCGCGAACTCGACGCTGCCGACCTGCGAGGGCGCGACGATGTTGCCCGCGACGCGGATCACGAAGAGGTCGCCGAGGCCCTGGTCGAAGACGATCTCCGCGGGGACGCGCGAGTCGGAGCAGCCGAGGATGATCGCGAACGGCTCCTGGGTGCCGGCGACCTCCTCGCGGCGGCTGCGACCGAGCCCGTCCCGCGAGGCGCGTTCCGCGGCGAATCGTTTGTTGCCCTCGATGAGTCGGGAGATGGCATCGCGTGCCGACAGCATGAAGCGAGGAGTGTAGCGAAACCCCCTCTCCACCCGCGACGCGGGGGGAGAGGGTCGGGGGTGAGGGGGGCCTCGCTCCGTCGGAGGACGGCAGTTCGAGCCGCGCGGCGTCGGTCACGAGGCTCGGAGGACCGGCCCGCGAGTCCCGCGGCGACTTAGTCGCTTATGGAAAACACCGCTCCCGCAAGTCGGGCCTGCGCCTTCGATGGGGTCAGGCCTGCATTTTTCGGAGCTCGGGTCCCCGCGCGGCTCCAGATCTTTCGCGTCATCGCTTCGAAGAAACGCAGGCCAGACCCCGAGCACGGCATCCGGTGTACAGCCTCATCGCCGCTCCCGCACTCTGGTCGAGAACTGCCACAGCCCGTCGACCACCTCTCGCGGCAGCGGGCGTCCCAGCTGTCGCGCCAGCATCACGATCTGTCCGCGGTGATGCCCCTCGTGCGCCGAGAAGTACGCGAGCACGTGCCCGAGGTCCAGTGGAAGGTTGCGCCAGGTGTACAGCTTCGTCATCGGGAGCACGCCGTCGTTCGCGATCCCCAGCTCGAACAGCTCGACCATTCCGCGGCCGCTCCGCTTGAGCGCCGCGACGAGCGCCCGGCGCGTCACCGTCCGCTCGTCGACGCGCTCCGGCCGGCGGATTCCGTGCTCCTCTCCGAGCGTGCGGATCCAGAGACGGCGCGCGTTGTGGAGGTGCGCCGCGATCGAGCGGATCGTCCGCCGCGGGAGGTTCGGCGCCGCCGCGCCCCAGATCTCCCGCGGAATTCCCTCGACGAGCAACCGCGTCGTGCCGTCGATCGTCTTCCATGCCTCGACGGCGGCGTCTCCGAAGTCGAGCCCGGCGGTCATGATGTTCGAGCCGAGGATAGTCCCGATCGCTGTCGCCGAGCCGCGCGTGCAAGCGCCGATACGCCCGGACGGCGGCGCCTCCCAGCGCGACGATCGCGCAACGAGGACCGCGCCTCGAGGTCTGCGCGGCGGCTCGTCGTGACGAGCCCGCGTCGCCGCATCAGTCCACTTCGGTTTTCGCCCCGGCGGTCCCGGCCTTCGCCTCCGCCGCGAGCTGCTTCGCGCGCTCGCTCGAAAACGGGAAGTAGTCGAGGACGTCGTACTCCCACACGTTGGTCGGGAAGATGACGACGAGCTCCGCCACGCGGTCGTCGAGGTTCTGGAACGAGTGCGGCGTCATCGGCGGGATGTTGATGATGTAGGGACCGGTCGCGACGAAGAGCTTGTCGCCGAGCGCGTACATCACCTTCTGTCCCGACGTCAGCACGTGCGACTCCTCGCCCCGGTGCGTGTGCATCGGCGGAGCGCCGCCCGGCGCGGTGTACGTGATGCCGATCGTCAGGTTCTGGTAGCCGTGGCGCTGGCCCTCCATGACGTTCACGTACTCGCCGGGGCCGGGGTTGATCACGTCGAGGTCCTTCTTCTGCAGGTAGAAGTCCTTCACGTCGGCCATGGCCGGCGCCGTGTACTTGCCCGGCACACGCCGGACCTCGAGCACGTTGTGCGAGTGGTGCTGCGCGTGGAGCGTCTTTCTCGCGTCGTCGGGCGAGACGATGAGCTCGCCGTGATCGATCTTCTCCCCGGGGGCGGCGTCGGCCTGGGCATGGTTGACGGCCGGCGGCGGCGGGAGCGCCGGCTTCGCCGTCGCGGCGGCGGCCGTCGGCGGCGGAGCGTCCGCCCGGTCTTCCGGCCGCGAGCAGGCGAGGTGAAGGAGCGCCAGACAGAGAACGGCGAGGATCCGCGAGCGTCGCTGAGCCATTCGTCCCTCCATCCCGAAAAAGAGAATCGCGAACATTATCCGCCGAGGGGGAACTCGGCCCGAGGGGTCAACCGTGCGTTCCTGACTTTGGAAGCCCGCGGCAGGACTGCCCCGCCTCGCGATTCGAGGGGTCGACCGTGCGTTCCTGACTTTGCGCGCGGCGAATACAGGAGTGCACGGTTGACCCCCGACCTGCGCTCGCTGACTTTGCGCGCCGCGAATGCAGGAGTGCACGGTTGACCCCCAACCGTGCGCTCGATCGGCGCGCGAAACACCGCGCATCCGAATCCGTACGTCGTCGCAGCGAAAGGACGAACGACATGCCCACCCGCAGCGGCGTTGCCTTTCTCATCGGTTCCGTATCGGATCGGCATTGGCGCTCGCTCGCCAGGATCGGAATCGCATTCGTCTGGGGCGTTGCGGCCGCGTTCGGCGCGGCCGCGCCGCCGCAGTCCGAGGGCACCCTCGCCGTGCCGCCCGACTCTCCCCGCTGGGAGCTCGAGGGCGAGGCGAAGCCCGCCGAGTACCTGGGCCGCAAGTGCCTCCGGCTCGACGGCGGCGGCGCGACGCTGAAGGACTTCGAGATGCGCGACGGCGTCGTGGAGGTGGACGTCGCCGTGGCCAACGCGCCCCGCGGCTTCTTCGGCATCCAGTTCCGGATCGCCGGCGACGACGCCGAGTGGGTCTACCTGAGGCCTCACCAGTCGGGCTATCCCGACGCCATCCAGTACACGCCCGTCCTGAAGACCGGCCTCAACTGGCAGATCTACAACGGCCCCGGCTTCACCGCGCCCGTCGACATCCCGCGCGAGACCTGGTTCCACATCCGTCTCGAGGTCGCGGGAGCGCAGGGGAAGTTCTTCGTCAAGGACATGGAGAAGCCGGTCCTCGTCATGAACGACCTGAAGAGCGGCATCCAGAAGGGCCAGGTGGCTCTCGCGGTCTTGACCGGCGCGACCTACTTCTCCAACTTCGAAGTCCGCACGACGCCGGACGCTGCCTGGGTGCGCCACGAGCCCGCGATGCCTCCCGGAACGCTCACGAAGTGGAGCATCTCGCCGGCGCTCGACGCGCTCGCGCGAAACCTCGAGCGCCCTCTCTCGGCCGACGAGGCCCGAGCGATGAAGTGGCAGCCGGTCGAAGCCGAGCCGCCGGGGGTCGTCGTTCTCTATCGGTATCGCGAGGCCCCGCACCCGCGCGTGTCCTTCCAGTCGGACTTCTCGACACGGCTCCAGCCTCAGCCCGGCACGAAGCTGGTCTACGCGCGGACGACGATCGACTCCGATCGGGACCGGGTCAGGAAGCTCGAGATCGGCTACAGCGACGACGTCAGCGTGTTCGTCAACGGCCGGATCCTGTGGCGCGGCCGCAGCGCGCAGGCGTTCCGCGATCCGAGGTTCCTCGGCATCGTCAATCCCGAGAACGACGCCGTCTATCTGCCGCTGAAGAAGGGATCGAACGAGCTCGTCCTCGCGGTGTCCGAGCTCGGCGGCGGCTGGGGATTCATCTGCCGCCTCGCGGACGTCGAGCAGTGAGAGGTGAGGAGTTCACGGCTGATCCTCGAGGCCCTCGACTCATGCGCCGGGGTCAGACCTGAACTCCTGAACTCTTGCTCTGTGGAGATTTTCCCCACTGCCTTGCGAGTGAACTCTGGCCGCCGGGCTCCGACCTGAGCTCCTGAACTCTGACGCGATCTTTCCCGTTGCGCCCATGGGGGAGCCGGGAGGTTTTCCACGAGGTCCGGCGTGGGAGGTGCGCGAAAACGGGCCCTGCTCGCAGCCGATCGCAATCACGCGAAAAGAGCTCAGGAGTTCACGGTTGACCCCGGGGCTCGAAGTTCAGGAGTTCACGGTTGACCCCGCGTGCCGACGGATGACCACGTGAGAAGCCGCTCGCTCGCCGGGGGTGTGATTCACGCACTCGTAGCCGAGGGCGCGCAGGTCGAGGCCCTGGAAGAGCGGCTCGCCGCGGCCGAGCAGGACCGGCGCAACGACGAGGTGGAGCTCGTCGATGAGCCTCGCCTGGAGGTACTGCCGGATCGTCGCGACGCCGCCGCCGATCCGCACGTCCTTGCCCGCGGCCGCCTCCTTCGCGCGCGCGAGCGCGGCCTCGATGCCGTCGGTGACGAAGAAGAACTCGGTCCCTCCCTGCATGGCGACCGGCTGGCGTGCGTGATGCGTCAGGACGAAGGCGGGCACGTGGTACGGCGGCTCGTCTCCCCACCATCCCTTCCAGCTCTCGTCGGGCCAGGGACCGCGCACGGGACCGAACATGTTGCGCCCGAGGATCCACGCGCCGACGTTCTCGAAGCCCTTCTTCGCGAAGTCGTCGTCGACGCCGGTCTCGCCCCCCTCGCCGCCGTGCATCGCCCGGAACGTCCGCGTGGCGAAGAACCACGCGAACATGTCCGGGCCGCCGACGCCGAGCGGATGGTCGAGCGACTGGTCCGGCCCCGCGCCGAAGCCGTCGAGCGAGACCGCGAAGCTCGCGACGCGAACCAGTGACATGAACGCGCTCCCTTCCGGCGGCTAGCGGCCCGCCGCGTCGGACTCCAGGGTGGTCTTCATCGCCTGGAGCCCCTGCTTCATCATTTCGCCGACGGCGCCCGCCGCGCCGTCGGGCAGGAGGTCCGCGATCCAGACGACGCGGCACCTGTCGCCGGTTGCGCCCGCCGCGAAGACCTGAGCCGACGCGTTGTGATGCAGGAACGGCTCGCCGCGAGCCGACCAGGCGTGCCGGCACATCGCGTCGTCGACGGAGACGATCAGCTCGCGAACCGTCATCCCGTTGGCGAACGTGACCACGCGAGCATCTCCGTCGAGCCGGCAGTCGACGACGAAGCCGCGAACGAGACGGCGATGGATGGCGCCCACGTCCCGGATGGCATCCCAGACGAACGCTCGACTCGCCGCGATCTCGATCTCCAGCCGGATGGTCGCCATGAGCCACCTCCTCGGATCCGTCCGTCCACGTCGTGCCGCGGCGTCAGCGCTTCGGGTCCTTCAGCTCGACGAGGATGAACTTCGCCGGCGTGTCGCCGATGTTCTCGGCCCAGTGCGTCAGCGGATCGCGGTAAAGCACTTCGCCCGTCTTGAGCTCGGACTCCGACGTCTTTCCGTCCGCGAGATGGTTGCGAATCTTGCCGCCCGCAATGACGTAGACGACGTAGGCCGGGTGCGAGTGGATCTGCTCCTTCGCGCCGGGCGGCAGCGTCGCCTCGAGCACGCGGACCCTGTCGTTGTCGAGCCGGACCTGGATCGTCTTCGCGTTGGCGACGGCGGGATCCTGGGCGCGCGCGACCGCGAGCAGCGCCGTCAATGCCGCGGCGCCGGCCGCCGCGACCCCGACTGCTCTCTTCCCTCTCATCGTGATGCTCCTTCCCCCGTTCGGGTCCGGGAATCAGACCACGAACGGGCGAGCCGCAGCGGTCAGAACTCGAACTCGTTCGGCGCGCGTTGAAGCTCGAAGCGGACGCCGCAGGACTGTCCGGGACGCAGGTCGAGCAGGTAGCGCCCCGCGGAGTAGCCCGGCTGCTCGACCTCGATCCGCCAGAGGCCCGAGAAGACGTCGACCTCCGCCTCGCCGTGCTCGTCGGTCTCGAGGCGCGCGGCGGGGGCCGACGCCTTGCCGGCGTCCGCGATCGACACGAGGGCCCGCGGCAGAGGAGCGCCCGACTCGTCGACGGCGGTGACGCGCAGCGGCACGGGCCCCGCCGGGTCGGCCGCGGCGCACCGGCGGTCGACCGCCGGATGAGCCGCCTCGTGCGCGGCGCCGCCGGCGTGCGCCGTGCACGCCGTGACCATGCACGTGACGGCCGCCGCCCGGACGAACCGCAGGCTCGACATATTAGCCATCGCTAATATGTTGCTCGCCCGAAGCCCGCACCCTCGCGCGCAGCCATCGGATCTGTCCCCTGTGGTTCAGCTCGTCCTCGAACACGTGGAACCACTTGAAGTAGTTGTTCGCCGGCTCCCCCTTCCAGAACGGAGCGCGCTCCTCGAGCCAGGCGTCTTCGCGCGCCGCGAGCTCCCCGAGCGTGCGCGCGCGGACGTCCCCGAGCCGCTTCACGTACGCGTCGAGCGGCCGCCCGCGGATCTCGCGCCGCGCCGCCTCTCCCAGGTCGAGCGCGGCGCCCCACTCGCCCAGGTCGCGCGGCTCCAGCTCGCGCCCGAAGAACGTCGCCGACTGATACCACTCCTCGACGGCGGCGACGTGCGCGAGCAGCGCGCCGATCGAGTTGCTCCCCGGATCGTGCAGGTAGTCGAGCTCCTCCACGCCGAGGCCATCGACGGCGTCGAGGGTCGTCTCGCGCACGTAGCGCATCATCGAGACGAGGCGTCCGATCTCCTGCGTGAATCCGCCGACGCCGCCGATCACGAACCGCGAGTCGCCCGACATGCCGCGACCTTATCGCTCCTCGTGCCGCGGGCGCAGCGTCCGGAACGTGACCGAGTAGCGAAGCGTCGCGACCTCGGGGATGCTGTGCTCCCACTCCTCTCGCGCCGGCCCGCGCAGCAGGTACGCGGAGCGCGGCTCGGCGGAAAACGAGTAGCGCTCCCAGGAGTCGCCCGAGCGCCTCCGGAAGCGGAACGTGCAGGCCGAAAGCAGCGAGACGCCGACGACGTCGCCGAACATCGGCTTGTCGCGATGCCATCCGATCGGCGTGCCGGGGCTGTACTCCGCGACGAGCACCTGCTCGAGGGCGTCCGCCGGAAGCTCCGCGAAGGCCGCGGCGCGCTCCCGCAGCGGGAGCAGGAAGTCCGGGATCGGCTCGGCGCGCCCGATCGAGCGCGTCCCGTAGCTGTACTGCCATCCGTAGTAGACGACACGGCGCTTCGCGAGGTAGCCCTGGAACTCGAACTCCTTCAGCGGCAGCGCGGGGATCCGCGCGGCGAGCTCACGTTCCTCGCCGCCGTCGATGAGATCGGTGCGGTAGCGGAGCCCGTCCGGCGGCGTCGCCGATCGAACGGTGCGCCGCGGTCGGGCGGCGGTGCGGCGGGTCGACATGCGAGCACGCGCCTGCAACTCGCGTGCTCGCCGAAGAGGTCAGCGCGCGGGAAGGAACCGTCCGCTCGACGGCTCGAGGTGCGCCGGCACCCATGCCTTCCGGACCCGCGTCCTCGGTTCGCTCCGCGGTCTCAGGCGCCGCGCGGCGCCGGAAGCTCGAGCCCGTACCGCGACATCACCGACACGAGCGCGGCCTTGTCCGGCGGCCCCGGCGTGTTGACGATCGCGGCGACGTCGCGGAAGTACTGCGCGCCGACGTCCGGCGACATCATGATCAGCGCGCGCGCCGTCGTGGCGAACGGATTCGAGAAGCCGTGCACGGCCCCCTTCCGCGTGAACATCGTCTCGCCGGGAGCGAGGTCGCGGCTCTCCGCGTCGACCGAGTAGCGCAGGCGGCCCTCGAGGACGTAGACGATCTCCTGGTTGTTCGTGTGGCTGTGAGGCGGCGGAACGTTCGAGCCGGGAGGAACTTCGAGCTCGAACACGCCCAGGCCGCCGTCGTGCGAGCCGTCGACGAGATAACGGATCACGAGCTGTCCGACATGAATGGGATTCGCCGCGGAAGGGTCCATGCTCACCTCCGATGCAACCTTTCGATCAGATCACGATGTTCCGGCTTGATCACTTCTCGCGGGTCAGCTCGATCTTGCGGATGACGGCGTTCGACGGAAGCAGCGCCGCGGTTCCGCTCATCCGCTCGCCGTCGACCACGAGCCTCCAGGCGCTGCGGCCGCGGGGACCCTGGAATTCGCTCGTCCAGGAGCCGTCCGCCTGGAGGCGGAACTCCATCACGCCCATCGTCCCGCGCTCGCCGCCGACGATCTTGTCGGCCTGCACGCTCACGCGGTCCGCGGCGCCCGCGACCGCGGTGATCTCGTAGATCACGCGCTCGTCCTTGCACGCCGGCGCGGCCTGGAGGTCGACGCAGGTCGAGGTTCCTCGCCACGTACCGACGATCTTCTTCCGGGCGGAGTCGTCATCGGCCGCCGTCGCCGTTGTCGCAGCGAGCGCGAGAGCGAGCCCGAATGCGATGACTCTGCGCCGCGTCACGCCGTCTCCACGCTCACGAGCTTCGTCCGTCCCGCGGCGCCGGCCTTGAGCGTCACCGCCGCCTTGCGGCAGCCGAAACGCGTCGCCACGAGCGCGATCAGCTCGGAGTTCGCCTTGCCGTCGACCGGCGGCGACTTCAGACGCGCGACCCACGTGCCGTCCTCGCGCCGCTCGAGGGACGACTCGCGAGAGTTGGGCTTCACGCTGATTCTCATCGTCACCGCCACGCTCAGCCGCGCTTCCTGCCGGGCCCCGCCGGTCCGCGTCGAATCAGCGAGAGTCCCGCGGCGATCCCGACGATCGCGCCGAGAAGCGTTCCTCCGGCGAGCCACGTCTGCCCCGATCGGATCAGGCCGCCGAGCGCGAAGACGGAAATGAATCCGCCGACGAGCAGAACGTAGCCGTACCGATTCGGCCGGCGCGACCGGAGCACCGGGTGAACGTTCCCGCCTGTGAAGTGCCCGGGATCGAGGCGGTGGTCCTGCCACTCCCGGATGTCCGCGAGGGGGTCGCGCTCTCTCCCGCGCTTGCTCATCTCTCGCGGCTCGCGTCACGCATGACCGCTCACCTCGTAGGCAACCCAGAAACAGGCGGCCACGAGAAGGAGGATACCGAGAATCCCGGCGGCCAGCGCCGGCGCGGCGCGGCGGTCCGCCTCGGGAACGGGGTCCGCGGACCGCGGCCGCAGGAAGACGAACCCGGCCGCGCCCGCCAGCAGCAGCCCCGCGACGACGTCGAGCGCGTAGTGCTGCTTCGTGAAGAGGGTCGAGACGCCGACGAGCGAGGCGCAGACGGCCGCGACGACACCGAGCCCCCGGTTGACGCGCGCGCTGGCGAACGCGGACACGAACGAGTGCGCGA
>Ga0070664_100005499_pt1 | contig 10174 bp, 8 predicted proteins | sample KBSC73metaG_FD_65863 | JGI IMG/M metagenome (GOLD analysis project Ga0070664, IMG submission 65863) | Corn rhizosphere microbial communities from Kellogg Biological Station, Michigan, USA - KBS C7-3 metaG | ecosystem: Host-associated > Plants > Roots > Rhizosphere > Soil ... | reverse complement strand
TGGCCACCTCTATTCAAATCTGCCGCTCGGAGAGTTCTCGTACCCGTCGAGCGACTTTTTTTCGCGGAAGGGCGTGCTGCTCGGCCTGTACGCGAATGCCACGGTCGGCGATCTCATCAATCAGCCGGTGAAGGCGCGCGTGGAGCATGTGCTGACGCACGCGAGCAAAGTGCATCCGCAGATTCGGCAGGAGTTCGAGAGCGCCTACGCGGTGTGGTGGAGACGCGTCAAGTACAGCCAGGGCGGTTTCGCGACCGGCGCGGCGATCGCCCGCCGCGAGCAACTCTCACGCGTCGAGAACCGGATCGTCATGGGCTGCGCCGCGACGGCGCCGCAATCAGAGCCTGACTGGCAGGAAGGTGCCGTGGCCGCGGGGTGGCAGGCGTTGAGGTCGCTCCATGAGCGGGCGATGCGTGGTTAATGGGTTCAGCGGGTTCAATGGGTTCGGTGGGTTCAGTAGGTCCAGTTCAGGAGGTGCCAGGAGGTTCTAAGGGTTCAATAGGTTCTAGCGTTCCAGAGGGTTCTAGCAGGTTCCCGTAGTTCCCCGGTGCGCGTGTGCGATGAAACACGCCGTCATTGTCAAATATTGATCTCCCCACGCCTCGGTCGGCTCGATCGCCGTCCGTTCGAAGTATTCGTTCCAGCTGTAGACAAGAATCACTTCCGGGTGCAGGTCAAGCGCGCGCTGCCATTGTTCGCGATACATCTGACCGTTGTCACGCTCGTGCACCATCGATTGCGCGCGGCCAAGCGCGGCGTCGTCGTAGCCGGGGATCACCGGCACCAGGCCATTGGCGAGTGGCTGTGGCGTCGGCGCCCAGAACGGCCAGTCACGCGGTTCGAGCCGGAGAGTGCCGTTAAAGGGGTTCTTGCCCGGATCGTAGCGACTACTCCAGTAGACATTGCGCAGCAGCACACCCGGCACGTCGAAGTCGAGGCGGGTCGAAAACAGCATGACGAGCGGCTGACCGTGGAGCCGAAGGTACTGAGGGCTGCGTCCAAAATCCTGCCTGGTCTTCTCCACCCACCTCGCTTTCACCGCCGGCGGCTCGTCGTACAAACTGTCGAGCACGAGCGCGAAGTTCACTCGGTGGCCAGAGAGGCGGTGAACGAACGCCTGCGCGTTCGCCCACGTCTGCGGCAACGCTGGAATCACGTGCACGGCAACGAAATCGAAGCCGGCCTCCTCCATCTGCCGAATGTGCGTCGCCATCACCTCGGTGTCGCGTGAGTCGTACCAGCCGAGCGCCGGCTTGGGAGCGTCCGAGGGGACGCGGGTCTCGTGGTTGCGCCAGCCGGCGAGGTCCGACTGATACCAGGCGAAGTAGTGAATGCCGACGATCGGCCGCTGGGCGGCCAACCGGCTTCGGATCTCTCGGAGACCGAGCGGACTATCCGTCCACCGCCGCAGGGCAGGATCATCCCAGGCGCGGGGATCGCGGCCGAACATCTCGACAAACAACTGCCGGATCGCCGTTACCCGACGCGCCTCGGGAAGCTTTGCGATTTCGCGTTGTACCGCATCGATGTCGAGGCGACGATCGATCCACTCGCGGAGCTGGGTGCAATCCTGACCCGTTGGTTCGCGCCGCAGCACGTCGAAAAACGCTCGCCGCGCCTGCTGCAGGCGGCCAGACTCCTCCGTCGCCTCGAGCGTCCGCGCCAATGCCGCCTTTTCCACCGGGCTCCCGTCCCACCTGAGGATCTCCACGCCGGACGGAGGACGGCACAACACGTCCATATACGCATCCGCAACGAGCCGGCTTGGGCGAAGGGGAGGTGCTTTGGGCCGCGGCGTCGTCCACAGTGATGAACCAAGCACGGCGACGGCAATCGTCAGGCCCACAAGCGTGGCGATAAACGTCCGGGTCAAGCGCTCCGCACGTTACCACGGCGTGTGCCGACGCATGGTCGGGTGAAGCCTCCCTACGATCGGACCCTCAGGTGGCCAACGAGTGTCCACTAAACTTTCAGATTGCCGCTGTGTCCTGAGCCCTTTTCCAGCGGAACGTCTCGAACGATCCGAACGAACCGAACGATCTAGGAATTAACCGCCTCGGCAAGGGCTGGCGGGGCGCATAACGAGACAAACTGGGCGGCCACGATTGACGCGATGGCGTGGAGCACGTCGTTCCGCTCATCGCCGTGGCGCACTTCGAGCGCGAGCACACCTACGCACCCGTCCGGGCCGAGCAGCGGCACCGCGATGGCCCCGGTTTCGCCGTCGCCGCCGTCGACGACCGCTATCCTGCCGGAGCGGAACGCCACACCGATGGCGTTGTCGGCATCGCGGCCGACAACAGGGAACCTCGCCAGGACGTCCTCGGCGTATCCGCAGGAAACGCGTGCCCTCAGCGCCGTCTTGTGTCGTTCCCACGTCCAGAGCACCGCGCCCACTGCATTGAGGATTCGAACAGCATCGGCCAGTCGCGGCTCGAGTTGTGTGAGGCTCGAAGCTCGGGCAACCCGCGTACACAAGTCCGCGATGTCTGCGAGTGCAGGTGGTACGAACGGTAACGGCAGTTCAGCCTGTTCGACGTCCTCTGCGACGATATCCTCCGCGGCATCCTCTGCTGCGGTGTCGACCATTTCAGCGGATTCGATAGGGTCCGATTCGTAGAGCGGTTCGACGTACTGCGGAATGGTCCGTGTGACGTGGTCGAGTCGTGCGTGATACCCCTCGCGCGCGTCGGTTGCCGCCTGACGCGCAGCCCCAAACGCCGCGTTGAGGAGGAACCGCAGTCTTGTGGGGGGCCGCTTCTGCGACTCCGGGGCAACGAGGGGCTGCTCCTCGGCGGGCTCGGGATACAGTGCGAGAAACTGTTGCACTAGCGGGTCGGGGTCGAGGCCGATCGCCTGCGCGTAGGCGCGTATGTAGGCGCGACGGAAGATGCCCTGCGGCCAACGCGAGAGGTCATCGGCTTCGAGCCCTTCGAGCAGTGCGACCTTGATCTTGGTTTTCGCCGAAATGTCGTCGAGCGCGACCTGTCGCTCTTCCCGCTGCTGGCGAAGCCGGGTACCAAAACTCGTTTCCATTACAACAACCTCAGATCAATCGTTCGCATCATTGGGACCGCTCGGATCATTCGGTCGTCCCTTCGCTCGACGTTTCTTTGTTCGGTCATTCGGTCCTTAATGACTCTCGTCCCAGACATTGAGGCGCTGCGGAACGGAGAACGCCCCGAAAGACTGGAACGATCCGAACGATTCGAACGAGTTTTGACCCAGTGGGGAGCGACGCCGCGCCGCCTCCGGCGAGGCAGCTTCGACGCGGCGAGGGTCAAGCATGTGACGTCGACCGAGAGTAACAAGATGTAACACGCTGTTCAAGACGAAACTCGCCCGAATGCTGTGATCATGGAGGCGTTCACGCGCAGATACGCGAAAGGGGTGACGCCGATGAACGACGATGAACGGGCGATACGGAACCTGGTTGACACGTGGATCTCCGCGACGCGGGCAGGCGACATCGAGACCGTGCTGGATCTGATGGCCGACGATGTGATCTTTACGGTCGCTGGGCAGAAGCCGTTCGGCAAGGAGGCGTTTGCGGCCGTGTCCCGCCAAATGACCAACGTGCGATTCGAAGGACGAAGCGACATCGAGGAGCTGAAGGTCCTGGGCACGTGGGCGTACCTGCGGAACTACATCGAGATGACGATCACGCCTCAACAGGGTGCACCAGTGCACCGCGCCGGCTACACGTTGACGATTCTTCGGAAAGAGGAAGACGGACGATGGGTCGTGGCACGCGACGCCAATCTGGTCGCGTAGGAAATCCCAGAGCCAAATCCCAAAACCCAAATCCCAAATCCCAAGGTTCAGTCACGGGCCGCAAGACTTGGAGGTGCAGAGAATCAAATTTCCTCGAGGTTTCTGAAGCTTGTACTTTTTGTTGGGGTTTGGAATTTGGGATTTGGGATTTCCGACCATGGCATCGGCGTTGCTCGTTTCGCCGCGATGTCGATTGACGACCTCTGGTACAAGAACGCGGTCATCTATTGCCTGGACGTCGAGAAGTACCAGGACGCCAACGGCGACGGCGTCGGCGATTTCGAAGGATTGATGCGACGGCTGGATTATCTTGCCGGGCTGGGGGTGACCTGCGTCTGGCTGCAGCCGTTTTACAGCTCGCCGAATCGCGACAACGGTTACGACGTCGCGGATTACTACAACGTCCACGACAAGCACGGCTCCCTGGGCGATTTCGTCAACTTCATGAATCACGCGAAGGCGCTCGGCATCCGAGTCATCGTCGACCTGGTCGTCAACCACTCCTCGGTGGATTGTCCGTGGTTCAAGGCTGCGCGGGCCGACAAACAGTCATTCTTCCGCGACTGGTATGTGTGGGCTGACGAGCGGCCGAAGAACCATCGCGAGGGGATCGTCTTTCCCGGCCAGCAAACGACGACGTGGACCTTCGATCGGAAGGCGGGCCAGTACTACTTTCACCGCTTCTACAATCACCAGCCGGACCTGAACACCTGGAACCCATACGTCCGCGCCGAGATTCACAAGATCATGGGGTTCTGGCTGCAGCTGGGGGTCTCCGGCTTCCGGATGGACGCCGTGCCGTTCCTCATCGGAAAGAAGGGCGCAGGGATCGAACGACAGCAGGATTTCAACATCCTCAAGGAGATGCGCGACTTTCTGCAGTGGCGGTCAGGCGACGCCATCCTGCTTGCCGAGGCGAATGTTCCGCCCGACGAGAGCATGAACTACTTCGGCGACGATGGGGAGCGGCTGCAGCTGATGCTGAACTTCGCCGTCAACCAGCGATTGTTCTACGCGCTGGCCACTGGTGATACCGAGCCGCTGGTCTGGGCACTGGAACAGACCCACAAGCGCCCAGCGAACGCGCAGTGGGTTCAATTTCTTCGCAGCCACGACGAACAGGATCTGGGACGGCTGGAGCCGGAGCAGCGCGAGCAGGTGTTCAAGGCATTTGCACCGCAGAAGCGGATGCAGTTGTACGACCGCGGGATTCGCCGGCGGCTGACACCGATGCTGGGCAACAACCGCCAGCGGCTCGAGCTCGCATTCAGCCTGCTTTTTTCCCTCCCCGGGACCCCGATGATGCAGTACGGCGACGAAATCGGGATGGGCGACAACCTGCGGTTGCCCGAACGGGAGTGCGCGCGCACGCCGATGCAGTGGACGAGCGAACGGCACGGTGGGTTTTCACGCGCGCGGCGCATTGTCCGCCCGGTCATCGACGACCCTGTCTACGGCTATGAAAAGGTCAACGTCGCCGAACAGCGGCGCGATCCACAGTCGCTGCTGAACTGGACGGAACGCGTGATTCGCGCGCGTAGAGAATGCCCCGAAATCAGCTGGGGCGACTTCGCGGTGCTTCGGACCAATATCCCCGAAGTGCTCGCCATGCGCTACGACTGGCGTCAGACCTCCATGGTGACGCTCCACAACTTCTCGAACCATGAACAGAAACTGCGGCTGCGCGTCGGCGCCGAGCGCGATGAAATGCTGATGGAAGTGTTCGACGGACGCCACAGCCGACGCCAGAATGACGGTCAGCACCGAATCACGCTCGAGCCGTACGCCTGGCGATGGTACCGGGTGGGAGCACCTGACAACGTCCTCGACCGGAGCGATCTATCTGTCGGCCGGCACGACGCGCCCACGGCACGCGACGCCGGCAAATCGTGAACTTTCGGGTATAGTCAGTTCTTCCAGCACCCGGAGGACCGACGATGCGCGTGATTTCATGGATGGCAGCGGCTGTCGCACTCTCGCTCGCCACGCCTGTGCTCGCTCAGGAAGCATGGGACAACTTCAAGTTTCCTGAGGACGGCTTCGAGGTGAACTTCCCCGGCAAGCCGAGAATCGAGAACACCACCTACATGTCGCAGTACCGCTACAGCCTCCCCGCGAAGGTGTACTCCGGGTCGAATGGGGCGGAGCGGTACTCGGTAACTGTCGTCGACTATCGGCCGCTGCCCAAACTTGGCGCTGAACGCGCGAAGCAGTGCCCCGCCGGCGCGGAAACCTGCATCGGCACCCAGGACGGCCGGCGCGGGGGAATTATCGGTCTCGGCTACTGGAAGATGGATGTTCGCGGGGCACTCACATTTGCCGCGCTCAAGTACGTTCAGCGGCCTGGCGCGAAGGTCACGGACATGAACCTGCAGTTCCAGCAGGTGGTCGAAGGGATCTTCGTGCAGCTCACCAACCAAGATCAGTCGCGCACGTTCGCCTACCTCACGATGCACGAGAACCGTCTCTACCTCTTCGAGGGGACGGTTCCGAAGGGCGCGCCGGAGCCGGGGCTGTTCCAGGGGTCGGTCGGTTTAGTTGACGCGAAGGGCGGAAGCATCCGGTATACGGATTACTACTCCAACGCCATCCACGGCCTGCGGGAGCAGGAGCCGCCTCCGTTCCGCGTCGATGGCGGCGCGATTCAGACGTGGCCGGCGGACACGGCGATCACGAACCCCAATTGCCCTGCGGGCTTGAACGATCCCGCGGCGCCCTGCATGACGCCGGCGGCGGCTGTTGGCCCGGCGGCAGGTTACGGCGCGGGAGCGGGCGCGGGCGCGGGAGGACGCGGAACGGCGCCTCGCTAACTGGGGTTCACAGGGTCCACGAGGCCTGTTCAGCAGGTTCTGTCCAGACGCGCACCGTACCTTCTGAACCTAGGATTAGAACCTCCTGAACCCATTGAACAGGACCTACTGGACCCACTGAACCCATTGAACCCATTGAACCTAATGAAGCCCATTAGCGAGGCGGCAGCGATCCGAGGTATGCCGAGATCGCGATGATGTCGTCTTCCGACAGCTTCGCGACGACCTTCTTCATCAGCGCGGCGTTTGTACCCGCGCTGGTTCCGTTCTGCATCTGAATGAGCTGCCGCGCGATGTAAACCGGCTGCAGGCCGGCAATGCGCGGCACTTCCCCCAGACCGGTGAGCGCATCGCCGTGGCAGATGGCGCACTGAATGGTTTTCCCTCCGCTGCCGGTCTTGACGAGACCCTCTCCCTTTTTGATGCTTCCGGGGGGGACATAGGCGATAAACCCTGAGTGAGGATTGCGAACCGTGACCTGCATCGGGTCCTCGGGAATCTGGATGATGCGCCGGCCGATCGGTTCCGTTCCACCCTCCGGCATGATCCGTCGATGGCGCGCGTCGGCGCTGACGTATGTCTTCGGTGGTGTGGCGCTCTCGATGACCTTCACGAACGGGTTCGGTTTGATCGCGGCGAAGTACTCCGCTGCCTCCCGCAGGTCCTCGTTTGACACGGCGCGCGCGATGGGGCCCATTCGCGCCTCCTCTTTCCGTGCGCCACTCTTGAAATAATTCATCTGCCGGATGATGTATTCGGCCGGCATCCCCGCGATGTCGGCTGACTCCGGATGCCCCTGACCCGACATCAGGTGGCACGAACCGCACGCATTCGGCATCGGCCCCTTCACACTGCGCGGCGGCGCCGGGTGCTCGTCTGGAAACCAGTCAGGCGGATTTGCATTTCCGGCGATCGCCGACGCCTCGAGTTCCTTGCTGCTGCCAGCAACACGGACAACGTTTGGGACCTTCGGCTCGGGAGGCTGCACCTTGTCCGGGATGTTGTAGGCCCATTCAGGGAGCCCGTTCGGGATCGCGGTGGGCGTCGGGTTCTGCGCGGCAACGGCCGACGTCAAGAGTACGAGCGGAAGCAGGGATTTGAGCAGCGTGCGCATCGTTCCTCCGGCGACAATGCTACTCCGACTTGGGCGGGTGGGCGGTGAATGTCGTCCTCGAACGCAGGTGGGAGCTCGATGCGTGGGTCGTATACACGCGCGCCGATCCAACCACGGCGCTGCCAGCCGTCCCTCAGCCTGACCGAACGGTCAGGTACAAGATAACCAGGCTCAGCATCATGACCGTTGCCATGAGAGCGCCGACAAGGAGACCAATCTGCCTGGTCGAAGTTCGTGGCGACGAGTCGAAGATGTGAACCGATAGGTCGTGCGACGACCAGTCGCGCGGCTGATGACGCGACGAAGCCCCTCGCCTCACCGGCGCGTCATCGTCAGCGTCGGCACTTTCAATCTCCAGCCGGGCGTCGCCAATATCATTGAGACGCCGGCGGACATCCTTGACGAGAGTACGTGCGAGCAGCCGTCGCACGGAAGATGGTGTTGCGGAAGGGAGCGACGTCCACTCAGGAACGCCGTCGATGACGCGCGCGATCGTGTCCGCAACGGTCTTGTCCGCGAATGTGGCATTTCCACTCAGCATTTCGAACATGACACAACCGAAAGCCCAAATGTCCGTTCGCTTGTCTGTCTGTTCGCCGCGGGCTTGTTCCGGACTCATGTAGGCGGGAGTGCCGACGACAACATGCGCTCCACTCGCGGCAATAGCCGCATCGCTGGCTGGTGTCAGCTCGGCGACACCTGTCGCACCGGATTTCGCCAATCCAAAGTCGAGAACCTTGACGCTACCGTCACGTCGAAGCTTGATATTTGCTGGCTTCAGGTCGCGATGAATGATGCCTCTCTCGTGAGCAGCCTCGAGCGCAAGGGCGATCTGCTTCCCGATTCGTAGGGCTTCAGCAATCGGTAGCTTCCCCTGTGTTATGCGTTGAGCAAGCGTGTCCCCTTCTACAAGCTCAAGCACGAGTGCGGAAATCGCGTCGGCCTCGATGAACCCATAGATCGTCGCAATGTTTGGGTGATTCAGAGAAGCGAGCGTCCGCGCCTCGCGTTGGAACCAGCGGCGGCGATTTGCATCGCGAACGAATAGGGGCCGAAGGATTTTCAGCGCGACATCGCGACCTAATTTCGTGTCGCGACCGCGATAAACCTCTCCCATGGCGCCAGCTGCGAGGAAGGACGTGACTTCGTAGTCGCCGAGGCGTGTGCCCGTCGCAAGTGACGTTACGCCCGGAACGATGGCACCGGTCTGGTGGGCGGTCAGTAGGGAGCGGACTTCGCGGTGAAGAGCCGTATCATCCGCGCACTCCTCTGAGAGCAATGCCTCTCGCTCGGAGGCAGGCCGTGCGACCGCAGCGTGAAACAATTCGGTGACGCGAGCCCAATGCGCATTCGTTGTAGTCATCCGCCGGTTCCGAGGGTACGAACCAGACGCTGTGCAACCTGAGCTAACTACCTGACGCAGGAAGTAAACCGCAGGTGCCGAAGCGTGCTGCACTTCGGTAACCCTGATCGTAAATACAATGCGACGTGTAAAAGGTTACGCGTCACACGGAAGCGGCACCTGCGCCCGGTCGAGTCGCGAGTTTGCTATCGGCCTTGCACGGAGACGAGGTTTGCCATTTACGCGGCAGCCGTAACCAATAACGGAACCCGACAAGGCGGGTGGGGCGGGTAAGGACACCGTGTTACAGTCACGTCGCATCGAGGTGCCGATGATGTTCAGACGCGCGATGTTGTTGCTCGGCGTAGCGGCGTTCGCCACATTGCCTGCGTATGGTGTGGCGCAGGAGGGCGGTTATCCGATTGAGCTCGTCGCGCCCGGAAAAGGCACCTATACGTTTCCTCCGGGCTACGAAACACCGTGGGACAAGATTCAGATCATGGTCACGGCGAAGATGTCGCCGAACCTGTTCGTGCTCCACGGCTCCGAGGCGCTCGATCCCGCGCATCCCGATGCGTCCGGCGGCAGAGTCATGGCGCTGTTTGGCCCCGACGGCATCCTGATGGTCGATACGCAGAACAGGCAGGTCGCCGAAAAGACGCTGCAGACGATTCGTTCCTTCAGCAATGCGCCGATCAGAATTGCGGTCAACACGCATATTCACGGCGACCACACAGGCGCGAACGCCTTCTTCGCGAAACAAGGCGCGTTGATCTACGCGCAGGAGAATCTTCGCAACGAAATGCTGCGGCCGCCGCGGCGCGCCAACGGTCAGCCCGCGCCCGCTCCTGACATGGCTGCCATTCCTGTCGCTACCTACAACTACAACCTGGCTACTTCGGGTCAACCCGCCGTGACGTTCAACATGAATGGCGAAACCGTGGACTTCATTCCGATGATGCCCTCCCACACGGCCGGCGACACGATCGTCCGCTTTCGCAGCGCCAACGTAATCTACATCGAGGACTTCTATCGGAACTTCGGGTACCCATTTGCCGATCAGGCCAATGGCGGTTCCATTCGCGGCATGCTCGCCGCCATCGACTTGATCGAGAAGCTGGCGGATGCCAAGAC
>Ga0070664_100005497_pt1 | contig 10176 bp, 8 predicted proteins | sample KBSC73metaG_FD_65863 | JGI IMG/M metagenome (GOLD analysis project Ga0070664, IMG submission 65863) | Corn rhizosphere microbial communities from Kellogg Biological Station, Michigan, USA - KBS C7-3 metaG | ecosystem: Host-associated > Plants > Roots > Rhizosphere > Soil ... | reverse complement strand
CGTGTACCGCCTGAACGCCTACCGCGTGTTTCCTGTGCTGCGGATCAGGCCCGCGCTCTTTCGGAAATCGCGCCTGCGTGAGCTGACCGGATTCGGCGCGTGGATGATGGTGCAGAACGCGGCGGTCAAGGTCAATTACGGCAGCGACGTGATCGTGATCGGCGCATTCCTCTCCACCGGGGCAGTCGCCGTCTGGACCGTCGCGCAGCGCCTTGCTGATGCGGTTCTGCAGGTCACCAATCAGCTGAACTACGTGCTCTTTCCGATTGTCGTCGGCGCCGACACGTCTCGCCGCAACGATCGGCTGGCCGAGGTGCTCGTCCAAGGGACGCGGCTCTCCCTTGCGACGATTCTCCCGGTGGCCGGATCGCTGGCGCTGCTCGCCGATGCCGTGGTCGTCGGCTGGACGGGACCGAAATTCGCCGCGGCGGGCATCATCGTCAAGATCCTTGCGGTGGTCGTGCTCGTTCGCGTGGGCAGCTGGACTGCCAATACGGTTCTGCTCGGCGCTGGCAGTCATCGGCTAGTCGCCATTTCGAATTCCGTCGCCGCGGTGATCAATGTGGCGCTCAGCGTGGTGTTGATCCAATGGATCGGACTGCCGGGCATGGCGCTCGCGACGCTCGTTCCGATGACCGTGCGCGCGGTCGCCGTGATCATCCCGGTCGCCTGTAAGCGGGTCGGAATGCCGCTTTCGACCTTTTGCTCCGCCGCGGTATGGCCCGCGGTCTGGCCAGCGCTGCTGGTGCTCGCGGGGCTGGCACTCGTTCGCAACCCGGGCTCGACGTCGTTGTTTTATGCCCTGCTTCAGGGCGCGATCGCCGGATTGTTGTATGCCGTCCTGTTCGTCGGCTTCGCAATCGGGCCACGCGATCGCACGCGTTATATCGGAAAACTGCGCAGCCTGGCCGGCTGGCCACAACTGGAGGCCGCGTAGTCGATGAGGGGAATCATTCTCGCCGCGGGTAGCGGCACGCGTTTCAACGGTGCGATTTATCCGAAATGCCTGGCGCCATTCGAAGATCGCGCGCTGATCAACATTCAGCTCTCGACGTTGCGTCTGTGCGGCATCACCGACATCACGGTGGTTGTCGGCTTCAGTGCCGACAGCGTGCGCCTCGCCTGCGGACCACAGGTGCGCTTCGTCGAAAACACGCGTTTTCATGAAACCAACAGCCTCTATTCCCTCTGGCTGGCGCGACAGGTGCTCGATCAAGGCTTCGTCGTCATGAACTGCGATGTCCTATTCCATCCCGCAATGCTGATGGATCTTCTGACGGCGCGGCATGAGAACGCGCTGCTCGTTGCCTATCCGGAGCCCGACGCTTCGGAAATGGGTGATGAAGAGATGAAGGTCTGCGTGCGTCGTGGCCGCGTCGTGGACATTGACAAGGCGCTTGCACCGCAGCGAACCGATGGTGAAAACGTCGGCATCGTGAAGTTCAGCGCGAGTGGCGCGAGGCAGCTGATGCCGATGATGACCGAGCTGGTGGAGAGTGGCCATCTTTCAGCCTGGGCGCCGCGTGCCTTCCAGGCGTTCGCGCGTCGCCATCCGCTGTACGCGATCGGCACGCGCGGCCTGCCGTGGACCGAGATCGACACACCGGACGACTACCGGCACGGCCTCGAGAACGTGTACCCGGCGATTCGGAACGCCGTCGATCGCCCGACCCGCATGGCGGTAGGAGCCTAGATGGCGATTCGATCTTCGGCTCAGCGGGTCGACAACGGCGGCGAGTCCCTGAGCCACCCGGAAGCACTGCGCATTGCTGTTGTCGGCGGCGGTACCGGACTCTCCAACGTCCTTCGCGGGCTCTCCTCGCTGCTCTTTCCCGGTACGACGCGCAACCAGGAGAACGGCATGCCGGATCGGCTCGTCGCGATCGTCACCACCACTGACGATGGCGGCAGTTCGGGACGTCTGCAGAGAGAGCTGGGGAGCATTCCGGCGGGGGACATTCGCAACTGTCTGGCAGCGATCGCGGATAGATCGCTCATGACCGAGCTGTTTCAGTACCGTTTTTCCGGCGGCGACGGACTCGCCGGACACGCGCTGGGCAATCTGATCCTGGCGGCGCTGGCCGAGATCACCGGAGATTTCACCAAGGCAATCGAGATCGCCGCCAGCCTGGTTGGCGCCCGGGGGCAGGTCGTGCCGGCGACCGCGGACCGTGTGATGTTGTCGGCCGAACTGCTGGACGGCCGCACCGTCGTCGGCGAGACTGCAATCACCGGGGCCGGAGTCCCGATTCGCCGATTGTCACTGGTGCCCGAAGCACCACGTCCGGTCGATCAGGCAGTGGAAGCGCTGCGGCAGGCGAACGTCATCCTCGTCGGGCCCGGCAGCCTCTACACGAGTGTGCTTCCGCCGCTGCTCGTGCCCGAGATCCGCGACGCGCTGCAGGAAAGCCTCGCCTTGAAAATCTTCGTGCTGAACCTCATGACCGAACCGGGGGAAACCGAAGGGTTTGATGCCATCCGGCACCTCGAGGTCGTGCGTGCGCACGTCGACGTGCCATTCGACTGCGTGATTTTCAACACGTCGCCGATCGCGCCACCGCTCGCCACGACCTACGCGGCTGCCGGGTCCTACCCTATTTCTGTGACGACCCGCGACATCGCAACAATCCGGAAGATGCGAGTGCAGCCGTTGGGGGCTCCACTCGCGAGCGACGGACCACCGGGCAAGATTCGACACCATCCGGCCAGGCTTGCTGCGACGATCGCGGCGTGCGCCAGATTCGACGGACGCCGTGCGTTCCGTCCGTGCGAGGAGAACAATGTACGAACGCTTTTATAACCTTCGGGAGCGTCCATTCGCGCTGAGCCCCGATCCCGAATATCTGTATTTGAGCCGGGTTCACAGCGAAGCCCTCGATTCCATCCGTTACGGCATCGAGAGCCGTGCCGGCTTCATCATCGTCACCGGCGAGATCGGCGCGGGAAAGACCACGCTGCTGCAGAGCGTTCTTCAACGGCTCGACGACCGCACGGTGATTGCTCGTGTCGTCAACACAATGCTCGAGCCACGGGAGTTGCTCGACGCGATCGCGCTCGATTTCGGCCTCACCGACGTCTCGAAATCGAAGCCTGTGCTGGTTCGCGACCTCGGCATGTTCCTGGTCGAACAACGTCGCCAGGGACGGCGGCCGCTGCTGGTCATCGACGAAGCCCAGAATCTCGGGCCACAGGCCCTCGAAGAGGTCCGGCTGCTCTCCAACCTCGAGACCGAAAAATCGAAGCTGCTGCAGATTCTGCTCGCCGGTCAACCGAATCTGCGCGACACAATCGCTTCGCCCGAGCTGGAGCAGTTTCGGCAGCGGATCGCCGTCAGCTATCACCTCAGGCCGCTCGATGCCGATGAGACCGCCGCGTACATCAATTTCAGGCTGCAGCATGCGGCACTCGGTGAGCCCGTGCGTTTCCCGGACGACGCGTGCAGCCTCGTTCACCAGGTCAGCGGCGGCGTGCCGCGCGTGATCAATGTGGTGTGCGACGCGGCACTGGTGTTCGGCTACGCGGAAGAGCGGCGAACGATTGATCGGGCGATGATCGACGAGGTCATTACTGAACTCGAGGAGACGTCCATCGTCCGTCGGCCTGCGGCAACCCGCACAGCCGCGGCTGCCCCTGCCGCGACGGCTGCCCGAAGTGTCACGACACCGGCGGCACCAACCGCGGCGCCACTGATGGCACCTTCGAACCGCGAGTGGATGACGCCGGTTCTCTCAACCGCGCAGCCGCGCCCAACGCCGGCCGTGGCCGCGCCGTCCACCGACGTGAGGGCGACTCAGACACCGAACATGCCGCCTTCGGCCGCAGGGAGCACCGACAGTCCATCCACGCGCGATCGTTCGCTGGCTGCCGCCCGCGATGCCGCTGTGGAGGCCACCGATCTCGCATCGGCGCGTGAAGAACTTGCCGCCGAGAGGGAGAGCATGGCGAGACGGCTGCGGGAGCTGACCGCGCGGGAGCAGGCGCTGCTCGAGCGCGAACGGCAGGTCGCGGAACAGCGCCGCATCATGGGCGAGGAGTACCGCCTGTTGCGGCAGACTCAGCCGGCCCGGCCAGCGCCGGCCTCCCCCGCCCGGTCGGTCTCGATCAACAAGCCACCGACCCCGGTGTCGGCGAGAGCGGCCGAATTGACTGTCTGGCAGAGATTGTCCCGTTTATTTGGCTGGGGCCACGCCGTGCGATCCTGATCTGATATTTTGATGAGCTGAGGGAGCGTGTAAATGAATCAGATCGCGGGCAATCTGCTGAATAAGATCCAGCGCCGGGAGGCACACGTCGGCGTCGTCGGCCTCGGATATGTCGGGCTGCCGCTGGCCGTGGAACTCGCCAAAGTCGGCTTCCGAGTGACTGGGATCGACCTGGACAAGCGGAAGATCCAGGCGATCAACAGCGGTCATTCGTACATCCCGGACGTGCCGACCGAGGAACTGGAGGCGTTGACGCAATCCGGGAAACTCGACGCGACGACCGATTTTTCCATCGTCAGGAAGCTCGACACGATCAACATCTGCGTCCCGACGCCGCTTCGAAAAACGAAGGACCCGGACATGTCCTACATCGTTTCGGCGGTCGAGTCGATCGCGGAGCACTTGCACCCGGGACTGCTGATCTGTCTCGAGTCCACGACCTACCCCGGCACAACCGACGAGCTGGTCCAGCCGACACTGGAAGCGAAGGGGATGAAGGTCGGCACCGACATCTTCCTCGCGTTTTCTCCAGAGCGCGTCGATCCGGGAAACCCGACCTTTCACACCGGCAACGTACCAAAAGTCGTCGGCGGGGTGACTGAGCACTGTCAAAAGCTGGCGACTGCGCTGTACGGTTCGGCGATCGCGACGATTGTTCCGGTGAGTTCGACACGCGTCGCTGAAATGGTCAAGCTCCTGGAGAACACCTTCCGCGCGGTGAACATCGCACTTGTCAACGAACTGGCGCTGATGTGCGATCGGATGGGCATCGACGTCTGGGAAGTGGTCGACGCCGCGCGCACCAAGCCGTTTGGCTTCATGGCATTTTATCCAGGACCGGGCCTCGGGGGACACTGCATCCCGATCGATCCGTTCTACCTGTCGTGGAAAGCCAAGCAGAGCGGGTTCGATCCGCGATTCATCGAGCTGGCCGGACACATCAACGGCGCCATGCCGGAGTATGTCGTCAGCAAGGTTGCCGACGCGCTGAATTCCAAGCGAAAGGCGATCAACGGGGCAAAGATCCTGATTGCCGGTGTCGCCTACAAGCGCGACATCGATGATATGCGCGAGTCTCCCGCCCTCGACGTGATGGGACTGCTGCGCGACAAAGGAGCAACGGTCTCGTACGTGGATCCATATGTCCCTGAGGTCCATGGCCGTGAATGGTCGGGCCGCGTCGACATCAAGAGCGAGGATCCGTCAACGATCTCGTACGGTCGCTACGATTGCGTCGTCATTGTCACCAATCACCAGACATTCGACTACGACACGATGGTGACGGAGGCCGAGCTGATCGTCGACACGAGGAACGCAATCCACAAGGCAGCTGCGCACGTGTTCAAGCTCGGCGCGCCGCACCCTGCCGCAGTCTGGGAGCGCGTCGTCGTCGGCTAGCCGAAGGCCGTACGACGCCCTATTTACATGGAAACTGTTTTCTGGGCGTCGAGTCTCTTCGTGTTGTACGTGTACGCGGGCTACCCGCTGCTTCTCGGATTATGGTCCAGGGCAGCGGGCCGTCCGTCGCGCCGTGCGCCCCACACCGCCCAATCCTGGCCGACGCTCTCGGTCGTCATCGCCGCGCGGAACGAAGCGCACCGGCTGCCCCGCCGTATCAACAATCTGCTGGAACAGTCCTATCCGCACCCGATCGAGATCATTGTCGTATCCGACGGTTCGACGGACGGAACACGTGATGCGATCGCCCCGTTCTCCGAACGCGTGCGCTTCATCGATCTGCCAAGAGGAGGAAAGCCGCGAGCGCTCAACGCCGGCGTTGCCGCCGCCCACGGAGACGTGATCGTCTTCGCGGACGCTCGTCAACGTTTCGCGCCAGGCGCACTCCAGGCGTTGGCGTCCAACTTCGACGACCCGGCGATCGGCGGGGCGACCGGCGAACTCATACTGGACGGCGAGCTGCACGGCGTCTCGGAGTCCACGGTCGCCGACGGCGTGGGCCTGTACTGGAAATACGAGAAGTGGATGCGGCGTCACGAAAGCCGGCTGTGGTCGACGCTTGGCGCGACCGGCGCGATCTACGCGATGCGCCGATCGTTGTGGCGACCGCTGCCGCCGGAGACTCTCCTCGACGACGTGCTCGCGCCGATGCGCGTCGTCCTCGCGGGGAAACGCGTCGTGTTCGAGGAACGCGCTCGCGCCTTCGATCGAGTGGCCGCGAATGGCGCGGCTGAATCCCGTCGAAAGACCCGCACGCTGGCGGGCAACTATCAGATCCTCGCGCTGGAACCTCGGCTGCTGATTCCCGTCGTGAACCCGGTCTGGATCCAATACCTATCTCACAAACTCGGACGCCTCGTGACCCCTTGGGCGCTCCTCGCTGTTCTGGCGTCGAGCGTTGCGCTTGCACCGCAAGGCTGGCCTTACGCGATGGCATTGTTGCTGCAGCTCTGCTTCTACAGTCTGGCGATTTTTGGAGGGGTCCTCGAATCCAAACATCGCCTGGGTGCAGGTCCTGCGGAAGAGCTGGAGCGCGCCGCCAGTTCACGTCGTCAGCGTTCTTGAGTCGAAACCTACCTCTATCACGGGCGGTTCGGCTTGGAATGCCACCACGTGCCGCACCCCATGGGCTGTCAGAGAGGCACGATGAAGACATTTCAGCGGCTGGCCCGAGTCGCCTACACGTTCGTGATGATGAACTACGCTGCCATTGCTGGCCTGATTGCGCTCCGCCGTGGCCGCGAAGTGTGGAAGTGAGAGGGACAAAAGGGCAAACGGAATGCACACCCGGCAGCGCAAGGCACACGAAGCAGACGAGGTTGACGAGCGGTGAGCGACAGCGAACGGCTTGCCTTCGGAGGTGGAATCCGCAACGCCGGAAGTGCCCGGATGGATCCTCGTCTTTCCGAGCGGGTCGCGACGGATACGATCGGAGATTCCGACGCAGAGCTCAAGGACAGGGTCGCGTACCGCGCACTTCTGGCGTTCATATTCGTGCTGTTCGTACGACCTCAGGACAACCTGCCCTTTCTGGAACCGCTCCATCTCGCGGAGGTGTTCGGGACGTTCGGGATCGTGGCGCTCGTTGCCGGGCGACTCGCTCGCGGGGCTCCGGTGCTGAGACTCTCGTTCGACTTCTTGTCAGTGCTCGCGCTGGCGCTAATCATGCTCGGCACCGCGCCATTTTCAATCTGGCCTGGCGGTGCCGTCGGTGTCGTGACCGATTTGTTCAGCAAGGTCGTCGTCGTCTACGCGCTGATCCTGAATACGCTGACGACACGCCAGCGCTTCGAACAGTTCGTCACCGTGGTGGTGCTTAGCTGCTCATATGTCGCCGTGAAGGCCGTCGTCGATTACGGCTTGGGCGTCCACCTGGTCGAGCAGAACCGCCTGGAAGGACAGGGCGGCCTGTTCGGCAACCCCAATGACATGGCGTTGAACATGGTCGCATTCCTGCCGCTGGCCATAATCGTGATGCTCTGGCGGGGCCGACCTCTCGTGCGTGGCACTCTGGCGATCGGGACGCTGGCGCTCGTCGCCGCCATCATCTTCAGCAAGAGCCGCGGCGGAACCCTCGGGCTGCTCGCCATGATCGCGGTGCTCCTCTATCAGGTTCGCCGCGTCCGACCGTCGGTCGCGGTGGCGGTCATCGTCGCGGGCCTGGTCACGATTCCTCTGTTGCCGTCCTCGTTCACCCAGCGAATGTCGAGCATCATGAACCCCGAGGAAGACATCACCGGTTCGCGCGAGGCGCGGAAGCGGTTGATGCGCGAGGCCTATCAGGCCTATCTCGATCACCCGGTCTTCGGCTTGGGCGCCGGTCAGTTTCACAACTACAACCCAGCCGACCGCGAGGAGGTCTGGCACGAAGCCCACAATGCGTGGCTTCAGGTTGCGTCGGAATTGGGCACGGGCGGCCTTCTCGTGTTCACCGTCATTGTCGGCAGTGGGTTCGTCGCCGGGCTCCAGGGAGTCGCGGCGGTTCGGCGATCGCGGCCGCGTCGGACACGGAGATCGCGCGAGCCCGCCGAGCTGATCGCGCGTCGTGACCGGCTCCAGCTGTACGCCTCCGCGGTGTTGGCCAGCCTCACGGGTTGGGTCGTCGCGGCGATGTTCGCCTCGGTCGCCTACTACTGGACCTTGTATTTGGTACTCGGACTGGCAATCACTCTCCGAGACATCACATTGCGTGAAGTTGGCGGGACCAGCGAACCTGCGCGGACGGTTCGCGGAGCAGAAGCCGCATGATCAGTGTTGTCATCGCCACTCGTGATCGCGCCCGGGTCCTCGAAGCAACGCTCAACGCGTTGTCCGAACAGCGGTCGCCAGGCTGCCCCTTCGAAATCTTGATCGTTGACAACGGCTCGGTCGACTCGACCGCCACCGTGGTCGCGGAAGCGGCTCGACGATCGAGCGCGCCCATCAGATATCTGACCGAGGAGAAGCCCGGCAAGTCTCACGCACTGAACAGCGCCGTCACGCAAGCGCGCGGCGACCTGCTTGCGTTCACCGACGACGACGTGCTTCCGTCACCTGGTTGGCTGGCCGCTTTCGTACGGGTCTTTTCGGAGACCGGTGCGGACTACGCAGCCGGTCGAATCCTGCCGCTCTGGGAGGCGCCGCCTCCGCGATGGCTGACGCCTTCGCTCCACGGCGTCCTCGCAATTCCTGACGGCGGCACGCGCCGATTGATCTTGAGCGGCAATCACGATCAGATTATGCCGATTGGCGCGAACATGGCGATTCGACGAACCGTGCTGGATACCGTCGGTGGCTGGAATCCTGACCTCGGCAAGCTGAAGGACACGCTGCGGACCGGAGAGGATCATGAGTTTGCGCTCAGACTCGGTGTCGCCGGGTTGAAGGGCGCGTACGAGCCAGAAGCCTCCGTGCTGCACCGCGTGCCGGCGGAGCGGCTTCGCCTCGCCTATTTCGCTCGCTGGTACTATGACAACGGTCAAATAGTGGCGGGGCTCGAGCGGAACTACCCTTCCACCGCCCATTATCTGCTCAGCGTGCCTCGCTACCTGTGGCGGCAGGCCGCGAAGGATCTGGGGTCGAGCCTGACTGGCGTGCTGACTGTCGATCCACGACGATCCACGTCTGGCGCAATGCGGCTGGCCTGGTTCGCGGGTTACCTCGAAGGATGCTGGACTGGGTCGGATGACCCGACCGTGACCGCGCAAACTCCGGTGATTTCACGGCCAACGCAATGCTGAACATCAGCGTCGTGATCGCGACGCACAATCGGGCGTCACTGCTGCGCCTCACGCTCGATCGCCTTCGCACGCAAGCGTTCTTCCCGGGCGATGAAGTCATCGTCGTCGACAACGCCAGCACCGACCCAACTGCAGAGGTGATCGTCCAGGCGGCAGAAGGATTCCCCGTGCCACTCTATCGGCGCCACGATCTGTCACCTGGCAAGGCGCCGGCATTGAATGCGGCCATCGCCGATGCGCGGGGAGATGTTCTCGCGCTGACCGACGACGACGTGCTGGTCGCAGAGGATTGGATCGCGAACATCCGGCGGGTGTTCGACGATCCGTCGGTGGCGCTGGTGGGCGGGCGGGTCGATCCCAACTGGCAGCGCGCCGCGCCCGCCTGGCTTCGAGTCGAAGAAGACGGCCGGTACGGAACAATGTCGTCACCGCTGGCGCTCCTTCATTATGGCGAAGCGCAGAACCTCGGTCAGCGAACGGCAGTGGGCGCGAACATGGCCATCCGGCGCGCGGTGTTCGAGTCGCTGGGAGGATTCGCACCGAACCTGGGAAAGCGGCGCGGAACGCTGCTCGGCGGCGAAGATCACGACCTCTGCCAGCGTGCGGTGACTGCCGGATATAACTGTGAATACAGGCCTGAATTGCGCGTCCAACACTGGGTCCCGGCCGAGCGGACGCGCCTTCGATACTTTCTCCGGTGGTTCTTCTGGTCCGGCATTACTCACGCGGTTATCGAGGGAACGACGGATTCGACTGGCGGGCCGGCCGAACAGTCCCCGACGTCGCCACTCCACTGG
>Ga0070664_100005495_pt1 | contig 10176 bp, 6 predicted proteins | sample KBSC73metaG_FD_65863 | JGI IMG/M metagenome (GOLD analysis project Ga0070664, IMG submission 65863) | Corn rhizosphere microbial communities from Kellogg Biological Station, Michigan, USA - KBS C7-3 metaG | ecosystem: Host-associated > Plants > Roots > Rhizosphere > Soil ... | reverse complement strand
GCTGCTGCATGCTCGTCGCGCCGCGTGCCGTTCCACGTAGCTGCACGAGCGCGCCGACGACAGGAATGCGCGCGGTCTCGGCGAGATAGCGGAACCCATCCTCGCGCTCGGCGCCGCCCTCGATCGGCGCCGGCTCGGCCGCGAGCGGCGTCCCCTCGGGTGAGAGCAGATCGAGCCCGTGCAGGGGAAGCGCGACGTCGTGCTCCTCGTCGCCGGTCCACTGGATGCGATCGACGAGATACTCGTGCAGCACGACGACGGAGCGACGCACGTCGCAGCCCTCGGCGAGCGGCGCGCGGGCGCTGATCCAGCCGGCCACCCCCTGTTCCTCGAAGGCGAGCAGCGTTCCGTGCACGCGGCGTTGCGAGCGGCCATCGAGGAGGGGCGCGGTGTGCGCCAGGGTGCTCCGGTACCAGTGCAGCGACTCGTCGACGTACGAGCCCGTGCCCGGATCGTCGAACCAGCGGACGTCGCCATCGGAGAGCAGGAGGTTCAGTCGATCGGGATGTCCGTGGCCACCGCCCGAGTGCCCGTAGTCCAGACCGACGAAGAGGGCACCGCCGTCGCGACGCAGGATCCCGAAGCCCTGGGCGGGCAGCAGATCCGACTCGAGCGGATGCGCGACGAGCGTTGGCAGCTGCGCGCGCGCGAAGAGCAGCGCGCGCCACGACAGATCGGCGCGCGTGAGTCCGGTCGCGGGCCGGTTGACTTCGACGTCGGCGGTGGAGGAGCGGCGTCCAGTCTCGCGCCGCTCGATGAGCGGGTCGTACAATCGCGCGAGCATGCCGACGAGCCGTGCGTCATCGCGACGCGCCAATCCCAGCTCGCAGGACTCGGCGAACCGTGGCTGACGCACGCTGACGGCGTACTGCGAGTCGCGGCGCGATGGATAGGTGAGATCGGGGAGCAAGGTGCGGAAGGGCGCGACGAAGCCATCGTCGAAGCGTTGGCGCAGCGCACCTCCCGGCGCGCGGCCGAGGCGTTCGGCGATCGTCATCCCGTACCAGAGCCCCCGGTGCGCGAAGAGGTGGTAGTTCTCTCCCTCGTACCAGCTTCCGTCGCCGAGCAGCGCGTGAGCAAGGTGCGTCCGCAACCCCGACGGTCCGTCGAGCGCGCGATCGACGAGCTCGTCGCGTGCGAGCAGTGTGCCCGCCGCGAGGAGCGCCGCGTTGTTCCACACTTGCCGGTTCGACAGCCCTTCGTCGTACGACGCGATGATCTCGACGCTCGGCTCGACGAGGCGCTCGCGGATGCGATGACCGGGCGCCCTCGGTGCGCCGGCACGCGACTCGAGCAGATCGAGGGCGAGGACGAGCTGGAGGAGCCAGATGGACTCGAGGTACGTGCTGAAGAACGGCCGCGACGGCCCGAGCACGTTGTCGCGGTTCGGGTAGTCGAGGTAGCGATGCGCATACTCGTCCAACACGCGCCACGCCGTATCGACGCAGCGCGCATCGTCGAGCAGGACGCCGAGCACCGCGGCGTGCAGCACCCGCTCGGCGAGCCAGAGCTGCATCCAGTAGGGCCGGAAGCGGTCGTGCATCCCGCCCTGCTGCTTCCTCCCGCACACGGGACAGACGAGTCGCGGATCGAGCGGGTCGAAGCGCAGCAGCGTCCCGTCGTGCGGGCAGCGCCCCCCGGTGCGGGACATCAGCGTCTTCTCGGTCGGGATCTCGACGCGGTCATCGAGCAATGGCGCGAGCTCGGCGAGCAGCCCGTGCGCGAGCGGACGTAGTGCGCCGGCCGCCACGGTGCGTCGCGCATCGAGCGCCGCGTCGTCGAGGAGGAGACTCATCGCGCCGCGGACCGTGGAGCGAGCGACCAGTCGTGCACCGCCACCAGCTCGCCGCGCAGATCCATGCGCGCGCCGCGCACGCGCCGCGAGACGCCCTGCACGCCACGCGAGTGGTACAACCACGTCGCCGGCGCGAGCGTGTCGAGCGCGGCCTGGACGTTGCGCCACGCGGCGACGCGCGGGGCACCCTCCGGTGCGTCGGCCGCGGCGCGGAGCATGGCGTCGAGCGGGGGCCGGTGGAAGCCGGTGTAGTCGAGCGTGCCGCCACGCTGCCGGGAGTCGAACAATGCGCTCACGTACGAGAGGGAGAGATCCCCCGGGATGCCGGCGATGAGCACGTCGAAGCGCTTCTGCTCGGCGCGCGCGGTGGTGAGGAAGGTGCCCATCTCCGTCTGCCGCACGCGCACTCTGATGCCGCGCGCTCCCAGATCGCTCTGCACGAGCTGCTCGGCGACGTTGTCCCCCGTGCCGACCGTGAGCAGCTCGACGTCGAACGGCTGGCCACCGCGCCGGCGAATGCGGTCGGGACCACGACGCCAGCCCGCGGCATCGAGCAGGGAGTCGGCGACGAGCGTGTCGAGCGCGGTGGGGGCGCGCCACGCGAGGGGGTTGTCCGGCGGGACCGGCCCCGACCAGGGCGTGCCGAATCCGGCGAGCGCCACCTCGACGATCCGTCCGCGATCGACCGACAGCGCGACGGCGCGGCGGACGCGCGCGTCGTCGAACGGGGGGCGCGTCGTGTTGAAGAAGAGCGCGCTGCTGAACAGCACGGGATAGGTGAGCACCTCGAGCGTGCGGTCGCGCCGTGCGAGCGGAACCATCTGCGGCGAGATGCCGGCCATGTCCAGCTCACCGCTGGCCAGACCGGCGAACTTGGTCGTCGCCTCGTCGACGACGGCGATCGTGAGCCCGCGCAGCGCCGGCGGACCGCCGAGCATGGCGGGAAAGCGTGTGTTGCGCACGAAGCTCCAGTTCGCGCCCCGCCGTCGGCTGGCGAAGGCGAAGGGTCCGTTGCCGATCGGCGCGTCGTTGAACGCCGCCGAGCGGAGCGCGGCGCGCGCGACGCCGCGCAGTCGATGCGCGGGCACGAGGGGCAGCTCGGCGAGATACGCAGGCAGCTCGCCCTGCGGTGCGGCGAAGGAGAGCTCGAGGGTGGAGTCGTTCACCGCGACCGCCGTGTCGAGCCTGGCCAGCTCGGAGGCGCGGGGATAGCCGGTCGCGGGATCCTTCGCCGCCAACAGGGTGAACGCGGCGTCGCGCGCCGTCGTGGGAACACCGTCGTGCCACGGCACGCCGGCGACGAGCGACATCGTGAGCCGACGATGGTCCGGGCTCCACTGCCACGCGCGCGCGAGATACGGCTGGTGCGAGAGCGCCGAGTCGTACCGCGTGAGCGTGACGAAGAGGGCGTAGCGCTGGATCTGGCGGGAGAGCGGGTGCGTCGTGACGAGCGGATTCGCCGACTCGAGGTCGGCGCCGGACGCGAGCACGACGACGTCGTCCGGCCGCTGTGGAGCGATGCACGCACTCGCGAGCAGCAGCACGGCACACGTTGACGCGAGCCGCGAGCGATGCGATATCACCGCGTGCGCTCTCCCGCCCTGCTCCGCGCCGCTGCGCGCACGATCGCGTTGTACTGGTGCGTGCTCACGCTCACCTTCGCGCTCCTCCATCTCGCGCCTGGCGACCCGGCGACCTTCCTGTTGCCACCGGGCGCGAGCGCGGCCGACGCCACGCGACTGCGCGCCGAATTGGGGTTGGACCGGCCACTCGTCGTCCAATATGCACGCTGGCTGGGCGCTACGCTGCGCGGCGATCTGGGCACGAGCTTCACCGATCGTCGCCCGGTCACGGCGACGATCGGCGACGCGTTGCCGGTGTCGCTCGCGCTCGGCGGCAGCTCGCTGCTGCTCTCCTTCCTCGTCGGCATCACGGTGGGGCTCGTGCAGGCGGCGCGGCGCGGGACGGTGGTCGACCGCACGCTGACGGGGATGTCCGTCGTGCTCGCCGCGTCGCCAGCGTACTGGCTCGGCCTCGGCGCCATCGCCTGCTTCACGTATCTGGCGTCGTCGCTGAGCATGCCGATGTGGATGCGGCTTCCCGCCGTCGGCATGACGACGCCGGGGATCGATCTGCACGGCATGGCGCATCTCGCCGACCTGCTCCGCCACTCGATCCTTCCCGTCACGCTGCTCAGCGCGATCGGTGCGGCGGGGGTCGCGCGCTACGTGCGCACGAGCGCGCTCGACGCCATCGGCGCGGACTGGCTGCGCACCGCGCGCGCCAAGGGGCTCTCCGAGCGACTCGTGATGCAGCGCCACCTGCTCGCCAACCTGCGTGCCCCTCTCGTGACGCTCTTCGCGCTCGCGCTGCCCGGCACGGTCGCCGGCTCGGTGTTCGTCGAGACGATCTTCGGGTGGCCGGGCATGGGCCGTCTCATGGTGACGTCGATCGTGAGTCGCGACTATCCCGTCGTGCTTGGCTGCGCCGCGACGTACGCCGCCGTCGTGATCGTGGCGAACCTCGTGGCCGAGTGGCTCCTGCCGTGGGCCGACCCGCGGATCGACGCGTGACGCACGGGGACGGCGTTCCGCTCGGCCGGTCGGGGCGACTCGCGGCGTGGGCGCTCGTGGTCATCGCCCTTGCCGTCGTGCTCGTGCCGACGCTCGCGTCGCAGGATCCGCTGGCGATCCGCGACGTCCTCGCGCGCCGCCTCGTGCCGCCCCTTCATCGCGATGCGATGGGCGACTGGCATCTGCTTGGCACCGACCGCTTCGGCCGCGACCTCTTCGTGCGCATGATGCTCGCCGGCCGTCTCTCGCTGCTCGTCGGCGTGATCGGCTCGGGGCTGTCCGGGGTCGTGGGTACGGCGCTCGGCGCGGTCGCGGGGTGGGATGCCGGTGGCCTCATGGATAGGGTGATCACCGGCGTCGCGGACGTGCTGCTCGCCCTGCCGCGGCTGGTGCTTCTCCTCGTCGGTGTCGCACTCTGGCCGCCCGGCGTGACGACGATCCTTGCCGTGCTCGCACTCACCGGCTGGATGGGCGTCGCGCGGCTCGTGCGCGCCGAGGTGCACACGGTACGCGAGCGGCCGTTCGTGCCGGCGGCGCAGGCGCTCGGCGCGACGCCGGCGCGCGTGCTGCTGCGTCACGTGATCCCGAACTCGCTCGGCCCCGCGCTCGTCGCGACGACCCTCGGCGTCGGCGGTGCGATCCTGCTCGAGAGCGGACTCTCCTTCCTCGGACTCGGCATCCAGCCGCCGGCGCCGAGCTGGGGGAACATGATCGCCGGCGGGCGCGACCTGCTCGTGGTCGCACCCTGGGTATCGCTCGCCCCCGGCCTCGCGCTCGTGGTGACCGTGCTGTGCACGACCGTGCTCGGCGACGCCTGGCGCGACCGACTCGCGGGTGAGCGCGAGCCGGTGCGCCGCTAGCTCGTCACGGCCCAACGCGCGAGCACGGTCACGATCGCCTGCGGCGGCGCGACGAACTCGATGACGCGATCCCGCACGACGAGTGGTGCGAGCGGCGTCTCGTCGAGCCGCGCCAGCGAGGCCTCGGCCACCGCGCGTCCCGTGCGCCACGCGCCGGCAACGTCGACATCACGCCGGTTCACACAGCGCAGCACCACCCAGCCGTCCTCGCGCGCCGGGCACGCAGCGCTGAACGCGAGCCCGTCGCCCGCCAGCTCGAGGCCGCCCGCAGTGAGCGGCGCGAGGAGGTTCGAGCGCAGCGTCTCGCCGGCGAGCGGGAGCAGGACGTCGTCCGCCATCCGCTCGATGTCGTCGATTTGCTCGGGGGTACGCGGTCCGTGCAGGGCGAGCGCGAGCTCGGCGCCGAATGGGCCGAGGCATTGCGCGAGCGGCGTGTCGGCGGGCCAGCCCGCGTGGCCGGGCCGCTCGGGAAGATCGTAGCGCGAGAGGGCACCGACGGCGCGCACGAGCGTCACCAGCACTGCGCCGTCGGGCCGACTCTCGTACTCGGCGAGGCCGTCGGAGAAGACCGTCGCGCCAACCGTACCCGTGAACCGTGCGACCCATCGGTGCAGTGGCGCCGTCGGGACGACGTGCTCCATCTCCTGTTCCGTGTCGGAGAGGGTAAGCGGCACGCGCGTGACGGGACGGAACGCGGCGTCGGCGATCGTCTCGGTGGACGCCACACCCGTCGCGACGCGCAGTCGCACGCGATGGTCCGGCGTGCCGTTGAATCCCTGCACGCGAACGCGGACGAAGGAGGCATTCGCGTCGAGGATGAACGAGAGGGTGCACCGCCCCGCGGAGCCACGACGCGCCGTGCCGGCCAGCGCGTAGCTGACGGTGATCTCGCCGCGAAGCGGCCCGCGATGGAGGACGCTCACGCCACGTACCGATGCGGCGGGACGCGCGGTGCGAATGGCGGGCGTGTACAGATCACCGATGTCCTGCTCGTCCTCGAGCCGGAACGCATCCTCGACGACGCGATCGTTGACGAGATCGTGGACGCGCACCGTGCCGTCCGCGTCGACCGCCACGCGAACGAGACCATTCTCCATCGTGCGCTCCTCGACGCGCACGAGGTTCTTCGCGAGCGATGCCGGCTCCGCGCCCCGTCCGCCCTGCGGTTGCGTCATCACCGAGTAGCCAGCCATCTCGTTCACCCAGGCCACGACGTGCGCCTCGGCCACGAGGTCCGCGTCGGGATAGTCGCGCGGAGATTCCGTCAGCGCGACGCGACGGGTCGCGCGCAGTACCTGCACGGGCAGCGCATCCACGCGCCACGGCACCAGCCGACGGCGTTCGCCCTGGCGCGTCGCCGACCCCGGACCGACGGCGATGTCGACGAGCGTCTGCTGGAGCACGAGCTCCACGACACCGCCACGCGCGCGCGCCGCGCGATTGCGGACGACGACGACGGGCTGCCACTCCGCTCGCGCGCGACGTGCGCGCTCGGCGTCGTGTCCGACGAGCGAGGCGAGCGCGGACTCGCGAAGTCCCTCGGCGCGATCGGCGACGTCGGCATGGCGCGCGTCGAGCGCTTCAGCCACCGCGTCGATCGACGTGCCGCACAGCGTGTCGTGGGGCTGTCCTTCCAGGAGCGCACGCCAGGCCGCGCGCAGCAGCGCGTGTTGCGTCGCGTCCCCGCCGCGCGGCGCGAGCGCGATCCACGGCTCCACGTCGCGCACGAGCGTTCGCTCGAGGGTGGCGTTGGCGCGCTTCTGGTGCGCGCGCGTGCCGAGCGTCCCCTGGAGGGTCCAGGTGTAGCCATAGGAGTCGCGGAGCTCACCGGTGACGACCGCCAGCGTGCGCCCTGTCGACGCGGCGACGATCTCCTCCGCCGCCGCGCGCAGCGACACCGCCGCGAGGGCGGTCGGGCGGGCCGACTCCGCCAGCGCGCGCAACGCATCGGGGAGCCCGCGCTGTCGCGCGTGATGGTCGGCGCCGTTGAGGAGGAGCGCGATCCCCGTCGACGCACGGTGCGCGAGGACCGACTCGAGGCGCGCCCACCGCTCCGCGGCGCCCTCGGCGGAGCGCGGCAGCGAGCTACCCAGCTCGTAGCCGTCGGGGGCGAGGTGGTACAACGGCACCTCGGCGCCGCCCGCGTCGCGCCAGCGCACCATGTCACCTGCTGGCCAGCGTGCGCCGCCGTAGCCGCGCCACGCGACGATCAGCGAGAGGCCGAACCCCGACGCCAGCGCGGGGAGGATCGCCGGATGCCCGAACGCATCCGGGCAGTACAAGACGGGAGGCGCCGTCGCGCGGAGCGCGCGCAGCGCATCGCGGCCGGCGAGCAGGTTGCGGACGAGTGCCTCGCCGCTCGGGATCAGCTCGTCGGCGAGGACGTACCAGGGGCCGGCCTCGAGCCGGCCCTGCCGCAACAGCGCAGCGAGCTCCGAGGCGCGCTCCGGGCGGACGTCGAGGTAATCGTCGAGGACGATCCCCTGTCCGTCGAGGAGGAAGCTCTGCCCCTCCGGCGGCGGATCGTCGAGCAGGTCGTCGACGAGCGCGACGAGCCGCTGCCGGAAGCGGCCTGCGGCGTGGTACCACTCGCGGTCCCAGTGCGTGTGCGAGACGACGAGGACCCGGAGCGCGGAAGACATGCGCGGAGTGTGCGCGTCTCGAACAGCGCACACAAGCGGCGGGCTACGACTCCTCCCTGCGGCGCTTCGTGTGTTCGGTCGGGGTGCCGCAGGTCTAGCAGGGTGATCGCTCCTCCCTTCGGCGCTTCGCGCCTTCGGTCGGAGTTCCGCATTTCAAGCATCTCCGGCGCTTCGCACCTGCGGTCGGAGCTCCGAATGTCTGGCAACATGCGACGCGGGGCGGACCGTGTGGTCCGCCCCGCGTGAACGTGCGTGTCGTCGACGTCGTCAGACGACCGGTCGACGGCCCGTGATCAGACGGTACACGATCACGATGAGCGCCAGGACGAGCAGCAGGTGGATGAGTCCACCGCCGACGTGGAAGGCGAAGGCGCCCAGAGCCCACAGAATGAAAAGGACGATCGCAAGGGTGAAGAGCATGGCGTGCATCCTCTGGTGAGTGTGAAAGGAGACTCCGGGCTCATGCAAGGCAACGTTCGTACCGAACGTTGCCTACGGTCTCGCAACCCCGTTCGCCGGCTCCGTCGCGCGGGCCGGCGTCGCAGCGGGCGGGTTGGAGTGTCCGGAGTGCGATTGCCGCGCAAGGAGGATTCTCGCCGCACGAACGTCGTGCCCGACGTCCACCAGCAGCACCGCGAGATCGCCCACGCCCCAGAGTACGCCGGCCAGCACGATGAGCCGGCTCGCCTCGCCGAGCAGCGTCGGGATGGCCGCGCTTCCCTGCGCCACGACGCCGGTGATGATCTCGGCGACGAGCAGCAGGAGCAGCACGACTCCCATCAGCTTGAACAGCTTGGAGAGATAGCGCAGCCCGACGTACGGCTCGAGATCGGTCAGCCGGACGTCGGGAATGGCCGGAGTCTCTCCGTCTGCCTTCAACACGTGGCCGAGCCGGTCGATCGGCCCGGCCGCCTTCGTGGTAGTGCCATCTGCCGTGTCCACGGCCCGCCGATGTTCTGTCATGATCCCCCTCCGGATCCAATCCACCTGGCTCGGTAGCCTCGTGAATCGATATGAATGAAAGGTCCGTGCCCGGATTCCGCGGGATACACGCCTGCGCCCCCGATGAGCTCGGGATGCGCCGCCTCCACCCGGTCCACGGCCTGGCTGATCACCCGGGCGTCGTCGATGTTGCTCCGCCCGTCGTGGTTGAGGTCGTCCATCACGCCGTCGTGGTTGCTGTCGATGAGGATGTCCGCCGCGTCGCCGTACATGTGACGGCTCAGGCCGGCTCGGCCCGCGGGGTTGCCTCCGCTCCTGTTGTACTGGGGGGTCCGGAAGCCGCTCATCACCGTCACCCCGGACACGTCGATCCCGCGGGACTGGAGGTCGGCCAGCACGAGCTCGAGCTTGTCGACGTTCCGGATCTCGAGCACGAGGAACTTCGGCCAGACGGTCGCCTGATCGTGGGTGAGGAAGTCGCGCAGCTTGAAGTGATCCGAGACGCGCGTGTCCGCGTTCTCTTGCGTGACCTCGATGAAACCGCTGGGCGGGCGATACCGGTCTGGCGGTGCCTTCTTCGGCGCCGAGACACGGCCTTTCTCTCCCGGCCAATTGCCGATGTAATAGAGCCCGACGCGGCCGTTGTGCTTCTGGCTCGCCGGAATCGTGCTGATCAGGCTGAAGGCCGTGATCGGCTTGATGGCCTGCCCCACGGCCACCGCGAGCTTCCAGATGCCCGCGCTCGGCGCCGTCGTCGTCTGTCCGGTCTGCGGCTGTTGCGCACGCAGCTCGGCCCCTTCGGGGAGAGCACCCGTGTCGAGCGGCGCGCCTGCGGGCCGAATCTTCGCGCGGAGCTTCCCGCTCGCGCCGCGCAGCTCACCGGTGAGCGCGTTGAGCGACGCGTCGGTGAGGAACACCGCGTTGGAGGCGTCCGGGCTCGCGATCGCCTCACCGACCATCGGCCGCGGCCCCAGCGCGACCGCCTCGCCGGGCGAGCGCATGGCCGCGTCGGCGATGGACCAGGTCCACCCGATCGCCAGGAGTGCGATGATCACGCCGCCGACGACGTTCAGCACGCGCTCGGCGCGCGGCGAGATGCCCGCGCGGTGCCACCGGCTCTTCGGCCGTTCGGGGAGGGTCAGCGCCTGCTCCGCGAGCAGCATCATCTCGTCGAACACGCCCGTTGACCCATGGGGGACGGCTGTCTTACTTCCGACGCTGCCGTCGTCCCCCATCTCCTCAGCCGAATGCAATCCCTTCTCGACCTTTTCCATCAGCTGACGAACGTCCGCGAGCTCGTGCGCGTCGGCGGATACGTCGGCCTGACGGCCATCATCTTCGCCGAGACCGGGCTGCTGGTGGGT
>Ga0070664_100005494_pt1 | contig 10178 bp, 7 predicted proteins | sample KBSC73metaG_FD_65863 | JGI IMG/M metagenome (GOLD analysis project Ga0070664, IMG submission 65863) | Corn rhizosphere microbial communities from Kellogg Biological Station, Michigan, USA - KBS C7-3 metaG | ecosystem: Host-associated > Plants > Roots > Rhizosphere > Soil ... | reverse complement strand
ACTGGGAGTGCTACTGCGGCAAGTACAAGCGGGTCCGCTACAAGGGCATCGTCTGCGAGCGCTGCGGCGTCGAGGTCACGCGCTCGAAGGTCCGCCGCGAGCGGATGGCGCACATCGACCTGGCCGCGCCGGTCTCCCACATCTGGTTCTTCAAGGGCGTCCCGTCGCGGATCGGCTACCTGATCGACATGGCTCCGAAGGAGCTCGAGAAGGTCCTCTACTTCGCGGCGTCGATCGTCACCTGGATCGACGAGGAGGCCCGTGCCAAGGACATCGGCAAGCTCGAGAAGAAGGTCAACGAGGTCCTCGACGGCTACAAGGCCGAGCGCGAGCAGCGCGTCCAGGAGCTGAACGAGTCGCTCGAGCGTCGCCTCGAGTACATCGGCAGCGGCGAGAAGCCGGCCAAGTTCTCCGAGGAGGACGAGCTCTGGGCGGAGGGCATCGGCTCGGTCAAGAAGCTCAACAAGGAAGACAAGACGAAGCTCGAGCGCGAGACGCGCAAGGAGCTCAACGCCGAGATCAGCGACACCGAGGCCTACATCGACGACGCGATCGAGCGGATGGAGTACGTCTGGAAGCTCTTCCAGGAGATGAAGGTCAAGGAGGTCATCGCCGACGAGGCCGCCTTCCGCGAGCTCAAGGACCGCTTCGGCTCCCAGTTCGGCTGGGGCGAGTACTTCCGCGGCGGCATGGGCGCGGAGTCGGTCCGCGACCTGCTCGAGCAGATCGACCTCGACGCCGAGTGCGAGGAGCTCGAGCAGACGATCAACACGAGCAAGGGCCAGAAGCAGGCGCGCGCGGTGAAGCGGCTCAAGGTCGCCTCCGCGTTCAAGAACTCGCCGAACAGGCCCGAGTGGATGATCCTCGACGTCGTCCCGGTGATCCCGCCGGAGCTGCGCCCGATGGTCCAGCTCGACGGTGGCCGGTTCGCGACCAGCGACCTCAACGACCTCTACCGCCGCGTCATCAACCGCAACAACCGCCTGAAGCGGCTGCTCGACCTCGGCGCGCCGGAGATCATCGTCAACAACGAGAAGCGGATGCTCCAGGAGGCCGTCGACGCGCTGTTCGACAACGGCCGCCGCGGCCGGCCCGTGACCGGGCCCGGCAACCGGGCGCTGAAGTCGCTCTCGGACATGCTCAAGGGCAAGCAGGGCCGGTTCCGCCAGAACCTGCTCGGCAAGCGCGTCGACTACTCGGGCCGATCGGTGATCGTCTCGGGTCCGTCGCTGCAGCTCCACCAGTGCGGCCTGCCGAAGCTGATGGCGCTGGAGCTGTTCAAGCCGTTCATCATGAGCCGGCTCGTCCAGCGCCAGGCCGTCCAGAACATCAAGGCGGCCAAGAAGATGGTCGACTCGATGATCCCGGAGGTCTGGGACGTCCTCGAGGAGGTCATCCAGGAGCACCCGGTGCTGCTGAACCGGGCGCCGACGCTGCACCGCCTCGGCATCCAGGCGTTCGAGCCGCAGCTCGTCGAGGGCAAGGCGATCCAGGTCCACCCGCTCGTCTGCTCGGCGTTCAACGCCGACTTCGACGGCGACCAGATGGCCGTCCACGTCCCGCTCAGCGCCGAGGCGCAGGCGGAGGCGCGGATCCTGATGCTGTCCTCGAACAACATCCTCAGCCCCGCCCACGGCTCGCCGCTGGCGACGCCGACGCAGGACATGGTCCTCGGGATCTACTACATCACCTACGGCCAGGCGGCCGAGGATCTCGCCGAGCTCGAGGAGGCTCTGAAGTCGGGCAAGTGGAAGGACGCGAACGGGACCCGTCCGCGGGCGTTCCGCTCCGCCCAGGAGGCCGAGCTGGCGTTCGAGAACGACCTGGTCAAGCTCCACGACCTCGCCGAGTTCCGGCGGGCCGAGGACGAGCACTTCCTGACCACGGTCGGCCGGATCATCTTCAACGACCGGATCGAGCGGGCGCTCGCCGACGCGCTGGAGGAGGACTGGGACCCGGCCGGGTTCGAGTTCGTCAACCGCTCGCTGAAGAAGCGCGACGTCAACGACATGGTCGCGAGGCTGGTCGAGGTCTACGGGGCTTCGGCGGTCTCACGGGTGCTCGACGCCTTCAAGGACCTCGGGTTCCACTTCGCGACGCAGGCCGGGATCACCGTCTCCAAGAACGACGTCATCTCGCCCCCCGACAAGGAGAAGATCCTCGAGGGGTACGAGGACCGGGCGGCGAAGATCGTCGAGCAGTACGAGGAGGGCTGGATCACCGCCGAGGAGCGCAAGGACTCGGTCACCGACCTCTGGAACGAGGCGACCGACGAGGTCGCGGGCGCGATGGAGCGCAACCTCGACGAGCTCAACCCGATCTTCATGATGGCCAACTCGGGAGCGCGTGGATCGTTCAAGCAGATCCGCCAGCTCGCCGGGATGCGCGGTCTGATGGCGAACCCGAAGGGCGAGATCATCGAGCGCCCGATCAAGTCCAACTTCATGGAGGGCTTGTCGGTGCTCGAGTACTTCATCTCGACCCACGGCGCCCGCAAGGGCCTCGCCGACACGGCGCTGCGCACCGCCGACTCCGGGTACCTGACGCGGCGGCTCGTCGACGTCGCCCAGGACGTGATCATCAACACCGACGACTGCAAGACGAAGGACTTCGTCGAGATGGCGCTGCTCCGGGACGGTGAGCCGAACCAGAACCTGATCGGCCGGCGCGTCGCCAAGAAGTTCGAGACCAAGCGCGGTCGCGAGCTGCTGAAGCGGAACCAGACGATCGACAAGGTCGAGCTCGCCGAGATGGTCGAGGCCTACGGCGACGACGAGGAGACCACGATCCCGGTCCGCTCGCCGCTCAAGTGTGAGCTCGAGACCGGCGTGTGCAAGGCCTGCTACGGACGCTCGATGGCGACCGGCAAGGAGGCCGAGCTCGGCGACGCGGTCGGCATCATCGCCGCCCAGTCGATCGGCGAGCCGGGCACGCAGCTGACGATGCGGACGTTCCACACCGGCGGCGTCGCCGGCCTCGACATCACCCAGGGCCTGCCCCGGGTCGTCGAGCTGTTCGAGGCGCGGAAGCCGAAGGGACTCGCGCAGCTCGCGGTCGAAGGCGGCAAGGTCCAGGTCGAGGAGACCGACAAGGGCACCAAGGTCGTCGTCACCGACTCGCAGGGCGAGGATCACTCCTACTCGTTCCCGCCGCGGACCGTGCTCAACGTCAAGCACGGCGAGCGGATCGAGCGCGGCACCCAGCTCAACGAGGGCTCGCTCGACCCGAAGGAGCTGCTCACGATCCGGGGCCGGACCGCGACCGAGCTCTACCTGGTCAGCGAGGTGCAGCGCGTCTACAAGGCGCAGGGCGTCGACATCAACGACAAGCACATCGAGCTGATCGTCCGGCAGATGCTCCGCAAGGTGCAGATCGAGAAGAAGGGCTCCACCGACCTGTTGCCCGGCCAGCTCGAGGATCGCCTGAAGCTGCAGGCGACCAACAAGCAGGTCAAGGCAGACGGCGGCGAGCAGGCGAAGGGCGAGGAGGTGATCCTCGGGATCACCAAGGCCTCGCTGGCGACCGAGTCGTTCCTCAGCGCCGCCTCGTTCCAGGAGACGACCAAGGTGCTGACCGACGCCGCCCTCGAGGGCAAGCGCGACAAGCTGGTCGGCCTCAAGGAGAACGTGATCATCGGCAAGCTGATCCCGGCGGCCACCGGCCTGCGTCACTACCGCACGGTCGAGATCGAGCCGGTCGAGCCGCCGCAGCGCCCCGACGAGCAGTTCGACGACGACGCCCTCGCCGCCGAGCTCGGCCTGACCGACGAGCTCGAGCAGCCGAAGGGCGCCGACGTCGAGGGCTTCGGCTCCTCGTTCGCCGACGAGCTCGAGGAGCTCGCCGCCGACATCGAGGTGGGCGGCGACGGCAGCGGCAACGGCGCCGCCGCCGAGCCCGCCAAGGCCGACGAGTAGCGCTCGGACGGGGCGGCTCGCCTCGCCCGATCCCGATCGATGTGCACGTTTCGTCCGCGACGCGGACGTTTCGTGCATGTCGATCGGCGGCGATTGCTAGCCGGACTGGTTCAGCAGCCTGGCGACGACCGAAGCGACCCAGTCCGGCTTGGCCGTCACCTGCCTCCAGCTGAACCGGACCACCTGCCAGCCGGCCAGCTTCAGCGCCGCGTCCCGCCGCCGATCCTCCTCGAACTGGGTCGCTCGGACGTGGGTGGCGCGTCCGTCCGTCTCGATGATCAGGCGGGCGGCCGGCCAGACGAAGTCGCAGAGGAACGAATCCGATCCTGTCCACACCCGCTCGTTGACCAGCGGCAATTGCAGGCCGGCCGAGCGGGTCAGGGCCAGGAACCGCTCTTCGAGCTCGCGGTTCGTCCGGGTCCGCTCGATGCCGGTCGCGGCGAGGACGCTGCGGACGATCGCGATCCCTCGGCGGCCGCCGTTCCGTGTCGCGGCTCGCTCGAGCGCCCGGCGGTCGTAGCAGCCCCTGTAGTGGGCTTCGGCGATCAGCCGCTCGACGCCGCGCTCGCCGACCATCGGCGCGATGTCGATCGCGGTCCGGGCGACGGACGTGCACGGGATCCCGGCGAACACTCCGAACTCCTCGGGATGAAACGGCTTGACGCGGTGGATCCGGATCGGACCGGACCGGCGACGGACAGGTCGAGCGACGCTGAGGTCGATCACGCCGGGCGGCTTCCAGAGCTCGCGATGGGCGGCCGCGGCGAGGTGCGAGAGGGCGGACCCCGGGACCGCGAAGACCGCGGCGAGCCACGTCCCGCGACGGGGCAGGCTGCGGCGGCCAACCGTGTAGACGGTGCGATGGACTCGGTGGAGACGCCCGGTTGCCACGCGAGAGCGCACCCCGCTCGAGCTGAGGCCGAGCCGGACGAGCTGGTCGAGCCTGATCAGGCCGTGCTGCCGTTCGGCGATCGCGGCGATCTGCAGATCGAGGGGAACGTTGCGTCCGTCATCTCGTCGTTTCGTTCCCCCGGATGCCATCGCGAGATGGTCGGGCATCGCAACGCGCGGATGGCGCCGCCGATGTGCCGGTCCGTGCCGCGGGTGCGCCTAGCGGCGCTCGGTGACGCTGCCGGTGAGGCCGGCGTGAACCGGGCGGCGGAGGACGCGTAGGCCGTCACCCTCGGCCGGGCACGGCAGCGGCAGGGCGTCGGGGGCGTGCGGGCCGCGGCGCGGGCCGCGCGGGAGCTTCGGCTTCGGCTCGCGACGGAAGCGTCCGCGCTCGTCGCCGCCGGTCTCCTCGGCACCTTCGACGGGCTCGGGCTCGGCGCGGACGGCATGCCAGATCAGCCAGCAGGCAGCGAGCACCGGGACCTTCAGGATCACGCCCATCAGGATGAACATCTCGAGCCCCACGTCCATGTACGGCTCCGTAGTTTACGCGGAGCGATCTCCGTGGCCATCCGCCCAGTCGAGAAGCAGGTCCACGTGGAGGTCCTCGATGCCCCGCGCCGGGTCGGTCGGGACGAGCAGCGTCGGCTCGGGCCGCGCCCGCGCCCACCGATGGCACTCCTCGTCGAGCGAGTCGTCGATCCAGGCGAGCCGGCGTCCGGCGGCGTAGGCGCTGATCGGCCCGAGCTTCCAGTGGGCGCTCCCGAATCGGGCGTCGCCGCCGAAGCGGATCACCGGGAGCTGCGTCAGGCCGAGGAGGTGGAGGAGGTACTCGTTGGCCCGCTCCTCCCAGCCGGTCGCCCAGACCATCTCGTAGGCGCCGGTGAGGCGCCGCAGCCGCTCGCCCGCCGCGAACGAGATGCAATGGGCCATCCCGTCGATCAGGTGGAATTTGCAGGGAGCCCGCTCGGGCGGCTCCTCGAAGCCGAACAGGCTGATGACGCCATCGACGTCGACGGCCAGGACGGGAAGGTGGCTGGTGCCAGTCGACGTCACCGGCCGCGGATTATCCACCGGTTGCCACCGCTCGCGCCGTACCGCTACCATTCCGCGCCGTGCCGACGACCAATCAGCTCATTCGCAAGGGCCGGAAGACCCCTCGCAAGAAGGTCTCCACCCCCGGACTGAAGTCCGGTCAGGGCCGCAAGGCCCGGACCGCCGCCCCGCAGCGGCGCGGCGTCTGCACGCGCGTCTACACCGCGACGCCGAAGAAGCCGAACTCCGCCCTCCGCAAGGTCGCCCGCGTGCGGCTCACCAACGGCATGGAGGTCACGACCTACATCCCCGGTGAGGGCCACAACCTCCAGGAGCACTCGGTCGTCCTCGTCCGCGGCGGCCGCGTCAAGGACCTTCCCGGCGTCCGCTACAAGGTCGTCCGCGGCACCCTCGACGCCTCCGGAGTCTCCGAGCGCAAGCAGTCGCGCTCCCAGTACGGCGTCAAGGCGTCCTGACCGCGACCGGATGAGACGCAACCGCGCCACCACCCGAGTCGTCGCTCCCGACGCCAAGTACCGCAGCCGCCTCGTCCAGCAGGTCATCAACAAGGTGATGCTGGACGGCAAGAAGTCGACCGCCGAGCGGATCGTCTACGACGCCCTCGCAGTCGTCGGCGAGCGCTCCGGCCGCAACCCCACCGACGTTCTCGACGAGGCGATCACCGAGCTCACTCCGGTCCTCGAGGTCCGCTCCCGCCGCGTCGGCGGTGCCACCTACCAGGTGCCCGTCGAGGTCCCGCAGCGCCGCGCCCGCACCCTCGCCGTCCGCTGGCTGATCGACTTCGCCCGCAACCGCAACGAGAAGGCGATGTCCGAGCGCCTTGCCCGCGAGATCATGGACGCCGCCTCCCAGCAGGGTGGCGCCTTCAAGCGCAAGGACGACATCTACCGGATGGCGCAGGCCAACAAAGCCTTCGCCCACTACCGCTGGTGACTGGCGGCGCGGGAGCGTCCTGACCGGCGTCCTCGTCGGCTCACGACCCTCCGGTCGCTTCGCCTCCTGCGTCCTTGGTCAGAACGCTCCCGCGCTCGCCAGTCCCGCGGCAGCCGCCCAGCCTCGCCGGCCCCTGCATCGGCGCCTCCTGCGTCCTTGACCCGGCGGATCTCAGCCTCGCCGATTCGCTGGGGTGACTGGCGACGAGATTTCGGCGCTATGCGCCCCAGCGATCAGGCGGGCGGGTAGCGGTGGCGGGGGGCGGCCGGCTAGGGCTGCTGGTCGGCGGGGCGGGCGGGATGGGAGTCCGGCTTGCCGCGGCGGCGGGCGGCGCGGAGGCGCTTCGGAGCCTGGCGCTGCTCGGTTCCCTGGGTCGCGTAGGCGATCGCGGCGAGGGCGAGGACGATCGCGGCGGCCGCCTCGAGCCAGAACCCGGGGCGGGGGATCGCCTCGGCGGAGGTGAGGCCGAAACCGCCGGGTGCCTCGACGTCGCCGATCTTGTTGGCATCGGGGAGGTCGACGATCAGGAAGATCGCCAGGGCGGCGATGCCGCAGCCCGCCGTCGCCCAGGCCCAGGCCCGTTGACCGGTCGCGATCGCGAGGACGAGCGCGACGACGGCGAAGACGGCGAGGACGAGCATCGCGAAGCCGTGGCGGTCGCCGGCGAGCTGGTCGCTGAGCGGGTCGCCGCCCGGCGGCGTGAACTCGAAGGAGGTCATCAGCTCCGAGGCGGCCAGGGCGATCGCGGCGAGGACGATCGTCAGCGGCAGGATCATCTCCGCCTTCAGGTAGGACCTCATGCGCGGGCGGTCCCCTCCGGCCCGGGCTCGGGCCGCCGCCGGGCGACGCGCCGCCGCGCCCGCCTCGCCGCCGGCTCATCCCCACGGGAGCGAGAGCGGGCGCCCGCGGCCGCCAGACGGAGCTCGCGGGCGAGCAGGGTGGAGGAGCCGATCAGCAGGATCCCGGCCGCGATCTGGGCGTAGAAGCCGCCGATCAGCGACGCGTGGACACCCTGGAAGGCGATCGCTGCATCGCCGGGGTCGAGCCCCGCCGGCCGGTCGACGATCAGCGCGACGAGGACCGCGGCGATGCCGGCGAGCGTGATCAGCCGGCAGGCCCGCCAGCGCCGGCCGATCGTCGCGACGGCGAGCAGCAGCAGGCAGGCGATCGCGACCGGCACGAAGACGTAGGAGTGCGCGTCGCCGGTCGGCAGGCGCCCGGTCTCGGGCGCGGGGGCGAGGCTCTGGACGCCGGAGTAGGCGTCGTTGCCGATCGCGACGGTCCGGTAGTCGGCGTACTGGGAGAGGGCGAGGAGGACGGCGGCACCGGCGACGACGATCGCCAGGGCGCGGGCCGGGGTGAGCAGCCGCGAGCCGCCCCGCGCGGCGCGGCCGGCGATGCGAAGGACGGCGCCGATTGGCCCGGCGAGCCGCCGTCCGATCGCGATCAGGACGTTGAGGAAGAAGCCGAGGACCTCGAAGAAGAGCGCGAAGGCGGCCGCGAGCGCGGCGAGCAGCCGCCGCCCCGCCTTCGGGGCGGTCGCCGCCGCCCACTTCCGCGTCGCGGAGCCGCCCTCCTTCAGGGCCGTCGCGAACGTCGCCGCTCCCGCCTTGGCCCGGGCACCGGCGGGCCGCCGCGAGCGCTTCCGCTTCCGCTCGCCCTCGCGCCGCTTCCGACCCGAAGGCTCCCGCTCGGGCTCGCCCGCACGCTCGCGGTCGCGGCGCTTCCCGTCGCCGGTCCGCGCGCCGCGCTTCGGCTTCGCCTCCGCGCCGTCCGCCGCGGGCTTCTGGCGGCGCGGCCGGTTCAGCGCCTGCGCCTTCGCCTTCGCCTCCTTCTTCGCTTCGTCCCGCGCCTTCGATCGCTCCGGCTCGACCTTCTTCTCTTCGTCCCGCGCCTTCGATCGCTCCGGCTTGCCCGTCCCTGTTACGTCGCGCGCCCCGCGCTTCGTCTTGTCGTCGGCAACCCGGCCGACCCGGCCGGCGAGCCGGCGGCGCGCATCGCCGGCCTTGCCGGCGCCTGGACGCTTCTCGCCGTCGTTCTCGCCCTCGCCGTCGCGCTCCGCGTCCTCGGCGTCGTCGCCGACCGCGTCGCCCTCGTCCTTCCCGGAGCCGCGGCCGGGCCGGCGCGGCCGCTTCACGACCCACTCCCGCCCGGCGCGCCGCGCGGTCGCGCCCGGTTCTGCCAATGCTCGCTCAAGCTCTCTCTTCCCTGTCCCGTGGAGGGTCGCGGCATCGCTCGGGGAGCCGCCTCCGACACTCTAGAGGGCCGGTTCCCGCACCCGCGCCGAGCGCGCCGGACGGGCGGCGCTGGGCCGCTTGAAAGCCTCTAACCCTCTGCTAACATCCCGCGTCGCTCGCGGGCCCTTCGGTTGCTGCGGGCGATGCTCCAGCACCAATGGAGACCCGGTCCACATAGACAGCTCTCGGGCACGCAGGACGCAGAGAGCTCGTCTGGGCCCGCAAGGGCCTTTTTCATGCCCGGACCCGAATCGAATCCACGTCCCGCCCGCCGGCGACCCGACCCGACCCAGGACAGCTAGAGACCGCACCCAATGCCTCGCAACTTCGCACTCGAGAAGACCCGGAACATCGGGATCATGGCTCACATCGACGCCGGTAAGACGACGACGACCGAGCGCATCCTCTACTACACGGGCCGCACCCACAAGATGGGCGAGGTCCACGAGGGCGCTGCCGTCATGGACTGGATGGAGCAGGAGCAGGAGCGCGGCATCACGATCACCTCGGCCGCGACCGCGTGCGAGTGGAAGGACCACCGCATCAACATCATCGACACGCCCGGCCACGTCGACTTCACCGTCGAGGTCGAGCGCTCGCTGCGCGTCCTCGACGGCGCGATCGCCGTCTTCGACTCCGTCGCCGGCGTCGAGCCGCAGTCGGAGACGGTCTGGCGCCAGGCCGACAAGTACGGGGTCCCGCGGATCGCGTTCATCAACAAGATGGATCGCGTCGGCGCCGATTTCGAGATGTCGGTCCGGACGATCCGCGAGCGCCTCGGCGCCAACCCGGTCCCGATCCAGCTTCCGATCGGCTCCGAGGACAACCTCCGCGGCGTCATCGATCTCGTCGAGAACAAGGCGCTGGTCTGGAAGGACGACCTCGGCATCGAGTTCGACGTCGAGGACGTGCCCGCCGAGATGGCCGATGCGGTCGAGGAGGCCCGCCACCACCTGATCGAGGCCTGTGCCGACGCCGACGACGAGCTCATGGAGATGTACCTCGAGGAGACCGAGATCCCGGTCGACCGGCTCCGCGAAGCGCTCCGCTCCGCCACCCTCGATCTGGCCCTGACGCCGGTCCTCTGCGGCTCCGCGTTCAAGAACAAGGGCGTCCAGCCGCTCCTCGACGGGATCATCGGCCTGCT
>Ga0070664_100005492_pt1 | contig 10180 bp, 5 predicted proteins | sample KBSC73metaG_FD_65863 | JGI IMG/M metagenome (GOLD analysis project Ga0070664, IMG submission 65863) | Corn rhizosphere microbial communities from Kellogg Biological Station, Michigan, USA - KBS C7-3 metaG | ecosystem: Host-associated > Plants > Roots > Rhizosphere > Soil ... | reverse complement strand
GGCGCTGCCGTCGTGGCGGCCGCGGTGATCGTGTCGACGTTCGGCACCGTGAACGCCCTCGTGCTCACACAGCCGCGCGTGTTCTATGCGATGGCCGACGCGGGGCTGCTCTTCCGGCCGCTCGCGAGAGTGCATCCACGCTTCGCGACGCCGCATGTCACGATCGTCGCCTACGCGACGGTTGCGGTGGTGGGCGTCTGGTCGCGCAGCTTCGAGCAGCTCGCGGAAGCGTTCGTGTTAGGCGTTTGGCCGTTTCTCGCGCTTGCCGTGGCGGGCGTGATCATCCTGCGCCGCACACGTCCCGAGCTGACGCGCCCGTACCGTACGCCGTGGTACCCCGTGGTGCCGCTCATCTTCATCGCTGGTACCCTCTGGATCGTCGGCAGCGCGCTCGTGGCGCGGCCGGTGACGACGCTCGGCGGTATGGTGCTCACGCTTGTCGGGCTGCCGGTCTACGCGTTATGGCGGCGCGCAGCTGCACGCGGAGTGGCGAGCCGGTGATCGCTTTACATTCCCGCTTTAACGGGCGATCGTGAATCTCGCTTGCCGTACTCGCCCGGAATTCCGAGACGCCCCGAACGGTCTCCGCGGTCGCTCGGGTATCGTGATCCGCGGCGAGTCGTTGGCGTAACCCAGTAGATGCGGCCGGCGTCCCCGCGCGATCGCCGGCCGCCGGGCGCAGCTGAAACCGTCGGCGGTGGCCGGCCAAGTCGTTAGGCGACCACGCCGAACACGTCCGCCAACGCCGCCCTGGCCGCGTAGAAGCCGCACAGGCCGTGCACACCGCCTCCAGGCGGCGTCGCTGCCGAGCAGAGATAGAGCCCGCGCACGGGTGTCGTGTGCGGTCGCCTGCGCACGACGGGACGAAAGAATAGCTGTCGCAGCGTGTACGCGCCGTCGCCAATGTCTCCGCCGACGAGGTTAGGGTTTTTCGCTTCCAAAGCGGCCGGCGGCATGACGCTCCGCGCCAGGACGAGGTCGCGAAAGCCGGGGGCGAAGCGCTCGATCTGCGCTTCCATGCGCGGGAGCATGTCGACCGTCGACCCGTTAGGCACGTGGCAGTATCCCCAGAGCACGTGCTTGCCCGCGGGGGCACGTGTCGGATCGACGCTGCTGGGCTGCGCCAGGAGCACGAGCGGTCGCTCGGGGTGCTCACCACGCGCCACGAGCGCTTCGCTCGTGGCCACCTCGGCATATGGTCCGGCGAGGTGAACGGTACCGGCGCTCGCACACTCGGGAAATCGCCACGGCACCGGGCCAGCCAACGCCCAGTCCACTTTGAACACGCCGGGCCCGTAGCGAAAACGTGAGAGCGCGCGACGGTAGTGGGTCGGGAGCACATCGCCGGCGAGCCGCATCACTTCGCGTGGTGTGACGTCGAGCAAAACGGCACGCGCGGTCGGAAGCTCCGCGAGCGAGCGCACCGGCACGTTCGTTTCAATCTGGCCACCCAGCGCGATGAGGTAGGAGGCGAGCGCGTCCGTGATCGAGCGCGATCCACCGCGAGCGATGGGCCATCCGACACGATGTGCGGCTGACACCAGGACGAGTGCGAGCGCGGCAGTTCCAGCGCTCGACATCGGACGAAGCGAATGTGCGGCGATGCCCGCGAGCATTGCACCTGCTTGGTGCCCGACGAATCGCCCGGCAACGCGTGCGACCGACTGCAGTCCGACGAGCCCGAAGCGGGCGAGCAGAAGAGGATTGGCTGGCCAATGAAGCGGTGCGAGCGCGTCCATCGCGAGCGCAGGCCACTGGCGCGTAAATGGGTCGACGAGCGCTCGATAACGCTCGGAATCTACCCCGAGCGAGCTCGCCGTCGACTCGATGCAGCGTTCGAGGCGCGCCGGCGGGCGGTCATCGAACGGGTGCGCGAGCGCGAGCGGCGGCTCGATCCACTCGAGGCCATGCTCGTGCAACGGCAGCGTCGTGAAGAGCGGCGACGATGCGCCGAGTGGATGAACTGCCGAACACACATCGTGCACGAAGCCGGGTAGCGTCAGCGCTTCGGTACGCGTCCCGCCGCCGATCGTCGCCGCGCCCTCGACCACGAGTACCGAAACGCCCGCGCGTGCGAGCACCACCGCGGCGGCCAGCCCGTTCGGCCCCGATCCCACGACCACCGCGTCTGTCACCTGTTCTCGTCCCCCAAGCGAGCGTGAGGCGCGCTCCGTGCATATCACGTGCGAGGCTCAGCGTGCACGGAATGGGCGATGGCAGCTACTTTTTCACCGCGCGCGACCGCGTTTGCGCAGTAACTGATCATCTGGATCGGCGATGTTCCGCACGACGGCTCGTGGTGCGTCGTGTGGTGCTTCCCGCAATCCGGCGCATCCCAGGCATCCTGATGCATCCGCTCACCCCTTCGTCTGTGGAGCTGGCCCTCAGGTCCGGCCGGCTGGCATCTACGACGGAGGTTGTTCGGATGCTTCAGGATCGAGCGGATCGGCCGGACCGGCCTAACGCGTCAGCGCAACAAGCCAGGACCCTTGATGAACGGCCTCGGGAGGTCGGTATGAGCCGTTCCAGTTCACTGAGGGCGGCGACGCTCGTTAACGAGCGAGATCGTAGGCGGTGATGAAGTAGCCCCCATCAGCGATCACCTTCCTCCCGTTGACTCGATAGAACTGCTGCAGCTTCTGCAGCGTGATCGTGGGATTCTCGAGCCAGGGCAGCGCCACGTACACCGCGTGTGCCGGTGCCGTTGTGGCGTCGATTCGCCCGACGGCGCGAGTGTCGGGGACGAACGAGCTGCGCCAGTCATACGTGTACTCGTTCGTGTGCTCGTCGAGGCGCAGGCCCCAGAGCGCGTAGTTGACGACCCATGGATGATCGATGCCGAAGATCAGCGTCGGTCGTTGCCCGTTGCTGAACACCACCTTGTTCAACTTCGTGTACAGCCGGCTCACCGCCTGGTGCTGCGCGTTGAAAATCATCCCGTCCGCCTGGCCCTGAAGACCGCGCTGGATGAACATGACCTTTCTGTCGCCGATCGCGAACGTGCCCCAGATGGCATTGCCAACCGGATCGATCGACCCCCAGATCTGCACGAGGCTCGCGGCGAAAAACACCCCGAGCACCGCTGTCCTCGCGCGCACGGAGGCAGCGAGATCGGCGAGCGCATAGTAGAACAGGACCAGCATCAGCGGGATGAGCGGTGCGTAGTACCTCGCATGATTGTCCTTGATGTAGAGGCACGCGAAGGCAACGTTGAGCGCGAACAACCAGGCGATGACCCGGACGAAGCTCGCCGTGCGCTCATCGGTCAACCTTGGCGCAATGCGCGGCCAGATCTGACGCTTGGCGAGCAGTGCGACGAAGGCGAGCGTCGGAATCCAGTTCCAGTTATGAAGCAGCGCGCTGACCAAGCCCGTCTCGAACTGCGCGGAGCTCAGCCCGAACGCAGGAGTGAGTACTGGATTAGCCTCGTCGTTCCAACCACTCGTCCGCTGCACCCAGGCGAGCGGTGAGGAGAAGCGCAGATAGGCGATGTAGACCACGAGCGGCGCCAACGGCACGAGCACTCGCCGCACGAGCAGCGACGCATCCGGTTTGTGCCACGGCGGGCCAACCCGCTGCACCACGCAGAGTGCGACGAACAGTCCCCAGAGCTCACCGTACATCAGCGCGCCGGACTCCTTCGAGAAACACATCCACAGGCCGGCGAACGCCACGAGCACCGGTCGATCCACCGCGAACGCGAGCAGCGCGAGGATCAGCCCGACGGTGATCGGCAGATCGGTATTCGGGCCGAGTCCGTGCGCGAAGATGAGCGGATTGAATGCGAAGCAGAGCGTGAGCAGAATGGCGTGCGCACGCGGAAGCGCGGGAAACAGCCGCACGATCAGCAGCCAGAAGCACCACACGGCGGCGGCGGCGAGGAGCAGATCCTGGACGTTCGCGGCGACGTACTTGAGCGCCGGTGTCGTTGGCAACCCCGCGTGTGACCAGCCTGCCGTCAGGATCTGTCCGACCGCCAGGTACATCGAGTACGCGTGCGATGGGTGGCCCCCCAAACGATAGGTCGTCGCCAGGTCGTGCGTGGAGAAGTCGAGCGTAGAGACGGCACGCGCGAGCTCCGCGTAGTAGATCCCGGTCGACCAGTGCGGTACGGCGTCCAGGTAGGGCAGCTTCGCCACCACATGTGCGGCGGTGATCAGGAGCGGCGGCAGAAGATAGAAACGCTGCGGTACGGTAACGGAACCGCGAAGCTCGGCGCGCGCGTCCTTGCTGACGAAGCCGCGCCACCACGTCGCCGCGAGCGCGATGTGGCCAACCGCGAGGCCGATCCACCAGCCGGCGGGAATCGGAAGTCCGCGCATGACGACGGTGCCGACGGCGAGATCGAAGAAGATCGCCGCGAGCAGCAGGCACACCGCCAGATCCCGTACATCCGTGCGGTAACGAGGCACAGCAGGCGGGCGGCCGCAAAGACCAGGCCGCCGCTGGCGCCAGGTGTGGCCGGGGCGGAGATCGTGTCCGACGCGGGTGAGGGCGCGGTTCTACCGCTCCCGTTTGTCGGGCCTAACGAGGTGAGGCCTGAGGCCAGGCTGATCCGTTCCTGTTGCCCGCCTCAGGCCTTCTGCGGGGACGACTACCACTGCCGCGAGCGATGGCTGTCGAGCGGACAAACTGGCGCCTCGACAGGATGGCGTCGCTGCCACGCGGAATACGGCGCGTGGGCACCGACTGGCCCCTCGTTAGGCACGAGGTGGGTACCGTCCCGAGTACGGATGGAGCGCTTCGACATCGTCGGGGCCGCCAGGCCACTCCTCGGAATCAGCCTCCTTCCGCACTGCCGAACATGCGCCATCGCCGGATCGGCCGCCGGTGGCGGGACGGCCTCGAGCATCGTCATATCAGCGGCTGGCTGCTGGCCCCGAACACGTCGCGCGTCGGACGCCGCACGGGTGCGAGGCGTGCACCAGTTGATTCCGTCGTCTTCCATCGCGAAGATCCTCGCACAATGACCACGCCTCCCGCCTCCAGCAGCTCCATCAACGACCCCCAACGCTCCGCCCGCGCGCAACGCGCAACCCGCTTCGTCCACTCGCGCATCGGCAGAGCGGCAATCGTCGGAGGGCCGGCCGCGCTCGTCCTCGTGTTCATGCTGATCCTCCGCGCGGCCGCCGAACGAGAGCGAACGGCAACCGCCCTGGACGCCCACGCACAACAGGTCCGCGCGGAAACGGCGACCTTCCTCGCGTACCTCTCGGATGCGGAGGCCGGCCAACGCGGGTTCCTCCTGACCCGGCGTCCCGTCTACCTCGCGCCGTTCGTCGGCGGACGACCCTTCCTCGATTCGTCGCTCGCGCGCATCCGGCAGCTCACGCGTGAGAACCCGACGCAGCAGGCCCGGCTCGACACACTCACGGCGCTGGCCCGCGCCAGCGTCGCGTTCATGGACTCGACCGTGGAAGTTCGCCGCAATCTCGGCCTCGATTCGGCCATCGCGCGCATGGAAACCGGCCGAGGTCGAGAGCTGATGGACGAGATCCGCCGCGTGGAGCAGGCGATCTCCGATGAAGACGCGAGAGTGCTCGCCACACGACTGGCTGCCGCCGATCAGGAACGTCGTCGCACGTTGCTGTGGCTGTTACTCGGCACGGTGGCGGCAATCGCTGCCGCGCTATTCGCGAATCTCATTCTGGCTGATGCCTCGGCAGACGAAGCGAGTGCGCGTGCCGCGATTGCCGCACGCATGGACAAGCTCGAGCGCACCCAGGAGATGTTGCGTAGCGCGCTCGCTGCCGGGCAGACCGGCACGTGGGACTGGGATCTCCGGGAAAACCGGATGACGTGGTCCGATGTCCACGAGATGATGTTCGGCTACAAGCCCGGCACCTTTTCCGGAGACCCCTCGGCGTTCCTGGACAAAGTTCATCCGGATGATCGCGCCGCGTTGATGTCGGCCATCGAGCGGGCACGCGACCAGCGATTCGAGTACGTGCACGAGTTCCGCATCGAACCGACGCCCGGTACGACCCACTGGATCGTTGGCCGTGGCAGCTTCTTCTACGACGACGCTGGTCAACCGTACCGTGCGGCGGGGACGGTTGCCGACATCACGAGCAGGAAGGTGCAGCCGGAGTCCGCGCGAGCGTAAGCCGCGACTTGAGGATCCACGGAACACTCCGACGATGGAGGATCTCCCACGCTGTTTCAACCGATGACCGAGAACCAATGACGCAACACCACAACCGAAAACTCGCCATGACGTCGCGAGATGTCGTGGCGAGTCATGAGCTCCGGGTAATGGTCATTGGTTCTGGGTCATCGGTCTGCGCGATTACGGTGTGACGGCGACGTTGCAGACCTTCTCGGCGAAGTACGGATCCGCTGGCCCAAAGGGATCCGTGGGATTCGCTACCGAGCCCCACGCCTGGCCGTCGAACCGACCGCCGATTCGGGTGGTCGACCCGCCGACCGCGCCGTCGAATCGGACCGCGTAGCTCGACGTGTTCGCGATCATGTCGGCGGCGACGGCGTCCGACACGAGCACGGCGCCTGTGACGTCGTATCGATGACAGGGATTGGGCGGGACCGCACCGTTGAAGGGAGCGATGGGGATATCGAACACGTCGCCGAGTCCGCCGGTTGCATAAATTCCGCCGCCTTTGTAGAGCGCGCCGCCGCCGTTGAAGATCTTGCCGCAGACCGAAACCAGAGTCGACCCGGGCTCTGGCGAGATCGGGTTTGGCGGAACGCAAGAATCGCCGAGCAAGGCGCCGATCCGGAGTTGAACATTCCCGAATCCGAAGTACGGCTCCGCCGGTTGGATGGGATTCGGCGGCACCGCGCGAAGCTGAAGCGTGAGCAGGCTCGAGGTCGCGATCGCGCGCTTGGGGGAGCCCACGGTCAATGCGGCAGGCGCCGTCGCTGCATCGGGCGAGCACGCGACCACGGCGGCAACGACTGACAGGGTAGCGAGAGGAGCGCGGCGTGTCGTGAAACGCATTCGAGTACCCTCCGGGTTCAGGCCTTCGTGAGTGGAACCGACATCACTGCTCCGATGTCCGGTGCAGCATGACGTCGGTGACGATCCGGCCCGACGCATCGCGCCGGACATACCGGACGCGCGGGCCGACGGTGCTCGTCGCGCACGCCTCGTAGGCGGCGAGCTGGACGCGTGACGAGAGGACGTAGGTGGCCGCCGGGTGCGCGCCCGCCCTCGAGCCGGGCTTCGCCTCGCCTAACGTGTCGGCGCCCGGCGCGGGCAAGAGCTCGAGCGAGACCGAGACAGCCGCTCGCCGATTCCGAATGGTGTCGCCGGCGGGTGAGATCTCGAGGCTCTCGACGAGACGCGTGACCGTGAGTGTCAGGTCGCTCGACCCGGGCGGTCCGATGAGCACGACGACTCGGCCACTGCCCGCCGCCAACGAGTCGGAGCCCCAGAGCCCCTGCGCAGGCGACGCCGTTGCCGGGCGCAGCGAGTCGCCCACGCAGGCCGCCGATTCACCGGCTGCAGTCACGACCATCTGCGTTCTTGCGTCGACAGTCTCGCGCTGGCTACAGGCCGCCAGCCCGACTGCGACCGCCACCACGGCCGCCATCGACGTTCCTGCCGATTCGAGCATCGCAGTCCCGAGTGTGAACCCGGCGAGAGTGGCGATGGGGCGTCACGCTGGTGAATCCGCGCGCCGTCACCGTAGCGTGACGGGTGCTTCGGGTGAGTTGCCGACTGCTTGGACGACCGGTACTGTAGTCCGGCCATGAGCGAGCTCTTCACCCTCGGGCGTGTGCGGCTCGTCGCCAAGGACGGCACGGAATCACTGCCCGGCGGCATGCATCCGAAACGGGTGGCCCTGCTCGCGTATCTTGCGCTCGCGGCCAGCGAGAATCCCGCTCGGCGCGACGCCCTGCTTGCGCTGTTCTGGCCGGAGCTTGGAGAGGAGGACGCGCGGCCAGCGCTGCGACAGTCGCTGTACTACATCCGCCGCCTCGTCGGCGAGGACATCTTCCGGGCCTCGGGCGACGAGCTGTCGCTGCGTGAGGGGTCGCTCCGGTGCGACGCAGCCGAATTCGAGCGGCTTGTTCGCGAGGAGTGCTTCACGGACGCGCTCTCGCTCTACCGCGGCGACTTCTTCGAGAGCTTTCACGTCGATGACGTGGCGCCGGAGCTCGAGGAGTGGGTTTCCCGCACACGCGCGCGACTCAGGCGACGAGCTGCCGCCGCGGCTTGGTCCGCGGCCCACGCAGCAGCGGCGTCAGGTCGGACGCCGCATGCGATCGAGCTCGCGCGACGCGCATGCGACTTGGATCCCGATCAGGAAGCAGGCTGGCGCCGGCTCATGACGCTGCAGGACGAGACCGGAGATCGGGCCGGAGCGCTCCGTACGTACGAGGAGCTCGCCGCGCGCCTCGAGCGCGAGTTCGACGCGAAGCCCGCGTCGGAAACCATCGCGCTGGGGCAGCGGATCAGAACCGCGGAGCGCTCGGGTGCAGGTACCGTGGTAAGGGCGGCTCGGTCGCCGAGGGCCGAGGATGACGCGCGTCATCACGAGCCGGAATCCGGGCCCACGTCTCCACCGAAGCGCGCCAGGCGACGCGTCGTTCTCGTTGGTGCGCTCGTCAGTGCTCTCGGTGTCGCGGGCGCACTGGGTGCCTTCTTCTCGAGGTTGTCGAACGCGGACCGCGAGCCGTCGCTCGTCAGCGTGGGCTCGCTCGCCGCGCGCGACCGCGTGGTCGTCGCCGACTTCGCGAACCTCGTGGGCGACAGCCTGCTGGCGGCGGGCGTCACCGAGGCCTTCCGGGTAGACCTCACGCAATCCCCTCTCGTTAGGGTGCTGTCTGCCCGGCAGGTGGCCGGTGCGCTCGAGCGCATGGAACGCCGTCCCGACACGGCGCTGAGCGAGCCGCTGGCGCGCGAGGTGGCGGAGCGAGAAGGCGCGAAAGCGGTTGTGACCGGCAGCGTGGCGAACGTCGCCGGCGCGTTCACGGTCAGTGCCGAGCTCGTGAGCGCTGCAAAGGGAAACGTGCTGGTCGCATTGCGCGAGACGGCCGCCGACTCAGCGGGGCTCATCGCCGCCGTCGACCGCGTGAGCAAGCAGTTGCGGTACCGGATCGGCGAGCCGCTCCGGTCGCTCAGGTCGCAGCCGCCGCTCGCGCAGGAGACCACCGGGTCGCTGGCGGCGCTCCGGAAGTACACCGACGCGCGGCGGCTCATGCTCGCGGGGCGCCGACCGGAAGCCATCCGCCTGTACGAGGAGGCGATCGTACTCGACACCGCGTTCGCGGGGGCGCATAACGCGTTATCAATGGCGTACGACGCGATCGGTGAGCCTGGGCGCGCGTTGGATGCACGGCGCCACGCGATCGCGAACCGGGAGCGGTTGCCTTTCACCGATCGGACCTTCCTGCTCGCGAGCCACGCGTACGGGGACCAGGACTACGAGACCGCAATCGACGCCTACCATCGCGTGCTCGAGCGGTATCCGGATGACATCCGCGCGCTGAACAACCTGGCGCTCATCTACCAGGACAGGCACCGGTTCGCGACGGCCGAGAGTCTGTTCACGCGCGCGGCCGCCATCGACTCGACGGTCGCGAACCTGTACTTCGGCATCCAGGGCACACAGCTCCTGCAGGGAAAGTTTCGCGAATCGCGCGCCACGCTCGATCTCATCGCTCGTCGCTTTCCCGGTAACTCGGTGCTGTTGAACACGGAGATCCAGGATGCCGCCGCGCAGCAGCACTGGGAGGAAGCAGAACGACAGGCGGAAACGCTCATCGCCGCCGCGCGAGGCGACACGCTCTCGCTCGTCGACCCGTACGAGGCGCTGGCGGGAATCGTCATGACGCAAGGACGCCTCGCGGAAGCCGAACGTCATTGGAGGACGCAACTCGTGTTGAGTGCGGCGGCCGGCTCGCGTGGGCGTCACCTGTTCGGCCTGTTGCAGCTCGCGAAGCTGCACGTGCGCTACCGTAACGAGCCGGCCATGGCGCTCGCCCTCGTCGACTCGGCCCTCGCTGCCACGCCGCTCGACAGCGTGCTCCCCGGCGACCGCCCCTACGATGAACTGGCTCGCTTCTACGCGTCGGTGGGTCACCTAACGCGGGCGCGCGACCTCCTGGCGGCGGCCGCTGTCAACGACAGCGTGCTCGCGCGGACGCTTGGCCCCGAGCGCGCGTGGACGCGCGGCATCATCGCCCGCGCGGAAGGTCGCGTCGCGGACGCCGA
>Ga0070664_100005489_pt1 | contig 10184 bp, 8 predicted proteins | sample KBSC73metaG_FD_65863 | JGI IMG/M metagenome (GOLD analysis project Ga0070664, IMG submission 65863) | Corn rhizosphere microbial communities from Kellogg Biological Station, Michigan, USA - KBS C7-3 metaG | ecosystem: Host-associated > Plants > Roots > Rhizosphere > Soil ... | reverse complement strand
CCATGTATGAGTACAACCTCGCTATTCGGAAGTACGGGCCAGCCCATCCGCGCGATACCGGCCCAAAGCCCGACCAGAAGTGAAATCCCCGCCACAAGAATAAGCGGGAATCTGTGCCAATATGAATTTTCTTTGATCATCATCTAGCGATGACCCTACTTATCGCGGACTTAAAATTACGGATGTCCACGTTTCTTTCGGACTCCGTCGTTACTTTTTAAATCGTCCTCCACCCAGGTCAGTGCCGCGACGGTATGCGGAAAACCCAAGGTCGTCACGCCAAGCAGAACCACGTGGTAGATCTCTTCAGCCACGGCACCCGCCTCAATTGCCCTGCGGGTATGTGAATGCACCGCGCCTTCCAATCGAGCGCCGACGGCCATCGCAAGCTTTAGCAACTCGCGATTCTTTTTGTCCAGCGGACCGCCGTCGTGGATCGTCGCGCCCAGTCGATCGTAAGCTTGCCAAATTTTTGGATAGGTTTTTTTGAAATGCTCGTAAGCCTTGGGCAGTCGGGCCATAACACCTCCGCTTGGTTGTCAAACGATTCTTCGATTCTTACATGCAGTTGAAGCGCGCGGTCAACGAGTTGCGATCAATCAGTTTCTTAATTTCTGTCGTCCCAGTGTTCGCAATTGCTTCGCGCACCCAGTCAGCCATAAAGCCGCTCGTAATGCATACGCAGAGCATGGACGGAGAGGCAGAGTTTCGCATCATTGCGAAAGATCCATTGATACTTTCTCAAAGCCCGGAATATCCGCGTCCTGCTCAATGGGTTCTCGAAGGAGAGGCATGGTCTTTTTTTTGCTCGAAGGCCAAAGCAGATTTGGTCGCTCGCCAGAGGCAGCGCGCGATCACAGCATTGGACTCTGACGTCAAATTGCCATCACGGGAGGTCACCCAGAAATCATGAATGTAAAACCTGCCGATGAAAAAAAAGATTCGAGCTACCGGGCGTAATAATCGCTGGGCTTAGTCCATGAAACTGTCACTGAATTTTGCGGAGGCCGCGTGATGAAACGTTTTTTGCTGCCCGCGATTTTGGGGTTTGTGGTTCTGCTAGCTACGGTCATCAGCAAGACTGCCGAGATTGCCCCCCCGTCACCGACCCCACAATTGCTCGCCCTAGGAAAACAAGTTTATGGCCAGCAATGCTCCGCCTGCCATGGAGCCGGAGGACGCGGCGACGGGGAGGCCGCCTATCTGCTCTATCCCAAGCCGCGTGATTTTGTCGCAGCGAGGTATCGCCTGGTATCAACTTGGGACCGCGTGCCGACGGATCAGGACCTGTTCGACACAATTTCGCGCGGCATGCCCGGCTCCGCGATGCCGTCCTGGGAACATCTTTCGGCAGAGCAAAGATGGGCGCTCGTTTACTACATCAAATCTCTGGCGGCCAAACCTCTTGTGGTCAAAGCCCCGAAAAAACCGGCGGCGGACGGAAGCGGCGGTGAAGGAATTATTGAAGTTCCCAATCCGGTTCCCTTCGATACTGCGGCTAGAGCGCGCGCGCTGGAACTCTACAAGGATGCCTGCGCCTCGTGTCATGGCGCCACTGGAAAAGGTGACGGGGCGCAGGAGCAAAAAGATGACGAGGGATTTCCTACTCGGCCGCGTGATCTCACTGCCGGCGTTTTTAAGGGAAAGCCTGATCCCGTCACGCTCTACCGCCATATTCTCGCGGGTATTCCGGGAAGCCCGATGCCAATGAGCGACTGGGCCTACGGCGCGGACGCTTGGCATCTGGTTAATTACGTGCGCTCGCTTTCGAGCGACATGCAGCGCGCGCGTGCCGAAATGAAAAAATTCGCGATCCAGGCGGCCCGCGTCACCACGCTCCCGGATCATCCGGAGTCCGGCGTCTGGCGCAGCGCAACACCGGTCAATCTTCACCTGATGCCCCTGTGGTGGCGCAGCGATCGACCCGAAGAAGTCACCGTGCGCGCTCTCCACGACGGCACGGCGTTGGCAATTCTCATGGTTTGGCATGATGAGACCAACGATAGCACGGCGCTGCGGCCGCAGGATTTCCGCGATGCCGCGGCGATCCAATTTTCGTTGGCGGCCAATCCGCCATTTTTCGCCATGGGCGTGACTGGAGCGCCCGTCAATATCTGGATGTGGAAATCCGAACGCCAAGCCGATCTCGATGTTGCATATCAGGATATCGAAAGAGCTTACCCGAATGTCGGTATTGATTCATATCCCAACTCGATGCGCTCGGCCGTCGAACAACCGTCCCGTCATGCCCTGACCTTGCAATCGGACCCGACATTCGTCACCGGCTGGGGCGCTGGCAATATCGTCTCCGATCCGCAGCGAAAAAGCGCCGTTGAAGATCTTGCCGCCCAAGGATTCGGCACTTTGCGAGCAAGACCGCGGATCGATCAGAAGATCGACGCCCGCGGAGTTTATGGACAGGCCTCCTATCAAGTCATGTTTCGCCGAAGCCTGTCACCCACGGGCGAAGGATCCGTCTCGCTGCAACCAGGCTCGACGGTTCCCGTGGCCTTCGCCGTCTGGAACGGCAGCGCCGGCGACCGTGACGGAAAAAAATCGGTGACGATTTGGCAGGAGCTGAAAATTGCAAAATAGCTTCAGGAGGTTCAAGCAGTTCAATCGGTTCAAAATGCTTTCAAAGGACGTGGATTCTGACGGTTTGAATGTTTTACGAGCGGAACGATTTGAGAGAAACACGCAAGGAACGAGAAAATGAACGACGCCGAAGCCAGACAAATAGCCCGACTAACACGCCGTGACTTCCTCAAATGGATGGGCATCGGCACCGGCGCGGCAGCAGCCGCTGCCGGCTCCTGGTATTATTTCAAACCGGCAGAGGCCAGCGACAATCCCCTCGCCCGGTCCGTCAATCGCGACTGGGAAAAAATCTATCGCGACCAATACAAATACGATCGCGCCTTCGATTGGGTCTGTTCTCCCAACGACACACATGCCTGCCGCGTCCGCGCTTACGTTCGCAACGGCATCGTGACACGGATGGGAAGCACCTACGATTATCAAAACTACGCGGATCTTTACGGCAACAAAGCAACCGTCAATTGGAATCCTCGGCAATGCGCCAAGGGATACACCTTTCATCGTGTCATCTACGGTCCCTACCGTTTGCGCCATCCGATCGTGCGCAAAGGTTGGAAGGCCTGGGCCGATGCCGGATTCCCCGAACTGACACCGGAAAACAAAGCCAGATACATGTTCGATGCACGCGGGCAGGATGAGTTCGTGCAAATTTCCTGGCCCGACGCGTTCGACAACATCGCCAAAGCACTGGTGGCAATCGCAACGCGGTACAGCGGCGAGCAAGGAAAGAAACTCTTACTGGCTCAAGGCTATCAGCCGGAGATGGTCGAAGAGACCGGCGGAGCCGGAACACGGACGGTCAAAATCCGCGGCGGTATGGGACTTCTCGGCGTCATCGGCAAATACGGCATGTACCGGCTGAATAATTCGCTCGCCCTGCTCGACGCGAAACTTCGCGGCGTCGGTGCCGACGAAGCGCGCGCCGGGCGTAACTTCTCCAATTATACCTGGCATGGCGATCAGGCGCCCGGGCATCCTTGGGTGCACGGCCTACAGGCTTCGGAATGCGACTTCAACGATCTGCGCTTTTCCAAGCTCATCATCATGGACGGCAAAAACCTCGTCGAAAATAAGCTGACGGACTCGCACTGGTTTATCGAGTGCATGGAACGCGGCGCGAAAATCGTGGTGATCGCACCGGAATACGGCCCACCCTCGACCAAAGCCGATTACTGGATTCCGATTCGGCCGCAGACCGATGCCGCATTATGGCTCGGCATCACAAAATTGATGATCGACAATAAATGGTATGATGAAACTTTCATCAAGCGCTTCACCGATTTTCCACTACTGGTGCGCACCGACAATCTGAAACGGCTGCGCGCTCATGAAATCTTCCCAGATTATAAATCTTCGCTCGCCGCCGACGGCCCCTCGATAAAAATCCAGGGATTGACCCCTGAGCAGCACACCAAGCTCGGCGATTTTGTTATTTGGGACACAAAGAGGAACGGGCCGGTGGCCATCACCCGCGACGATGTTGGCGACACGATGGCAAAAACAGGCTGGGATCCCGCCCTGGACGGCAAATTTAGAATCAAATTGATCGACGGCAAGGAGATCGAAATCGCGACGCTCTGGAGCCTCTATCAAGATCATCTAAAAGACTACGATCTCCAAACGGTCGTTGAAATCACCCGGGCGCCAAAGGCGATGATCGAACAACTCGCTCAAGATATCGCGACGATGAAACCTGTGGCGATCCACCAGGGCGAGGGCATTAACCATTGGTTTCACGCTACCGAGATGAATCGCGCGGCTTATCTGCCGTTGATGCTCACCGGAAATATTGGCCAGCCGGGCGCCGGTTGCCACACCTGGGCGGGCAATTATAAAGCCGCGCTGTTCCAGGGATCTCCATGGACCGGCGCCGGTTTTAAGGGATGGGTAGCGGAGGATCCGTTCAAAATTAACCTCGATCCCAAGGCGCACGGCAAAGAAATCCATGCGCATGCATACACTAAAGACGAAGAGCCCGCGTATTGGAACCACGGCGATCTCGCCTTGATCGTGAATACGCCGAAGTTCGGCCGCAAGAGCTTTACCGGCAAAACTCATATGCCGACGCCGACCAAAGCTCTGCTCTTCAATAACGTCAACTTGATCAATAACGCCAAGTGGGCCTACGGCATGATCAAGAACGTCAACCCAAATGTGGAAATGATCGTTTCGATGGATATCCAGATGACCGCGTCCATCGAGTATGCCGATCTCGCGCTGCCTGCCAACTCATGGCTCGAATTCGAAGGATTGGAAATCACGGCCAGCTGCTCGAATCCGTTTCTGCAAATTTGGAAGGGCGGTATTCCCCCGGTGTTCGACAGCAAAGATGATCTCGACATCATTGCCGGCATCGCCAATGCGCTCGCCAATGTCACCGGAGATAAACGATTCCGCGATTATTTTGCTTTCGCCGCGCCCGACAAGCGGGGTATTTATATCCAGCGCCTGCTCGATAGCTGCACAACAACCGCCGGCTATCAGCTTACCGACATCATGGCTGGCAAATACGGTCCTCCAGGCGGCTCGCTGCTAAACTTTCGCACGTATCCGCGCATTCCGTTCTATGAACAGGTTCATGACAGCGAACCGTTCCATACCGATACTGGACGGATGCACGCCTACGCGGACGTGCCGGAAGCGATCGAGTACGGCGAGAATTTCATTGTCCATCGTGAGGGGCCGGAAGCTACGCCCTACTTGCCTAACGTGATCGTGAGCTCCAATCCGCAGATACGGGCGGAGGACTATGGCATTCCAGCCAGCGCCGAGCACTGGGATGAGCGCACCATCCGCAACATCAAGATGCCCTGGAGCAAGGTGAAGCAAACCAAGAACTTTCTGTGGGAAAAGGGTTTCCAGTTCTACTGCCTGACGCCCAAGACGCGCCACCGGGTCCACAGCGGCTGGTCCAACGTCGACTGGCATATGCTGATGGATTCGAACTTTGGCGATCCGTATCGCCTGGACAAACGGGCGCCATGCGTCGGTGAACACCAAATGCACATGAATCCCCAGGCGGCCCGCGATCTCAACATCAACGACGGCGACTACGTTTACGTCGATGCCAATCCGGCCGACCGGCCGTATCTTGGAGCCAAACCGGATGACCCATTTTATCGCGTGTCGCGCCTCATGCTGCGCGTCACCTATAACCGCGCCTATCCTTACAACATCGTCATGATGAAACATGCGCCCTTTATCGCCACGGAAAAAAGCGTCAAAGCCCACGAAACTCGCCCCGACGGCCGGGCGCTTTCGGAAAACACCGGATATCAGGCCAATCTTCGCTACGGCTCACAGCAGTCGGTGACACGAAACTGGCATATGCCAATGCATCAGACCGATACCCTCTTTCATAAGACCAAAGCTTTCATGGGCTTCATTTTCGGAGGCGAAGCCGACAATCACGCGATCAATACCGTGCCGAAGGAAACGCTCGTGCGCATCACCAAAGCCGAAGACGGCGGCATGGACGGCAAGGGGATCTGGAAACCCGCGACCTCCGGCCATTCGCCGGACAACGAAAACGAGTTGATGCAGCGTTATCTGGCCGGAGATTTGACGAAGGTAAAGATATGAACCGAAGACGTTCAAGCTGTTCAAATCGTTCAATCGCTGCGCTCTGTTCAAGCGGTTTTGGGAGATTTCAATGAATTTCAGGTTGAGGGATTGGAAGCATTTGAACTCGAGATGAGGGAGATGAGAGATGCCCTACAAAGATCCCGACCCAAACGATCCGAACATGCTCGTCGGTGTCGTGTTACCAGCGGAGGCCGAAGCAATGCGCGACATGGCCTATGCCTTCGCGGAGGAATTCGCGCGCCTCGGCTACACGCGCGAGCAGCTGCTCTGGCTGTTTAAAAATCCCTTCTACGGCGGCGCCCATGGCGCCTATCGAACGCTAGGCGAACAAGAAACACTAACGATCATCGATGAATGTCTCGTGGTCTGGGGACACGCTAAATTCTCGATTTTAGATTTTGGATTTCCGATTGATCGAGAAAAGCAAACTCCTGATTCAATTCCTAACGATCCGGCTCCGGAATCGAAAATCGAAAATCCAAAAGCCAAAATGGAGACGGGCTGGAGGTAGTTATGGCCCAGGTTCACAACTGGCAGATCGGGCGGGAAATGAATTATCCCTACCCGCAAATGTTTCCGCGCCGGCAATTCGCCTTCGTCTTTAACATCAATCGCTGCATCGCTTGCCAGAGCTGCACCATGGCGTGCAAATCCACCTGGACGTTCAGCAAGGGCCAGGAGCAAATGTGGTGGGCCAATGTCGAAACCAAACCTTACGGCGGTTACCCGCACTTCTGGGACGCCAAAATTCTCGACCTGTTGGAGAAAGCCAATCCGGGTAATCAACAATGGTCGGGCAAACCGTCCGGCGACAAGAAAAAACCCTACGGCCAGTTCGAGGGTAAGACGGTCTTCGAGGCGCAAAACCTGCTGACGCCGGACAGTGCCCGCGTGCTCGGCTATCTGCCGACGGATGAGGAATGGAATTCACCGAACATTTTCGAAGACAATCCCGTCGGAAAAAAAGGCGTGCGCAATGAGCTCGACCAGGAAGGCACGACCCTCCCGGAACACAAGACCTGGTTTTTTTACCTCGCGCGTATCTGCAATCATTGCAGCTATCCGGCCTGCCTCGCCGCCTGTCCGCGCAAGGCGATCTACAAGCGCCCGGAAGACGGCATCGTGTTGATCGATCAAAGCCAATGCCGCGGTTATCGCAAGTGCGTCGAAGCTTGCCCTTACAAGAAGACGATGTATCGTGGCAACACCCGCGTCTCCGAAAAATGCGTCGCTTGCTATCCGCGCGTCGAAGGGAAAGATCCCGAAAGTGGCGGCCAACCGATGGAAACCCGCTGCATGGCCGCGTGCATCGGCCAGATCCGCATGCAGGGGCTGGTCAAAATGAACAGTGATGGCACTTGGGCGGAGGACCGGTACAACCCGCTCTACTACATGGTCCACGTTGCTAAAGTCGCTCTGCCGCTCTATCCGCAGTTTGGCACCGAGCCGAATGGTTATTACATTCCGCCGCGTTGGGTGCCGCGGGATTACCTCAAACAGATGTTCGGCCCCGGGGTCGACGACGCCATCGAGCGCTACACTAATCCCGACCGGGAATTGTTGGCGGTGTTGCAGCTATTCCGTCGCTCAAATCGGATCATCTTTCGTTACGAGATCAAGGAAGGCCCGAAAATTTACGAGGCCACGCTGCGCGGCAGAAAAATCTCGATATATAACGATACCGTGATCGCTTACGGCCAGGACGATAAAGAGATCTTCCGCACCCAGGTCGAAGAACCGGTGCATGTGCGGCCGAACAAGCATGCGAATTCGATATGAATGGAGCGCGTTCAAATCGTTTCAGCTGTTTAATCGCTGCGCTCCGTTCAAGCGTTTCGGAGGTTCCAATCGTGTAAACCTCCGTTCCTTTTCCTCCGCGACCGCGGGGAGGATCAACGTAGGGTCTTGAACGTCTTGAAGGGGTTGAACGTTTTGAACCATCAAAGCGACGAGGTACTGAATGAACTCAACGACATCACCTGTGAATCGGGATATCAGGGCCATCGACTCTGCCCTATGCCGTGCCACGATTTATAGCGCGCTGGCGCTGGCATTTCGTCCGCCGACCAGCGAAACCGTTGTGCGCATGATCGAGCCGGAAAATTGTGCCGCTCTCGCGACGGCAGCGGCATTGATCGACGTTGGTGCCGACCCGGCTCTTGCGGCAGTCTTCAATGATTTGGCAGCGGCAGGGCGCGCCGAGCTTTTAACCCTGGCTTCGTCCTATGTCGCCTTGTTCGGCCACACCGCGCGCGGGATTATTGCGCCTTATGAAACCGAATATGGCAACGAGCCATTGTTTCAACAGCCTCAAGAGCTGGGGGATCTCATGGGCTTCTATCGAGCCTTTGGCCTCTCGTTGAGGCTCGACCGGCGCGAGCGCGCTGATCATATCAGCTGCGAGTGCGAATTTATGTGTTTTCTTGCCATGAAAGAAGCGTACGCTCTTGAACACAACGACGCGACCATGTTGGAAACTACCCTGAAAGCGCAGAAAGCGTTCCTACGAGATCATCTCGGCAGATTCCTGCCCGCGTTTGCAAGCCAGCTCGGCCGCGAACACGCAGCCATGTTTTACCACAAGCTCGCTGATTTGTGTTTGCGCTTTATTGCGCAGGAGGCTACCCGGATGGGCATCCGCCTCGGCGCGGCAAATTTATCCCTTCGTCCGGCTGACGATGATCGCGTGCCGATGGCATGCGGTAGCGCGGCCGAGTGCGCCGCCATGCCTGGCGCATGTGCCCCCGAGGATACGGACTCCGTATGAGCGCGCACGCAATGATCCAGTACGATCCGCGTTTTGTTGAAGAGGCGGTTTTTCATGCTCGCATGGACCGCGAAGCCGCGATGGAGCTCGATACTGCGCGCAATCGCATTTACGAAGTACCTGACGTGGACGAACGCGATAATCTATTCAATGATCTCAACCGTTTGTGGTTCGATCGCCTTGGCCTGGGTAAAAGCATCGATCAATGCTTGCTCGAGCAAAATATCATCACCGCTCAAGTGGATAAGTGTTTTGCTGTCCGGGCTTGCCAAAGAAAACAAGAAGGCGCCGAGCTCTTCGTGGCCAATGATCCTTATCAGAAGAGCCGGGCGATTCGCACATTGCGCATTTTGCTTCGCCCCGAGTCCTTGTTCGACACCCATGCCCTCACGATCTTCCTGCGTCATGAATTGTTCCACATCGTCGACATGCTCGACCCGGTATTTGCCTACCAGCCGCTGCTGCCGAAAGCTGAAGGCGGCCTGACCTATGACAATTTAATTACCAGCCGCTATCGCGTGCTGTGGGATATTACGATCAATGGCCGAATGCTTCGGCGCGGCTGGTGCAATGCATCGGTTCGCGAGCAACAGTTCGGCGAATTTGTGGGTACTTTTCCCATGCTCGACGATCGGCTCGAAGAACTCTTCGGCAGGTTCTTCGACAAGGAGCAGCCCAAACACGCCGATCTCGCCTCGTTTGCCTTTGATCCGCGCCGAGCGAGCGGCATGCTGCAGACGCATGCCGCACCGGGTACTCACTGTCCGCTCTGCAGATTTCCCACCCACGCCTTCGAAACGGAGCCGGGTGATCTCGGCGCCGACGCCCTAGCGGCGCTCAAAGAAGATTTTCCGAACTGGACCGCGGCACTTGGACTCTGCGTCCAGTGCGCTGACCTTTACCGTGGCCGGCAGATGTCCGTGGACGCATTAAGACATTTACCTGGATATAATTTCGCCTCAAAGGAAGGCTCCTTCCATTCTTAGATTCGGTGAGCGTTTTCAAGAATCGTGCGCCCTCCATCGTCACTGCTGTGCAGGACAAGTGCTGGGCGTCCTATGGCAATGATCAGTTGCCGTGAGGTGGGAGTCGACGAGCCCAACGGATGCAATTGGGAGCCATCGACATCGTTCTGGGGAGGGCTTTCATGAAAGAAGCGAGAAATAAGATCGAGGTCTTGGGCGCTAAGGACGAACCACTCTGCAAAAATGACCGCCATCGCCTTCGTGGCGTC
>Ga0070664_100005484_pt1 | contig 10186 bp, 4 predicted proteins | sample KBSC73metaG_FD_65863 | JGI IMG/M metagenome (GOLD analysis project Ga0070664, IMG submission 65863) | Corn rhizosphere microbial communities from Kellogg Biological Station, Michigan, USA - KBS C7-3 metaG | ecosystem: Host-associated > Plants > Roots > Rhizosphere > Soil ... | reverse complement strand
CGATATGGCTCTCAAGGTCGAGCCTCGGTTGGCCTTTCGACTGAATGGTGCCGAGTTCGACACAGGTGCCCAGGCAACGCCGTTCGACGCCACCCGCGCCGGCACGCTCGACCTGTCCGTTGTTCACTTCGATGTGACCCCCTACCTTGACTACGTGCCGAAGGTTTGGCCGGTACGTCTGCAGCGCGGTGTGCTCGACAGCGACATCCAGGCCACGTTTTCCGTCGCCCCCGACGGCGCTGCCAGCCTGGCGCTGAAGGGGCGTCTTCGTGTCTCTGACTTCGCCGTGAAGACTGGCCAGGGCGCAGACCTCGCATCATGGAAGTCGCTGGAGGTGGGCTTGTCAGATGTGCAGCCGCTTGCTCGCAAACTTGCCTTCTCCCAGGTCGCGTTCGACGAACTGACCTTGCACGCCCGTCGCCTCGCCGATGGGCGATTCGACGGTTCGCCGTCGAACGGCAGCGCCTCACCGAACGATTCGGAGCCCTCAGTTCCTGCGCCATTTCCTGCGGCTTCCGTTGCTGTAGGCACCGAGGCCGACGTCACCAGTCGCAGCAGCCCGTCGAACTGGCGGATCACGGTCGAGGCATTGGCCGTAGAACATGGGCGCGTTGAATGGTCTGATGCCACCGTGTCGCCCGCCGCGTCGCTGTCGTTGGTTGACATCAGGATGAATGCGGGTCGCATTGCCTTTCCTCCGCTCGGCGACACGCCGGTGTCGTTGTCTGCAGCGCTTCAGTCGCGCAACAAGAAACCTCCCGAATGGGGCAACCTCGCGGCCAAGGGCAGCAGCAGCACCGGTCACGCTGCATTGGAGATGACACTCGACGGCTTGTCGCTCGAAGCGCTCCAACCGTATTTGAATGAGGTCATGTTGCCGCGGGTGTCTGGGCGCATGTCCGGTGCCGGCAAGTTGGACTGGACAGCAGATCCGCAGGCCTCACGGTTACGCGTGGCCCTTGACCATGCGTCCATCGATGACCTTCGTGTGATGGAGCCCGTCACCAAGCCCGGAAGTCGCCCGGCGCAGGCGGCCTCACTGAAGCGCGTCAGTGTGGCCAACGTCGCGGTCGATGTGCCCGCCCGTCAAGTGTCAGTGGGGGAGGTGCGGTTGCAGCAACCGTCCTTGTCGCTTGAGCGAGATGAACAGGGCACATGGAATGTGCAGCGCTGGGTGCCAGCCGCTGTGCCCCTCGCTTCGGCCTCGCTCGCCGCATCCGGCGCTTCGCCATGGAAGACTTCCTTCAAGACGGTGGTCCTCGAGGCTGGCCGCCTGGGCTTGTCCGATGCCAGTTCATCGAACAGCGCTATGACGGTTCGCACTGAAGTGACCGCGCTCGCCCTGGACATTCACGATCTCGTGTGGGAGGGTGACCGGCCAGCACCGCCGGCGAAGGTGAAGCTCAGAGCGCGGGTCGGGGACGGCGATCTGGCGTTCAATGGCGAAGTCGGGCTGGCGTACCGAATGGCATCTGGCACGGTCGCAGCGACTCGTTTTCCGATTCATGCTTTCGCACCGTTGGTGACGCTGGCGCCCCGCGTCGTGCTGGCTCGCGCCGACGCGGGTTTCAAGGGCAACCTGACCGTGCGCGTACCCGACGACGGAATGGAGGCCACCGTCAACGGCGATGTGTTACTGACCGACGTGTTGCTGCAGTCACGCGAAGCGGACCCCCATGCGGGCTCCGGAGATGACTTGCTGCAATGGCAGGCGCTCGCGCTGAAAGGCCTGCAGCTCGACATTGCACCCAAAAGCAAACCACGCATCCAGATCGCCGAAGCCGCGCTGAACGATCTGCGCGCCAAGCTCGTCGTCACGGAGCAAGGGCGCCTGAATCTTCAAGATGCTGCTGGAGGCCGAGTGGGGCCGCAGGCGCCGGTAGCAACTGTTGAGGCGGGGGCCTCGGCTGCGTCTTCCGCCCCATCTGCCCGTGTGGTGGCGACGGCGCCAGCGCGAGGCGTTGACCTGCCGATCGAGGCGACGGTAGGGCAGACTCGCATCACCAATGGCCGCATCGAGTTCAGCGACCACTTTGTCCGCCCGAAGTACAGCGCCGACCTCACGCGGCTCGACGGGCGACTGGGAACCATCAGCACCCGAGCGGGCACACCCATGGCGGCCCTGCAATTGAAAGGGCGTGCCGGGGGGACCGGTGATCTCGAGATCTCCGGCCAAGTGCAGCCGCTTGCGCATCCGCTGACGCTCGACATCCACGGCCGTGCAAGCGACCTCGAACTCGCGCCGCTGTCGCCCTATGCAGCCAAGTATGTGGGCAGCGCGATCGAACGGGGCAAGCTGACGATGGACGTCGCCTACCGCATCGATGCAAATGGGCGCTTGGAGGCAAGCAACCAAGTCATCGTCAACCAGTTGACGTTCGGAGAATCGGTTCCCTCGCCCGAAGCCACGACCTTGCCGGTGCGTCTGGCGGTGTCTCTTCTCAAAGACCGTCACGGCGTGATCGACATCAACCTGCCCATCAGTGGATCGCTGGACGATCCGCAGTTCAGCTTGGGCGGCCTGTTCTCCAAAGTGCTTGGCAATTTGATCGCGAAGGCGGTGACCTCGCCGTTCTCGCTCCTTTCCGGCGGCGGACAGACGGACATCAGCCTGCTCACCTTCGAGCCCGGCACCGCGCGTCTGACCTTGGAAGGTCAGCGGTCACTGGAACGGGTGGTTGGCACCTTGGCAGACAAGCCGTCGCTCAAATTGACGATCACGGGTACGTCCGACTTGGATACGGAACGCGAGGCCATTCGGCACCAAATCCTCGGCATGCGCCTCGTTGCCGAGCGCCGCAAGGAGATGCTTGCCGCCGGCGACAACGGGGAGGAGGTCGCCCTGCAGTCCTCTGACCGATCGAGGTTGCTGAAGCTGCTCTATCGCCAGGCAGATATTCCGGACAAGCCCCGCAACGCGTTCGGCCTCGCAAGAGATCTTTCAGATGCGGAAACCGAGACCCGGCTACAGGCCACGATCGTGGTGGATGAGGATGCCGTGCGGGACCTCGCCCTCCAGCGGGCGGTGGCAGTGCGCGACGCCTTCGCGGCCAAGGGGTTATCGACCGAGCGGCTGTTCCTTGCGTCACCAAAAGGGAAGGGGGGTGACACCGCTTGGTCACCATCAGTGAAGCTGGGGTTGACGCTGGACTGATTGTCTTGCCCGGGGACGGCCGTGCGTCCCGCAGCGTACGGTCAGTAAGGGAAAGCCCGATCATCTGTTGCGATCGAGGCGACAATGAATCGATGGACCGCGACAGCCGCCTCCCGCTTTTCCCGTTGCGCACCGTCTTGTTTCCCGGCGGCTGCCTGCCGCTCCAGATTTTCGAGGTTCGCTACCTCGACATGATCGGGCGCGCGCACCGTGAAAACATTCCATTCGGGGTCGTTTGCCTCACCGAGGGCGATGAAGTGCGCCGCGATGTCGATGGGAGTTATCTCTCGGAGGCGTTCCACCCGTTTGGCACGCTGGCCCGCATTGATGGGCTGGAACAACCACGCCCTGGGCTGCTCTCCATACGCTGTACGGGCCTCCAACGCTTTCGCCTCGTATACGCGGAGTGCCTTCCTCACGGTTTATGGGTGGGCGACGCTGAAACGCTGCCCGACGACCCGTCAGTGCCCATCCCTTCTGACCTCGAACACACGCGTCTTGCGCTGCAGCGCGTCGTCACCGACCTGCAGGCCCAAGGGGTCGCCGAAGACGAGATGCCAATTCAGGGGCCGTGGTGCTTCGACGATTGCGGGTGGGTGGCCAACCGCTGGTGCGATCTGTTGCCGTTGTCCAATTCGCTGCGTCAACAGCTGCTGGCGGTGGACAGCCCGCTGGTGCGCCTCGAGCTGGTCTCGGACGCACTTGACCGCTTCCGCCGGCCCGACGGCCATTGACAGCCAACCTCGGGCGTCCCTCAATTCGGGTAAATGTGCCGGCGCGTCAACGGGATCGGTGTACCGCCCGACATGCGTCGCGCCGCCAGTATTTGGTAGACGCCGATGTCGCCCGATTCGAACTCGAGTGCACAGGCCGCCATATAAAGCCGCCACACCCTCCATGTTGCTTCGCTGACGTGAGCCAATGCCTGTGCATGGCGCGCTTCCAGCCGCGACACCCAGTGCCGCAGGGTCTTCGCATAGTGCGGCCGCCACGCTTCCACGTCGAGGATCTCGAACTCCGCCCGTTCCATGTGCCGCTCGATGTTGCCCACCGTGTCGAGTTGACCATCGGGAAACACATAGCGGTTGATGAAGACGGTGGAGAGCGACTTGTGCCATCCCTCCACATAGTGTGTGATGCCATGGTTGAGCAGCAAGCCGCCCGGCCGAAGCTGTCGGAACAAGGTGTTGAAATACGTTGGCAGGTTCTTCAACCCGACGTGTTCGAACATGCCGACGCTCGACACCTTGTCGTACACGCATTCACCGGGCAGATCTCGATAGTCGCGCAGTTCGACCGTGACCCGGTCGGCCAGGCCGGCGGCGCAGATGCGTGCTTTTGCCTCCGCCAACTGCCGTTCGCTCAACGTGATGCCGTGTGCGGTGACCCCATGGTGCATGGCGGCGTGCATGACGAGCGCACCCCAGCCACAACCCACGTCGAGCAACCGTTGGCCCGGGGTCAATTGCAATTTGCGGCAGATGTGCTCCAGCTTGGCTGTCTGTGCAGCTTCAAGCGTGGAGTCCGGGTTCTCGAAATAGGCGCACGAGTACACCATGCGCTCATCGAGCCACAGGCGGTAAAAGTCATTGGAGACGTCATAGTGAAAGCCGATCGCCTCCCGGTTTTCCGCCTTCGAATGCGCCTGCACGCGCGGCGCGAGCAGGGAGGTGCGGGCGCTGTCGAACGCCGCAGCGGAACGCAGGCGCAACGTGGTCAACAGTACCCGCCACCTGTCTTTCCAAGGCAGGCGCAGCACCTGGATGTGGTCCTTGAGACGCAAGGCCTCGAAGAAATCGCCTTCGATGTCCAGCTCGCCGCGGAAATAGGCATCGACGAGCCGGAGTGGATCCCCTCCGCCGAGCAGGCTGCGCACGACGTGCGGCGTGCGGCACACAAGCGTGAACGGCGTGGGGGCGGACGATGGCGCGGCGCGTCCGAGCATGAGCGCGCGGCCATCCCAGAGGCGCAGGGCCAAGCGCCCGTCGAAGGCGCGGAAAAGTCGCTCCAGCGCATCAACGATGCGGTCACTGTCAGGCCCGGGAGCCCTTTGTGTGGCAAGGGATGCCGATGGCATGTCGTCGGTCGCCGTCGCGCACGCGGAGGAATGCAGTTCCTTCATGGTGGTCGAACTCCAGCTGCAAGTCGTTTGGGCCAGTGCGCCCGGGCGGTACTCCCTGTGCTGTGAAATTTGACACATTCATGCTGCCCGTGTTCCGGGGCCGGTTTTTCCACGATCCAACCACAGCGCTTTCATGGCCGGTCGGATCTGGTGTCGAGCAGGCTGTCCGTCCTGAAAACCCAGTGTCTCCAGTGGTTGCGCCGGCCATGGCTCACGGAATTCAGGGCGCTTGGAGACCAACCGCGCAGCAGCAGCGCGTTCGCCACGACACTGACGCTGCTGAAGGCCATCGCTCCCCCCGCAACCACGGGGTCAAGTTGTCCGAAGGCGGCCAGTGGAATACCGATGGCGTTGTAAATAAACGCCCAAAACAGGCCCCGCCGCATCGTGGCGCGGGTCCGGTCCGACACGTCGAGCGCGTCCGCCACCAATTGGGGATCGCCGCGCATCAGCGTGATGCCTGCCGCTTCCATCGCCACGTCCGTGCCGGTCGACATCGCAATGCCGACGTGGGCCGCCGCCAGTGCAGGCGCATCGTTGACCCCGTCACCCACCATCGCCACCTTGGCGCCACGGCCGGTCAAGCGGGTGACCTCGGCTGCCTTGCCGGCAGGCAGCATATCGGCGTGCACCTCGTCAATGCCGAGCTCACGGGCAACGGCCCCCGCGCTGCCCGGGTTGTCCCCAGACATCAACACCACCTGCACCCCGCGCTGCTGCAGTCGCCGTACCGCGATGTGGGCCGATGGCTTGACCGAATCTCCGAATGCGAGCAAGCCCATCAACCGAGGGGCACCGTCATCGTGTTGCATCAACCAGGCAAGCGTGCAACCCTCGCCTTCGAGTCGGGCGCCATCGTGCGCCAGGCTCGAAGCGGCCGTTCCGATCTCGTCACGCAGCCTCGTGCTGCCGAGCAGCAGGTGCTGCCCTTTGACCTGGGCTTCCACGCCACGCCCTGGCAGCGCCCTGACATCCACCACATCAGGAACCGTGATGCCTTCGGAAGATGCGGCTTGCAGCACCGCCCTTGCCAGCGGATGTTCGCTGCGTTGCTGCAAGGCCGCAGCAAGCGAAAGCACCTCTTGTCGCGTGCAACCCGGCGCGGGATGAATGCCCAGGAGGGCAGGGCGTCCGGCGGTGAGCGTGCCAGTTTTGTCAAACACCACGGTGTCGACTTGATGGGCGGCTTCCAGCGCTTGGGCATCTTTGATGAGAATGCCGTACCGCGCTGCCACGCCCGTGCCGACCATGATGGCCGTGGGCGTGGCGAGCCCAAGCGCGCACGGACAGGCGATGACCAGTACCGACACCGCATGAATCATGGCTGTTTCCCAACCAGCGTCCATGAACCACCAGCCCGCAAAGGTGATGCCGGCGATGAGCAAGACGATCGGTACGAACACCGCGCTGACGCTGTCCACCATCCGTTGGATGGGTGCCTTGCCCGCCTGTGCCGATTCCACCATCCGCACAATGCGCGAGAGGATCGTCTCGGCCGCCGTCGCGGTGGTACGTACGACCAGCGCGCCATCCGCATTCATCGTGCCGCCGATCACTCTGTCGCCCGGACCCTTTTCAACCGGCCGGCTCTCGCCTGTGACCATCGATTCGTCGGTGTGGCTTCGTCCCTCGACCACGTCACCGTCGACGGCGATGCGTTCGCCAGGGCGCACGATGAGGATGTCGCCAACCAAAAGACAGTCGATTGGAACCGCCATCTCCAGGCCGCGGCGCCGCACCTGTGCGGAGACGGGCTGCAGCGCCTGGAGGGCGCGGATGGCCGCGGATGTCTGGCGTTTTGCGCGATTTTCGAGCCACCTGCCCAACAGCACCAGCGTGATGACGGCGGCCGATGCTTCGAAATACAGATGCGGCATGCCGTGACCGGTGTGTCGCAACAGCACGAAGACCGACAAGCCGTACGCTGCAGATGTGCCCAGTGCAACCAGTAAATCCATGTTGCCCACGCCAGCCCGCAAGGCCTTCCATCCTGCGCGGTAAAAGCGCCAGCCGAGGATGCATTGCACCGGCGTCGCCAGCAACCATTGGAGCCAACCGGGCAACATCGCGTCCACCCCGAATGGTTGCATCAGCATGGGCGCCAGTAGCGGCAAGGTCAGCAACGCAGCGAGCACCACGGGCAGGCCGTCGCGGGCACGGGGCTGCCTCGTGATGCCGGGCTCCTGGCGGCGCACATCATGGCCCGCTCGCCTGATTGCCAACGTCAGTGCTTCGAGCGGTACCGGGCCGACGGTGTGTACGGTGGCACGTCCGTTGCTCAAGTTGACCGTGGCGGCCGACACGCCAGGCACGGATGTCAGCGCTTTTTCTACCCGTCGCACGCAGGCCGCGCACGTCATGCCGTCGATCTGCAGCTCGACCTTGCCCGAAGGCACACCATAGCCGGCGTGCCGGATGGCGTCCGCCAAATTGGCGACCGTGACCGTGCGCGCGGCTTCCACCGATGCCTCTTCGGTGGCCAGGCTCACGCTGGCAGCATGTACGCCCGGCACCCGCTGCAAGGCTTTCTCGACCCTGCGCACGCAGGAGGCACATGTCATGCCAGTAATGGGAACTCGGAGCGGGGTGGCGGCATTCATGGGAGGGCAGGGCAGCAGACTGTTCATCAGTGATCTATCGTCGACCCTGTCATGATGGGAAGGTCAAGCGCTCGTGTTCGCCGGGGTTGACGAAAAGCCCTTGGCATGCGCAAGATGAAATGCCTCTCTATGCAGCTTGCCTGCCATTCTTAAGAACGAACTCCCGATGATTGCCTTCATGATCAGCGACATGACTTGTCAGCACTGTGTCAGCACCATCACGCAGGTGGTCCGGGAGATCGAACCGACCGCTCATGTCCGTGTCGATCTCGCGAATCGCCGTGTCGACATTGATGGGGAAGCACTGGATGCCGAGGCGCTGCGGGAAGCCATCGCCGAGGCGGGTTATACCGTTTCGGTGGTCTGACACGAAACGAATCCGCACGCGGCCCCGTAAGCCGGTTGTCGAAGGCCTCAGCCCAGGGTCTGGCCCCTCGTTTCCTAAGACTTCTCGATGCAGCACCGCGGCTGCAGACGGTGAAGTGGCGCTTTCTACCTCATGTTGCGCTGAGTCGGAACACCTTGGATCAGCCTCATCCCGTTGGCAACGACGATCAACGTGGTGCCCATGTCCGCGAACACGGCCATCCACATGGTGGAGGAGCCCGTCAACGCCAACACCATGAACGCCGCCTTGATGCCCAATGCCAGCGCGATGTTCTGCCACATTACGGCATGGGTACGGCGTGAAAGCCGAACGGTCTCCGGCAGGCGCCGCAAATCACTGCTCATGACGACCACATCCGCAGCTTCCACAGCGATGTCCGCGCCGGCCTCCGCCATGGCGAAGCCGATGTCCGCCTGGGCGAGCGCAGGGGCATCGTTGATGCCGTCGCCGGCCATCGCCGTGGGACCGTGGCGCTGCTGGAGCGCCTGGATGACTGCCTGCTTGTCCCGCGGCAGCAGGTTACCCTGCACGTCATCGATGCCTGCAAGCTTCCCGATGGCACGGGCCGTGTCCGCGTTGTCGCCGGTCAGCATCACCGGCATCACGCCCAGCGCCTTCAGTTCCTGCACCGCGTCACGAGACGTGGGCTTGATCGTATCCGCCACTGCAAAGAGCGCCATGACGCCGTCGGCGTCGGCCAAGAGGGTCACTGTGCGCCCCTGTTGTTCATGTTCAGCCAGTCGACGTTCCAGCGCCGGCGTGCATAGACCCCGTTCCTCCATCAACCGTTGATGGCCGAGCCAATGCAACCGCCCCCCAATGCGCCCTTCGACCCCTCGACCGGCGAGAGCGGCGAACCCCTCGACTTCCGTGCAGACCGCGTCCAAGCCAGAGGCGATGGCCCGAGAAACGGGGTGATCGGACCGGCTTGCCAAACTCCTGGCCAGTAGGGCTGCATCCACGCCAGGGCGAAGCGCTTCCCAGGCCACCAGCACCGGCTTTCCGACGGTCACCGTACCCGTCTTGTCCAATGCGATCACCTTCAGCGCACGCGCAGATTCCAGGTACGTGCCGCCCTTGATCAGGATCCCCCTGCGTGCGGCTGCGGCCAGCGCGCTGACCACCGTCACTGGCGTCGAAATGACCAGCGCGCAGGGGCACGCCACCACCAACAGCACCAGGGCTTTGTAAATGGCGCCAAGCCAGGAGAGGCCCATCAGCAGGGGGGCCAGCACCGCGACAGTCAGGGCCACCAGGAAGACGGCCGGGGTATAGACGGCGGCGAAGCGGTCAACGAACCGTTGCGTGGGCGCGCGGGCACCCTGAGCTGCTTCCATGGCGAGGATGATCTGAGCGATCGTCGTGTCCGACGCAGGTGCAGTCACGCGAAACTGCAGTTCACCTGCCTGGTTGATCGTTCCGGCGAACACTTGATCGCCTGGTGATTTGTCCACCGGCAGGCTTTCGCCGGTCAATGCCGCCTCATCGATGGCGCTTTGGCCGGCTGTGATGACGCCATCCAGTGGCACACGGGCGCCGGGGCGTAGGCGCACGTGTGCCCCGAGCGACACCGCAGACGTTGCGGTGGGCCGCCATTGACCGTCCGCTTGCCGAACCTCGGCTTCCTGTGGCGCCAAGGCCAGCAACCCTTCAATGGCGCGGCGCGCTCGATCCGCCGCGCGGCCTTCGAGCAGTTCGGCGATTGCATACAGCACCATCACCATCGCGGCCTCTGGCCATTGACCAATCACAAAGGCGCCCGTGACTGCCACCGTCATCAAGGCACTGATGTTCAGGCGAGCCCGCCGCAACGCACCGAACCCCTTCAAATACGTCTCCACGCCGGACAACCCGATCGCCGCAGCCGCGATGACCATGCCCAGCGCATTGAAGATTCCCTCGGACGCCGGAAGGAGGAAATG
>Ga0070664_100005471_pt1 | contig 10196 bp, 10 predicted proteins | sample KBSC73metaG_FD_65863 | JGI IMG/M metagenome (GOLD analysis project Ga0070664, IMG submission 65863) | Corn rhizosphere microbial communities from Kellogg Biological Station, Michigan, USA - KBS C7-3 metaG | ecosystem: Host-associated > Plants > Roots > Rhizosphere > Soil ... | reverse complement strand
ACCTTCTCGCGGTCGAGGACGCCGCAGCGTTTCGCCCAGGCGACGTACTGCGCCGCCATCGCGTTCACGCGCTCGGGCTCGCGACCGGCGAGGTCGTGCAGCTCGGTGCGGTCGGCGTCCATGTCGTAGAGCTCCCAGTCGCGCGGGTAGCGCCTGACGAGCTTCCACTTGCCGACGCGCACCGCCGCGTTGCCTTCGTGCTCCCAGAACATCGGACGGCGGTCTTCGCCGGTCGCATCCCTGGCGAAGACGGGCACGAGCGACTGCCCTTCGAGCGCATCGACGGCGTGGCCGTCGAACGTCGACGGATACGTGGCACCGGTCGCGTCGACGATCGTCGCCATGATGTCGGGCAGGTAGCCGGGCGCGTGCCGGATCGTTCCGCTCTCCTTCGCGTCGATCCCTTGCGGCCAATGCGCGATCAACGGCGTCGAGATGCCGCCTTCGTGGATCCAGTGCTTGTAGAGGCGGAACGGAGCGTTCGAGAGGTTCGCCCACGCGACGCCGTAGCTCTGGTACGTGTTCTCGGGCCCGGGCATCCGCGTCGGGTCGTTGCCGAAGTGGACCGGCTCGCCGCTGCGCGTCGTCTTGCGCGCGATCATCAGCTTGTCGACGAGCTCGTCGACGGTGACGTCCTCCGGGATGTCCTCGGCGCACGCGCCGTTGTCGGCGAGGAAGATGACGAGCGTGTTCGCGAGCTCGCCGTTTCGCTCGAGCGCTTTGACGACGCGGCCGATGCCCTGGTCCATGCGGTCGACCTGCGCCGCGTAGACCTCCATGCAGCGCAGCGTCCAGGCGCGGAACTGCTCGTCCTGCTCGGCGTCGCTCCACGGCGGCTGCGTCGGGTCGCGCTCGGTGAGCTTCCAGTGCGCCTTCAGGATTCCGGAGGCGACGAGCCTTTGGAGGCGCGCTTCGCGCAGCGCATCCCAGCCGAGATCGAAGCGGCCGCGGTAGCGTGCGATGTCGTCGTCGTGCGCGTGCAGCGGCCAATGCGGCGCGGTATACGCGACGTACTCGAAGAACGGCGTTCCCTTGTGGTCGCGGCAGTGCTCGTCGATGTAGGCGACTGCCTGGTCGCTGATCGCGTCGGTGTAGAACCAGCCGGGCCGGCGCGCCTCGTGCTCGACGTTCTCGTTGCCGCGCGTCAGCGTGTTCGGGTCGTAGAAGCTGCCGGCGCCGATGATGGTTCCGAAGAACTTGTCGAAGCCGCGCTGCATCGGCCACGAGTCGGTCGGCGTCTTCAGGTTCGACGAGACGTGCCACTTGCCGCTCATGTACGTGCGGTAGCCGTTCAACTGCAGCACCTGGGGGATCGTGACGCAGCGGTGATTGAGGTTGCCCGCGTAACCCTCGGGGCCCGAGTCGTACGTGAGGATGCCGATGCCCGTCTGGTGCGGATGCAGGCCGGTGAGGAGCGACGCGCGGCTCGGGCTGCAGCGCGCGGTGTTGTAGAAGCTGCTGAAGCGCAGCCCCTGCGCCGCGAGGCGGTCGAGGTTCGGCGTCTCGATCTCGCCGCCGTAGCAGCCGAGGTCGGAGTAGCCCATGTCGTCGTTGAGGATGAGGACGACGTTCGGTTTGCTCTTGGTGGCCATGGATCTCGGGGCTCGGTTCAGGCGATGCGGACGCCGCTTTCGGCGTCGAACAGATGCGCGTCCTCGGGAGCGAACGCGACGAACACCGGCTCGCCTTCGCGCAGCACCGGTGCGCGGTCGGTCTTCAACTTGACGAGTCGCTCGTCGACGACGAGGTCGACGATGACGTTGTCGCCGAGGTGCTCGACGCCCTCGACGCGCGCACGCAGGCCGCCGTCGGCGAGCCGCAGGTCGCTCGGTCGCACGCCGACGACGACGTCGCGCGACTGCGCCGATTCGACGGCGACTGCGACCGTCGAGCCGCCGACGGTGACGGCGTGGCCCTCCCACTCGCCGACGAGCAGGTTCATCGGCGGGCTGCCGATGAACGACGCGACGTCGATCGAGAGCGGCTTGGCGAAAATCTGGCGCGGCGAGCCGACCTGGACGATGCGGCCGTCCATGAACACGGCGATGCGGTCGGCGAGCGTCATCGCCTCTTCCTGGTCGTGCGTGACGTAGACGGTCGTGACGCCGAGCGAGCGCTGCAGGCGCTTCAGCTCGACGCGCGTCTCGAGACGCAGCTTGGCGTCGAGGTTCGAGAGCGGCTCGTCGAGCAGGAACAAGCGCGGCTGGCGGACGATCGCGCGCGCGAGCGCGACGCGCTGCTGCTGCCCGCCCGAGAGCTGGCCGGGCGTTCGCTGCAGCAGATGCGCGATCCCGACCATCGCCGCGGCGCGGTCGACGCTGCGCCCGATCACCTCCTTGGCCGTGCCGACCATCTTGAGCGGAAAGCCGATGTTCTGTTCGACCGTCATGTGCGGATAGAGCGCGTAGCTCTGGAACACCATCGCGACGTCGCGCACGCCGGGCTCCTTGGTCGTGACGTCGCCGCCGTCCATGTAGACGTGGCCTGCGCTCACCGATTCGAGCCCGGCGAGGATGCGCAAGGTCGTCGTCTTGCCCGATCCCGAAGGGCCGAGGAGGACGAAGAACTCGCCCGGCGCGATCTGCAGATCGATGCCGTGCAGCACGGTCGTCGTGCCGTGCCGCTTGACGACGCCCTCGATGCGCACGCTCGCGCTGCCGACCTTCGCCGGATTCGGCGTCGCGCTCGCCGGCGCGAGCTCGACGTCGGTGTCGGCGAAGGCCTGCGGCCAGAGGTCTTCCTGGTAGCCGCCGAAGATCGGGATGTTCATCTGCGCCCCCCGCCTTTCACCGCGCCGACGGTCAAGCCCTTGACGATGTGGCGCTGCGCGAAGAGGCCGAGCAGGATCACCGGCGCCATCGCGAGCATCGCGCCCGCGGCGAGTCGCGCCCACTGCGTCTGCTCGACCGAGATGAAGTTGAACATCGCGACCGTCACCGGCCGCACCCGGTTGCCGCCCAGCACGACGGCGAACATGAACTCGTTCCACGCGTTCAGGAAGACGAAGATCGTCGTCACCGCGATGCCGCCGCGCACCTGCGGCAGGATGACGTGCCAGAGCGCGCGCAGGCGGCCGGCGCGGTCGAGCAGCGCCGCCTCCTCCATCTCGACCGGGACGTCCTCGAAGTAGGAGACCAGCAGCCAGATCGCGAACGGCAGCGAGAACGTGAGGTCGATGACGACGAGGCCGGCGTAGGTGTCGAGGCCGCCGACCTTCTGCAGAGCGAGGTAGTACGGGATGATGAGGCCGACCGGCGGCAGCATCTGCGTCGCGAGGACGTAGAAGCCGGCCGTCCTTTTCGCCGGGAAGCGCAGCCGCGCCATCGCGTACGCGGCGGGGATTCCGAAGACGAGCGTCAGCGCGGTCGCGAACGACGCGACGACGAGGCTCGAGAAGAGGTTCGGCACGATCGACGAAGCGCCGAAGAGGACGTCGCGGTAGTTGACGAGCGTCGGCGTGAAGATCCAGACCGGCGGGTACGCAAGGACGTCGCGCTCGGTCTTGAACGACGTCAGCAGGCCCCAGACGACCGGGAACGCCCACACCGCGAGCACCGCGCCGGCGAGCGCGTAGAGCGCGACCGTGCGGCCGGAGCGCGGCGGCGCTGCGATCGTCGTCACCGCCGCGCCCTCCGCAGGCGAAACATCGCGTACGAGATCGCCATCGTGATCGCGAGCAGCACGACCGCGAGCGACGCGCCGTAGCCGAGGTTGAGCTCGGAGAACGACGTCCGATACGCGTAGAGGTTGAGGATCTCGGTCGCTGACCCGGGGCCGCCGCCGGTCGCGGCGAAGATCGCTGCGAACGCCGACAGCGCGGTCATCGTCCTGAGGATCACGACCATCACGACCGCGGGGCGGATCAGCGGCAGCGTCAGATGCCGGAACCGCTGCCACGCGTCGGCGCGGTCGAGCCGCGCCGCTTCGTAGACGTCGGGCGGCAGCGTCGACAGCGTCGCGAGCAGGACGAGGAACGCAAACGGCGTCCACTGCCAGGTGTGGATCGCGATCACCGAGATCAGCGCGAGCTGCGGGTCGCCGAGCCAGTTGTGGCTGCCGAGCCCGAGCGCGCGCGTCACCATGTCGACGAGCCCGACGTCGGGAGCGAGCACGAGCGTTCGCCAGAAGAGGCCGACGACGACGGGAGCGAGCACGATCGGCAGGATCGCGGCGACGCGCAAGAGGCCCTGGCCTTTCGGAATCTGCAGCACGAGCAGGGCGAGCGCGAGTCCGACGGCGACCTGCAGGACGACCGTGGTCGCGGTATAGATCGCGGTGAGCAGGAGCGAATTCCAGAAGCGCGGATCGCTTCCCATCTTCGCGAAGTTGTCGGCGCCGGCAAAGCCCGAGAGCCACGGCATGCCGAGGTCGATCCGGTGCAGGCTGCTCCAGCCGAGGTAGACGAGCGGCGCCGTCGTCGTCACGACGAGCACGGCGAGCGCAGGCACGAGCAGCGCGAGCGCGAAGCTGCGCTCCTGCTGCTCGAACGTGCGTCCGGCGTGCATGCCGGCAGGTCCGCTATCCCTTCAGGATCTGCGTGATGCGGGCTTGGGCTTCGTCGAGCGCCTCCTTCGGCTTCTTCTGGCCGACCAGCGCCGCCTGGATCGCCGTCGCCATCGTGTCGCCGATCGCAGGCCACTGCGGCACGCGCGGCCGCCAGTCGACGTCGGTGTCGTGCTCGAGCGATTCGAGCGCCGCCGGGATGAAGTTGTCGCCCGCGCCCGCCATCGCCTGCGCGAACTCGGGCGACTTCCATGCCGAGACGCGGTTGACTCCGGAGCGCTTGGCCGGGCCGGCGAACTTCCACGACGTCCGCGCCTGCGTCTCGGCCGACGAAGCCCACGCGATGAAGAGCCAGGTCGCCTTCTTCTGCTTGTCGGAAAGCGACGCGTTGATCGGGAAGCCCCAGTTCCAGATCGACGTCACTCTCTTGCCGCTCGGGCCTTTCGGCCAGCGCGCGTACGCGACCTTGCCGACGACCTTCGACTTCTCCGGGTTCGTGATCACCGCCGCCGACGAATGCGCGTCGATGTAGCACGCGACGGTGCCTTGCGAGAACGCGTCGGCGATGTCGGGCCAGTTCCAGTTGCGGACGGCCGGCGGCGAGTACGCGCTCAGCGTGTCGACATACCACTGCAGCGCCTGCACCGCCTGCGGCGAGTTGACGACGACCGCATTGCCTTGCATCCACGAGCCGCCGAACTCCCGGAAGAGCGACGGGTAGATGTACATGTTCTGGCCGGCGCCGGCGAAGCCGCGCAGCGCCAGGCCGTAGGTGCGGGCATTGGCGTCGGTCAGCGCCTTGGCGTTGGCGACGAGCTGGTCGAGCGTGTCGGCGGGCTTCAGCCCCTTGGCGTCGTAGAGGTCCTTGCGGTAGACCTGCACGGTCACCTCGCCGTCGTACGGGATGCCGTACGGCTTGCCGTCGATGGAGTCGGCGTCGCGCCACGCCTTCAGGATGTCGTCGTAGTTGAACCACGCCTTGTCGGTGAGCGTCGCGTCGTTCAGGTACTTGTCGAGCGGCTCGACCCAGTGGTTCGAGACGTAGAGCGGGTAGTACATCGGGTCGGCGGCGTGGGTCGCGTAGGTCGCGGTCTTCGACGACAGGTCGAGCAGCGCCTTCTGCCGGATCTGCCCCGGCGGCACCTTCTCGAAGCGCAGCTTCACTCCGGTCAGCGCCTCGAACTGCGGCTGGAGCGAGATCAGGTTCTCGAAGTAGCTCGCCGGGATCACGGCGATCGTGATCGTCTCGCCTTCGGCCTGCTTCCAGTTGATCTTGGCCGCGCGGTACGGCGCGAGGTCCTCGCCCTGCGCGAAGACGCTGCCGGCGACGGCGCCGAGCGCTGCGGCAGCGCCGAGGGCGGCGCCTTGCTTGAGGGCGTCGCGGCGGCGGATCGGTGGCGGCATATGTCGGGCTCCTCCTAGGTGGAAGCGCTCGACGGTAGCAGCGCGACGCCGCGTCAACGTCCGCATTTCCCCGGGCTGGTGCACGCGGCGCGACCCCCCGGAGGCACGGGGTTTGCCGTGGCTGCGGCATCGCAGCATCTCCCTCTCGAAGGAGCCCGACCCATGCAACTGGAGGAGTTGAACGGCAGGTACCAGCACCTGCGCAACGAGCTCGACGCCGCGTACGCGGCACCCGTCTGGGACAGCAACCGGATCAACCGCATCGCGGCCGAGATGATTCCCGTCGAGTTGGCGCTTGCTTCCTTCCAATTCCAAGGCAACGCCGAAGAAGGATCGACCCATGTCTGAGCACACGACGTCGGCATGGGGCGAGGCCTACCAGGCGATTCCGATCGTCGAGCCCTGGGGCGACGCCGGCTGGAAGGCGGGCGTGCTGTTGAGCGCGGGCGAGGCGCGGGGCGAGCGCCCCGCGAAGAGCCTCGGCGACCACGTCTTCGCGTCGCAAGAGGACGCCTGGCAATTCGCGAACTCGGAGTACGGCTCGCTCGGCGGCTGAGCGCCCGCTCGATCGGGCGCTCGTCCCTCCTTTCGTTCTCAGGGCGGTGTGCTGCGCCTGCTGCGCGCGCGCGCCGGCAGGCGCAGGCGGGTCGAGAGCGGCGTCGCCACGCGGTGCGACTCGGCGAGCTGGCGCAGCGCCGCGGCGTTGCGCGACGCGGTCGGGGCGCCGACGCAGTCGCGCGGGACGCTGACTTCGTAGTCGCGCATGTGCGCCTCGGCGGCGGTCATGACGATGCACTGGTCGCTGGCGACGCCGGTCACGATCGCGTGCTGCACGCGCAGGTGGCGCAGCAGGAGATCGAGCGGGGTCGCATAGAACGCCGATTGCTTCGGCTTCAGCACCGAGTAGTCGCCGTCGCCCGGCCGCAGGTGCTCGGCGATCGCCGCGCCGATCTCGCTCTCGACGATCGAGACGCGGACGAGCTCGCGGAATTCCGACCGCCAGCGGCCGCGGTTGTCGTTGACGAAGACGACCGGAACGCCGGCGTCGATGCAGCGACGCTTGAGCGCACCGATCCGCGGCGCGATCGCGAGCGCGGCGCGTGCGAGGACGTCGGCGTCCGGAAAGTCCCAGCTGCTCACCATGTCGATGACGAGAAGCGCCATGCCGCCGGCGGCGACGCGGTCGGCGAGCGGTGCGCGATCGGGCTTGACGGGCATCGCGTCGCCTCAGCGTTTCGGGTCGTGCCGGCGCGCCGCGCGCCACTGCGGAAAGACGAACCAGAGGAGCACGAACATCGCGAAGACGACGACGCCGAGCGCCGTCGCGAGCAGGAGGTCGCCGGTGACGATGCGCGCGACGATCTGGATGTCGAGCGCGAGCCCGGCGGCGAGCGGAAGCATCGCGCCGCTGATCAGCCGCGACGCCAGCGCGAGGAAGTCGCCGCTGGCGCGGCGGCGGTCGACCTGGCGGTGGTACGCCGCCGGGGTCATCATCAGCGCGATTGCAACCGTGACGAGCGCGATCGCGACGAGATGCAGGTCGCGCTCGAACGCGGCGAGGTCGCGCTCGAAGCGTTCGCTGAAGACTGCGATCAGCTGAAAGCCGAACAGCGCCTGCACGCCCGGCAGCACCATGCGTGCTTCCTCGAGCGTCTGCTGCAGCGCATCCTTGAGCGACTCCTCGGCGTCGCCGGGCGGCGGGTCGCTCCGCGGGACTGCGGCGCGCCTGGCCATCAGCGCTCCGTCGCGAAGCGTCGCTCGCCTCCTTCGACGAGCCTGGTGGCCGTCGCGACGCCGCGGCGCGCGAGCGGGAGAAACGTCCCGCCCTTGCTGGCGTTGAAGGCGACGAAGAACTGCTCGATCTCGTCGAGCACGTTGGCGGGCAGATCCTTCAGCGTTCGGCAGTCGCCGTGGCGATGCGACTTCACCGCGACCGCGACCAGGCGGTCGTTGCGCTTGGCGTCTGGCTCGTCCTCGTCGTGCTGCTCGGCCTCGATGACGCCGACGATCCGGCACGGCACGACGGACCCGGGCGGCAGCGACTCGTCGGCGAGCACGAGGACGTCGAGCGGATCGCCGTCGTCGCCGAGCGTCGACGGCAGGAAGCCGAAGTCGTACGGGAACGCGAGGCCGACCGGGAGCACGCCGTCGAGCACGAACGCGTTCCACGCGGCGGTGTACTTGAGCTTGTGGCGGGTGCCCTGGCTCGCTTCGATGACCGCGAGCCAAGCGCCCTCGTCGTCGCGTGTCGGCAGGGTCTCGAGCGTCTTTGTCGGTGCGGACATCGTCGTCGCATCGAGCAAGCGACGTGCCCTGATGAACGCGTCAGCGCGCAGCTGCTGCGCGCTGACGCGGCCAGGCGCGCGAGGAGAAGACGAAGATCGCCGCGCCGACGACGAGCGCGGCCGCCGCGATCGCGAGCGAGCGGGTGAACGCGATGCCGGCGTTGCCGCTTGCGCCGCGCAGCAGCGCCGCGACCATCGGCGGCCCGGCGGCCTGGCCGATGCTCCACAGCACGGTGACGAGACCGGTCGTCGCGGCGACGTGCGCCGGGCGCAGGCGTCGCACCTCCTGCAGCGCGAAGTACGTGATCGCGGTGAACGGCAGCCCGAGCAGCAGACTGCCGACCGCGAAGCCGGCAGCAGTCGGGACACCGACGCCGATCGCGATCGCGATCGCCTGAACGACGTAGGCGACGGCAATGACGAGGCGCAGGTCGCCGCTGACGCGAACGCGCGTCGCGAGCAGTGCGCCGGCGATGACGCCGGCGCCGAAGATCGGCCAGAAGAGATCGAGCCACGGCGAGTCGGCAGGCAACGCGGCGCGCGCGATCACCGGCAGGAACGTCGCGGTGACGATGTAGCCGAAGCCCGAGAGACCGTAAGCGAAGGCGAGCGTCGCGACTTCGACCCGGCCGTGCTCGACGGGCGGCCCTTGCGGCGCCGAAGTCGTCGCCGCCGAGCGCGCCGTCGCTGCGATCGTCGACGTCCGGCCCGATCCGCCTTGGCCGGTCGACGTCTTGAACGTGCGCCACACGAACGCCGTCAGCACGCACGCGGCGATGCCGAAGACGAGCCAGGCGTCGGCCGCCGTTCTCCTGAGGCCGACGAGCTCGTGCGCGAGCAGGCCGCTCGCGACGATGCCGGCGCCAGGCCCGGCGAACATCATTCCGCCGAGCGACGCGCGCCCCATCGCGGCGAGCCGCGCCAGGCACCATCCCGACGAGTAGACGAAGACGAGCGCGCTCGCGAGTCCGGCGGCGAAGCGCAGTGTCGGCCACGTCCAGTCGAGCGGCAGCGCCATCGCGAGCGTCAGCACCCCGGTCGCGACGAGGCCGACACGAACGAGCGCCGGCGGATCGACCGCGCGCCAGCCGAGCCGGCGCCACAGCATCGGCTGCAGCGTCAATGCGGCGGCGCCGCTCAGGTAGCCGATGTAGTTCGCGCTCGCCAGCCAGCTCGCGCCCTGCAGGTCGACGACGCCGTCGCTCAGCATCATCGGCAGGATCGGCGTGAACGCGAAGCGACCGATTCCCATCGCCACGGCGAGCGCGATCAGCCCTGCGACGGCGAGGCGCAGCGGCGTCAACGCGCAGAGAGGTCGACGATTTCGACCCAGTTCGGATTGCGGCCGACCGCGCGCTCGGCGAGCTTGGCGAGTGCGCCGCTCGCACCGTCGATCGCGTAGAGGCTGAGGCGATGCGACGCCTGCCCGACGGCGACGAGGAAGCGGCCGTCTGGCGCGAGCGCGAAGCCGCGAGGCTCGGCTTCGGTCGCGATCCGCTCGAGCGGCGCGAGCGCGCCGCTCTGCGGATCGATCGCGAACGACGACAGCGTGCTCGAGCGCCGCTCGCTGGCGTAGAGAAAGCGCCCGTCGGCAGTGCAGTGGAGGTCGGCGGCCCACGGCGCGCCGCCGGCGAAGCGCGGCGGCAGCAGCGAAACGACGCAGCCCGTGCTCGCCAGCGTGCCGCGCGCGCGGTCGAGCGCGAGGACGTCGATCGTCGCGTCGAGCTCGTTCAGCAGATAGACGAACGGGGCGTGCGGATGGAAGGCGAAGTGGCGCGGCCCCGCCCCCGGACGCGCGCGCCACGCCGGCGGGTCGTTGTCGTCGAGGCGTCCGCTCGCGGCATCGAAGCGGAACTGGCGAACGACGCCGCCGCCGAGACACGTCGCGAAGGCGAAGCGGTTGTCGTGCGTGACCTGGATCGAGTGCGCCTTCTCGTCGGTCGCGACGACCTGCTGCGCGTCGCGCGCGACGCCGTCGTCGCCGATCGGGCTCACCGCGACGAC
>Ga0070664_100005466_pt1 | contig 10201 bp, 8 predicted proteins | sample KBSC73metaG_FD_65863 | JGI IMG/M metagenome (GOLD analysis project Ga0070664, IMG submission 65863) | Corn rhizosphere microbial communities from Kellogg Biological Station, Michigan, USA - KBS C7-3 metaG | ecosystem: Host-associated > Plants > Roots > Rhizosphere > Soil ... | reverse complement strand
CTCGGGGCGCCGGAACCGCGGCGGCAACGCAAGACGCGCCGCGAGTCGCACGGCGCGCCAAACGGGGGAACCAACGAGTGCACAGAGCCGCGCGATCACGCCCAGGGCGTCGATCACGATCGACCGTGCAAAAAGCCTTGGAGCGGAATGAGCGGTCACCATAGATCGCCTCTCATTCGCAGGACGAGCCATACGAGAGCGAGGATAAATCCCAGCCCGGCCCGCCATTCACCATGACGCATGTAGAGCGACGGACTGAACCGTTCGGACTCCGCGGCCATAGGGTCACGCCATGGCACTGGCCGCGGCACGAACGCAGGGACGTTCTGTTCCCAGCGGGCGTATGCGTCGGGGAACCGTGCGCTGATCTTCGAGCGCTCTTTCTCAATCGTCGGGCCGTACACAAGCGCAAAGAACGCGATGACGATCAACAACAGCGACCAGTGCGCCGCGACGGCAAAGCCGGCGGCGATCAGGAAGCTGCCGAAGTACAGCGGATTGCGGGTGTGGGCGTACGGGCCGGTCGTGGCCAACCGGTCGTTCTTGACGATGTGCCCAGCCGCCCACGCGCGAATCAACAGCCCAACAAGTGCCAAGCCACCGCCCACCGCCAGCGTGATCGGTGTGGGCCGAGGCCCGAACGCGAGATACAACGCCGCCAGAACGAAGCCGAGCGGTAATCGCAGTCGCCTCGCGGCTTGCTCGAAGGTCAATCAGCCATCTCCCGCAGGAGACTCCGTGCGATCACGAGGCGTTGGATCTCCGACGTTCCCTCGCCGATCTCGCAGATCTTTGCATCACGCATCATCCGCTCTACCGGGTAGTCGCGCGTGTACCCGTACCCGCCGTGCACCTGAATGGCCTTGAGCGTGGTCCGCATCGCGACCTCGGAGCAGAACAGCTTCGCCATGGCTGCCTGCTTCGTGAACGGCTTGCCATGCTGCGCCAGCCAGGCCGCGTGATACATGAGGTGCTTTCCCGCTTCGATCTCCGTGGCCATGTCCGACAGCTGGAACTGCAGGCCCTGAAATTCGAAGATGGGCTTGCCGAACTGACGGCGAACGGTCGCATACCGCATGGCCTGCTCGAACGCGCCCTCGGCCAGGCCTAACGAGAGTGCCGCGAGCCCGATGCGGCCGGCGTCGAGCGTCCGCATGAAGTTGATGAACCCCTGCCCCTCTTTGCCGAGCATGTTCTCGACCGGTACTTCGACGTCCTCGAAGATCAGCTCACACGTGTCCGACGCACGCCATCCGAGCTTGTCTTCCTTCTTCCCCGATCTGAATCCAGCCATGGCCGGAAGCGAGGCGTCGTGCCCAACCCCGACCGCCGCAGCCTTCTGCAGGTCAGACGTCGGCTTCGTCATGATGAACGAGGAGATGCCCTTCGTTCCTTTCTTCGGGTCGGTGACGGCCGTAACGACGAAGATCTCACCGACACCGCCGTGCGTGATGAAGCGCTTCGATCCGTTCAGGACGTAGTGGCCATTCTTCCGCACGGCCATCGTCCGCGTGCCACCAGCGTCGCTGCCCGCGCTTTCCTCTGTGAGACCGAACCCACCGAGCACCTTACCCGAGGCTAGCAACGGCACATAGCGCTCGCGCTGCGCAGGTGTTCCGAAGTGGACGATGGGCGACGTGCCCAGTGTCGTGTGGGCCGAGATGGTGATGGCATGCGAAGCGTCGACCTTCGCCATCTCGTGGATCGCCATCATGTAGGCGATGTAGTCGAGACCCGCGCCACCGAGCTCCTCGGACCACGGCACGCCGAGGAGTCCGAGCTCGCCCATCTTCTTGACGGTCTCCCATGGGAACGAGCCGTCGGCGTCGTGGCGCGCTGCTACCGGCGCCACCTCGTCCCGGGCGAACTGTCGAACCATTTCGCGTACGGCGAGGTGCTGCTCGGAGAAATACAGTTCGTCGTCCATGTCGTCAGGCCGCTTCCGTTTCGTCGGAGGTTCGCACGAGCTCGAGGAACTGCTCACCGTACTTGTCGATCTTCATCGGTCCCACGCCACGGATCTCGCCGAGCGCGTACGGAGACTTCGGCCGCCGAACGGCGATCTCGAGCAGCGTCCGGTCGGGAAACACGACGTAGGCGGGCACCTGCTGCTCCCGAGCGAGCCGGCTGCGGAGCGCGCGCAGCTGCTCGAGCAGACGGGCGTCGGCGGGGCTGGCAACGAGCTCGGACGGCTCGGGCTTGGACTGCCGCCGGGCCCCATCGGACTTGCGGCGCTTCTCGCCCGGCTTCGGTGCGGGCGCCGTCTTCTCTCGCCGCGTGGCGTCGTGCGTGCCGAGGCAGTTGTCGCAGCCGCCGCAATCCTTACCGGCCGCGGGGTCGCCGAAGTACCGCAGCACGAAGCCGCGCCGGCAGCCGGTGGCGTACGCGTACTGCTGCATCGCGTCGAGCTTCGAGAGCTCGTTCTTGCGACGCCGATCGATCGCCGCCCAGTCGAGCGGATATGCCGAGAGCGGGCGCGCGGGATTGGTGACGTGGTCGCCGCCGCCGAGCCGATGCCACTCGAGAAATTGTCCGCGCTCGAGCTCCGTGAGGAGCGGCATCGCGCCGGTGGCGCCACCGAAGCCGGGCGGCAGACGGTCGAGATCCACCGGCAGCCCGTCGTAGAGCGCGTCACCGCCGACGCGCCAGAGCGCGCGAAGCAGGCCAAGCTTGAGTGCATCGGCGGGGCCCAGCTCGCCCTTGATGCGGTCGGCCGTGGCGAGCAGCCGCAGGAAGACGCGTCCGCCCGTCTCGGGATCGGAGCGCAGCGCACCGGTGCCGATGAGGAGCCGCAGCGCCGACTCCACCTCACGGTCGCTCACCTTGCCAGGCAGCGCCGCGGCGATCGCTCCTGGCTCGAGCGACACGGCGCCGGTGCGGTCGGCCATCCTTCGCGCACGGTCGTACACCTTCTCGACGAGCGCCCGGTCGGGAAAGGCGCCCTTGATGAAGAACTCGTGCGTGAAGCGGTCGGGAAAGGCGTGGAGGAGAAATACCTCGGCGGGCTGGCCGTCGCGGCCGGCTCGCCCCGCCTCCTGGTAATACGCCTCGAGCGTACCCGGCATCGCATGGTGCACGACGACGCGCACGTTCGGCTTGTCGATCCCCATGCCGAACGCATTGGTGGCGACGATCGCGCGCACCCGTTCCGTCATGAAGGCGTCCTGCACCTCGTGGCGGTGCGCGTCGTCGAGGCCGGCGTGATACGCCGCGGCGGCGATGCCCGCGTCCTCCAGCGTGCGGGCGATCTTCTCGACGTTGCGGCGCGTCGACGCGTAGACGATCGCGACGCCTTCCGTGTGATCGCGCAGGATGCCGGCGAGCGCGGCGTCCTTTTCCGCGTCGGTCCGGGTGGGCACGACGTGATACCGCAGGTTCTGCCGGTCGAACCCCGTGATGATCGTCTCGGGATTCTCCAGCTTGAGCTGGCGCGCGATGTCCGTGCGGACATGTGGCGTGGCCGTGGCCGTGAGCGCGACGGTCTGGGGAGATCCGAGCCGCTCGCGGACGGCGGCGATGCGCAGATAGCTCGGCCGGAAGTCGTGCCCCCACTCGCTGATGCAGTGTGCCTCGTCGATCGCGAGCAGCGAGACGCCGACGTCGCGCAAGCGCTCCGCCGCCGTGCCGACGTCGAACCGCTCGGGGGCGAGATAGAGCAGCTTCACCTCGCGGCGCATGACGCGCGTCATGCGCTCGGATACCTCGCCGCTCGTGAGCGTGCTGTTCACGAACGTCGCCGGGATGCCGCGCGCCGTGAGCGCGTCGACCTGGTCCTTCATCAGCGAGATGAGCGGGCTCACCACGACGGTGAGGCCGGGGAGCACCATGGCCGGCACCTGGTAGCAGATCGACTTGCCGCCACCGGTGGGGAGGACGACGAGCGTGTCGCGGCCGGAGAGCACCGAGCTGACGGCGCGCTCCTGCCCCGGACGGAACTCAGGATAGCCGAAGCGCGCGCGGAGGAGAGCACGCGCCTCGTCGAGGGTCGGACGTGGTGTGGTCATGACCGGAGCGTGTGCTCCGACTGTGACGCGCGCGTCATCGGACCGCCGCGCACCGTCGCGCTAGACCGCACGAACGAAGTGCCCTCGCGTGAATGCATCGTGCACGGCAGGCCTCACGGCATTCACGACCTGTCGTGATCCAGTGGCGAGCTGCTCGAGCATGGCGCGATAGCCGGAGACGATCTGCGCGAGCGGATCACCCGCCACGTTGAACACGACGTGATAGTTGCGCACGCCGCCGCGCCAGAGCCGAGGAAGGAACTCGCCGCCTTCGACGGGCCGGGAGTGCAGCAGCCGGTTGCGGCACGCCGAGTCAGTCGCCACGGGGAAGCTGTAGCCGGCGGGATCGGTGAGCTCGACGTTCGTGTGCTTCTGCACGCAGAGATCGCGGCAGGTGGTCGGCACGCGATCGAACGCCGCTGAAAGCACGCAGTGCTCGATCGTCATCCCCTCGGGACGTCCGTAGAGCAGCACGTCGAATCCGTCGCCCTCCCACGGTGCGGCGACGGCGAGCAGCTCGTCGGTCGTCAGCTCGACCGAGAGCGCGATGCGTCGCGCGCCGAGCCGGAACAGCTCCGCCGCGGTGTGCTCGTTGAAGCAGTTGACGGCGTAGTCGGCGATGACGTCGCGACCGGCGCGCGATAGCTCGGCGACGAGTCCGAGATGACCGCTGAGAATCGGAAGCCCGAGGTCGAGCCACTTCTGCACCGTTCGGCGCTCCTCGGGTCGCACGATGGTCGGCGTGCGAAGGCGCAGCATCACGTCATGCGCGGCGAGCTCGTCGGCCAGCGCGCGCACACGCGTGACGGGCGGCGTCGGGTGGCGGAGGAAGACGTCGAGCACGACGGTCGTCGCGCCGGCAGCGGCGGCGGTACGCGCGTCGTCGAGGGTGAACACCGACGCGACGAGATCGAACTTCGCCGAGCTCGCGCCGGCCGACGTGCTCACGGTCTCGGTCGTGACCGGCGAGAGCCGCACCGCCGCGTCGACCGCTGCGCGCCGCTCGGCGAGCTTCGCTTTGCGCGCCCAGTCGCGGCGCTGGAGCAGCTCGTCCACGGCCAGCTGGCGCAGGTGATTGATCTCGCTGATCGGCAGAAAGAGTCCCGGTGCCAGGCCTGCGAGATCGAGCGTCGCCAGCGCAAAGGGCGTCTCGCCGAGCCGGCCGAGATGCTCGCGTAGCGAATGCTCGTCGAGCGAGCGCTTGGACGCCGGAGCGAGATTGAGCTCCGAGCGAACGGTGACCGTCTCGCCGTCGGCGACGAAGACGGCCTTAAGCTGGCCGCCGGCCGAGCCGAACACCCGCGCGTCGAGCCGCGTCTTCCGCTGGCGCATCTCGGCGGGAAGCGCCGCATAGCTGGCGCGCGCGCGCGCGAGGAGCGCGGCTTCCGACGATCGGATGACGCGCCATCCGTCGCCGACCGACACGCGTGGCGGCGCGACGAGCGCTTGTCGGAAGGTCGGAGTCGTGGCGAGGGTGCGCACGTCGGTGACGGTGAATCCCACGGCCGCGCCGCCGCGCGCGGCGGGCGACTCGAATCCCACGCCGTCGCCCGCGAGCAGCGGCGCCGAGACTTCGACGATGAGCTCACGCCCCTGCCGGCCGACGACGGTTCCGAGCTCGCGTCCCCGGTTGTCCGGATGCTCACGCGTGATGTACGAACGACCGGCGCGGCCGCCGTACATGCCACCGGTGAACCCGCGACTGTAGATCTGCACGAGCGGCTCGACGTCGGCCGGTGACGGCGCGGTGCGATCGCCGGCGGCGAGGCGATCGAGGAAGGTGCGGTAGCCGTTCGTCACGGTCGCGACGTACTCGGGCCGCTTCTTCCGTCCCTCGACCTTGAGGCAGCCGATGCCCGCCTCGGCGATCTCCGCGAGATGATCGGTCGCCGCGAGATCCTTCGCCGAGACGAGATAGCCGCGATCCAGCTCGGCGCCCGAGTCGAGATCGGTGAGCACGTAGTCCTTGCGGCAGGACTGCGCACACGACCCGCGATTCGCGCTGCGTTCGGAGATCATCCCCGACATGTAGCACTGGCCGCTGTAGGAGATGCACAGCGCGCCGTGGACGAAGCTCTCGAGCCCGAGCTCGGGGACGGCCGCGCGAATGGCGCGGATGTCGTCGAGGGTGTTCTCGCGCGCGAGGACGACCCGATCGATCCCGAGCTCCGCCATGACGCGTGCGCCGCTCTCGTCATGCACGGTCATCTGTGTCGAGCCGTGGACCTCGAAGCCGGGATACACGCGCTCGATGAGGCGAATGGCGCCGATATCTTGCACGATGGCGGCGTCGATGCCGCGGTCGATCGCCTCGCCGAGAAAGACGAGCGCGTCGGCGAGCTCGGCGGGCTTGAACAGGATGTTGAACGTGAGGTAGATGCGGCCGCCGCGCTCGTGGGCGAGGCGGCATGCCTCGGCGACCTCGTCGAGCGAGAGCTGTGCGCCCTCGTCGCGCGCGTTGAAGCGCTCCGCGCCGAGATAGACGGCGTCGGCGCCATTCGCGAGCGCCGCGCGCACCGCGTCGAGCGAACCGGCCGGTGCGAGAAGCTCGGGAATGGCGAGGCGCGTCATAAGTGTTGAAATGTAATGCTTTACGACGCCGAACTACAGTGGTCTGACAGGCTCGGCGGGGAGGCTGACGGTTAGTGGTTCGCCTCGTCGAACCACCGTCTGGGCGCGAAGCGCAACAGCAGCGCGACGAGCAGCACGCCCATGCCCGCGTACATGAATCGCGGCTCATCCTTCGCGTTGCCGTACCCCCAGATGACGACGCCGATCCCGATCAGCACGAGCCGTGCGATGAGCAGCCGCGTCATTCCGGCCTGCTGCGCCGTTCGGTGAAGCGGCGCACTCCCTTCTTGAAGTCGTCGGTGGACCGCGCTTCGACGTTGGTCACCACGCCGGCGGCGACGCCGTCGTCGAACGAGAGCGAGTCGAGCTTGTAGAACAGCCACTTCGTGAGGGCGAGCGCGGTCGTCGGCGCTCGGGCGATCTGCTGGAGCGTCGCGTCGACCTCGTCGTCGAAGGTTGCCGCGGGGACGACCCGGCTCACGAGTCCGATGCGTTCCGCTTCCTCGGCGTTGATGACGCGGCCGGTGAGCACGAGGTCCGCCGCATGCTTCTCGCCCACGGTGCGGCGGAGCATCGTCATCACCATGGCCGGCACGAAGCCGACGCGCACCTCTGGATAGCCGAACTCGGCGTCCTCGTGAGCGAGCACGATGTCGCACGCGGTGGCGAGGCCGGCGCCGCCGGCGAGCGCCCTGCCCCGCACCGAGCAGACGACGGGCTTCATGAGCGCGCGGATCGCCAGGAAGACGCGACCGAGTGCTTCGGCGTCGGCGCGATGGACTTCGGCGCCCGCTTCGAGTGTGCGCTCGAGCGCCTCGAGATCGGCGCCGGCGCAGAAGTCGTCGCCGTCAGCCGCGAGGTGGATCGCGCGGATCGTGGCGTCTCCCTCGAGCTGCGCGAGGGCGGCGAACAGCTCCTCAGCCGCCTGTTGGTCGAGGGCGTTTTTCTTCTCCGGGCGCGCCAGCACCACGCGCCCGATCGCGCCATCCTTGAGGAGCCGGATTCGCGTCATACCGGCGCCGCCGGAAGCGCAAGCGCGCGACCGCGCGCGTCATCGACGTCGAGGACCATTCGCAGCATCGCGGTCGAGAAGACCTTGCCTTGCGCATCCGTCTTGAGCGAGAGCGTTCCGCCGCCATCGAGCGCGCCGTGCAGGAGGAAGTTCAGCGCGTTGAGATTCGGCAGCTCGAACCGCTCGACGCCTCCGTCGATCACGCCAGCGAAGTGGCTCGCGACACGCTCCATCGTGAGCGACTCGGCGATGATCGGATACCACTCGGGCCGGAGCGCGATGACGCCGACGTTGGCGGTATCGCCTTTGTCGCCCGAACGCGCGTGCGCGACGTCGACGAGTCGGACCTTCATGCGAGCATCTCGACGTGCGGGCGAACGACCGTCTTGTCGACCAGCGCCGGCCAGTAGGCGACGATCTCCTCGACCTTCGGGCGGCCGCCGGCGAAGCCCGTGACGGTAGGTGGGCCGTTCAGGACGAGCGGCGCGATCTCGCGTGTGAAGCGCTCGACCGCCTTTCGATCGGAGGATCGCACGCCGACGCGCCACTGCACTTCCGGTGCCTCACCCGTCGCGACCGTGAGAGGCCCGTGGGCCGCCGAGACCCCGACGAACTCGGTGAGCAGCTGGTCGAAACGAAGGCCCATCGCATCGAGGCGTTCGCGCAACACGCGATCCGCGAGCTGTGCTTTCTCGAGCGCGTCGGGCCACGCGTACACGAGCGAGCCGATGGCCTTGAACCCGGCGCGATAGGCGATCGAGACCTTGAGCTTGTCCGTGGCGGGCCGGCCCGTGATGCCGAACACGCGCACCCGGTTCTCGCCGTCCGGTGCGAGCCGGATCGAGGTGAAGTCGGCCACGACGTCGGGGGTGATGTAGCTCCGCGGATCGCCCATCTCGTAGACGAGCTGCTCGGTGACCGAGGGGACGTTGATCCATCCGCCGGTCTCGGGATGCTTCGTGATGACGAAACTGCCATCGGATTGCCCTTCGACGATCGGATAGCCGACGTTCGCGAGATCGGGGACGTTGCGCCAGTCGTACAGACAGTTGCCGCCGGAGCACTGCGCGCCGCACTCGATGATGTGGCCGGCGATGATTCCCGCGGCAAGCCGGTCCCAATCGTCTGCCGCCCAGCCGAACTCGTGGCGCAGCGGCGCCATCGTGAGTGCCGTGTCGGTCGAACGACCGGTGACGACGACGTGCGCGCCGCGCGCCAGCGCGTCGACGATCGGAGTCGATCCGAGATACGCGTTCGCCGACAGGACGCGGTCGCGCACCGTGTCGAGTGGCTCGCCCGTCTCCATGTTGGCGAGTGGATGCCCACTGGTGATCAGCTCGTCGAGCCGCGGGAGCAGATCGTCTCCCGTTACGATGCCGATCGTGAGCTTCCCAGCGGCGCCTCGCTCGCGCGCGACGTCGAGCACGGCCCGGGCGCACGCGAGCGGATTCACGCCACCGGCGTTGGCGACGACGCGCACGCCGCGCTCCACGACTGCGGGCAGCACCGATTCCATCGCGCCGATGAAGTCACGCGCGTATCCCATGCTCGGATCACGCTCCTTCTGCTTCTGCAGAATGGACATCGTGACCTCGGCGAGATAGTCGAGCATGAGATAGTCGACAGGCCCTCCCTCGACCTGCCGGCGCGGTGCGTCGAGCCAGTCGCCCCAGAAGCCCTGGCCGGACGCGACGCGAACGATGCGGTGCTTCGCTGCGGAGCTGGTCATGCGTCGGGAACCGGTGGGAGAACGAACGGGCCGAGATGTGGCCCGCGATTCGACCGCGCGGCGCGCAGCGCCAGCGTCAGCACCTCGCGCGTGTCTTCGGGATAGACGATCGCGTCGACGAAGCCACGAGCCGCCGCGTAGCGCGCGTCGAGCTGGTGCTCGTAGTCGGCGCGCATCTCCTCGATGGCGCTCGAGGTCTCGTCGTCGAGCGGAGTGCCGCGCTGCTTCGCCTTCTCGATCGTCGGGCCGTGCACCGCCTGCACGGCGGCCTCGCCCTCCATCACCGCCATCCGCCCCGTCGGCCAGGAGAAGATGAAGTCGGGATCGAATCCCTGACCTGCCATCGCGTAGTAGCCGGCGCCGGACGCGTGGTTGACGGTGAGCACGACCTTCGGCACGCGCGCAGTGGCCATCGCCTCGACGAAACGCGCGCCGGCGCGGATGATTCCTTCGTGCTCCGCTTCGGGCCCGACCATGAACCCGGAGACGTCCTGGACGAACAGCAGCGGAATCCCCTGGCGATCGCAGCGGTCGATGAAGAAGGCGACCTTTTCGGCGCTCTCCGCGTACACGATCCCGCCGAAGCGCGGCTTCTCGCCCGGCCGCGTCTTGATCAATCCGCGCTGGTTGGCGATGACGCCGACCGCGACACCGCCAATGCGTGCGTCGCCACAGATCATCTCGCGCGCCAGATGCCCCTGGAACTCGTCGAGCTTCCCGTCATCGACCATTGCGCCGAGCAGTTGGTGCATGTCGTACGACATCCGGTGGTCGCTGGGCAGGAGATCATACAGCCGCTCGCCGGAGCCGGCGTTTCGCTCGACCGTTTCACCGCTCCACTCGGCCATGGTTCGCGCCGGTGGCAACATGGCCACCAGATCGCGC
>Ga0070664_100005465_pt1 | contig 10201 bp, 7 predicted proteins | sample KBSC73metaG_FD_65863 | JGI IMG/M metagenome (GOLD analysis project Ga0070664, IMG submission 65863) | Corn rhizosphere microbial communities from Kellogg Biological Station, Michigan, USA - KBS C7-3 metaG | ecosystem: Host-associated > Plants > Roots > Rhizosphere > Soil ... | reverse complement strand
GGTCGCCGAGCAGGCGCCACCCGACGCGGACATGGCGACACTGGCGCGCGGCGGGAGACTCAACGTCTTCGGCTTCGTCCTGCGGCTGGCTGCGCGGCTGCCCTTTCTGTTCATTGCCGGTCGGATCTACGGCGCGGAATCGCTCGGGCGCTTTGCTTATGCGGTACTGACCGTCGAGTTCGCCGCGCAGATTGCCGCACTGGGTTTGAGGCGCGGCCTCGCGCAGCTGCTCGCCAATGCCAAGAAGCCGGAAGCGTGCGTCGTCGCGGATGCGATGCTGGTCGCAGCGATCGGTTCGGCGGTCGGAATGACGATCCTCTTCGCTTTCCCCAAGGCGATGTACCCGACGACGCAGATCCACGGTATGGATCGGTGGCTGGCAATCACCGTGCTGGCGATCAGCTGGACCGACATCGCGCTTGCCGCGCTTGCCTATCAGCACGACGTCGGCGCGACGGTTCGAGCACGCTCGATCGTCGAGCCGTGGGTGATCAGCATCGTCGCTTTCGGCTGGTCGTACGTGTCGCTCCAGGACGGCCTCATCGTTTCCTATGTATTTTCCATGGTCGCGGCGCTTATCGCGGCACTGATCCCCTTGGTTCGCTGCTACGGCATCCCGCACGGCTGGAAGCCTGACCTGCCGCTGGCGTGGGGGACCGCAGTGCGGAATATCCCGCTGGCCGCGGCCGATGCGGTCGAATGGGCTTCGCGGCGCGTCGACCTCGCGGTGCTCGGCGCATTCATGCCCGCAAGCTTCGTCGGCATCTATTATGTCGCGCAGCAGGTCGCGACGCTGCCCGCGAAGCTCAAGACGAGCTTCGAGCCCGTTTTGGGCCCGGCGATCGCGCGCAAAATCGCGGCCGGCGATCGCGCATCCGTCGGCAAGCAAATCCGCCAAGTCACCTACTGGATCATCGCCGCCCAGCTTGGGATCGCGCTCGCGCTGGGAATTCCGGGGCGGGCCGTCATGGGCCTCGTCGGATCCGGCTTCACGGGCGGAACGGCGACGCTTGCTTTCCTGCTCGCCGCCGAAGTGATTGCCGCGGCTGCGGTCGTCAGCGAGGCGGCGCTCATTTACGTCGCGCGAAAGCGGAACATGGCGATCAGCCTCGTCATGCTGGCGCTCGAGGCGGGTCTCGCCGCCATACTGATCCTCGTCATGCGGGACGAAGGCTTTCCCCAAGCCTTTCAGGCGACTGGTCCGGCGATCGGCTTGTGCGTCGCGCTCGGCTTTGCGTCGATCACCAAGTCCTGGCTGCTGAAGAAGGAGATCGGCGCGCCGGTCAGCGGCTGGCGCTGGGATCTTGCCTGGGCGACCGCTTCCGGGGTCGTGGCCGGCGTCGCGGTTCGCCTGTTCCTGCCGGAGACATGGCAACTGGTGGTCGGGGTGCCGGTGATCCTGGTCGCCTTCTTTGCCGTGCTGTGGACCAAGGGTTTCGGGCCCGAAGACCGCGAGCTTTTCCGCATGGGCAAGGATGACGTGCGCGAGCTGCGCGAAGCGGAGGAAGCGGCCGAAGCGCGCGATCAGATCCGGGACGACATAATCTGACCCGGCGCTAATGACGGAAGTGGCGCATCCCGGTGAACAGCATCGCCAGGCCCGCCTCATCCGCGGCGGCGATTACTTCCTCATCGCGGATTGATCCGCCGGGCTGGATGACCGCCGTGGCGCCCGCTTCCGCGGCAGCGAGCAAACCGTCGGCGAACGGAAAGAAGGCATCGGACGCGACGGCCGACCCGACCGTCCTCGGTTCCGCCCAGCCATTGGCTTCGGCGGCTTCCCTGGCGCGGATCGCGGCGATGCGAGCGCTGTCGCGGCGGTTCATCTGGCCCGCCCCGATGCCGGCCGTAACGCAATCCTTGGCGTAAACTATCGCGTTCGACTTCACATGCTTGGCGACCGTCCATGCGAACAGGCAGTCCTTAAGTTCCTGCTCCGTCGGCTCGCGCTTGGTGACGCACTTCAGCTGCTCGCGAGTTACGACGCCGTTGTCGCGGTCCTGCACCAGCATGCCGCCTGCGATGATCGCGAGGGTCTGCCCGGCTCGTGCGGGATCGGGAAGCTCCCCGGTCAAAAGCAGACGCAGGTTCTTCTTTCTCGCGAAGATCGCCCTTGCCTCGTCATCGGCATCGGGCGCGACGACGACTTCGGTGAAGATGTCGGTGATCGCTTCCGCGGTCGCGGCATCGAGCGGGCGATTGACCGCGACGATCCCGCCAAACGCGGAAACGCTGTCGCAGGCGAGCGCTTCTTTCCAGGCATCCAGCAAATTGCCCCGCGTCGCGACGCCGCACGGATTGGCATGCTTGACGATGACCACGGTCGGCGGCCCATCGCGGAATTCGGCCACCAGCTCGAGCGCCGCATTGGCGTCGTTGAGGTTGTTGTAGCTAAGCTCCTTGCCTTGCACTTGCTCCGCTTGAGCTACGCCACGCGCGGCGGGCCCGACCGGCAGATAGAGTGCAGCTTGCTGGTGCGGATTCTCGCCGTAGCGCAGCGGCATCTTGAGTGTGCTCGCGCGAGTCCAGCTCTGCGGCCAGCGTTCGGCTTGATCCGCAAACGCGAACCATTGCGAGATGGCCGAATCATAGGCGGCGGTCAGCGCGAAGGCATTCGCCGCGAGCTTCTTGCGGAATTCGAGGGTCGTCCCGCCGTTCGCATCGAGCTGCTCCAGCAGTTGGTGATAGTCGGCCGGGTCGGTGACGATCGCGACATGAGCATGATTCTTCGCCGCCGACCGGACCATCGAAGGCCCGCCGATGTCGATATTCTCAATGATCGTTTCGCGGTTCGCACCGCTCATCACCGTGTTGAGGAAGGGGTAAAGGTTCACCACGACCAGATCGATCGGAGCGATTCCGTGCTCGTTCATCGCGGAAACATGCTCAGGATTGTCGCGAACGGCGAGCAATCCGCCGTGAACCAACGGATGAAGCGTCTTCACCCGCCCGTCCATCATCTCGGGGAAGCCAGTAAGTTCACTAATGTCACGCGGTGAGGCGCAAAATTCGCGAAGTTTAGAAGCGGTGCCGCCGGTCGAGACGATCTCCACATTGTGCCGCGCCAAGCCCGCCGCGAGCTCCTCGAGCCCGCTCTTGTCCGATAGCGAAATTAGTGCCCGGCGAACGGGTACGATGTCGGTCATGCGTCCTTCCTGAATTAGCTCGTGCGGCGGAACTGCCAGCCGATTTCACCGCCCAGCGCCGAGACCTCACCCGTAACCGCGAGTTGAAGAGTCGACTGCGGACGGCCGCGCCCGTCGATCCACAGGCTTTCCTCGATCGTCAAGCTCCCGCCGCGGCAGCGGAAGTTCCACGGCGGAGCGCCCTTCGCGCGCAGGATCGCACCCATCCCATCCGCGGTGGTCGTCGCCTCCACGGCCGGGGAGAGATGAAAACGCACTGCATATTCCACGCTGCCGCGTATCTTCCTGCGCCCCTTGGCGATGAGCTGATCGGCACCCCGCAACTCCTTGCCGTCATTGCCCAGCATGAGGCTGCGTTTGTGGATCATGCCGAACGCTCGCAGATAGCCGTCGTGGCTCGCTTCGAGGCGGCTCGCATCATTGTCCTCGCTGCGATCAATGGCGACATCCTCGACGCCTTTGCCGAGCGATCCATCCCCCAGAATGTTCGTGGAGTTGGTGTCTGCGAGCGCCAGCGTGCTGTGGGCGGCAGTCGTGCGGAGACCGTTGATCAGCTCTTCCGAGAGCTCCGACGGAAGCGGCCCCGGACCGCCGCAATTCACGACGAGCCGCTGGTTCCCGTCGGACATCTCGAATGCCAAGGTGGAGGCCGAGCCCTGCGACGCGATCTTCTGAGCTGGCGGCGGTGCAGCATCGAGCACCACGATCGTGCCAAGAGCTGAAAGCCGTTGATAACCCCATCCGCGCGCCTGGCGCAGAGGGCGAGCGCGGAAGCCGCACCCTTCAATGAGCGCCGTCAGGCGTGCACTTTCGCCCGGCCCGCACCCCTGCCAGCTCGACAGCGCGCCGTCGCCGAGCGTCACGCCATGAAGAGCGGCGAGAGCTGCGGCGGCGGCGGTTTCGATCCCGTCCGGGATGGTCTGCTTCGCGGCGAAATAGCAGGCGCGCAGAAGACCGAGGCGATCGACCAATTGCGCTTGCTCGAAAGGCGAGCGGCTGACGAGCCCGCCATCGTCGAACTGGGCTCCGGCCAGCGCCCGCGCCAGGCCGGCCTCGCCGCGGGCGACCCGCGAAACGCCTCCCTGAACGAGCAATCCCGCCGCGACTACTCCGCAAAAGGCAGTGATCCGCTTCAGTCCTTGCGGCGCCTTTTCGGCGCTGCCTTCGAGATATCGCGCTCCGCGAGCCAGCGTGTTGAGCAACGCGGAACGGTAGCCGCCGTCGCTGCTCGACAGGATGTACGGCGCGTAAGCCGTCCAGAACAATATGCGCTCGCCCCACAAATGGGGCGCCCAGGCATCATCGGCACGCGTCCCGTGCGCGTGCAACCATCGCGCGACGATCCCCTCCGCGAGCCGCGAGCCCTTTTCGCGGGACGCCGCGGCCGCGAGGTCCCGCAGCCAGGAAAAGCCCTGGACCTGCTCCCCCACAACGCCAGATCCTAGTGAAGAAAAATCGAGATCGCTCAACTCGACAGTACTGCTGCCGACGTGAAGGCGGCCGCCGAACAAGGCTTCGCCCCGTCCGCGATCGCCCGTCACATGATCGCGCGGCACCGCGGTGAGCTTGAGCGGCTGGCGCGAACCCTTCAGCCTGGAAAGCAGCGAACCGCGAGCGAGCTTGCGAACGACATCGCTCTCGGCGGCCGACGCTGGTGCCGTCATCCGCCGCCCTTCAGGACACGGATGTTCTCCGCATATTGCCCGGGGCCGCCACGGAAAGCAGCGGTGCCGGCGACAAGAACGTTCGCGCCGGCTGCAATGGCCAGGGGCGCGGTTTCCGCGTCGATCCCTCCATCGACCTCAAGGGAGGTGTTGAGATTCTCCTTGGCGATACGGTTGGCGATCGCTTCGATCTTCTTGAGCTGGCCGGCGATAAACTTCTGGCCGCCGAAGCCGGGATTGACGCTCATCACCAGGACAAGGTCCACCTCGTCGAGCACATAGTCGAGGACCTTGGCCGGCGTTGCGGGATTGAGCGAAACACCCGCTTTCTTGCCGAGACCCTTGATACGCTGGATAGTGCGATGAAGATGAGGACCGGCCTCGGGATGGACGGTGATCGTGTCCGCGCCGGCTTCTGCGAACGCGTCGAGGAAGGGATCGACGGGCGAGATCATCAAATGCACGTCGAATGGCTTCTGTGTGTGCGTGCGAAGCGCCTTCACGACGCCGGGCCCGATCGTGAGATTCGGAACGAAATGTCCGTCCATCACGTCGATGTGGATCCAGTCGGCGCCCGCCTCGTCGATCGCGCGCACTTCTTCGCCGAGCTTGGCGAAGTCGGCGGAAAGGATTGACGGAGCAATGAGCGGAGCGGCCATGTGGCCGATTAGACGGGATTAACCCTTGCGGACAAGGCGGGCCATGAAGAAGCCGTCCAACCCGCCCTGCCCCTCCAGCAACCCCGGAAGAATGCGCACCCAACCCTCCGCCGCCGACGTCGCGAAGCCGGGCAGCTCAGAGGCCTCGGGTGCATCCAGGACGAAGTCCGACCGATCGGCAGTGAAAGCTTCGACCGCGCGCTCACCTTCGTCCGGCTCAAGCGAGCAGACCGAATAGACGAGAGCGCCGCCTGGCTTGACCCATTCTGCCGCCCGCCGAAGCAATTGCGCCTGGACGGAAGCGCTATCCGCAATGACTTGAGGTCGTGCGCGGTACAGAACTTCTGGGTGACGGCGGAAGGTTCCGGTCGCCGAACAAGGCGCGTCGAGCAAGATCGCGTCGAACTCCCGTTCCGGCTGCCAAGTGAGCGCATCCGCCTCGACCAGCTCGGCACTCAAATGCGTGCGTTCGAGATTCTCGCGCAGCCGCTCCAGGCGCCGTCCCGATGCATCGACCGACATGACGCGATGCCCCGCGGCCGCCAGCTGCATCGTCTTGCCGCCGGGCGCGGCGCAGAGATCAAGGACATCGCCTGCCGCGGACGGCATCAGGCGCGCGGGTAAGGATGCCGCGAGATCCTGGACCCACCAGCTCCCTTCGCCGAAGCCGGGGAGATCCGCGACGGACGCGCTTTCGAGCCGCACATGGTTCGCGGCGAGCGACGTGCCATCGTAAGCGCGGGCATCTGCGTCGCTAGCGAACGTCAGGTCGAGCGCGGGACGCTGGGCGATCTGCCGCCGCGCGGCGCGCACCACATCCTCGCCCCACGCTGCCTCCCATCGCTGCTCGACCTCGGCAGGCAAATGCGGTTCATCCATGGCCGACACGCCGCGCCGCAGCAGCGTTCCGATTACTCCGTGGACCAGCCGCCGAGGGCCGCCGTCGACGAGGGGGAGCGCCGTCGCGACGATGGCGTGGTCGGGGGTCCTGAGGCCAATCTTCTGCGCGAGCGCTATCCGGAGGACGGTCCGCGCCTTGGCATCGTCCGCCAGCCGGTGGCGCGTGGCGCTGTCGATCAACCCATCGAGATCCGGCAATCGACGGAGCACCTCGCCGGCAATCGCCACCGCGAGGTTGCGATCGGAGGGCGGCAAGTTGCGCACATTGTGGGCGGCGCCTTCGAGCGTTTCGCCACGCCGGAGGACGGCGTCGAGCATCTGCAGCGCCGCGCGGCGGGCTGGGACGCCTTCCGCGCCTGGCACGCCGTTAGATCGCTTCCGGTCGGGGCGGCCGCGCAAGCAAGTGCTCAAGCGCCTGCTCGGCCGAAAAGCGCCCCGCGAGGAGGCCGTCGACCGTATCCACGATCGGCATGTCGATGCCTTTTTCTTTCGCCAGGCGCGCGAGGACAGGCGCCGTAAAGGCCCCTTCCGCCACCGTCTTTCGATCCGCGAGCAGCTCGGCCGGCGAACGGCCTTCGCCCAGACCCTTGCCCAGGGAATAATTGCGCGAGCTGGTCGACGAGCAGGTGAGGACCAGGTCGCCGAGGCCGGAGAGTCCAGCGAGCGTTTCGCGGCGGGCACCCATCGCGACCCCGAAGCGAGCCATTTCGGCAAAGCCGCGGCCGATGAGCGCCGCGCGCGCGTTTTGGCCGAGGCGTTTCCCTTCGACCACTCCGCACGCGATCGCGAGAACGTTCTTGACCGCGCCGCCAATCTCCGCGCCCGCAACGTCGTCCGACACGTAGATGCGGAAAGTGGGGCGCGCGATGCGATCGCGGAGCGTTTCCGCGAGCGATTGGTCTTCCGCAGCCAAGGTCACCGCCGTCGGGAGGCCGCGCGCCACTTCGTGGGCGAACGTCGGGCCGGACAGCACGGCAATACGGGCCTTGGGACAGCATTCTCTGGCGACCCCGTGAAGGAGATCGCCGGTCCTTTCCTCGATTCCCTTCGAGCAGAGAACCAGCGCCTTGTCGCAATCGGCCGCCGATCCAAGGACCTCGCGCATATGCTGCGCGGGAGTGACCACCAGCCAGGAGTCGCACCGATCGAGTTCTGCAAGGTCCGGAGTCGCGTGAATGGCGGGGCTGAGGGGGATGCCCGGCAGGAACATCGCGTTCTCGCGACGCCTGTTGACCCCCTCGACGACCTCGGGCTCGCGCGCCCACAAGAGCGTCTCGTCTCCCTCCGAAGCGGCCACCTGCGCGAGCGCCGTTCCCCACGCGCCGCCGCCGATGATGCCAAGCTTCAAGCCTTGACCCCCGCGCCGCGCACCTTTTCGGCTTCGGGATCGAGCGGCCAGCGAGCGCGGGCCGGAGCGTCCAGGGCATCGGTCAGGCCGGCGGCGAAGCGCTCGATACCAGCCCAGGCGATCATCGCGGCGTTATCTGTGCAGAGCCAGGCCGGCGGCACCGAGAATTGGCGGCCGCTGCGTTGAGCGAGATCGGCGAGCGCGGTTCGAATCGGCTGGTTCGCCGCGACTCCGCCTGCCACGACGAGCGCCTCCACGTCGGTCTTGCCAAGCGCAACGCTCGTCCGATCGACGAGGCAGTCGACGACCGCCTGCTGGAAGCTCGCGGCGATATCCTCGCTGGTATGATCGCGCGAGGCCACGGCGCGCTGAACGGCACTTTTCAATCCCGCGAACGAGAAATGCGGCTCGCCCGAGCCGACCAACGGACGCGGTAGCGGAACCGCCTTCGCATCGCCCCTCTTCGCCAGCTCCTCGATCGCCGGACCGCCGGGATAGCCCAGACCGAGCAGCTTCGCGGCTTTGTCGAAGGCTTCGCCCGCCGCGTCGTCGATCGTCGTCGCGAGGCGGCGATAGTCGCCGACGCTGCGGACTTCGAGCAGCTGGCAGTGCCCGCCTGAGACCAGCAGCAGTAAATAGGGAAAGGCGAGGTCGGGATCGACGAGCCGCGGGGAGAGCGCATGACCTTCCAGGTGATTGACGGCGATGAGCGGCTTGCCGCCAGCGAGCGCTAGGCCCTTACCCGCGAGCAGCGCGACCATCACGCCGCCGATCAGCCCCGGGCCAGCCGTCGCGGCGATCGCGTCCAGGTCATCGACAGTGACGGCAGCCTCGTCGAGGACGCGCCGGATCAGGCCGGGCAGGATCTCGACATGGGCGCGCGCGGCGATCTCCGGAACCACGCCACCGTAGGGCTGGTGGGCGGCATTTTGTCCCACCACGGCCTGCGCAAGGATGCGGCGGTCGCCGGTCACCACCGCGACGCTGGTGTCGTCGCACGAGGATTCTAGGCCGAGGATCATAGTCATTTCGTCGCCGGCCCTTTGCCTGAAGGCCGCGCGATGCACTAGGGGTAGGCGCATGCAAGGGCTTCGTCTCGGGACTCGTGGATCGGCGCTGGCGTTGGCGCAGGCCCGTAAGGTCGCGGCCGCTATCGAGACGTCTCAGCGCTGGCCCGACGGCTGGGTCCAGATCGTCGAGATCACTACGACAGGCGACAAGGTGCAGGACCGGCCGCTGGCCGAGCTCGGCGGCAAGGCCCTCTGGACCAAGGAGCTCGATCGCGCGCTCCTGGCCGAGGAAGTCGACTTCTGCGTCCATTCGATGAAGGACGTCGAGAGCGTTCGGCCAAAGGAGATTCATATTGCCGCCGTCCGCCCACGCGGCGACGTTCGCGACCGGCTCGTCGGCGCGGAATCGATCGACGCGCTGAAACAGGGTGCGACAGTCGGCACCTCATCGCCGCGGCGCGCGGCGCAATTGCGGCGACTTCGCCCCGACCTCAAGATCGTGCCATTGCGCGGGAACGTCGAAACGCGGCTCGCGAAGGTCGAAGCAGGCGAAGTCGACGCCACGCTGCTCGCCGCGGCCGGCCTCAAACGGCTGGACATCAGCGCCGGCACGGCGATCCCCACAGAGATCCTGCTGCCGGCACCAGGCCAGGCAGTAATCGGGATGGAATGCCGCTCCAACGACACCCGCACACAAACCGTCCTCACCAGCGTGAACAACCAGATCACCTACGACTGCGTGATGGCGGAACGAGCGTTCACGCGGGCGCTGGGCGCGACTTGCGCCTCGCCGGTCGCGGCCTTCTGCGTATTGGAGGACGGCGACCTCAGGATGCGCGCGCAGCTGTTCAGCGAGGACGGAAGCGACATGATCGAAGACCGCGCGGTGTTCGATTGTGGGGATAACAAGACGCCCGAGGGTCTCGCCCGCGACCTTCTCGCCAAGGCACCAGAGACGATTCGCAAGCTGTTCGCCGCGTAATGAAGCGCGTCCTCGTACTGCGTCCGCAACCGGCTGCGGCCGCGACCGCGCAAAGAGCGCGCGCTCTCGGGCTTAAGCCCGTCGTCGTTCCGCTTTTCGAGGTCGAGCCGGTGGTCTGGGACGCGCCGGATCCGGGCAGGTTCGACGCGCTTTTGCTGACCAGCGCGAACGCGATCCGGGTTGGCGGCGATCAGTTGCTGGCGCTTCGTGGACTGCCGGTCCATGCCGTAGGCGATAGGACGGGGGAGGCTGCGCGCGACGCTGGCTTCGATGTCGCCAGCAGCGGCGACGCCGACGTCGATCGCCTGCTCGATTCGCTGGATCCGGAGCTGAGGCTGCTTCATCTTTGCGGGGAGGACCGGCGCGAGGCCCAAGAGCCCCGGCAGAAGATCACGGCAGTGATTGTCTATCGCTCGACGGCGAGGAATAAAGTCGACCTCGCCGCCGCGGCAGGCTCGGTGGCGCTGGTCCACTCGCCGCGCGCCGCTCGGC
>Ga0070664_100005461_pt1 | contig 10205 bp, 7 predicted proteins | sample KBSC73metaG_FD_65863 | JGI IMG/M metagenome (GOLD analysis project Ga0070664, IMG submission 65863) | Corn rhizosphere microbial communities from Kellogg Biological Station, Michigan, USA - KBS C7-3 metaG | ecosystem: Host-associated > Plants > Roots > Rhizosphere > Soil ... | reverse complement strand
TGCAGAGTGCGAACGCCGCGCAAGCGCGGCCGGCGCTCGATTCCGCACTCAAGAGCGCGAACTCCGAGCTCCAGACGTCGATCAAGCTCGCACCGAACTATCCCGAGGCTGTCCTCCAACTCGCCGCGTTGCGGACGCAGGCCGGCGTACCGAATGATGCCATCTCGGACATCGAGCACTTCATCAACGACAATCCTCGTTCGATCCGGGCCCGGACGATTCTCGGTTCCGCGCTGATGGGCGCTGGCCGCATTCCCGAGGCCGATGAGGCGTTTCACGACGTTCTTCGGCTGTCGCCGGGCAACGCCGAAGCGCACTACTGGATCGGCATGCTTCTCAACCGACAGGGCAACCGCTCGGAAGCAAAAGCCCAGTTCGATTCTGCCGCGACAATTGCTCCAACGTTTCTCGACGCGATCAATCAGCTCACGCTGCTCATGATTGCCGACGGCAACGCCGCGGCGGCGGCAGATCGCGTTCGGAAGCAGATCGACATGGCACCGCCATCGGCCATGCTGTACAACCTGTTGGGACTCGTGAATACGACCCGAGGGGATACTGCCGGGGCTGAAGCAGCATTCCTGAAAGCGGTTCAACTCGATCCTCGGCTCCCCGATCCACAGATTCGCCTGGCCGAGATGTACATGGTCCGCGGCCGCTACGACGATGCGCTCGGTCATGCGCTTGAAACGCTCAAGATCGACCCGAACAACACACGAGCGCTGTTGACCGCCGGAACGGTGTATCAGCAAAAGGGAGATATCGCGAAGGCCCGCGACGCGTATCAGAGTTTGCTCAAGATCAGTCCGCGGGACGCGGGCGCGGCGAATAACCTTGCCGTGCTCCTGTCGGAGAATGGCGATATGGACGGTGCGCTCAAATACGCGCAGCTTGCCCAGCAAGCTGCTCCGAATGATCCGCACATCGCCGATACGCTGGGCTGGATCTTGTATCAACGCCGCTCGTTCGACGAAGCGGCAAAGCTGCTTCGCGGAAGCGCCGAGCGCTTGCCCGATTCGCCGAGCATCAACTACCATCTCGGAATGGTCTCGCAGCAGCTCGGAGACACGGCAGCGGCGCGACGGTCGCTGACGAAGGCGGTATCGTCGCCGGCGAACTTCACCGGTAAGGACGAGGCGCGCAAAGCACTCGCACAGCTCAAATAACGTTCTTTCCTCATCTCTGTCGGCGTTGGCGACAGAATTTCTTCGACCCTGCACACCAGAACCCGTGTTACCGACTTCAGCTGCCCGTCGATTGCGCGTCCCCGGCTACCTCGTAATGATCTCGATGATCCTTACACCGGTGCTCGAGCTCTACATTCGCGCATCGCCCTTTCGGATCCATTCGCCGGCCTGGCGCCTTTCCTTGATCGGGAACGCGTCTGGAGCGATCTCGGCGCCGATTCTCGGATTGTTCTTCATGCTTGCGATCGCCGTCGCCGCGGAGGACAAAGGCGTTTCCTACGCCGTCTCGAGCTTCAGCGGCTTGGCGGCCGTGTTGTGTCTCGCCGCTACGGGGCTATTCGCGCTCGACGCTCTCCAGATGAGGAATCAAGTCGCGGCGAACATGTCCGAGAGCTATGGGCTCGCGTCGGCGTGGATCGCGGTGAAGCTGGTCATCTCGATCATCGTGCTTGGAGCGCTGTCACTGAGTGCACTCCGCGCCGCACAAGGCACGAAGCGTTCGGCCCCGCAGTCATCGTCTGGGAAGTCGTCTTCCGTTCTCGTCGGTGCTGGTGGACGGCCGGCGGTGGCTGTCCGCCCGGCCGTCGACGCAGAATCGCGCTGAACGAAGTTCGCCGAATCGCGCTAACGAAGATTTGAGAATCGCGCTGAGCGGAAGTCGCACAAACGAGAAAGCCCCTTTCCAAAGAAGCTTGGAAAGGGGCTTTCTTGTGTTCGGCACTTACGGAGCCCGTCGAGACGACCTCCGTCAGTGAGTCTTAGGAGTTCTTCCGACGGCGGGCAACGCCAACGAGGCCGAGCATGCCCGTGCCGAGCAGAACCAGGCTCGCCGGTTCCGGTGTAGCCATCGGAACGAGCGTGTTGGTCAGGTTCGCGTTCGAGACGTTGGTACCGATATCGGTACCGCGGCCAACGAATGCCGAGGTCTGCGTCTGGTTCGTGTTCGTGGTCAACGAAAACGTGCCAAGCGCGGTCGGACCGCTGGGCGAACCTGCGATGGTCGAGCCGCCATTCCACGTGAAGATCCAGTTCGTTCGGCCGTCCTGGGTCGGGTTCACGGTGCCGGTGGAACCAGTCGCCGACGTCGGAGCGAACGGATCGCTCGTGATCGTCCAGCCCGCAGGGGCGAGCTGGGCGCTGGCAGCGCCGAAGTCGTAGATGACAAAGAAGTCACCCACGCGGATGTCCTGCGTGTTGCTCAGGGTGATGGCGTAATCCCAACGCCAGAGACCACCGCCGAGCGAGACAATCGTCGGCGTTCCAACCGCCGGAAGGATGTCTGCCCGCGCCTCCTGTACGGGCACGGCTGCGAGGGCCGCCACGGCGGCCAGCGCAACCGTCGTTCGTTGCAAAATCTTCATGCACTCCTCCTAGGGGGTGTTTTTACTGCGCTGGCACAACCAACCATGACGGAATTCGTGGCGGCAGGCCGAGCATCGTACGCTGGCGTTGTCAGCAGATTGCGTACCTTTGACCGATCTGCAGGCGCCGTTTGAGCGGGCCGGACACATCCGCGATAAGGCGGCGTCGCAACTCTTTTCAGATCAGTGACATAGCACTCAGTCAGTCATCGAGGATTCGCGCTGACTAACTTGGCCCTTTCTTCACAAAACTGCGTGGGGTGCAGAAGAGGCGTTGTCTGGGGGCAGGAGTGCATCAGAAATGTCGAGTCACCGCAACAGAGTATTTCCGCGCACGGAAGTCCAGCCTGGATGCGCCCGAGCCTTATCCGGGTTTGCTTTGGGTCAGGATCCCCGCAACCGCTGGACGCCGGATATGACGGTTGCTCAAAGAATTAGCAAACACGATCGTGGTCCAGCTTTCGCAGGCGATTGTGTGGTCAGGCAGCTAGATTGGTCGCGCGACCCGTTCTCGTTGGTGACACCTCACCACGGGACGGCGCGCTTACGTTTGTGAGGAGCTCGCGAGCGAGACGATGGGGATTCAAACACCGCCGACGCCGGCCTTCGCGCCCGGTCTCGACAATGCGGTACCACCGAGGGCAGGGTCCCGAACCGCCGTCGCGTACGTGCCGCTGGCGCTGACGGCGATCGCCTTCGCCGTGCTGTTTGCAAAGCCGCTCACGACGCTTGCTCTCGACTGGTGGAATCTTCCAGAAGCCGGGCACGGCCTGTTGCTCGCTCCCGTCGCGATCTGGCTCGCCTGGCGGGCCGGAATCGCGCCCGATGCGAAGGCCAATCCGAAGCTCGGCATCGCGATCCTCCTGTTCGCGGTACTCGTGCGCTCGGCGGCCGGATTGGCGGCAGAGCTCTTTACGATGCGTGGGTCGGTCATCATCGCGTTGGTCGGTCTGACCGTCTTTCACTTCGGTCTCCGACAAGTGCTTCGGTGGTGGCTGCCGTTCACGCTTGCATGTCTCTCGATTCCGCTGCCGGAGCTCATCACGCAGGCTCTCGCGCTTCCGCTTCAGTTCAAGGCGTCGCGCATGGGCGCGGCGTTGCTCGAGATGCGTGGCGTCCCCGTGCGGCTGATGGGGAACGTCATTCAACTGCCCGGGCGCCAACTGTTCGTGACCGAGGCGTGCAGCGGACTTCGTTCGATCACTGCGCTCCTGAGCATGGCGGTCCTTCTCGGCGCGCTCCTTCTGAAATCACCGATCAGTCGCATCCTGCTCGTTCTCCTCGCGTTTCCGGTGGCGATCGTCATCAACGGAGTTCGCGTTTTCCTCACGGGCTTCCTCGTGTTCTTCGTGAGCCCGGCGCTCGGTGAAGGTTTCATGCACGAGACCGAGGGATGGTTGCTGTTCCTTGTTTCGTTGCTCGTGCTCGCCCTTTCGACCTGGCTCATGGGGATCGTGGAGCGTCAGTTTATCCGAGAGACTCCAGCGCCGGAGGCCGCGTGAATCGAATCACGGCTTTTGTTCCCGCCGCGATTCTGGCGGTTGGCTGTGCCTTCATTTGGCAGACCCACGCTCAGCGCGAAGTCCCGCTCGTCGCTCCGTTGAAGACCGTGCTTCCGAAGTTCGAAGATCTCAAGGTCTTCGACGTCCAGATCCCGGATGATGAGCGCCGAGTGGCGGGAATGAGCGACTACGTCGCGCGCGTCTACGGGCGAGACTCGGTGATGCAGTTCTCGACGCTGGTTGCGTACTACACTCGGCAGTCACAGGGAAAAACGATTCACTCGCCACGGAATTGCCTCCCGGGTGCCGGGTGGGAGATTCTGCGCGGTGGACGCCGCGAGCTTGTTGTCGACGGCGTCGCGCACGAGGTCAATCAGTACACGCTGAAGAACGGTGCTTCGCTCGCGATCGCGTATTACTGGTATCAGGGCAGGGGACGGATCGTCGCGAGCGAGTATGCCGTGAAGTGGAACCTGCTTCGCGACGCGGCGCTCGCCGGCCACACTGAGGAGGCGCTCGTTCGCGTGGTCGTGCCGGTTCCGATGGATCAAGCGACGGCGCTCGATTCAGCCGCCACCGAACGCGCGTATGCGAAGGCAAATGCACTCGGCGACAAGGTCGCTTCGTCGTTGATGAAGGACGTTGTCCGCGTGCTGCCGGGCAGCTCGCCGCTGGCGGGGGCGCTATAGCGCGTTGTCAGAGCCAGGCACTCTGAAACGAGCGTGGCAGAGCGTCCGCACCGGTTCGCTCCGTGCGTTGCATGCTCGTCGACGCGCGCGAGCCAGGGCTCGACTTCGCGGAACGCTGCCGGCGTCGATCCTGTTTCTCTGCCACGGCAACGCGTGCCGAAGTCCCTTCGCGGCGGCACTCTTCCGTCGCGACGCGACAGAGCGACTCGCCGCGCCCATCAAGGTTGAATCCGCCGGTCTTGTCGCTCCGGGCCGGCCGTCGCCGACGTCGGCGATTGCGGCCGCGCATCGGCGAGGCATCGATCTGTCGCATCATCAATCGCGCCTTCTGACGACGCGCGCGATTGGCGCCGCCCAACTGGTGGTCGTGATGTCGGCTGATCAGGCTCGCGTCGTTCGCCGAGTGGGTCGAACCGACATTCCGATCCTGGTTCTCGGCGATCTCGATCCGGAGCCGGCCGAGCAGCGGACGATCGTCGATCCGATGGGAGGCCCGGACGAGCTCTTCGACGAGAGCTTCGCGCGAATCGAGCGGTGTATCACCGAGTTGATCGCGCTGATGACGGGACCGAACGACGTTTAGAGAATCGAAAAGAAAAAGCGCCCACGCGTAGGCGTGGGCGCTTTCCCGTCAGCTTGCGAGCGCTACGTCAGTTACCCCAGCGATAGCCGAGATAGCGGTGACTCGAGCTGTAGGATTCGCTGAACTGGCGATACAGATACACGCTGGCCTGTTGCATCCCGCTGAGGATTTGATCGCCGCGGGTGAACCACGTTTGATCGCCTGTCGTTTTGCCGAGCCAGCCGAACAGCGGAAGCATCAGGCCGTTGAGGTCCGGCGCGCTCGTTGCGGAGCCGGTGCCCTCGCAGTACACGGACACGTAGTTGAATGCATTGTCGCCCGGATTCGTTACACCCCGCCACTGGGTTGACCACACCCAATTGCCGTACGCCTTTGCCTTCGTTTCGATGGTCGAGTTATAGAGGGCGCTCGGCCGTTGATCATGGATGCGGGTCAGCACGTCGTACAGCATTCCGTTCATGTAATTCAACGAACCGCCGCACGTGCTCTGGAAGGGTGCCCACCCGTCAGCGTTCATCACGGAGAGTGCCTTCACGATTGCCTGATCGAGCACGTCCGAGTGTTGGCCCGTGTATTTCTCGTTCATCCACAGCGCGGTGATCACGCGCGCCTGGATACGACCCTCGCCTTGCGAGAGGTCGAAGTACCCGGTTGTCGGAAATCCGCCGAGCTTGTACGCAACGTTGGGCAGTGCGTCGCAGCTCTTCTGATCTTTCGCGATGATGCAGTCGAGATACATCGACTCCATCTGCGACCAGTGGGGCGAGGTGCCGTAGGCTGCCGGAATGAGATAGTTGTCCCGGTAGTTTACGGCCGTTTGATGAGCGCGATTGAAGTATGTCGTGTCGCCCGTGCGGGCCCACCAGATGTAGTAGATCGCCGCGCGCTCGTAGCCGCTGATCGAGTTGCCAGCATTCCACGCCGGGCCGAAGTCCAGCCACTGCTGGTCGGCGTATTGCTTCCAGTTGTTCTCATAGAAGGAGAACGCGGTCGGGACCTGGGTCTTCATGATGTCCGGGCCGGCGAACGCCAGGACCGCGGCCGCGGATCCCGCCGCCGGACTGACCGGATTCGTCGGCGAGCTTTGCGCGGTCACAGTTAGATCCGCGCTGCCCGCGACGCCGCTGACCGTCGCGACGACCGACGCAGAGCCGGTCGCCATGGACTTCACTTTTCCAGAGCCGTCGACGTTGACGATTGTCGAAGCCGTCGTCGGGACCGACCACGCAACCGTGACGCCGCTCACGACTGTACCGGCCGAGTCGAAGGCGGCTGCACTGGCCTGAGCGGAATCGCCGACGATGACAGATGCCTTCGAGAGCGTCACCGCGACGCGAGCGACCTTCCCGGTCTTGGGTGCGCTCGTGGTGCTGCCGGCGACGATGCTGATCTGAACGCTGATCGATACGCCGTCGACTGACGCGGACACCGTCGTGTTGCCGACCGCAATGCCGGTGAGCAGGCCGGTCGACGAAATCGTTGCGGCGCTCGTGTTCGACGACGCGTAGGTGACCGTCTTGCCGGTGATGATGTGATCGGAAGCGTCGTACGGGGCGGCGCTGACCTGCATCGTCGAACCGACGGCGAGCTGTGACGAGAGGCTCGAGGTCCAGCCCATCTTGACGGTTGTCTGTTGCGCCGTCACAACCGTCGCGACGCCGTCGCCCGTTTGCGATTCGACAATCGCGCGGATCGTTGCCGTGCCCGGAGCAATCGCCGTGACGACACCAGCGATCGAGACGGTCGCAACGCTCGGGTTGAGCGACGACCATTGGACCGAACGTCCGGTCAACGTCACGCCATTCGCATCTTTATAAGTCGCGGTCGCGAGTGTCGTCTGGCCGACCGTCAGAGTCGAGGTGGCGAAGCTCACCGCGACGCTGGCAACACTCGGGACGCTCACGGTGAGGGTCGCATCGCCGCTCTTTCCTTCGGACGTCGCGCGAATGATCACCGCGCCGGTCTTGACGGCGGTGACGAGACCCGTGGCCGAAACGGTCGCGATGGTCTGGTCGAGCGAGGAGTACGTTACCGTGCGGCCCGTCAGCGGGTTGCCACTCGCATCCTTGACTGTGGCCGTCGCCTGCGTGGTCTGGCCGGGAAGAAGCGTCGACGCGGCGAGCGACACACTCACGCTCGCGACCGCCGCCTGTGCCACAGAAACATTGACGCTCGCCGTCTGGCCTTCGGATGTCGCGGTGAGAACCGCGGTTCCCGGAGCGCGACCGGTGACCTTGTCCTGGTTGCTGCCGACCGACATGGAAGACGCAACCGACACATCGCTGATCGACCACGTGATCGAGCGACCCGAGACCGCTTGACCGGTCGAGTCATAGGTCGTTGCCGACGCCGTCACCGTCTGACCCACGCTCAGCGCCGAGGCACCGAGCTGAATCGTGATCTTCGAGACCGGCGCGGGGTTCTTCTTCGAGACATTGACCTTGACGGTCGACGCCTTGCCGCCTGACGTGGCGACGATGCTTGCCGATCCTTCGACGCGGGCAGAGATCGCGCCCGTCGTGGAGACGCGCGCGACGTTGGAATCTGGAGTGGCAAACTTCACGGCATGACCCGCGACCACGGCACCCGTGGAGTCGCGCGGGGTTGCGACCAGCTGCATGGAGTTACCGACGGTCACGATGCCGGCGCCCGGCGTGACTTCGACGAACGCGACCGGCGACGGAACGACGCTGACGGTCGCCATGGCGGTCTTGCCATCGATCGAGCAGGTCGCGACGGTGGTACCCGCCCGCTGGCCGGTGATGACACCGTTCTCACCCACCGACGCGACGTTCTCGTCAGAGATCGTCCAGTTGCGAGTCGATGACACGACGACGCCGCGCGAATCGAGCGCGGTACAGGTCAGGGGCGTCGTCACGCCTTCTTCGACCGACGTCTCGGCAGGCGTGATCTGGATCGAGTTCACTCGGCCATCGCCGACACCGGCGGGGGCGCCGTGAACCGAACCGGCGGCGGGACCTGCCGGCTCGCCGCAACCGAGGATTGCAGACACGAGAAGAGCAGCGATCGTCGGAACAGCACGACGTGGCTGACGGGACCAAAACATCACAATCTCCGCTGATTCGGTGTTCGGCGGCTCGACTGGCATGGCCCGTCAGGGGCTGTAGCCTCGTAGCTTTGCGTCCCTGGGTTTCCCCAGGTTTGCCGTTTATCGCAACCGTTCTCGGACGGAGAATCGGTGTGCTTGGAGGGACGTAGTCTCTTTCTAAACTTTCGGCACCATGCGTCGACTTATGTCAGCGTTGGTGCGACGTGAATCACATCACCGACGAGCCGACCGAACCGCGGTCACGCTGGTGGGAGCCGACTTTGCTCGATTGCCAAGCGGCTTAGCGCCGACGGTCGGGTTCTTAGCTGTCTGGCAGTGAGTATCGGCACGACTGCCAAATTCTGTCGCGATTCTGAAGTTTTTTTTCGGGCCGTCCACAGGCTGTGATTCGAGTCACGTCACGTGCTCGAATCGAGGTTCGGCGTCCGGGGCCATCCAAGCGCCGCGCCGAATGAAGAAATGTGAGAATCCTTGTTCTGATTCTCTTATTTCATTGGAGTGCGCGGCCGAGCGTCGTGTCGCATTCGTGAGGCGGTTCCCAAGGGTGCGCCGCCGCCGCCGGAACGGCCCCCGAGAATCCCGGCATCCGCAAGCCGGGGTGGTGACCCAATACCGCAACGTTCCTGCAACGGAGGCCGCGGCATCGGTCACGATTTGACGCGAAGGCGATGCGTCGAGCGCGAAGGCACGAGACTATGGTAGGCGTGCAATGCGCCAAACGGCAAACGGCGGATTACTTTTCATCCCGTTCATCGTTGGCGGACGGCACTCGCGTGGTCGTGTTCGCGAGCAAAAAACAAGTCATCGCAGCCATATGACAATTCGAGGAATAATCCTGGCGGGTGGATCCGGGACGCGTCTTTACCCGATCACGCGCACCGTCAGCAAGCAATTGCTGCCGGTGTACGACAAACCGATGATCTACTACCCGCTGACGACGCTGATGCTGGCCGGCATTCGCGACATTCTCGTCATCACGACGCCGCGCGATAGCAGCGCGTTTCAAGAGTTGCTCGGCACGGGCAATGATTGGGGGATCCATCTCTCGTACGCGTCTCAGCCGCAACCGAATGGGCTTGCCGAGGCGTTCATCATCGGGCGCGAGTTCGTCGGCGATAACCCGAGCGCGCTCATCTTGGGCGACAATCTGTTTTATGGCCACGACCTCGCGACCTCGGTTCAAGCCGCGGCGGGAGGAACAGATGGAGCTACGGTATTCGCCTATCGCGTGTCGAACCCGGAAGCATACGGCGTCGTCGAATTCGATCGTGCCGGTCGCGCCGTATCCATCGAAGAGAAGCCGGTGAACCCCCGCTCGAACTTCGCTGTGACGGGATTGTACTTCTACGATTCGAACGTCACGCGAATCGCGGCGGCGCTGAAGCCTTCGCCGCGCGGGGAGCTCGAGATCACCGACGTCAACCGGCACTATCTCGAGCAGGGAAAACTGAATGTGCAGGTGATGGGACGGGGCAGTGCGTGGCTGGATACCGGCACCCACGAGTCCCTGCTCCAGGCGGGACAATTCGTGCAGACGGTCGAGCAGCGCCAAGGCCTGAAGATCGCATCACCGGAGGAAGTCGCATTTCGGATGGGCTTCATCGATCGCGAACAGGTCGAGCGGCTTGCCGGGAAGCTCGGGAAGAGCGAGTACGGGACCTATCTCCGCAGTCTCGCGAGCGAGGTTGTGTGAAGGTCGAATCGACGTCGCTGCCGGGCGTTGTCGTCGTTCAATCCGCGGTTCACGGCGACGCACGCGGGTTTTTCACGGAGACGTTTCACGAGGGGCGCTTCGCGTCGCTCGGGCTCAGAA
>Ga0070664_100005460_pt1 | contig 10208 bp, 11 predicted proteins | sample KBSC73metaG_FD_65863 | JGI IMG/M metagenome (GOLD analysis project Ga0070664, IMG submission 65863) | Corn rhizosphere microbial communities from Kellogg Biological Station, Michigan, USA - KBS C7-3 metaG | ecosystem: Host-associated > Plants > Roots > Rhizosphere > Soil ... | reverse complement strand
CGTGACGAACGGCATGTCCCACGCGACGACGAGCACCGGCGCGCCCTCGGCCGCTGCCAGCGCGGTGCGCAGCCCGTGCAGCGGTCCAAGACCTTCTTCGGCGTCCTTGACGCTGCGGAGTCCGGGAAACCACCGCGCGGCGCGCGGATCGTTGGCGACGACGAGCTGCCGCTCGGTGGCGCCGCGCAGCGCCGCGAGCGCACGATCGGCGATCCGCAGTCCGTCCACGAGTGCCAGACCCTTCGGCATGCCGCGAAACCGGCGTGCGGCGCCGCCGGCCAGCAGAACGCCGACGCAGCGCGACGGCGTCACCGCCGGCTCAGATGCGCAGGCCGCGGTGCTCGGCGGCCAGGTCGAGCTCCGTGGTGAGGGCGCGCTCGACGATGAAGCTCTCGATGCCGCGGCGCGGGCGCTCCTTGAGGAAGCGGCCGCACCCGTTGCACATGACGAGATCGTATCCCACGTCGGCGTTCGTGATGCGTGCGATCGTCGGCTCGTCGGCGATCCGGCAGCTCAGACACCCCTGGTGCGACGTGCGCCACTGCGAGTCGCAGCGTGCGCACACGAGCGTGCGTCCCGTCCCGCGCTCGCGCAGCGCGATGTCGGGGAAGCCGCCGCAGCACGGGCACACGATGCGCGTCCACTCCCGCCACATCGACGTCGGCTCGATCATCGCGCTCGCCGTGCGCAAGAGCGCGTTCCCGACGATGATCGCCGCCTGGCGTGCGATGCGCCGCGTCGAGTCACGCGGCGTGCGGTCGCCCGTGAACCAGCCGCTCACGAGATCGTCGACGTCGAGCTCACTCTGCAGGAGCGCGCGCCGGTCCTCGTTCGAGAGAAACCCCGCAACCTCGAACGCGTCGAGTACGCGCGCGTACCGCGGCATCGGATCTCCGCACGAGCGCAGCACGCGCAGCGCGTCGTACCCCACCTGGCCGTTGGCGATGCGCGACTGCGCGTGCTCCACGTCGACGAGCGGCATGCACTCGGCGCGGATCTCGGCGTGCGCCCGCAGCACAGGGGCGTACTGCTCGGCAAGCGTGCAGCGAACAGTGGTGGGGCGGGGTGGATCGAGTGTGGGCACGGCGCGGAGTGACTCTCGCGTCGACGGTGCGCGTCATGCGCAGGCGGACGCGTCGCTCGTAGCACGACCGAGCTACGCGAACGTCACTGGTTCAGTCTGGCTCGTACACCGCGGTGAGCGTTGCATCTTCCGCCACCATCACGCGCGTCACGCGCGTGAGCTCGCCGAGCGCGTGCTGGACCTGCTGGCCGATGAACCGCGCGAGCTCCTCGCCCGTGGGCATGAGCCCGCCATCGCCGAACTCGGGGACGTCGAGGTTGATGTTCGAGTGATCGAACCGTGCGCGCACCTCCCGCTGCAGCACGTCGTCGAGCACGCCGAGGTCGACGATGAATCCGGTCACCGGATCGATCGTGCCGGTTACCGTCACGTCGCACACGTAGCTGTGCCCGTGAAAGTTCGGCCGCGCGCACGCGCCGAACACGGCAGCGTTCCGCTCGTCGGACCACTCGGCGATGCGGTAGCGGTGCGCCGCCGCGAAGGTGATGCGGCGGGTGAGGTAGGAGGGCATGGAACGGAAGTTAGACGGTTTCACGGTTGACGGTTTGACGGCCGGCCTCGGGACGCAGGAGAGCGCCCGAGGCCGGCCGTGAACCGTTAACCGACAAACCGTCAAACGCAGCGCTTCGCACGCCTAATGCTGCTCCCCGTAATCCTCCGGTGCCGCGTCCGTCCCCGACATGCCTTCCTGGGTCGGGCTCTCCGGCGGATTCCACGACTTGGCGCCCTCGATCGCGTCCTGGACGTCGGTGGTGCCGGCGAGATCCGAATCGGCGTCGTCCGCGAGATGCTCCGCCTCCGGGTTCAACGGAACGGGCCGGTCGCCGAGCAGCAGGCCCGCGGCGCGATCTTCCTCGGCCAGATGCTCGTCGATGTCCATCGGGCTCTCGGCGCGACGGATCGGATCGATCACGAGCTCGTTCCTGAACTCCTGCACGCCCAGTACGTCGGTGAGGATGTGATCGGCGATGCGACGCTCACCCTCGGTGCCCACGCGTCCCGTCAGAGCGATCTCGCCATTCTGGACGTTGACGACGATGTCGTCGATGTCGATCCCGTTGTGCTCCGCGAGCCGCTCGCGCACGAGATCGCGAATCTCGCGATCGTCGAGCTGGTCGAGGTTCTGGATGTCTTCGTAGTCGCGCGCCATCGCTCACCGCCGGGCTTAGGGTGTCCGGCGGCTCCGGCTCAGCGGTCGAAGAGGAACGAGACGCCCAGGGTGAGAAGGCCGTGGTTCGTCCAGTACGACCGTGGTGTGTCCGTGAGCACCGCCGTGTTGTCGCTGGCCTTCGTGTAGAACGAATCCGGGTTCTTCTGCTTGAACAGGCGCTCCCCGACGTCGGCGCGCAACTGCACTCGGCTCCCGGTCACGAACTTCAGTCCGGCTCCAAAGCTGATTGCAAAGGGGGTGCCGAATTTGTATCCGTCGAGCACGTCGGAGGCGCCGTTCACGAGAACTCCTACGCCGCTCCGGATCTGCGGCACGAGATGGTGCCAGCTCTTTCGTCCTGTGATCCCGAGCGCGATGCCGAGGTCCACCCCGTACACCGGAGACTTCTCCGTCCCGACGACCCGCGTGGCTTGCGGCTTCGCCGGATCGATGATGGTGCGCTCGGACAACATCGTCGAGAAGTCGCCCGTCAGCGACACCGGTCCGCCGAGAAACAGCTCGTAGCGCAGGCCGGTGATCGCCGCGCTCTGCGGCGTCACCCCTGCCGGGTCCACCTTCGCGCGCGCGTACCCGCCATAGGCGGTGAACTCCTGGCGGTACTCGAGATCCCGGTACGGGCTCGACTCGGGGTCGTGCCCCACCTGAGCGCGAAGGGGGAACGCGACGAACAGCGCGAGCGCTGCGAACGAGAGAGCCTTCACGCGGTTGCTCCGGGAGAGTGCTGGGATGTGACGATCACGCGAGGCGCAGATCGCGCCCGTCCATCTCGGCGGGGCGCTCGAGTCCGAGCATGCGGAGGATCGTCGGTCCGACGTCGCGGAGCGCGCCGCCGTCGCGCAGGCGATGGGTCTCCTCGCCATCCACGGCGAGGAAGGGCACGGGACTCGTCGTGTGCGCGGTGTGAGGGCCGCCCGTCGCCGGATCGACCATCATCTCGCAGTTGCCGTGATCCGCCGTGACGAGCAGACGCGTGCCGGTCTGCTCGGCGGCCGCGAGGACGCGCGCGAGGCACTGGTCGACCGTCTCCACCGCTTTGATCACCGCCGGAACGTTGCCCGTGTGTCCCACCATGTCCGCGTTCGCGTAGTTGCACAGCAGAAAGTCGTGCTCCTTCGAGGCGATCGCCGCGCAGAGCACGTCGGTGATGCCGGGCGCGCTCATCTCGGGGGCGAGATCGTACGTCGCCACCTTCTGGCTCGGCACGAGTCGGCGATCCTCTCCCTTGAACGGCGTCTCGATCCCGCCGTTGAAGAAGTAAGTCACGTGGGCGTACTTCTCGGTTTCCGCCGTCCGCAACATCGTGAGCCCGGCGTCCGACACGACCTCACCGACGATCCGCGCCATCGACTGCGGCGGAAAGGCGACCGGCACGTCGAACGTCTGGTCGTACACGGTCATCGTCGCGACGCTCAGCTTCGGCCGATCCTTCACGTCGAAGCCGTCGAAGCCGGGTACGGTGAGCGAGCGCACGATCTGGCGCATGCGATCCGAGCGATAGTTGAAGCAGATCACTGCGTCGCCGTCGCGCATCGGAGCGACCGGCTTTCCGCTCGAATCGACGATCGCCGTCGGGACCACGAACTCGTCGGTCACGTCGCGCGCGTACGCATCACGCACGATCTGCAGCGGATCGGTCGCGCTCGGCCCGACGCCGCGCACCGCACTGTCGTACCACTTCTCCGTCCGATCCCAGCGGTGGTCGCGGTCCATCCCGAAGTAGCGGCCGCCGACGCTCCCGATCGTCGCGCGGCCCTTCGCCGCCGAGATCAGCGCCTCGAGATAGCCGAGCCCCGAGCGGGGCATCGTGTCGCGTCCGTCGAGCATCACCTGGATCGCGACGCGCGGCACCCCCTCGCGCTCGGCGAGGTCGAGCAGCGCGAGGAGATGCGTGTCGATCGCGTGCACGCCTCCCTGGCCGATCAGCCCGACGAGATGCAGGGTGCCACCGTTGGCTTTCACGCGGCGGCACTCGTCGACGAACACGGGATTCTCGAAGAAGCTGCCGTCCTTGATCGCGTCGTTGATGCGCACGAGGTCCTGCTTCACCACGCGGCCGGCGCCTAGGTTGAGGTGCCCCACCTCGCTGTTGCCCATCTGGCCGCACGGCAGCCCGACCGCCTCCTCCGACGCCGCGAGCAGCGTACGCGGCGCGCGCGCCCACAGCCGGTCCCATGTCGGCACGTTCGCCATCGCGATCGCGTTGCCCTCGCGCTCGGCACGGTAGCCCCAGCCGTCGAGGACGAGGAGGACGACGGGCGCGGGACGAGACGTGTTGGCCATCGATGCGGAGTGGAGTGGAGACGCCTGCGAGTGACGAGGCTCGGCCGAGCTTCGTCCAGCCGGCGAAATGTACCCGAGCGTCATCGCCGCGACCAAGGGAGTGACGTGTCCGGCACCGCACCGTCCTCCCGGGGTATCATCGCGCGCACCTCTTATCGTCACGCCATGACCGACGCCTCCAGACAGGACGATGAATGGGACCCCGGGCGCCGCAGAGATGCGTCGCGCCCACGCACCGACCGCCGTCGGCTCGGCTGGCGTGAATTCCGACACAACTATCGCGGCTTCATCTCGACGCTCACGCTCGCCGTCGCGGCGTTCGTCGCGCTCGACGTCTGGCTGCTGACGCGCTATCAGCGCTATCAGAAGGAGACGCGCGAGCTTCGCGCGTCGATGACCGACGTCGAGCGGAAGCGGACCGACGAGGTGCTGGCGCAGAACGAGAATCGACTGAAGGTCATGGTCGAGCTGTTCAAGCGTCAGGCGAAGGTGGATCCGTCGCTGCATCTGAGCGTCTCGCTCGACAGCAGCGTGATGTATCTCGAGCGCGAGGGCGCGCTGTTGCGCGAGATGCCGATCACCGTCGGCCCCGAGCGCCGTGTCGGCACGGCGCCGGACACCGTGCACATCGCCGCACCGCGCGGGAAGCGCACGGTGGAGGCCGTACTGGGCGAGCAGGACGCGTGGGACGTGCCGGCCTGGGTGTACGCCGATCGCGGCATCCCTGCCGGCGAGACGAGACTCGCCGGCGCGCTCGGGCCGGCGGCGATTCGCCTCGACGGTGGCACGGTCATCTACTCGCTGCCGTCGGTCGGCCCGCTCAACGACTCGGGCTACGTGCTGCCGGGTGCCATCCGCGTCCGGGCGAACGATCTCAAGGCGATCGCGCCGAACCTCCGCCCGGGCGTGGCGGTTTACTTCTACTGATCAGCGCTCGGAGCGACCGATGGGAATGCGCAACTTCTTTCGCAGCGGTGGACGGATCGCCTGGGGACTCGTCCTGGCGATCCTGCTGCTCATGATCGGGAGCACGGCGCTGTTCGCGCGAACGGCGCTCGTGCGCCACGAGCGCGACGTGAGCCGTATGGTGTTCAACGACAACCTCCAGCTGCTCGACGACGTGCGGAAGAGCACGGGTGCGCTCGACGACAGTCTGGCGCAGGTCTCGAGCACGTCGGCGAGCGACGCGATCCCGACGAACCGGCCGTACATCGTCGTCAGCATCGAGGACCACCGGCTCTGGTACAAGCAGCGCGACAGCGTGCTGTTCACGACGCAGGTGGCGACCGGTAGCGGGAAGGTGTTGGACGCGGTGGGCGGACAGTCGCGTTGGAAGTTCGAGACCCCGCGGGGCCGGCTGGTCGTGCAGTCGAAGGAGGAGGATCCGGCGTGGATTCCTCCGGACTGGCACTTCGTGGAGATGGCGAGAAAGCGCGGCCTCGGGATCATGCGTCTGAACCGGGGGCAGTCCATCCCGGCGAGCGACGGCTCCGTCATCACCGTCGAGGGGACCGACATGGTCCGGAAATACCACGACGGCAGAGTCGTTCCGATCGAGCCGGGAGTCGAGGGCCGAGAGGTGGTCGCGGGAGGCAACATCGTGATCCCCCCGTTCGGCACGAACCAGCGGAAGTACAAGGGGGTGCTGGGAACGCATCGCCTGAATCTCGGCGACGGCTACGCGCTGCACGGAACCGACCAGCCAGCGAGCATTGGCCGCTCGGTCAGCCACGGGTGCGTGCGGCTTCGAAACGAAGACATCGAAATGCTTTACCAGATGGTTCCCGTGGGGACGCCCGTGTTCATATATTGAACAACGGCTGAGCGACGGGGCGCCTGCCTGACCGTCCGGTCAGTCGCGCTATCGCTGGCATGTTGCGTCGCAGGGTGGCCGTTCGTTGGCCTCTCAGGTGGGCCGCCGAAGGGCGGTGATGCGGCCGGCGGATAATCGGTGCACCGGCTCACCGCCCTTTCGGGCACCTTTGGCCACCCTTGGGTGTCTCACGCACCACGCAACAGCTGGTTCCCAGGGAAAGGAAATCGTGAGAGATGCGCGACTGACGCGCGACCGCCCGGTCGGTCGTGGCGTGACACTATGCGTGTTGGTGATCAGCGCTGGTCTGCTGGTCACCGACACGGCGCGCGCCGCTCACGCCGCGGGGCGGGACTCGATCCGCACATCCGCCCTGGCGAAGATCGACGAGGACTCGCTCCGTGGGCGGAGCGGCAAGCTCCGGGCGGTTCTCGTCCCGAGGTCGGAGCGGCGCGCCGGAATTCTCGAGCGCCTGTTCGGCGACTCCCTCCTTCGCACGCCGGGTGTCCACGAGGTGCCCGACAGCACTGGGGGGCTCAGCCTGGCCGTCATCACGATGCGCGATTTCGCCGAGAAGCTCGGTGGGAAGATTGGCGCGTACCGGATGGGGTTCTGGCCCGCCGAGCGCCGGAAGCTCCTGTCGACGACGTATGCCAATCCGGAAGGGTTCATCGAGGTCACCCCCGAGAACGCCGATACGCACGTCTCCGAGCACTTCATGCTTCGCGATTTCCTGACGCACGATCAGGAAGGGGTGTGGCCGAAGTATCTCGTGTTGCGGGCGCCCCTTGTGGATAAACTGGAACTCGTGATATCTCAGCTCGAGGCGCGCGGCACGCCGGTGCGCCGCATGAGCGTGATGAGCGGGTTTCGCACGCCGCAGTACAATGCGCGTGCCGGAGAGCGGGGCGGCCGTTCCAAGGTGAGCCGCCACATGTATGGCGACGCCGCGGACGTCTTCGTGGACAACGATGGGGACGGTCGGATGGACGATCTCAATCGCGATGGCCGAATCGACTATCGCGACGCGAAGGTGATCCTCGACGCGGTGGAGCAGGTGGAGCGGATGCACGGAGACCTCGTGGGCGGGGTCGGCGTCTATCGCGCCACGCGCTCCCACGGGCCGTTCGCTCACGTCGACGTGCGCGGCAACCGCGCGCGATGGGGCCGGCTGTGAACGCCGGGCAGCCTGCCGCGAACCGGCTCGGCACGATCGGCGCGGTGATCTGCTTCGCGCTCGCGACGATCGGAGCCGTGCAGTTTCTTCGACCGGAGGAAGAGCTCTCGACGGCGCCGCTCGCCAATCTGGCGAGTGCGATCTCGCCGGCGAAGTCGCTGCCGCCGTCGGCCTCGCCGACACTCGACGCGTTCGGGCGGAGCGGCGCCGTGAAGGTTCGGCTCGTGCTTCCCGGCGATCGTGTCGAGTTTCCGATCGCCATCGCCGGCGCTGGCGACTCGCTGTCGTATCAGTGGGTGTCGGCGCTGGACTCGACGCCGGCCGAGCCCGCGCGCGACCTCACCGCTGCTCCGACCATCGCGCCGATGCGGCCGGGCTTCTACCAGCTCTCGGTGCTCCGCGGCGGCACGCGCGAGATTCTCCCCGAGCCGTCGCTCGCGGTGATGGTGCCGTTCTCGCGCAAGCTCGGCGATGAGGTGAACGGCTATCGGATCGGCTGGTACCTCGCCGAGCGGTTCGGCGCCGGCTACGACCATCCCGCCGGTTTCCTCGAGGTGCGCCCCGAGATGCTCGGCCTCTCGATCACGAAGCATCTCAAGCTCGCGGATTTCGTGACGCACGACGATCAGCGCGGCGTGTGGCCGAAGTACGTCGCGCTCAATCCGCGCCTGCTCGACAAGCTCGAGCTGGTGTTCAGCGACCTCGGATCGCGGGTCCGTCCCGGACTCGCCGTGGACATGCACTCCGGTTTCCGTTCCCCGTCGCACAATTCGCGCGTGGAGAATGCGGCGCGCGACAGCCGGCACATGTACGGCGACGCGGCGGATCTCGCCGTCGACGCCGATGGCGACGGCCGCATCACGATGACCGACGAGCTGCTCGTCATGCTCGCCGTCGAGCGCGTCGAGGAGCGCAATCCCGATCTCGTCGGCGGGCTCGGTCTGTACACGAGCCGCCGGTTCCGCACGCCGTACGTCCACATCGACGCACGCGGAAAGCGCACGCGCTGGCAGGGGTGAAGGCGGCGGGCTACCGAGTGAACGCACGGGCGCACATACTCACAATGGTGCGCCCGACGTGTTTGCGGCGCTGCCAGCTCAGGAGCCCGAACGATGAATGCCTATCTGCGCGACAAGCTACTGCAGAAACTCGAGACGATGGCCGACGAGCGCGGCTACCAGGTGCTCGACTACGTCGAGTTTCTCGAATCGAAGTACGCCGAGCGGCAGTCGCCGGCCACCGCGGCCGCGGCCAATCCGCTGAGCCGGTTCGCCGACGCAGTGGAGGAGAAGCTGCGCGCCGGTCGCGTCAGCGCGTCGACGATCGCCGAGACGATGAACCTGATGAACAAGGCGGTGGGCGTGCTGAACGGCGCAGCCGCCGCCGGGAAGTCGGTCGCATCCGATCTGATGACGGCGACGTCGAGAGTGGTGGACGCGGCGACCGCCGCCGCGTCGAGCACGGTGCCGCCGCCGAGCGGCACGACTGGTGCGACTGGTGCGGCCGAGACGCCGCCGCCGGCGGCGACGGACACCGCCCCACCGGCGAGCGGCTCGCCCGACGGATCCACCACGAGATAGAGGATCACTGCGTGACCCGAACCTCCGACGCACAGGCCCGGCGCACGCGCAAAGGTGCAAACGCGACCGCGGCACGCACGAGGGAGGGCGCGGCGCCGCGCGCCGGCGCCAAGCGCACCGTGATGTACTACATCCGGCAGCTGCCGGCGTACCTGCGCCTGCTCGGCGGCCTGCTCACCGACCGCCGCGTCAACGCGATCGACAAGCTGCTCGTCGCCGGCGCGATCGCGTACATCGCGATGCCGATCGATCTCATTCCCGACTTCATCCCGTTCATGGGCGAGGTCGACGACGTCTTCCTGCTCGTGATCGCCCTGCAGCGACTCGTGGCGAACGCCGGACGGCCGGTGCTGCTGTCGCACTGGAGCGGGGCGATGGAGGATCTGGCCGACCTGAATCTCAAGGAAGCGCTCGCCGCGGCGGCGTTCTTTCTGCCGCGCAACGTGCGGCGCAAGCTGAAGATGATCGGGCGCGGCTGAGCGCGTGCGCTAACCGCTTCCAAACTCTGGACTTCGAGAGTCGAGCCGCCTACGTTTCGCCATGGCGACCACAATTCGTTCCACCACGCGGCCCGCGATTCAGCCTTCGGCTGAGAGCGGGCCTTCGCGTTCCGGGGAAACCTCCGTGAACGGCGCGGCGCGCGTGCGAGCCGACGTCGCGCTCACCTTCGACGACGTCCTGCTGACGCCGCGTCACTCACTCACGCACCCGAAGGACGTTTCCACCAAGTCCTGGTTCACGCGGCGCATCGAGCTGAACATCCCGCTCATCTCGGCGGCGATGGACACGGTCACCGAATCCGACATGGCGATCGCGATGGCGCGCGCCGGCGGGATCGGGGTGCTGCACAAGAACATGTCGATCGATCGCCAGGCGATGCAGGTCGACATCGTGAAGCGCAGCGAGAGCGGCGTGATCAGCAACCCGTACACGCTGCCCGACACGGCGACGCTGCGCGAGGCGACGAATCTGATGAACCGGTTTCGTGTCTCCGGCGTGCCGATCGTCGACCACGATGGGCGACTCGTCGGCATCCTGACGAATCGCGATCTGCAGTTCGAGCGCAGCCTCGACCGGCCGGTCGCCGACGCGATGACGAAGAA
>Ga0070664_100005456_pt1 | contig 10210 bp, 11 predicted proteins | sample KBSC73metaG_FD_65863 | JGI IMG/M metagenome (GOLD analysis project Ga0070664, IMG submission 65863) | Corn rhizosphere microbial communities from Kellogg Biological Station, Michigan, USA - KBS C7-3 metaG | ecosystem: Host-associated > Plants > Roots > Rhizosphere > Soil ... | reverse complement strand
TACCGCCGGCACATGTAGTCAGCCGGCGGTACCGGTCGAACGTTCCAGGTCCGGCTCGCCGAGCTGCTCGAGGATCGCGGCACGCGACGCATCGCGCAGGACCAGCGCCGGGTCGCCTTCGGTCGCCGACACGGGCGGGATTGGCGCCCCGTATCTCACCTCGATGGGACCCGGCCGCGGAAACACGCGCGTGGCAGGCATGTTGCGCCGGGTGCCGAGGATCACGGCGGGCACCACCGGGCAGGCGGCGCGCGCCGCGATCGCGAAGGCGCCGCTATGGAATTTGCCGAGCCCCACTTCCGGCGTGAACGTGCCCTCCGGAAAGAACACCAGCGAGTGACCGCTCGACGCCGTGCGCAGGACGCGCCGCGCATCGGTGCCGCCCTTGTGCCGGTTGTAACGGTCGACGAACTCGGTGCCGATGCGCCGCAGGAGAAGGCCGGCCAGAGGCACGTCATTCATCTCGCGCTTGACCACGAAACCGAAGCGGGCGGGCAGGGCGGCCGTCATGACCACTCCGTCCAGGTAGCTGGCGTGATTCGCCACGACGATGCACTGCCCGGCAGGCAGGTTCTCGCGGCCGTGCAGCCGCACCGGCATGCCGGCGAACAGGAAGAACGTTCTTGCGGCGAGCCGGGCCGTACCCCGGCGCAGGCGCAGGGTAGGCAGCAGGATGACTCCCAGCAGGGCCGTGAGGGCGACCGCCAGGAACAGCAACACCGCGTACAGCCCATAGATCAATCGAAGCGGAACGGAGATCACCGCCGGCCATGGCGCGGGAACGGAGTTCGATGGAGGCGGCGGTCGATTCATGTGAACTGGTTCTCTTTATGTTAATGGTTTCCGGAAGCTGTGAAGGTCGTCACGCCTGACCCTGGGCCCCCTCCCCATACTGGCCCGCAGCGTTCAACCGCATACGTATTAAGGCAATCACGTCTTGGTCAAACAAGCTACAGCGTCCAACGAGACGCCTGCCGCTGACTCCGCCGACTCCACTGTGTCGAAGTTCCTCGACGCGGTCTGGATGGAACGCGGGTTGTCCGCCAATACGCTCGCTGCTTATCGCGCCGACCTGACTGCGCTGGCGCGCTGGCTGGCGGAGCGCGGCACACCGATCATCAAGACCACCCGCGCCGACCTGCTGGGATTCATTGCGTTCCGCGTCGAAGCCGGTGCGCGTCCGCGCTCCACCGCGCGGCAACTGTCTTCGTTCCGCCGCTTCTTCCGCTACTTCGTGCGCGAAGGCGTCATCAAGGATGACCCGACCGCGCAGATCGCGATGCCGAAGATCGGCCGCTCTTTGCCGAAGTCACTCACCGAGGAAGAGGTCGAGTCACTGCTCGGCGCGCCGGTGATCGGCGATCCGCTGGGTCATCGTGATCGCACCATGCTCGAAGTGCTGTACGCCACGGGCCTGCGTGTCTCCGAGCTCGTGAACCTCAAGTACAACCAGATCAACACCAACCAGGGTGTCATCCGGGTGCTGGGCAAGGGCAACCGCGAGCGTCTCATCCCGTTGGGTGAGGAGGCCGTGCGTTGGCTGACGGACTTCGTGCGCGCACCGCGCAGCGAGATCCTGCTCGACCGCACCACCGACTATCTGTTCCCGACGCGCCGCGGCGATCGCATGACGCGCCAGGCGTTCTGGCACATCATCAAGCGTTATGCGCGCAAGGCGGCCATCGACAAGGAGTTGTCGCCGCACACGCTGCGTCACGCCTTTGCCACGCACCTGCTCAACCACGGCGCGGACCTGCGCGTGGTGCAGATGCTGCTGGGCCACTCCGACCTTTCGACCACGCAGATCTACACGCACGTCGCCCGCGAGCGCATGAAAGAGTTGCACGGCACGCACCACCCGCGCGGCTGAGCAACAAATACGGACTGCCTGCATGGGCGGCCCCTGCTAGACTTCTTCGCGCCCCCGACTCCATGGGAAGTGTTGCGCGAACTTCGCATGCCTCGGTCGGTCGAAAAACGTACCTTTTGTACGAGTCCGCCATGAGCTTGAAGTCTTTACACCTGCTGGCCGTCCTTTCTGCCGTCTCACTGGCCGCCCAGGCACAAACCGGTGTTGCGGCGAATCCCGTCACCCAGGCCGCGCCGGCTGCCAAGACTGATCCGCGCGCCGACATCGTCAAGAAGATCGACGGGCTCAAGCTCGAAGACGTCCGCATGACGCCGGTCAACGGCATCTACGAGATCACGCGGGGTTCCGAGATCAGCTACACGACCAGTGACGGCCGCTACGTGATCCTCGGCGACATGGTCGACATCGACAGCGACCAGAATCTTTCCGAGAACCGCCGCCGCACCATCCGCCAGCGCCTCATCGACACGGTGCCGGAATCCGAGATGCTGGTGTTCTCGCCCAAGAATCCGAAGTACACCATCACGGTGTTCACGGACATCGACTGCGGCTACTGCCGCCGCCTGCATTCGCAGATCGCCGAGTACAACCGGCTCGGCATCCGCGTGCGGTATCTCTTCTATCCACGCACGGGTCCGGACACCGATTCCTGGCACAAGGCCGAAGCGGTGTGGTGCGCCTCGAACCGCAACGACTCCTTGACCCGCGCCAAGAACGGCGAAGACATCAAGTCACCGAAGTGCCCCACGGACATCGTGAAGCGCGACTGGGAGCTGGGCCACAAGCTGGGCATCGAAGGCACGCCGGCGATCTTCCTCGCAAGCGGTGAGATGCTGGGCGGCTACGCGCCGCCGACTTCGCTATTGCAGTACCTGAAGACGGGGAAGATGTAATTCGCCGCGTGCCCGGATTCCTCCGGGCGAAGCTCAGGTTTCGAGCAGCTTCTTCTTGTCGGTCACGCTGTCCCACTGCTTGGCGTCGGCAGGGGCGGCTTTCTTCTCGGTGATCACCGGCCACTTCCTGGACAGGTCGGCGTTGATCTTCTTGAACTCTTCCTGGCCCGCCGGGACTTCATCCTCCGAGAAGATGGCCTCGACCGGGCATTCCGGCTCGCACAAGGTGCAATCGATGCACTCGTCCGGATCGATGACGAGGAAGTTGGGCCCTTCGTGGAAGCAATCCACGGGGCACACCTCGACACAGTCGGTGTATTTGCACTTGATGCACGATTCCGTGACGACGAAAGCCATCGATCAGATCCTCTCAGGGAAGCCGCCCGAAATTCGGGGGGCGCTATTCTGCCTCAGCTGAAACGCCGCTGCATTTCGGCCACGTGGTGGCGATCCAGGCCCGCGGCCCGGTCTTCGACGTAGCGGCGCAGGGCGTATTCGGTGCTCGGGAATGCGAGTTCCTCCCACGGGATTTCCTCGGCGGTCACCAGCTTCACTTCCAGGCTCTCATGCGTGACGCCGAATTCGGGCGTCAACATGCGCGAGCGGAAAAACACGTGCACCTGGCGGGCGTGCGTGACGTTCGCGAGCAGCAACAGGCTGCCGATTTCGACCTCGATGCGGGCTTCTTCCTGCGCCTCGCGCGCCGCGCCGGCTTCCAGCGTCTCGTCGTTCTCCATGAACCCGGCCGGGATGGTCCAGAAGCCGTGGCGCGGCTCGATGCCGCGCCGGCAGATCAGGATGCGGCCCTGGTATTCGGGCACGCTGCCGACCACGATCTTGGGATTCAGATAGTGGATGGCCCCGCAGTTCGGGCACACGTGGCGCGGCAGGAAGTCACCCTCCGGAACTTTGAGGACGACGCGGGTGCCACAGTTGCTGCAGTAGTTCATCAATGGTGCCGGGAGAGGGAATCGAACCCACACGCCTTTTTAGGGCAACGGATTTTGAGTCCGCCGCGTCTACCAGTTCCGCCATCCCGGCGCGGGGGGCGAAGTATAGCCGCAGCCTAAGGGTGGTTTGCGACCTTTCCAGGGCCGGGCGCATCTAGGCCTACAAGAATGCAAAGACTCGCCGAAATCGAAGTCCCGGCCGATGAGCTCGCGGCGGCCCGCGCCGGCGATCCGGCCGCCCGCAGCGCGCTGTTCACGCGCGTAGCCCCGGGCACACTCGCCATCATTCGTCGGTTGGTGCGGCATGCGGCCATGGCCGAGGACCTGCTTCAGGACACCCTGATCGCGATGTTCGAGCACCTTGGGGATTTCCGGGGTGAGGCGCCGTTCGGCGTCTGGGTCCGCAGCATCGCGGTGAGTCGCTGTCTCATGTCCTTCCGGTCACCGTGGCATCGCGCCCGGGTCGCGCTCGACTCCTGGACCGAAGACACGCGCGCCGCGACCGAATCGGACGGCCGTACCTCGGACCTCATCGATCTGGATCGTGCGCTCGCGAAGCTCTCGCCGGTGACGCGCGCGGTGGTCTGGCTGTACGACGTCGAAGGCTGGTCGCATGACGAGATCGCACAGGCATTCGAGCGCACGCCGAGTTTTTCCAAGTCGCAGCTGGCACGGGGGCATGCACGCCTGCGTACCGAGTTGCGGGCGCCGATGACCGCGGCGCTCAGCATCCCGATCGGGAGTGAGTTCGATGGACACTGAAGTCAACGATGTGGAACTGGTGGCGCGGTTGCGACGGCTCGATGCCGGCAGCGCGGAGACCGCGCCGGGGTATGACTACCAGGGCATGTTGTCGCGGCGCGAGGCACGCGAGGTGCGTGCACGCCGGCGATCGGTGTTGGCACGCAGCGCGGCGCTGGGGCTGGTCGTGGCGCTGGTCGGCGCCAGCATCTGGCGCCTGGACGTGGACGAGCGGCAGATGGTGCGCGGAGACCCGGCACCCGCGCCGGTGCACGAGGCGGAGCCGCGCATCGTGCGCGCCGACACCTATCTCGCCGTCGCGGCGCTCGAAGACCACATTGCCAGCATCGATGACGCCCTCAACGTGGCGCGGGCCTATTCGCCGCGCGGCGAGGAAGTCGCGCGCCTCGAGCGCACGCGGGCCGAACTACTCGATTCCTACGCACAGGTGCGCTACGCCGAACTGGTGAGCGCCAATTTCTGACCGGACCGATTTCTGAGCGGAGAAGGACAATGAGAAAGCTGATGATGATCTGCCTGCTCGCGGCGAGCGCCGTCGCTGCAGCGCAGTCGCCCGATGGGGCCAACGCGCCCAAGCGCGGCGGCAAGGCGTCCGAAGTCGCTGACCTCGAACAGGACGCCGCGAAGCAGCATGCCAACGAGGACAAGGTGCGCGCCGACCTCGAAAACGCGCGCCGCCGCCTCGACGAAGCCGCGCGCGAGGTAGCGCAGCTGTCCTCGCAGCTGGGCCGTAACGAGGGCCGCAACTTCATGTTCTTCGACTCCAATGGCGGTCCGCGCCGCGCGGTGCTCGGCGTGCAGATCGATCCCGAGAGCGGCAAGCAAGGCGCGCGCGTGCTGAAGGTGAGCCCCGGTGGCGCGGCCGAAGAGGCCGGCCTCGCGAACGGCGACGTGATCGTGGCCCTGGATGGCGAGAAAGTCGCCGGCAGTGACAACCCGAACCGCACCGTGGTCGAACACATGCGCAACGTGAAGCCGGACCAGAAGGTCAAGGTCAAGGTGCAGCGTGACGGCAAGAACAAGGAGTTCCTGGTGACGGCGCGGCCCATGGTGTTCTCCGATCGCATGTTCAACATCCAGATGCCGGAGATGGGCGCGGCGATGGCGGGCATGGGCGCGGGAATGCCGCAAATCCGCCAGTTCCGCACTTTCTTCCGCGGCGACTTCGGCGGCATGGAGCTCGCCAGCATCACGCCCAAGCTCGGCGCGTATTTCGGTGTGAACGACGGCGTGCTCGTGGTGCAGGCGCCCGACAACGCCGCCTTCAAGCTGGAAGATGGCGACGTGATCCAGGCCATCGACGGCCGCAAGCCCGAGGATGGCGCGCATGCGCTGCGCATCCTGCGCTCCTACAAGTCGGGCGAGAAACTCACGCTCTCGGTGCTGCGCCAGCGCAAGCCGCTGTAGCTGGCCGTGGTGATGCCCGAGCGCCCGGACGTCGACGAAGGATTCCCGTTTCCACCCGAGCCCGGAATGCCGGGGGCTCCCGCGGTGCCAGCCATGCCTTCCGCGCCGATGACCGCGCCGTTGCCGCGCGCGCCGGGCGGCGGCAGCACCTGAAAGTTTCGCGCACGGCGGTAAACTCGCCGCCGTGCGCCGAACCGATTTCTCCTACGAGCTTCCCGACGAACTCATTGCCCAGCAGCCGCTCGCCGAAAGATCGGCGAGCCGGCTGCTGACTCTCGATGGCGCCAGTGGCGCCGTCGCCGACCGCCAGATCGTCGAGCTGCCCGAACTACTGCAGCCGGGCGACCTGCTGATCTTCAACGACACGCGCGTGATTCCCGCGCGACTGTTCGCAGTCAAGGACACGGGCGGACGCGTGGAACTACTGCTCGAGCGCCCACTCGAGGGCCTCACGGCGCTGGTGCACGCCCGCGCCAGCAAACCACTGCGTCCCGCCATGCTGCTGCACAGTCGCGGCGGCCCCATCCGCATCCTCGAGAAGCGCGGCGACCTGTGGCAGGTGGAGCTCCCCGAAACACCGCTCGGCTTCTTCGAACGTTTCGGGCAGATGCCACTGCCGCCTTACATTCGCCGCGAGCCTGACGCCCGCGATGCGTCGCGCTACCAGAGTGTGTTCGCGCGGCGGCACGGTGCCGTGGCGGCGCCCACGGCCAGCCTGCATTTCGATGCGCACCTGCTGGCGGCGCTCGACGCGCGCCGCGTGCAGCGCGCCTTCGTCACGCTGCACGTGGGTGCGGGCACGTTTCAGCCGGTGCGCACCGAAGCGGTGGGCGCACACGTCATGCACGCGGAGTTCGTCGAGGTGAACGCCGAGGCGTGCGCGGCGGTGGCCGCCGCGCGGGCGCGCGGCGCGCGCGTCGTCGCCGTCGGAACCACGGTGGTACGCGCGCTCGAAAGCGCCGCGGGCAGTGGCGCGCTGACGCCGTACATAGGCGATTCCGCGCTGTTCATCGTTCCCGGCTTCAAGTTCCGTGTGGTCGACGCCATGATCACGAACTTCCACCTGCCCGAGTCCACGCTGCTGATGCTGGTGAGCGCCTTCGCCGGCCGTGAAGCGGTACTCGCCGCCTATCGTCATGCGGTGGCCGGGCAGTACCGCTTTTTCAGTTATGGTGACGCCATGTACATCACGCCGGCTCCCGACGCGCACGCATTAGCCCGATGACCGCCGAATTCACCTTGTTAGCCAGCCATGGCAGCGCGCGCCGCGGGCGCCTGCAGCTCGCGCACGGGACAGTGGAGACGCCGGCCTTCATGCCGGTGGGCACCTATGGCACCGTCAAGGCGATGACACCCGAGGAGCTCGAAGGACTGGGTGCCGAGATCGTGCTCGGCAACACCTTCCACCTGATGCTCCGCCCGGGCAACGAGGTCATGCGTGCGCATGGCGGCCTGCATCAATTCATGCACTGGCGCCGGCCGATCCTCACCGACTCGGGCGGCTTCCAGGTGTTCAGTCTCGAGAGCCTGCGCAAGATCACGGAAGAGGGCGTGAACTTCCGTTCGCCCATCGACGGCGCGGCGGTGCGGCTCGCCCCCGAGGATTCCATGGACGTGCAGCTCGCGCTGGGCTCGGACATCGCGATGGCGCTCGACGACTGCACGCCGTACCCCGCCACCGAGAAGGAAGCGCGGGACTCCATGGAGCGCTCCATGCGCTGGGCGGTCAGGAGCCACATCCACTACTACCGGGATGCGCCGCCCGGCGAGTTGTTCGGCATCGTGCAGGGGGGCATGCATCTGAACCTGCGCCTGGCGTCGCTCGAGGCGCTCGACAAACTACCGTGGAAGGGGCTGGCCGTCGGCGGACTGGCCGTGGGTGAACCCGAACCAGAGCGCCTGCGCGTACTCGAGGGCCTGCTGCCGCACATGCCGGCAAACAAGCCCCGCTACCTGATGGGCGTGGGCCGTCCGCAGGACATCGTCCAGGCGGTGTTGCGCGGCATCGACATGTTCGACTGCGTGATGCCGACGCGCCATGCGCGCAACGGCCACCTGTTCACATCGCAGGGCGTGGTGAACATCCGCAACGCCGCCCATCAGTCCGACACCGGCCCGCTGGATCCCGCCTGTGCCTGCTACACCTGCCGCAATTTCTCGCGCGCCTACCTGCGACATCTCGACCGCTGCAACGAGATCCTGGGCAGCCGGCTCAACACCATTCACAACCTGCACTACTACCTGGAACTCATGCGGCGCCTGCGGGCCGGCATCGAGGCGGGCAGCCTGGAGCCGGTGCTGCGGGACTATTGTTCGAAAGACGCAGGTGGGGAACCGGCCACCTCCGCACAAGTCTCTGTGGCATAAATTTCGTTTTCGGCCAGAATACGCGCCCGCGCCGTGGCCCCTGCAGGCGCGGTTTGTTCGTCACCCGTGAGATAACACCATGAATTCATTGATCCCCGATGCGATGGCGCAGGCTGCCGGAGGCGCCCCCGCCGGTGGCGGACTGACCCCGTTCATCATGATGGCGGTCTTCGTCGTCATCTTTTACTTCCTGCTGATCCGTCCCCAGCAGAAGAAGCAGAAGGAACACCAGGCCATGCTGAGCAAGATTGCCAACGGGGATGAAGTCATCACCGCGGGTGGCATCCTGGGTCGTGTCGTCGAAACCGGCGACCAGTTCCTCACCATCGAGATTGCCGACAACGTGCGCATCAAGGTGCAGCGCTTTCAGGTCACCTCGCTCGTGCCGAAAGGCACGCTCAAGGGCGCCTGAGGTCGTTACATGCTCGAGTACGCGCGCTGGAAATACTGGCTGGTCGCGATTGTCCTGCTGATCTCGCTGATTTTCGCGTTGCCGAACGTATTCGGTGACGAGCGGGCCCTGCAGATCGCGCGCAAGGACCGCGCGGCCATGGACGCCGCGCAGCTCAGCCACATCGAAGACGTGCTCAAGCAGCACGGTGTCACCTACAAGAGCGCGGCGCTCGAGAAGGGCAACGCCATCATCCGCTTCGACAACGACGTCGAGCAGCTCAAGGCGCGCGACGTCGCCAAGGACGAGAGCGCGGGCCTCGCCAAGGACTACGTCAACGCGATGATGTACGCCTCGCGTTCGCCGACCTGGCTGCAGGCGCTCGGCCTGCGCGCCATGCCACTGGGCCTGGACCTGCGCGGCGGGCTCTATCTTCTCTACCAGGTGGACGTGGACGGTGCGGTCGCGAAGCTGCTCGACAGCTATGACCAGGACATCCGTCGTGCGCTGCGCACCGACAATCTCACCTTCACCGACATCAACACGCTGACCGCCGAGGACTCGGACATCCCGAACGGCGTCCGCGTGCTGCTGCCGCCAAATACCGATCAGGCCCTGGTGCGCGCGTCGATCAAGAAGGTGCAGTCCGACCTGGACTGCCGCGACGCGAACGTGGCGCAGGGCAAGGCGGTGGACTGCATCCTCACGCCGCAGCAGGTGCGCGAGCGCCGTGATTTCGCGATCACTTCGAACATCACCACGCTGCGCAACCGCGTGAACGCGCTCGGCGTGTCCGAACCCATCGTGCAGCGCCAGGGTCTCGACCGCATCCTGGTGCAGCTGCCGGGCGTGCAGAACTCGGCCGAGGTGAAGGACCTGCTCGGCAAGGTCGCGACGCTCGAATACCGCATGGTCGATCCGCGGCCGGTGCCCCCGAACGGCCGCGCGCCCATTGGCGCGAAGGTCTACGACCGATATGACCGCGGTCAATTCGTCGGCAAGATCTTGCTGAAGCGCGACGTCATCGTGACTGGCGACCAGCTCACCGATGCCCGCTCGAGCAGCGGCCAGCAAGGACCGGAAGTCAGCGTCACGCTGAACAGCGCCGGCGGCGACGAGATGCTGCGCAATACGCGTTCCAATCTCGGCAAGCCGATGGCGGTGGTGTTCATCGAGCAGCGCAGCGAGACCGTCAATGGTCCCGATGGCAAACCGATGGTGGACGAGAAGGGCAACGCGATCACTCGCATCCTCAAGGACGAAAAGGTCGTGAGCGTGGCCACCATCAACGGCGTGTTCGGCAATCGCTTCCAGACCACCGGCCTCACGATGAACGAAGCGAAGGACCTGTCGCAGCTGCTGCGCGGCGGCGCGTTGACCGCGCCGATCTCCATCGCCAACGAGAAGACCATCACCGCGACGCTCGGCGAAGAGAACATCGACAAGGGCGTGATGGCGCTGGTCATCGGCATGGCCGCGCTGTTCGTGTTCATGGTCCTCTACTATCAAATGTTCGGCATCGTCGCGGACCTGGTGCTGCTCGCGAACGTCATCGTGCTGACCGCGCTGC
>Ga0070664_100005453_pt1 | contig 10212 bp, 12 predicted proteins | sample KBSC73metaG_FD_65863 | JGI IMG/M metagenome (GOLD analysis project Ga0070664, IMG submission 65863) | Corn rhizosphere microbial communities from Kellogg Biological Station, Michigan, USA - KBS C7-3 metaG | ecosystem: Host-associated > Plants > Roots > Rhizosphere > Soil ... | reverse complement strand
CAGCCAGAACGCCACCCACGCTCCATCATTAATGAACATGGCGGCAACCTGGGAATAGAACGCTCCGCGATACTCCAACTGGGCATTCATATTGATGCGTAAATAAGCCGCGCATAAACGCAAATAGTCGACAAACGATCGAAACATCTCAACCCTCCTTTTTCGAGCCTCTTTTATCCCCCATTCGAAAAAAGCCGTCTCATCGCAAGGAACTGTACGATTGCCACCACCAGGAGAAACACGGTGACGGCGGCGCCCTGAATCACGATCGACTCCTTCAACAGCAGGAAACTCGGGTTGACAAACATCACGCCCGGCGCACTCAGCATGCTGGCAAACGGCAACACTTTCAGGATCGGTTGCAGCACCGCCGGATATATTGCCAGGGGCAGAAACATCCCACCGAACATCATGACGGTGCGCGTGTAGAGCAACGCCAGCCCCGAGGTACTTTCCAGCCAAAATGCGCAAAGGCCGATGAGAAACATTCCCAGAAAGTCCAACAGGAATGCCGCAGGCAGGGTCGCGAAAAACATAACGATGCCGGCCGCACTTATCGGTATCGGCCCGACAAGGATCATCGCGAGCACGGCCCCCACCGTCAGGTTGATCGCAAATCGAACCACACGATCGCCCATCGCGCGGCTCAAGTGCCCTCCGACATATGACAGCGGTCGGATCAGATGGACGGCGAGGCGTCCCGTTCTCACATCTTCATCCACCTCCGATGCGACGCGAGGAGCCGAGAGATAAATCGCCTCGGTAACGACGAGGTACCACACCATCTGTGGCAGAGTCAGACCTCCCACGCGGTCGCTTCCTGTTGCCGCATAGACGACGTTCCACAGCCGCAGGAAGATGTAGAGAATGATCGTCAGGAAAGAACATCGGTAGATCACTTCACCGCCGTAGGCCAGATTCGACCGTGCTGCGGTGTAACCGATCCAAAGATATCTGTTGGCACTTTTCATGATGGTCATATAGGAACCTCCCTTCTGCTCTCGCTATAGATTCGAGCGATCACTTCTTCCAGTGGTGGATCCTCCACCGCGATGTCGGCAACGGAACCCGCATCCAGCACCGCTGCAGTAACAACACGCACTGGAACGATGGCCGTATCGATCTGAAGCTTCCACTCGTATCCGGATTCCTGAAGCATCGTGACTCCTGCAAGCTTCATCGATCGCGGAGCGCCGTGAAACTGCACTCGGAGAATCTTCGCGCCCAGATATTTCCGGCGCACGGCCGCCACGTTGTCGTCCACGACCACATGGCCGTGATTGATCACGACCACGCGCTGGGCCACATGCTCGATATCGCCGGCGTCGTGGCTGGTGAGAAAGAGTGTCGTGCCATCGTTGCGATTCCATTCGCAGATCAGGTCGCGCAACAACTGTCGTGCAATGACATCCAGACCGATGGTCGGTTCGTCGAGAAACAAAACCCTCGGACGATGCAGCAGACTGGCCGCAACCTCGGCGCGCATGCGTTGTCCCAGCGACAGCTTGCGAACGGGCGTGTCCATGAACGGGCCGAGGTTGAATCGTTCGATCAACACATCGCGCGTCCGAATGAACTCCGAGCGTTCGAGTCCGTAGACGCGCGACAGGAGTTCGAACGTATCCCTGGCCGGCAAGTGGTACCACAGCTGTGAACGCTGACCGAATACGGCTCCGATGCAATGCGCCAGCCTGCGTCGATCCCGCCATGGAGTGAATCCCAGAACGGAAACGTTCCCGGATGTGGGATGCAGAATGCCGGTAAGCATTTTGATGGTGGTGGATTTCCCAGCACCGTTGGGTCCGATGAATGCGACGGCCTGTCCTTGCGGAACAACCATGCTGATTCCGTCTACCGCAACGACCTCCGACACGGTGCGATGAAAACCTGTCCACCGCGTCAAGGTAAAATTCTTCTTCAATTCTCGAATTTCCACTCCACGATTCATAGGACCTCCAAAACGACCAGCGTTAGAGGACGCACTATTCCCGGGAGCGGCTAACCCAAAAACCTTAGTTTGTTACTTGGAATTTCTTCGAGGTTCGGGAGCGGGGCGGCCGCTCCCGCTTTCTCAGATCTGGGGCCGAAGTCCGCACGGCATGGCAAGAACGCGCACGCCGACGGACGTAATCTGTACGGGCAGATACGGCATTGAGAAAGCGAATTTGGTTCGTCCGAACATAAGGACACACATTCTAGCGTCAAAGCACGCGGTTGGAAACCCTTTCCTGTCGATTCGAAGGGTAATCTGCTATTGGCCGACGCTTCGCTGAAGTGTGCGCTCGAGCAGTTCCAGGCGCAGGCGAATCACTTCCTGCCCCGAACGAATTCGCTGCAAGGTATACAGCGCCCACGCCGCAGCGATGATGGGAATCAGATAGAGAATGCCAAAAACCAGGATGAACAGCAGTTCAGGAAGGCTCATCCCGGCCATATTAAATCCAGCCATTTCAATCTCCGTTCTACGTTATGGCAACGCCCGGTAGAATACGGCCGCCGGATGTCGCTCACTCGTCTGTTTGTAACTACCGGCGTTGCAGCCGCAACCATACGGCGCCTGCCATGCCGGTCGATTGGTCCTGCACGACAATCCGAAGCCGGTCCGCCGGACCGGCCTGGACAGTCTGATGAATGACAAAGCCATGCTTCAAAACGTTCTGAAACTGTTCTTCTGTAAAACTCAGCGGCATTGCTCCTGCCAGCGGGTTCTTTGATTTCGAAGACTCCAGGCGCATGACAAGACTCAGTTGTCCGGTCCGGCGATCGCCCTTTTGAGTGAAATCGAGATGGCTGGCATCCACGTTGATCGTGATTCGATAGCTATCCGGAATTGCCGGATCCGGCTGTCCCGATACGACGAGTCCAATCTGAGATGCATTGACATCGCTGCCGAGCAGCTCGCCGACAACGGCCTTGCGTTGCTTTTCCGAAAGAATCCCAGCCGTCGAATAGTAGCCCGAGCGGTAGTGAAGGTCGACATCCTGCTGGTTCACCTTCACCTTGAGGTCATGCAGCTTTCCGTCTTCGCGCTTATCCGCGGAATAGAAGCCGAGCGTGTAACTCACGTCACCGTCCGCGATCGCAGTAGTGACAGCTTCCTTGAGGTCATTGGTGTGATAGGTGACATTGCCTCCGGTAGCGGATGCGAGACGCATCATCACTTCGGGATAGGCGCCGTTCAGTCCCTGGTAGTCCACGGGATAAAGTGCAACATTGGCATCATTGAGCGCTTTCGAAGCGCGTTTGAGCTGGGAGGAAAAATCCTCCGGCGTCTCAACTGGCGCCTGGGCCTGAACTCCGATCTTCCGTTGGGCAACGACCGGCTTGAAAGGGAAGCCGGCGGACATCCAGACGAGATTCTTCCGGCCCGGCAGACCGCTCATATGCCGGGCGATGGCTTCGAAAGCATCCGCCGTCGCTGTGGCGCGAGTGATCGCGGAAAGCGTTGCGATGGAATCCGCGAACCCCGGAGTTCCCACAGAAGTAACGCTTCCATCCACATTGGATACTGGCGGAGGTTCAAGGAGGGCGGCAAGCTGGGCCATGCTGGTGACTTCGATCCCTGCCTGGTCCAGAGTCTTGATGCGTTCGGCAGCGCGGACCAATGTGTTGGGGTCGCCGGTGAAATCCTGAACGACGTGCAACTGGTAGCCAAGGACAAACAGCGCCACGCGGTCTCCTTCTCGAATCGTTCGAAGGTAGCTGACAAGCTGTTTGATCGCGTCCTTCTGGTCATTGAGTGCAGTCAGGTCATTGGTGGCTGCGCCAAGTTTTGGCACATTGTCGGTCTGTCTGCCGAGAGCGTCTGTTTGGCTCGTGCCGTCGTTGGATGAATTCATCATGTCGAACAAGATGACCGTGGCCGTGGTCGGAACCTCACCGGCTGCATTAATCGTGTTCGAAGCAAATCCTGGCGATACCGGTCCAATGCTGGTCTGCTTTCGATTGCGCGAATCCGTTGCGGAGAATACATCGATACGCTGTGGCTTGCCGTTATCCAGAACCGTGAAATTCTCTTTGGTCAAGCCCGCCACCGGACCGTTCTTGTCACGAACCACGACGCTGATTTGTACAAGCCGTGTTGTGACCTGGATCGTACCGTCCGATACCGTTTGCGCACTGCCGCCCGCGTTGCTTAACAGCAGGAGCAGAAGAAAAGCCAGATTAGGCATCCGCATGGCCTTCATCCTAATGGATGAAGTTGGGGATCGAGAGTAAATTCATATCGTTCGTTTTCCTGATGTCGTGGGACCCTCACGCAAATCGAGAATCATGTGTGTGGCATCCGCATAGAGGCCATCGTGTCGTAGGCTCCGCGGTTCGATTCCCCAGCTGCGAAATCCTAATCGTTCGTATAGTCGTTTCGCCTCCGGCGCGACATCGTTGACTACCAACAGAACCTGTTCCACTCCGTTCCACGATCGCGCGAGCTGGATTGCGGATCTCACCAGCGATTCGCCAATGCCGGTCCTCCGATCTTCGGACCGGACATACATGGCAACGAGCAAACATTTGTGTCGTTCCTTTGCGCCGCCTTCTCGCCGAATCCCGACGGTCCCCACAAGAGCGCTCCCAATGAACGCACCGAACGCTGCGGAGTCTTCCGAGACTTTGAGCCTGTCTCTCGCGGTTTCAACAAGGACGCTGAATTCACCCGGCAGGGAAGCGCCGAACGCGAGCGGATGGGTCTCGAGCGCTTCCAGTCGAAGCTTCGCCCAAGTTGGCGCATCGCCTGGATCCAGTATGCGAATGGTGAAAGAAATCGCAGTGTCCATTCTGTGTCGGCGGATTATAAATCAGCACGACCTGCGACTCACATTTCGATTTCCACGCCGTCTCACCGAATGTAATGCCATACAGCAACGTCATCTTCAGCCTGTTGTTGGTTGTCGCTCTTCCTCTTTCGGGAGTCGCCCAGAACGTTGCGCCTGGCGCAAAAGCAGAGCCGCCGGCGGTGGACTTGCCGAAAGACGACAACGCCTGGGCCGTGCGTGTGGTTCGATCGGCGGACTGGATGGCGATTCCTTCCAGGACATCACAATAAAATCCACCGGTCAGATGACCGTCGATGCGGGCCAGGGGATGACGGAGATCACGCTTTCTCCTGATGCCCTAAAGATGTTGGCCGCACTGGTTCAATCGTCCAAATTTTCCAAACGGATCCTGCCTTCCAACAATCCCGCCGGATGTTATGACTGTTCCTCGACGGCAGTTACGGTCCGTCGTCGAGAACCAAAGGGAAAAGATCGAACGTATTCTGCGGCCTGGGTTCCCACAACTGTAGGGACTGTTTCAGAGGATTTCGTAAGTATTGTTCGGCAGGTTCTCGGCCTGTCGAATTAGGTGCCGATACTTTTTCCCAGAAATGAACTCAAGCGTTGGAATTCTGCTTCCAATTCGTCCTGAAAGGTATTGCCGCCTGGACGTGCCTTCGCAAACCCCACATCGATGCTCAACTGCCCATCGTGGACATTTGCGTTTGCCCAGCCAATGATGTCGTCTTTCCACAACATGGGCATCGCATAATAACCGCGCTGTCGCCTGGCCGGAGGCGTATAGGCTTCGAAACGATATGGCCAGCCCCAGAGATGTTCGAATCGACGTCGGTCCCAGACCAGTGGATCGAATGGCGTAAGGAATCTCACAATGGGTTCCCGGGAGTCGAATCGATTCTGCCGATGAAGTGAAACATATTCGAGCCCGTCGACGACCTGACTCTCCAGATCTCCACCTGCAATCATTCGACGCACGGTAACCCGGGGATTCCCAAGCCGCGCATAGCGCGCGACAGTACTGTTCAATGTCTGAATCGGAATCGGAGCCAGGATGTTCACAATGCCAAGAATGAGTTTCTCCAGACGCTCGGCTTGCGGTAATGCGGGACAGGGCCTGGCAGCTTCGTAGATTCGAATCCCATTTTCCCGTTTCGAGATTCGAAGCCATCCGCGATAGTGAAGTTTTTCCAACGCCCGGGTCGTTGCCTTGGAATACCCTCCCCACGCATTGATGACCCGCCTCCGGCCGTGCGCCTTGTGCAGGGTTGCGGGGTGAGTGGGGCCGGCCTGAAGAACAGCATCCAGAACATTCTTCTCGAGCTTCGATAAACGGGCAGACTCACGCGGATGCAGCAGTTCCCAGATGCGCCGATGAACAAAACCGTAGGCGTAAAGAACGTCTTCTTCAATGTCCAGAGAGGAGAATCCACGCTCCAGATCTCCAGCCTTGTATCCCTTGACGCGATGGCGAAGTATCAGATCCTGCGCTCGCGCGGGAGATCGAATCGGATCGGCCTGAATGAATCCAAGTCGCATTATGGCCGTCTTCAGACTGGTCGGCTTGAACAGCGACTGAGCGACTGCACGGGCCCGCAATTCGTGGATCGTCATGCTCATGGAAATTGGGGAATGAGGGGACAGTCCCCTCATTCCCCAATTGTCGTCGATTTCAATTACAATAGGCGCGCTCTTGATATCTGGAGGAACCATGATTAAGAAAATCTGTTCGTTGATGATTCTGACTGCAGTTCTTGTATCTCCGATTTACGCACAGCAGGGCCCTCCTGCAGGTGCGACGGGTGCTGGTGGGGGCGGACGCGGAGGAGGCGGAGGTGGCCGCGGAGGAAATGCCGCAATGGCGACGGTGATGATCAAACCCGGCCTATCGATGGTCACCGGTGGAGGCGCCAACGCGCTGGTCCGTGTAACGGACGATGGAATCGTGGTTGTGAATACCAAGAATCGCGGCCAGGCAAACTACGATGCATTCATGGCACAGATCAAAATGATTTCCGACAAACCCATCAAATATGCCGTCGTCGGTGACGTGCATCAGGACAAGAGCGGCAATACGGAGTTTTTTACAGCAGCTGGCGTTCAAGTCGTTGGGCACGTCAACGAGAAGGAAGGACTTAAGACTTATCAGAACGCCGCGGGTACTCCCGGACCTCCGAATGTCACCTTCGACAAGGACTATTCCATCAAGCTCGGCACTACCGAGGTCGCACACGTTTACTTCTTCGGAAAAGCGTCCACCGGCGGGGATGCCATAACGTATTTTCCGGATTTAAAAGTTGTCTCGATGGGAGATGTGTACCAGGCCGGTATCAATTGCGATTACGGCCAGGGCGGCAGCATCCTCGAGTGGTCGAAGACTCTCGACGCGGTTTTGAAATTGGATTTCGATACCGTGATCCCCAACACCGGAAATCCGGCAACGCGCGCCGATCTTCAGACCACGCGTGATCGCCTCGCGAAGATCTCCGTCGTCACCATCGATCAAATCAAGAAGGGAACTCCGAAGGAAGGACTGATCGCTGCCGTGAATGCGGTGGATCCCACGCTGCGAGTGGATTCGTTCATGATGAATAACCAGGCCCGCATCGATGCCTATTACGATGAGTATGTGAAGGCCGCGAAGTAGGCGAGGCAATCAATCAATGTTCAGTTCTCAATTCTGGTCCGATCCGATCAGAATTGAGGATTGAACATTGATCAGATTCACTGGTTTCATTTTACAAGCCGCCGGGTCATCGCGCGGCGTGACCACACAATTAAAATCACCAGCCACACCGCGAGCAGAGGCAAAGCCTGAAGCTGAAAGGGAAGTCCGAGCGTCAGAGTTCGTATCAGGGAAATGACCGACGTCAATGGCAATGTCCACGCAATCCATTGAAAAACCTTTGGCAAATTCTCCAGTGGAAAGAAGATCCCGCAAAACAGGAACATCGGGAAAATCAGAAGGTATTGAGGATAGGAAATATCTTCAATCGTCCGCGAGCGTGCCGCCACCAGTATCCCCAGGCCCGCGAATATAAAGGAGCACAGGAAGCAAAGCGGTAGCGCGATCAAAGCTCCAGGAGGAGAGAAATCTCCCATGACCGTCCCGATCATCAGCACAGCACTGGATGCAAACGTTGCCTTGGAAGCATCCCAGATCAGTTCCGCCCATAGAACTTCCGACAATGTGATCGGCGTCGTGGCGATTGCCTGAAACACACGCTGGTAGTACATGCGGATGAAGCTGCCATACGCCGCTTCGAAGAAGGACTGGAAGAGAATCGTTTGGCCGACGATGCCTGCAAAAATGAATTGCCGATAACTGACGGAAACATTTCCAAGCTGGATGGTCTTGATCAGACCGCCCAGGCCAAACCCGAATGCAATCAGGTAGAGCATGGGTTCCACGAACGTCGTGACAACGGAATAGAAGAGGCTCTTGCGATACACATCAAAGTATCGCAGCCACACGCAACGGATTCCCCACCATCCTGTCATGGGGTCTTCTCCAGATGAGAACCGGTCAGTTTCAAATAGACATCTTCGAGATTCGGTGGGCGTTTCCAGCGCACGCCCGCGCGAATCTCTTCATCGATTTGCTCCTTCCCGATGTGTTTCGCAATGAGTTCCGAGGGTGGAGCACAGTCGAGAATCTTTCCCAGGTGCAGAATGGCGACACGGTCGCAGAGCCGTTCGGCCTCTTCCATGTAGTGAGTGGAGAGCAGAATTGCGACGCCTTTTGCCCGCTCCTCCGCAATCACATCCCACAGAACCCGGCGGACTTCGGGATCGAGTCCGGTCGTGGGCTCGTCGAGAATCAAAACCTTTGGTTTGCTGACGAGTGCGCGCGCAACCTGAAGTCTGCGCCGCATTCCTCCGGAGAGTTGTTCAACGAGGTCGGCTCTCCGGCTGTCGAGACCGAAGCGCTGCAGAAGCGCTTCGGTTCGACGGCGACCTTCCGCCACCGCCACTCGAAAATAGGTGCCGTATCGAACCATCTGGTCGAAGACCGTAAAGTCGGTGTCGAGCGTGTCGTCCTGTGCGCACACACCAAGATTCATCCTTGCCTGTTTGGGATGGGTATAAACGTCGGTGTCGAAGATTTTCACGCTGCCGGAGGTCGCCGGGTAAAATCCGGAAATGCAATTCATCGAAGTGGATTTGCCAGCGCCGTTGGGTCCAAGCAGACCGAAACATTCCCCTTCGTGAATTTCAAATGAAATACCCCGGATGGCCCAGACCGGATCTCTTCCCGGAGTTTCGTATCGTTTGGCGAGATCGCGCACAGACAACGGAACAGTCACTGGATTTCTATACCAGAATCTCTCCGCCGGCGCACGCGAGCTGGTCTTCGAGGCCGTTCAATCAACGATCGTAGATCCTACAGTTTGATTGGATCGATTCCCAGCTGTTCGCCGATCAGGCGGGAAAGGAGAGCGTCCAGCGTTTCGCCGGTTGTGAATACGAATGCTTCTCCAGACCAGTCGAGTTTGAAGCTTCGCGATAAGGCCGAAATCCAGATCTGACGGACAGGAGCATTGGGACTAACGACAATTTTCCCCGGGTTGGGTTCCTCTGTTTCGATGGTCAGGACGCCGTTCTGGAACATTACTTCGGCATCATGTTCTTCGGCAACCACCCCAAGGTTCCGGTTCAATCGGTTCAATGCAGCATCGCTTTTTGTTCGGAAATCCGTTTCGGAAAGTGTCATCCCGGAATTATAGGCTGGACGAGGAGGAGGCATCGGAACATTCCGCCGGTCGGAATACCACTGCATGGAAAAACCTGCTGGACTAGCCGACGATCGGATTTTGTCTCTTCGACGATTTTCGAAAGCAAAGCGGTTGTTAAGGCTGCCGCCGTGAGAGCCGTTGTACACTGAAGCGATTAAGTTCTACGGATCCGTGCACATGCAGAATTCACACATATTTGAACTGGCCCGGCAGTTGATGGCCATCCCATCGATTTCGGGTAACGAAATGGAAGTTGGGAACTTCCTGGCATCGCATCTGACGGCATCCGGTTATCGCGTTGAAAAGCAGGAAGTCGAACCCGGACGATTTAACGTGATGGCGTATGCAGGAAAGCCGCCTCGGGTTGTTTTGTGCACACACATCGACACGGTACCTCTGACATTGCCGGTTCGCGAAGATGAAACATTTCTGTATGGTCGCGGGGCCTGTGACACTAAAGGCATTATCGCCGCGATGCTGGAAGCCGGAGACCGTCTTCGAGAAGGCGGTATTCAGGATTTCGGTTACCTCCTTGTTGTTGGTGAAGAAACAAACGGATGCGGAGCCAGAGCGGCAAACTCTCTGAAATGGGAAAATGAGTTCGTCATTGTCGGCGAACCCACAGGCAACAAACTCGCACGAGCGCAGAAGGGCACCTTCATGGCCGAACTTACCGTAAATGGCAAAGCTGCGCATTCGGGCTA
>Ga0070664_100005451_pt1 | contig 10215 bp, 4 predicted proteins | sample KBSC73metaG_FD_65863 | JGI IMG/M metagenome (GOLD analysis project Ga0070664, IMG submission 65863) | Corn rhizosphere microbial communities from Kellogg Biological Station, Michigan, USA - KBS C7-3 metaG | ecosystem: Host-associated > Plants > Roots > Rhizosphere > Soil ... | reverse complement strand
CGTCGATCATGGCGGTGCCGCCCTCATCTATGGTGCCGGGCGGGGTGGCCAACTTGTGCTCCGTGAGTTGATGCAAAACACCGCACTCGGCCTGAGACCCATTGGGTTCATCGATGATGATCCGACGCTGTTGCATCGAACGATTGGTGGACTCCCGGTTCTGGGCAGCAGCAAGAATGTCTCGACGATCTTGGATAACCACCTCGTCACGACGATTTTGATTTCCTCGAAATCCATTCAGTCAGGTCACATGAAGGTCGTGGTCGAAGCTGGCAAGGACCGCGGAGTGAATATGTTCATGACGGGTCTAGAATTACATCCAATCTCCCAAAGCATCGACTCGCTCAATCAAGCGACATTCTCCACTCGCCCTGCCGCGTAGATGTTCCAGCCTCTCAGCGGAATCTCTCCTGACGCTCCAATCTTTCTTGTCCGATCTTGTTTGCGCACCTCACCTCGTTGAATCGACTGTTATCAACACAATGGGTAGCCCATGGACGCTGGTCTCGGTTGCACGGCTTATGTTGGTTGCCATCCTTCTGTTCCCGGTCAGCAATGTCGCCGCCTCCGTCAACATCCCGCTGCATCACTGGGCTTATGAAGCCATCGAGCGCCTGACGAATCTTGGCATCATCGATCGGGCCATGATCATCACCAAGCCGTATAGCCGTAAACAGGCCGCGAAGTACGTCGCGAGGGCGCTGGAGCGTATCCGTGCCAATGAAATCCGGCAGGATGGCCGTGAGGTGTTAGCGGGACCACTGCTCGAGCGGTTGATGGTGGAATTGCGGCCTGAGCTCATGGATCTCGGAGCGGTCACGAGAAAACGAAGCGAATCTGCTCCATCGTCTCTTCGATATGGAGCACGATTGCAAACGGAGGTGGACGCCTTTTCTCTGGGCGGGCATCAAGATGTCCGCCTTCGTGAAAACCGTCAGGGTGAATATTATGCGAACGGGGTCCAAAACCAGACCGACTTCCGCGCCTGGTTCGAGGCGGGAGACTGGATGGCCGCGATGATGGATCCAAAAGTGATCACGAATAGGGACGCATTGGCTAACGGGCCGACCACGGGACCGGAGACCTCGCTCAACGACAAGTATGCCTATCTGCGCGAAGCGAGTCTCAAACTGACCTATTGGAATATTGCCCTTGAATTCGGTCGCGGCGCGCAGTGGTGGGGACCCGGTTATCATGGATCGCTGCTGCTGACCGACCATGCCTTTCCACTCGACATGATCAAGTTGGGCAGCGATGAACCCTTTCGTCTGCCGTGGAAACTGCGGGAACTGGGAGAATGGAAAATCCACACCTTCCTTGCACGCCTGGAAGGCCAGCAGACCTTTTCGCATGAACAAATCTTCGGGTTGCGGTTCAGTTATTTGCCGACAAGCTGGTTGGAGATCAATTTGACGCGACTGACCCAATATGGCGGACAAGGAAGCGGCACGAGTTTTCCGCAGACACTCTTCGATTGTTTCAAAAATGCCCCCAACCAGCTCGGGACATCGAATTGTAATGAACAGGCCATGGTCGACGGCCGTATCACCATTCCGCGCATTCCGTACCTCGTGCCGTTCCCGGCAGGCATGCAGATCTACGGGGAATTGGGATCGGAGGATAAGTGGAACAAGATTCCGATTCCCAGCCGGGCTGCCTATCTGGCCGGCCTCTACATCCCGCAAATATTCTCTGGTGATACGACCGACCTGCGGCTGGAGGTCGCAGATACCGATTACACGAGGCGCAAAACGTCGGACCATTTGAGCGGCGTCTGGTACAACAACGGCTTCTATACCAACGGGATGCGCCAGTACGGATTTCCGCTCGGGCACCATATGGGCACCGACGGCATCGACGTGTTTCTCCGCACGACGCGCTATGCGACCGAGGAGTGGCAGATCGGGGCGAACCTCAATTACCAGGAACGGGGTCGTGGCGTCCCGACGCACGAAAGAAAGTATGAAGCGGGGACGGACGTGACCTGGTGGTTTTCGCAGAGGACGCAGATCAGCGTTGGCTACACCTATCAACGCATCTACAACCCGGGTCAAATCAGCTCGGTCGTTCCGTTCATCGAAACATTTGCCCCGGGTGTCGTGGCGAACAATAATTTGTTTTGGACGAATATGACGATGTCTTTTTAGACGGTCACCTCCCAGCCATCCAGCGCCGGGACGTGGTCCTTGCCACCGAGCGCGGTCGGGCGTCAATAGGTTTGTCATCACGAGATACACGTGGCCTCTTGTTCTGTACTTCTTTGTTGCCGTTCAGTGTCTCCACGCGGCCGAGCCGGATTCTGGACAGCCCACATCGTCATCTGATGGGTGGAAACTCCGGTTCGAGACCACGACCTATGTGCTTGATCTCGAGAAACAAGGCCTGGGAGACGACACCGTCTCAAACGGGATTGGGCTTGATACGACGCTGATCGGCGATTTCGCGGCTGCCACCTTGAATCGCCGATTGCTCCCCAAGTTGGATTTCGCCGTCGGCGTCTTTACCAACATCCCATTTGGGTATGACACCGTGGTCTATCAGGTGCGGCCCATCCTGCGTTTGAACTATCGCCCGACCGACGAAGTGTCTGCGCTGCTCGGGACGCTGCAGGTTCCTCACCGGCAGTTTCTCGATGCGGTCTTCGACGATGCCAACCGTTTGGTCCGGCCGATCGAACAAGGCGCTCAAATCACCACCGATTTTGACTGGTACAAGCAGGATGCCTTTGTGAACTGGGAACAGGCGTTCGGCGGATCATCGACCAACCGGTTTGATGTCGGATATTCCGGCCAACTTCGGTATGGTCCGATCCGATTCAATGGCCAGGTGCACTGGATTCAAAACGGTCAGGCGTTGCTCAGGCTGGATCGTTCCTTCAACACCCAGCAGAACATCGTCTCTGCGTTTGGACCGGAACTTGTCCTCGAGCCCTCGCGCTACATCAAGACACTACGCTGGTGGCGGGAGATCGGCGCTCGGTTCAGCATGCTCAATAGTTACAACGAGCCGGATGCCGGTCTCGGCCCTGTCACGCGGGGTCGCGGGTACGATTCACAGTTCTGGATCGACTTGGACGGATGGCGGCCGCGGATTGGGTTCTGGCGTGGGGTCAATTTCATCAGCCAGCAAGGGGATCCTGAGTTTGTCGTCGGTAACTTCATGGAATTGGGCCTCTCCAAAACCATCGCACTGGGTGAGAATGCGTCGGTCGAGCTCGGCGTCCAGGCCCGGAGAATGACCAATGTTGACACCGGCCAGGGTGTGAAAAGCCTGGCGTGGCCCAACCAGGAATATATTATCTTCAACTGGAATTGGGACAGGCGCAGTGAAAGTCTTCTTGGGACGATCTTCGACCGATCGGACGATGACGGGCCAGAGTCGCCATCACGGAAACGCTTCAGCGCGATGTTCGACACCTTCACCTATGTCTACAACATTAACTATTCCGGCCTTCATCAAATCAACGGTAGGCCCGTTGAGAATGCCACATACGCAGGTGAATACCTGACTCCTGTCCTGCGCTACAAGCCGTTAAAGAATCTGACACTCGACGCCGGCGTCTTCGTCGGGTTGCCCGTCGGCACGACCCAGACCTTTCATACGGTACAGCCCGTGCTCTCCGCTGAATGGGCCATGCTGCCTCAGGTGTCGTTGGTTGCCGGAACGCTGCACCGGAACCATCCTTTTGTCGATGCCATATTCAACGACGCGATGCTGTTTTCGAGGCCGGTCGAGCAGGGGTTCCAACTGCTCGTGAACCGGCCGCACTATCAACAGGACCTCTTTCTCAGTTGGAATCAGATCGAAACGAGCCAGAAGCCGGAACAGTTCGATGTCGGCTATTCCGGACGAGTCACAGCGGGGTTGTTTGGGCTGAACGGACAGATCTACTGGGCGCATGCCGGGGGAGCGCAATTTTCAGAAAGCCGCACGGTCCAGCCCGGTGGTCCCCGTCTCCGCTCCGCGGCGAACAATACGAATATTGCGGCGGGACCGGACTTGAGCCTTGAACCAGCCCGCTACCTCTCCGGCCTTTCATGGTTGCATGAGATCCAGGTTATGGCGCTGTATTTTGTAGATGAAGACGAGACATTCGATCCAGCGGAGCCGTTAACGCGCGGACGCGGATACTTGCTCTCTGCCGGCGCCAACATTGAAGGATGGATGCCCTATGTCAATTTCTGGCGTGGAGAAAACTACAAGACGCTTCGGGGAGATCCGTCCTATTTTGCAGGGAATTTCACAGAAGCCGGTTTCTTGAAGGATGTGGCGTTGTCGGCGGGCTTCTCGTTGAGATTCGGAGGGCTGGTTCGGATGATCGACGGTCGGGCGACTCATACCGAATATGCCCTGCTCAATTGGTCATGGGATAGCAACGTCTGGAGAGGATCGTGTTTGCGGCCGACCTTGCTCCATAGGTCGAGCCAGCCGTGCGGAGTTCCCAACTGAGATGTCGCATCGGTAAACGCTCTGCGAAATGATGACTCTTTCTTGACGGACGAAAAGTGATGGGCTACGGTTCATCTGATATCTACGTGAATCCCCTAGTCTGACAATTGACAATGAATGACCGCATGGAGATTGTCGCACGATGAAATGCTCTCTTCAGGTCTTCACGAAAGTTTGCGTCTGGATACTGATCCTCGCGACTCTCATTCCAGCGCCACTAATCGCCCAGACGCTTGGAGGAAGTGGGTTCCCTTCGCTGGGCGTACCAGGTGTCGGTGGCTCAGGGGCAAAAGATCTTCTGCCCGGGTCGCCGGTGATGACGAATCCGACGGCGCTTCAGCCGCTCACGCCTCCTCAAACTCCTTGTCCGGCGCCTGCACCGAAGACTCCACTTGCGATCGCTCCCACGGGTCCGACACTGAACGACTTTTGGCCGGCGGACTCTGCCGCGGTGCTGCCCCCTTCGGCCGACACGAGAATACGATTAGAACGGGACGAGCGCTTTAAAAAGGAACAGCGCGAAGGCGTCTTGAAGCAGAAGCAGGATTCGTTAACGGCAGATGTCGATGTGCGCTCGAAGCAAGAAGGAGAAGAACGCGCCCGGCTTGCACAGCAAACGGCTCAATTGACGAGCAAGGACTACTCGGTCGAAGAAGCGTTCGCTCAGTTCTCTGTGCTTCAGAACGTCAAGAGCCGGCTGCACCAATTCGGGTACGACTTCTTCGACACGCAAGCCACCAGTTTTGCCCCGGTCCCCGATGCGCCTGTCGGCCCCGATTACGTCATAGGACCTCTTGATTCACTCTCGATTCACATTTGGAACGTCCCGGAACAGAGCCTGAACCGCAGCTACATCGTACCTGTCGAACGGGATGGCACGATCGTCATCCCTCAAATCGGAACCATTCCCGTGGGCGGTCTTAGCTTTTCCCAGACAGAAAAGGCCATTACAAACCGCCTCAGCGCGCACCTGAAACGCTTCGAGGTCCATGTGGCGATGGCACGCTTGCGGACGCTCAAGGTGTATGTGGTGGGCGAAGTGGTGAGACCAGGGGCGTACGAAGTGGGGTCTCTGGCATCGATTTCCAATGCCCTTTATGCGGCCTGCGGCCCGTCCCGTACCGGTTCCCTGCGGCAGATCAAGCTGGTTCGGGACAACCAGGTCGTGGCGGAGGTCGATTTCTATCAGTTCCTCATGTTCGGAGACCGCCGTCACGATGCCAGGCTGCAAGCAGGAGACGTCATCCTGGTTCCTCCCCTTGGTCCGATTGCCGCGGTCAGCGGAGCCGTGAAGCGGGCCGCGATTTACGAGCTCAAACCTGGAACACGGTTGAACGATCTGCTGCAATTAGCCGGAGGCGTCACTCCATCAGCCAATCTTCAGCGCTGTCAATTGCTCCGGCTCGATCCGGACAAAGGCCGGATCATGACGGATATCGATCTCAGTCAAATTGTTGACACGACCGGGAAAAAACCCGCGGTGAGCAACGGTGCAAATGCCACGATGCAGGACGGGGATTTTCTGCGGGTCGGGTCGCTGCCGACACAGGTTGTCAATGTGGTGACGCTGGCTGGTGCGGTAAAAAATTCCGGCCCTTATGAATTCCGCCCGGGCATGGCCGTGCGCGATATCCTGAAACCCGACCAGCTCACCGTCGACGCCTACATGGATAAGGCGGAAATCGTGCGCACTGATCCCCTCACCTACGAAACGAAAGTCATTTCATTCAGTCCAAAGGCGCTTTTCGACAACGAGAAGGCAGACGACATTCCACTACAACGGATGGACCAGATCGTGGTCGGCACACAGATGCGTCCGCCCAGTGTGGTGTTTGTTGAAGGAGAAGTCAGGCGGCCAGGCTATTTTACCCTTGAGACGGGTGAAAAACTGAGTTCGGTCTTAAGGCGGGCCGGCGGTTTAACTCCCACGTCGTTCCCGGAAGGGATTGTCCTGGTTCGTGAATCGGTGCGGAAACGTCAGCAGCTCGAGCTCGATCGTTTCCTCGCTGCGGAAAGACAGCGGCTCACGGCTCAATCGGCCGCGATTGCAGCGGGCACCGTCGGAATGTCGCCTGTCGGAGGCGCGGCGGCCGGTCAAGCGGCAGAGCAGCAGGTGCTTAGTCTGCGACTTCAACAGCTCGAGGCGGTGACGGCTCGTGTGGAGCTGGGTCGAGTGGTGCTTAATGTCCGGTCGATTGAAGAACTTGAAGGTTCAGAAGACGACGTGACGCTGGAGGCGAAGGACCGCATCTCGATCCCGCAGCCACCGAAGACCGTGAGCGTGATTGGATCGGTCAAGAATCCCAGCACTGTGGTGTATCGGGTCGGTCTGAACCTGGATGACTATGTGCATCAGGCCGGTGGTATGACGGAAGATGCCAGCAAGGGTGAGATGTACGTGGTGAAAGCCAATGGCTCGACGGAAGGGACCTACATTCGTGTCAAAGACATGAAGCCGGGTGACACCATCGTGATTCCTCAGAAGATCGAAGCCAAAACCCCGCAGCTCTCCCTGTGGCAGAGTGTCGCAAGCATCGTGGGCAGCGTCGCATTGGCCGCAGCCGGCATTGCTGTAATCGGACGATAGGAGAGTCTACCCAGATCTGTCCCTCCCCATCATGATGCCGAACCAATCGCATATGGTCGCTCAACGAAACCGTGGGACCTGGCTTCCCGGCTCAGACGAGGTCACGCTATTCGACTATTGGCAGGTTCTTGCTAAACGCAAATGGCAAATTATCGCGCTCTGCGCAGTGATAACAACCGCGGCCCTCGTTGTCAGCGTCCTCCTTCCAAAAATATATGAATCGACGGCGACGCTCCTACCACAGCTGGAATCCAACAATGGTTTTGGCTTGGGCGCCTTATTGACGTCCGGTGCCGCGAACTCTGCCGCTCAAAGTCTGGGGATTTCATTGCCGGGCGCCCCGGCAACGCCAACGGACCTTTTCATGGCCATGCTCAAATCGAGAATCATGTCGGATGATACCATCCGCAGGTTCAACCTTACGGAATATTATAAGAAGAAGACCATGCAAGAGACTCGGATAGCACTAGAGGATTCAATCAAACTTTCCCTGACTAAGGAGAAGGTTATAAAGGTTACGGTAGAAGACAAAGACCCACAACTTGCTTCAGATATCGCTAACTTTTATGTCTCGAATCTCGATCGATTGAATCAAACGCTCAGCGTCAGCAAAGCGAGAGAGAATCGAAAATTCATCGAGCAGCGTGTCGTGGATACCAAGCAGGCGTTAGTCAAACTCGAGGAGGCACTCAAGGACTTCCAAACACAGAACAGAACCGTCGCCATTGAGGCGCAATCGAAGGCGATGATCGAAGCCACCGCGACCATTCAAGCCCAAATCATGGCGCAAGAGGTGCAGTTGCAGGTGATGGGGACCTATCTCGCGTCCAACAATCCCGAAATGGCTCGGATACAGTCCAGCATCAGTGAATTGCGAAAACAACTACAAATTATGGAGTCGGGCAAGAGTGGCAAAGAGCACTTGCCCGGAGACCGGTTGCGCCCCGCCATCACGAGTGTCCCGGCGCTGGCGTTAGAGTATGGCCGGATGACCCGCGACCTAAAGGTGCAAGAAACGTTGTATGCCCTGCTGGTCTCTCAGTATGAACAGGCCAAACTGTCGGAAGCACGGGACACCCCGACCGTCCAGGTGCTGGATCCGGCGATTCCAGCCGAACGGAAGAGCAGGCCAAAGATTTCGTTGAACGTTCTGATTGCAGGAATGATGAGTCTGTTAATCGGGATTTTCTGGGCCTTCATTCGTGAAGCGATGGACCGTCGGAAATCACCACCCTTGCCACAACCCTCACGCTCTTCTCCCGATGATTCCCTGCTCTCTCCGTTATCCCCCACTCTGTCATCTCTCTCTGAACTGGAACCATACGAGAATTCTCGGACCTAGACCATCGGCTGTTCCTTCAGAGCAGCGATGATAAGGGTCGAGGTGTGTGCTGACTTCGCTTGCGGGAGACGAGCACTACTCCAGCCTGCGTCGTCGCTTCCATGAGCAGTAGGTGGATTGGAGGATGTGAATGTCGGTCATACAGCCTCTTCTAATAGTATAAGGGGTGAAACCTGGACGAACACCTTTCAGGGCCCTTCAGGGCGAAAGCTTCGCACTATAATGGAGGGCAGCTTTTTGTCTATCCGCAGCCGCCTACAAATCTCAAAAACCAGGGGTTTCCCTAGGCCCCCCTCCACAGTGTCAGACATATACTTGCGCCGCTTTCCCACCAGGTTTTGGGATCCATGAGTCAGCTCTCCGTCCTGATCGTAGAGGATGAGGCGATCCTAGCGGCTCACCTGGCCAGCAAGGTGAAACTGCTCGGGTACCGCCCCATCGGCCCAGTCTCGACCGGAGAGGAGGCGCTCGATCTCATTCAGTTGGAGACCCCCAACATCGCGCTGCTGGATATCCGGCTCGACGGTCAGATCGACGGCATCGAGACCGCCATCCGCCTCAAGCGGCTGCGCGACATTCCCGTTATTTTTCTCACTGCGCATTCCGATCAGGAAACTCTCAAGCGAGCCAGTTCGGTCGGCCCCTTTGGATACATTCTCAAGCCGTTTGAGGAGCGCGATCTCGCCACGCAGTTAGAGGTCACGTTGTACAAGCATCAAGCCGAAGCTTCGCTCCGACAGAGCGAAGAGCGCTATCGCGCGTTCGTTCAAAACAGTTCGGAAGGCATCTGGCGAATGGAATTCGAGCCTCCCTTGGATACGTCGCTTCCGATCGACGCGCAAATCGAGCAGGTGTATCAGTCGGCCCGTCTTGTCGAGTGCAATGATGCGATGGGGCGGATGTATGGGTTTTCCAATGCAGAAGGATTGATCGGCAAAACATTGGATTTCATGCTGCCTGCCTCGGATCCTGCCGCGCGGGCCTATTTGGGATCTATCATTGAAGCCGGTTATCGTGCCACCAATGTAGAATCTGCGGAGCGCAACGTCTTTGGTGAGACCGTCTATTTTCTGAATAACATGGTCGGCATCGTCGAGAACGGCTATCTCGTGCGCATGTGGGGTACGCAGCAAAATATCACGGACCGCAAATGCGCTGAAGAGGCCATACGGGAGAGTGAAGCTCGCACCCGCATTGCACAGCAGGCCGCCCATTGGGGTGTCTTCGAGTACAACTATACGACAGGGAAAAACTACTGGTCGGTCGAGCTCGAAGCTCTGTATGGGCTTGCCCCTGGCACCTTCGAAGGCACATTTGAAGGATGGCGGCGGCGATTGCACCCCGCCGACCGTGCAGAGGCAGAACAGGCGTTTGAGCGAGCGCTGACCACCAACGAATACGCACACGATTTTCGCGTTGTCTGGGATGACGGCAGCGTGCGCTGGCTGTTCGCCAGAGCAAAACTCCTTCGTGACCCTGCCGGACTTGCCGAGAGGATGTTGGGTGTCCATGTCGACATCACCGAACGCAAGCAGGTGGAGGAAGCGCTGCGTGAGAGCGAAAAGCAGTTGGAATTGGTCAGCAATGCGGTCCCCGCCCTGATTTCCTATGTCGACAACGCAAAACGGTATGTCACCTGCAATGAGGCGTACACCACATGGTTCGGACTGTCCCGTGAGAACGTCCTTGGCAAAACCATAGAGGAAGTGGTGGGCGGCGAGGCCTGGGCGGCCATGGCGCCCTATGTCGAGGCGGCATTACAGGGACAGACGGTCGATTATGAAACCGAGGTTAAATACCGTCATGGTGTCGCCCGGTGGATCCATGCGGTGTACAC
>Ga0070664_100005446_pt1 | contig 10218 bp, 9 predicted proteins | sample KBSC73metaG_FD_65863 | JGI IMG/M metagenome (GOLD analysis project Ga0070664, IMG submission 65863) | Corn rhizosphere microbial communities from Kellogg Biological Station, Michigan, USA - KBS C7-3 metaG | ecosystem: Host-associated > Plants > Roots > Rhizosphere > Soil ... | reverse complement strand
CGAGGCGCCCGGCGAGCTCTGACAGCCCGGGCACAACCCGACGATCGGGAAGTGCGCGAAGCTCGCGCGGTAGCCGAAGGCGGCGGTGATGGCCTCGCGCGCGGCGTCGAGCGCGGTCGGGTCGACGGCGCGGTAGTCGCCGCAGCGCTCGCAGGTCAGCCACTCGCACTCCCCGTCGTGGTTGAGCGCGTACAGGCCGGGCCCGTGCCCGAGGTGCACATGGCTGACGAGCCCGACCTGCTCCAGCGTTTCGAGGTTGCGGTAGACCGAGGCGAGATCGGAGCGCGGCACGCGCCCTCCGATCCCGCCCGCGATCTGGTCGGCCGACATCGGACCGTCGGCCGCGAACAGCGCCTCGAGGACCAGGCGCCGCGCGGCCGACGCGCGCCGGCCACAGGCGCGAAGCGCCTCGACGGCGGCCTCGGGCGATGCCACCGCCGAGGACGTGTGCGTCAGGATCGCTCGCGTACGCTCCATCGCTCCTCGATGCGGCGCGTTCTCCAGACCGTGTAGGCCAGGGCCCACGTGACCACGAACGCGCCGACGACGACGTACCCGAGCGTCCCGAAGTTCAGGCCGCCCAACCAGTCCCAGAACCCGCCGCGGAGGTCGAGCTTCTCGACCGCGACCTGCAGCAGCTCGACCATGCCGATGGCCAGGGCCACCGCCACCGACAGCGCGGTGACGGTGATGTTGTAGAAGACCTTGCGGGCCGGGCTCGAGAAGGCCCAGCCGTAGGCCTTGGACATGAACACGCCGTCCGCGGTGTCCATGAGCGACATGCCGGCGGCGAACAGCACCGGCAGCGCGATGATGGCCAGCACGGGCGTGCCGCCGCCCGCCGCGCCGGCGGTCAGCGCGAGCAGGCCGACCTCGCTGGCGGTGTCGAACCCGAGCCCGAAGAGGACGCCCAGCGGGTACAGGTGCCAGCTCTTGGTGATGAGCCGGAACGCCTTGCCCAGGAACGCGCGGTTCATCAGTCCGCGGTCCATCAGCCGCTGCTCGAGGCGCTCCTCGTCGTAGGTGCCCTTCTTCATGTCGCGGGAGATGCGGATCACGTCGACGAGCACGAGCAGGTTGAGCACGCCGATGATGAGCAGGAACGTGCCCGAGACGCTGGCGCCGATGACCCCGCCGACCTCGGCAAAGCCGGGGATGTCGGCCTTGATGGCGGTCGCGGCCAGCGCCAGCCCGACGGCCAGCGCGAACACGATGGTCGAGTGCCCGAGCGAGAAGAAGAAGCCGGTGCCGAGCGGGCGCTGGCCCTGCTGGCGCAGCTTGCGCGTCGTGTTGTCGATCGCGGCGATGTGATCGGCGTCGAAGGCGTGGCGCAGGCCGAAGGTGTAGGCGAGCGTGCCGAGCCCGACGAGCACCGGCTTGGAGGCGGCGAAGTACAGGAGCAGGCCCCAGCCGACGACGTGCAGTCCGACGACCGCTCCTCCGAAGCCGGCCAGCCGCCGCCACTCTCCCGGCGAGAACGCTTTGCGAACTCGAGTCACCTCGACCTCTCCTTCGTTTCAAACGTGACGTTGGATCACGCGACTTGCGGCAGGGCCTTCACGGTCATGACGACGCCGATGGCGACGATGGCCAGGGCGGACAGCGCGGGCACCAGCGCGGTCACGCCGGCGGGGATGCGCAGCCGCCCGGTCAGGCGCTTGGCGTAGACGACGAGCAGCCCGAGGCCGGTCAGCGTCGCCGCCAGCCCGAGCGAGAACACGACGATGAGCCCGATCCCGAGCGGGATCTGGTGCGAGGCCAGCGCCGCGAGCAGCACCACCAGCGCCGACGGGCAGGGCAGGATCCCGGCCGAGGCGCCGAGCGCGAGGATGGTCTTCTTCGACGGCGCCTCGTCGTGGTGGTGGTGATGATGATGGTGATGGTGGTCGTGGTCGTGCGTGTGCGCGCGCCCCCGCGCGCGCAGGCGCGAGCGCAGCACGGTGACGCCGATCCCCAGCACGAGCAAGGCCGAGACCAGGCTCAGCCATGGGTAGAGCTGCTCGGGGAGGATGAACTGGGCCAGCAGCAGCGCCACCAGGCCGAGGGCGAAGACGCCCAGCGTGTGCGCGACGGTCACCGTTGCGCCAAGGCCGACCGCGTGCCGGGCCGTGCCGCGCGTACCCACGAGGTAGGCGGCGACCATGGTCTTGCCGTGGCCGGGCGAGAGCGCGTGCACCGCGCCCCACGCGAACGCGGCGAGGATGAGCAGGAGCAGGGCGCCCTTGCCCGCGGCCGCATCGGCGAACACGCCGGCGAAGCCGTCGCCCGAGCGGTCGGTCGTCGTCTCGCCGCCCACCGCCTTGGGCGCCGTCAGCGTGCCCGTGCCCGGGGCCACCGCGAACGTCGCGGTGCGCTCGGCCAGCGGGCTGGAGAGCATGTCCTTCGGGTAGTTGCGCAGGCCGCCGGTGGGGTCGCCCGAGGGCGCCGACGAATGCACCGCGGTCCCCTTGCCCGGCGCGGCCACGACCGCCTTCCAGCCCACGCGATCGGGAAACGTCTCGTCGTCGACCTGCACCCGGTGCGGGTCGTGCACGGCCGCGGTCAGCGGCAGCTCCATGCGCGTGAGCGGCAGGCCGCCCTGGCCCGGCGGCGCCGAGAGCCGCCCCTTGCCCTGCACGAGCGCGATCGGGCGCCCGTCCACGCTGACGTGCAGCGCGCGCGCCACCTCCGCCTGCTTGCGCGCGAGCACCGTGGCGCGCGGGAGGTCGCGCTCCTGGAAGGTGGGGATCTCGGCCTGGTCGAGCGTGTAGCCGAGGTCGATGCGGTCGCTGGAGACCCGCACCGTGACCAGGTGGTTGACGGAGAAGTTGCCCAGCGGGTGGGCGCCGGCGGTTGCCGCCGGCACCAGCAGCGCCAGCGCCAGTCCGGCGACGATGAGGGCGCGCCTCATCGCAGCGCCGCCTGCGCCCGCGGCGCGTACAGGGGCGAGAAGCGCGGGTTGTGGGCCAGCGCCCGGCGCAGCCACGCGTCGGCCAGCGCCGTGTGCCCGGCCGCTCGCGCCGCCATCCCGGCGTGGTAGAGGAAGGTCGGGTCGACCGAGCCCAGGCGCAACGCGCGCCGCGCCCACCGCAGCCCGGCCTGCGCCTGGCCGGCGCGGGTCAGGGCCCAGCCCAGGGAGTCAGCCGAGCGCACGCTGGGCGCCTGCGCCCACGCCCGCTGCGCCAGCGTGACGGCGCGGGCCGGGCTGCCGTGGTTGGCCTCGAACAGGGCCAGGTCGACGTCGGTGTTGACGCCGCTGGCCTGCAGCAGCTTCTCCTCGGCGCCGACCAGCGCAAGGTCGCGCCGCGCGGCGGCGGGGCGCCCGGCCGCCTGCTCGGTCTCGCCGAGCTGGACGACGTACTGGGGCAGGGGCAGCCGGGCGACCGCGCCGCGCAGGCGCCGGATCGCCGGCTCCCAGCGGCGACCGGCCGCGTCGACCGAGGCCAGTCCGGCGCTGGCGGGCACGTAGCGCGGGAAGCGCGCGAGCGCCTGCTCATACGCGGCCCGGGCGGCGCGCAGGTCGCCGGCCTCGAAGAGCAGGTTGCCGAGCAGCGTCTGGACGTAGGCGACGTTCTCGGGCGCACCGCCGCCGGAGGAGACCGCCAGGCGCATCGCGTAGAGCGCGCCGGGCAGGTCGCCGTGCAGCTCGCGCAGGTAGGAGACGCGCGCGTAGGAGGCCAGGTTGGGCTGCAGGTCGACCATGCGCTGCAGCGTGCGCGCGGCGGCGCCGTAGCGGCCGAGCTCGACCTGGGCGTCGACGATGACGCCGAGCGGGCGGGCCAGGCCGGGGGCGACGCGGTGGGCCGCGAGCCCGTAGCGGAGGCCGCCGAGGAAGTTGTGGCGGGCGAGCGCGAGGGTGCCGGTGCCAACCAGGCCCTCGAAGCCCTCGGGCTTGAGCGCGAGCGCGCGGCGCAGGACGCCGTCGGCGCGCGTGTAGTAGGACGCGTCGCCGGTCTCGCGCACCTTCTGCAGGTAGGTCTCGCCCAGCTCGGCCCACAGGTCGGGCTGCGTCGGCGCCTCGCGCACCTGCGTCTGCAGCTGGCGGATCTGCCCGTCCGTGGTCCGGGCCGGCGCGGCCCCGTCGAGCTGTCGCTCGGGGGCCGGGCCGGAGCCGGAGTTGACCAGTGAGAGGACGGCGAAGGTGGCGACGAACGCCATCGCTGCTGCTGCGAGTACCAGCAGCCCGGCTCGATGCCGTCGCGTCGCCACCATGGGAATCGCCTCCTTCGCCTACGAGCCCGACGGCACGGGGGCCGGGACCGGGTCGTGGGTCGGCTCGTTGCGCTTCGGCTGCGAGTCGAGGCCCGACGTGGGCGACGCGAGGTACGGGAACGAGTCCAGGAACGGCTTGTCGTTCTGGTCCACGCCATCGCCGAGGGGCAGGTCGTTGCCGATCAGCGCGCCGCCAACCACGCGCTCCTCGATGTCGACCACGTCGTCGGTCAGACGCCGGCCGTCAGGGAACCCGGCGAGGTCGCCGCCGAGGACGCCGAACCGGCTCGGGTTCTGCGCCGGAGGCACACCCAGGTTCAGCTTGAGCGTGTCGGCCGCTGCCGGGTTGGGCGCGATCTGCGTCTTGCCCGGGATCCCCGTCAGCAGGGCCGTGACGATGTCCGTCCGCCCGGTCTCCTTGATGTTGGGGTTGAGCTGCGGGTACAGGGCGTTGATGAGCCTCGCCAGCTCGGGGTTCAGGACGAACTGCCCGAAGTTCTTCGCGTCGTCAGCGGGCTGCGTCGCGTTGAACTGGTCCTTCAGGCCGAGCGGGATGACGACTTCGTTGATGAGCGGGTTGCCCAAGCGGCTGACCTGGATGAAGTCATGCTTGTTGCCCTTGCTCGGGTCGCCGTTCTGAGCCTTCCGGCCCTTGTGGCCCTTCTGGTTCTTGACGCCCTTGCCGGCCTTGGCGACCGCGGCGCCCGAGGCCTGCAGCCGCTGGCGGTCGGTCGAGGACCACACGCCGATCACGGCGTTGGAGGCCGTGGGTCCGGAGACGCCCTTGCCGTCCTTCGTGACCTGGCTCTTCGGGACCTGCAGGACGATCGAGTGGATGTTGTAGCCCGCGAGGTCGTCCTTGCCGCCACCGGCGTTCCCGGTGCCGTTGCGGATGGTCAGGGCGTCGAACGTCGCGCCCAGGTCGACGAAGAACGGATCGTCGCGCTGGCCGGCGAACACCTTGCCGCCGCCGTCAACCGGCTTGATGGCCTGACCGGCGAGCTTGCCGTAGTCGGGCATGCTCTTCGGCCCGACGTTGTTCGGGGCCACCGGCACGTTGCTGGCGACGACGTTGCTCGACGTCATCTTGTCGCCGTTCCACGTCTCCTTCGTGACCGAGTAGCTCTGCTGGACGTTCAGGTTCGGCGAGTCGATCGAGTCGACGGTGGGCTTTGCGTACAGGAACGAGTTCGGATCGATCGTCCTGGTCGTGAACTGGAACAGGTAGCGGATGTCCGGCTTGCCGTCGCCGGTGTTGTCGACGTTGACGTAGTAATGCGCCCGGTCGTCGAACCGGTAGAAGTTCGGCCCACCTGCTGGGTCCTCGAACGGGACCCAGTTGGCGACCAGGGTGACCGCGTCCTGAGCGTCGTTGGCAACGTACGCATAGACGTCGGTGTTGTCGGCGGTCGGGTCGAGCGACGTGAGCGGTGCTTCACGATGGCTCGAACCCGCGCCGATGGCCACCGCGCCGAGCGCGGCAGCGAGGGCCGCGGTGACCGCGGCCGCTATGAGGGTGAGTCGGCGGTGTCGCATACCGCCTGCTTCGCCCGCGGCGGTACACACAGATCACACAAAGCCCCAGTAAAAGGGTCGTTTCTACGACCCTCTCGCAGGTGCGACCGACTCGCAGCTAGACGGCGGCGAAGGGCAGCTCGACGACCTCCGCGGTCGTGTCGCCCTCGCCGACCTGCAGCGTCGCCCCGGGCTCGGCTTCGCGGCGCACGATGGCCAGGGCGCGCTCCCCGGCGACGGTGCCGAGACGGCCGACCACCTTGTCGCCCAGGCGCAGCTCGGTGCCGGGCTGCGCCGGCGCGGAGAGGGCCAGGCCGCGCAGGTGGCGGTTGGGCTTGCCCCGGTAGTGCAGCCGGGCCACCGTCTCCTGGCCGACGTAGCAGCCCTTGGTGAACGAGACCGCGCGCTGGTTGATGCCCGCCTCCTGGGGGATGGTCGAGTCGTCCATGTCGCGTCCGAAGCGGGGGCGGCCGCGCTCCACGCGCAGCGCCTCGGCCGCGTCCTCGCCCACGTCGCGCGCGCCGCGGGCGCGCAGCGCCTCGGCCAGCGCGCTCGTGCGCTCGGCGTCGACGACGAGGTCGACGCCGACGTCGGTCGCGACGAAGAGGACGGGGATGCCGTCGACCTCGCCGTGGGCGTTGCGGTGCTCGGCCTGTGGGAGGTCCTCGGCGCCCGCCACCGCGCGGGCGTCGGGTCCGATGAGCGAGAGCAGCCCCTGCTGCAGCGTGCGCTTGTGGAGCTCGAGGTCGGAGCCGAGCTTGTAGCGGTGGATCATCGTGAACAGCGGCTGCAGCGTCTCGCGCTCGGTGTCGAGCCAGAGCTCCGAGGTGGGCGGGCCGATGTCGAGCACGCGCAGGTCGCCCTGCATCTTGCCCTTGTGGGACAGGAAGGCGGCGTAGCAGCCCTCGCCCGCGGACAGGCCCTCGACGTCGTTGGTCACCTGGCCGTGCAGGAACGCCTTGGCCTCGGGGCCGGTCAGGGCGAGCTTTCCGCGCTCGGAGCGGTCGACCAGTCCGCAGCCGCTGCGAAGAATGTCTTGCTGGGATTGAATTTGAGTTTTAGGCATGGCAAAATTTCTTCGTGGAACACGTATCGCCTGCAGTCCAAGACTACGCGAAGGCCATTTACGCCCTGCAGGCGCGCGCCGGTGGGGAGGCGGTCTCGACCAATGACCTCGCCGAGCGCCTGGACGTGTCGGCGGCATCGGCATCGGGAATGGTGCGCAAGCTCGACGACCTCGGGCTCGCCACGCACGAGCGCTACCGCGGCGTCGAGCTCACCGACGCCGGCGAAAAGGTCGCGCTCGAGGTGCTGCGCCACCACCGCCTGCTCGAGCTCTACCTGGCCGAGTCGCTGGACGTGCCCTGGGACCGGGTGCACGACGAGGCCGAGGTGCTCGAGCACGTGCTCTCCGAGGACCTCGAGGACCTCATCGCGGCCAAGCTCGGCAACCCGACGCGCGACCCGCACGGCGACCCCATCCCCACCCGCGACGGGCGCATCGACGAGACGCCGACCGCCTCGCTGCAGGAGCTCGAGGCCGGCGACACCGGCGTGTTCGTGCGCGTCTCGGACGCCGACCCCGAGATGCTGCGCTACCTCGGTGAGCGCGGGATCGCGCCCGGGGACGCGCTCGAGGTCATCGACAAGCAACCCTTCGACGGGCCCGTGTTCGTCCGCTTCGGCGACGATGTGCACGCGCTCGGCGGCACGCTCGCGCGGGCCATGCGCGTGGAGGTGGCCCGGTGAGCCCGCCGCCCCCGCCCGCCGCCGGCGACGCCCTCGCGCTTCCGCCTCCCAGCGCGCTCGAGCGGCTGCGTGCCCGCGGCCGCGTGCGCACGACGCTCACCCTGCTCGGCCCGGCCTTCGTCGCCGCGATCGCCTACGTCGACCCCGGCAACTTCGCCACCAACATCGCCGGCGGCGCCAAGTACGGCTACCTGCTGCTGTGGGTGATCCTCGCCGCCAACCTCATGGCGATGCTGATCCAGACCCTGTCGGCCAAGGTCGGGATCGCGACGGGGAAGAACCTGCCCGAGCTCTGCCGCGAGCGCTTCCCGAGGCCGGTCAGCTGGGGGCTGTGGGTCCAGGCCGAGCTCATCGCCATGGCCACCGATCTGGCCGAGTTCATCGGCGCGGCCATCGCGCTCAACCTGCTCTTCGGGGTACCGCTGTTCGTCGCCGGGCTGATGACCGGCGTGGTGGCGTTCGGAATCCTCGCGCTGCAGCAGCGCGGCTACCGCAAGTTCGAGCTGGCGATCGGCGCGCTGCTGGCGCTGATCCTGCTCGGCTTCCTCTACGACACCTTGTCGGTCGCGCACGACGTCAGCGGCATCGCGCGCGGCTTCATCCCGTCGTTCGCCGGCACCGACTCCGTGCTGCTGGCCACCGGCATCCTCGGCGCGACGGTCATGCCGCACGTCATCTACCTGCACTCGGCCCTGACCCAGGACCGGATCGCCGCGCGCGACGACCGCGAGCGCCGCTCGCTCATGCGCTTCGGCAAGGTCGACGTGCTCATCGCCATGGGCATCGCCGGCCTGATCAACATGTCGATGCTGATCGTCGCCGGGTCGCTGTTCCACGGCCAGGCCTCGGGCATCGACAGCATCGAGGGCGCCTACGACGGCTTCGAGAAGTACGCCGGCGCTGGGGCGGCGCTGGCCTTCGCGCTCGCGCTACTGGCCTCGGGCTTCGCGTCCTCGAGCGTGGGGACGTACTCGGGCCAGGTGGTCATGCAGGGCTTCATCGCCCGCACCATCCCGCTGGCGCTGCGGCGGCTGGTGACCATGGCGCCCGCGCTGATCGTGCTGGCGATAGGGCTCAACCCCTCGCGCGCGCTGATCATCTCGCAGGTGGTGCTGTCGTTCGGCATCCCCTTCGCGCTGGTGCCGCTGGTGCTGGTGAGCTCCAAGCGCGAGGTGATGGGCTCGCTGGTCAACGCACGGCTCACGACGATCGTGGCCTGGGTGGTGGCCGCGCTGATCACCGGGCTCAACCTCTTCCTGCTCAGCCAGACCTTCTTCGGCTGACCTTGTCCGCGGGCCGGGCCGGATAACCTCCGCAGCGATGGGCGCGCTCGCCGACACGTTCACCGAAATCGTCGACTCGCTTCCCGACGACTGGACCCACCTCGACATCGATCTGCGCATCGAGGACGAGCGGCGGTACATCGACGCGGCCCTCTACCTGGTGATGATCAACGCCCAGAACTACACGCGCCACCCGGAGGGCTTCCACTGGCGGATCATCTGCGCGCACCGCTTCGGGCACGCCGCCGCGGCGCCGACCGTCCACGGGTGCCTGAAGCTGATGGACGATGCCGGGATCGTGGCTGAGCTCCGCGTCGTCGGCGTCCGCGAGGGCCGCGCCCCGGTCGTGCACGGGTGGGGCCGTCCCGAGTCCTTCCGCCGCGACTGGCGGCGCGTGCGCGCCCAGTAGTGGCCCGCGTCGTCGCCTTCGTCCCCGACCTGCTGTTCGGCTCCAAGGTGCAGGGCATGCTCGCGGCCGCGGGCCACGAGGTGGACCTGGTCTCGACCTCGGACGCGGCGCGGGAGCGGGTGTCCGGAGCTTCTGTCGTAGTTGTCGATTTGACTGCGGGCGACCCGGACGTGGCCGGCATCGTCGGCGCGGTGCCGTCGTTGGCCTTCTACTCGCACGTGGACGCCGAGGTGCGGGCCCGGGCCGAGCAGGCCGGCTACGACCTCGTCGTGCCGCGCTCGCGCATGGCGCGCGAGGGCGCGGACCTGGTCGGGCGCCTGGTCGGGTGATCGCGCTCGTCACCGGCGCGTCGTCGGGGATCGGCGCGGCCACGGCGCGGCGGCTGGCGCGCGAGCCCGACGCGCGGATCGTGCTCGTCGCGCGCCGCGAGGACCGGCTGCGGGCGATGGCGGCCGAGCTGCCGGCGGCGACGTGGGTGGCCGTCGACCTCGTGGCCGAAGACGCGCCCGCGCGCGTGCGCGCCCATCTCGAGGCCGAGCACGGCGGCCGCTTGGACCTGCTGGTCAACAACGCCGGCGGGGGATGGCGGGGGAGTTTTGGCGAGGCCGGCTACGCGAACGTGCGCCGGACCATGGAGCTGAACTTCGACGCCGCGGTGCGCCTGACCGAGGCGCTGCTGCCGCTGCTGCGGGCCAGCGCGCCGAGCGCGATCGTCAACGTCGCCAGCGTGGCCGGGCGGGTCGGGCGCGCCAACGCGGGCGCGTACAGCGCGAGCAAGTTCGCGCTCGTGGGCTGGAGCGAGTCGCTGGCGCTGGAGGAGGCCGCGCGCGGCGTGCACGTGGGGATCGTGCTCCCCGGGTTCGTGCGCACCGAGGGGTTCCCGGGCACGGGCGTCCCCAAGCCGCTCTTGTCGCGCCCCGACAAGGTGGCCCAGGCGATCACCCGCGCGGGGCTGCGGCGCAAGTTCGAGGTCTACGTGCCCCGCTACTGGGCGGTCGTGCCGCGCCTGCGCTTCCTGGCGCCGGGGCTCGTGCGACGGGTGACGCGCTCGTCGGCGGTTGCGCCGCCCAC
>Ga0070664_100005441_pt1 | contig 10222 bp, 3 predicted proteins | sample KBSC73metaG_FD_65863 | JGI IMG/M metagenome (GOLD analysis project Ga0070664, IMG submission 65863) | Corn rhizosphere microbial communities from Kellogg Biological Station, Michigan, USA - KBS C7-3 metaG | ecosystem: Host-associated > Plants > Roots > Rhizosphere > Soil ... | reverse complement strand
GAAGGCTGCATCGAAAACATAATTACAGATTACAGGCAATCAATTGCTGAAGCAGGAAAAGAAATTGTTTTTCCGGGTGAAAGGGTTTTGAAAACGAGAGAGCGAAATTTTAAAAACGGCGTTCCTGTTATGAAAAATTTATGGAGTGAAATAGAAAGTCTTTTATAATATTCATGAGATTTCATTTTTCATTTTTATCACTTTGTATTGCGCTGATCGTGCAAACTGTATGTATTGCACAAACTGGTTTGTGGCATGGCGTACAAAGAGAAATCCATTACAAACCTGATGGTGAAGATTTTTTATTGGTGAATGGAAGCAGGAGGTTCAACAGAGCTCTGTATGGAGGCAATACTGCATTTCGAGTAGAAGCTGGCGACCTTCCTGAATTTGCTTTGTACCTGCCTGGTATGGGTGGCAACTTAAAATTTGGATTGATAAATGATAACCGCAGTAAATGGTTGATCAACGCTGATAAAATAGAAACAAGATATCGTGGCGGTTCAATGATTTACGAGGTACGTGATAGCTTATTGGGAAACGGCAGTGTAATCATCACGGTTCTTTCCCTGTTTCAAAGCGAAGGTTTAATAGTAAGAATCGAGTCAAAAAATATTGGACCCGGTATTCAATTGGTTGCAGCTTATGGAGGTGCAACGGGGTTAAAGTTTTCGCGTGACGGTGACATCGGCGCTGATCCCGAGTCATCCTTTGACCTGAAGCCAGAATATTGCACAGACAATATTTACTCAATCAATAAAAACCAATTCTCTCTCTACTTCGGAAGTAAAAAGCCTTTAACAGAAGAAGAACGATACGAGATACAGAATTTTCCAAAACAGAAAAAAGATGCAGCGTCGAACAGGGAAGACCTGAGAACGATCACGGGCATTTTTCCTGGCTTTGCTCATCTCAAATTATCTGACGCTGCTCAGCAACAATCACCTGCTGCATTTTATCAATCAAATACGTCTGGGTTTCCGGCATTGTGCGCTGAACTTAAGTTGAACAATGACCCTGTTTATTTTTTAGTGCAAAACGATAAAGTTTCTTCTCTTGGTTATGAAGATCTTTCGAACTTGTTTGATAAAACGGAAGCAAACCGCAAACAACTGGCGAACAGGGTAAAGCTAAATACACCAGACCCTTATATAAATACCTTAGGTGGTGCTTTAAGTATGGCAGCCGATGCAATTTGGGAAGAGCCATCTTACATGCACGGTGCCGTTGCATGGCGTATGCGCTTAAATGGATGGCGTGGTGCTTATTGTGCTGATGTATTGGGCTGGCATGATCGTGCGGAAAAACATTTTAGCTCGTACTCCTTATCGCAATTGACCTCCCCTTTAAGTGCACCTGTAGTCATGGATACAGCATTGCACCTGGCACGAGGCCTGGAAAAGCTAGGTACTTCATTATTCAGCAGCGGATATATTTCCAGAAATCCAAACGGTGATTTTCGCCCGCATCATTACGATATGAATTTGGTTTTTATTGATCAATTGCTCAGTCATTTTTACTGGACGGGTGATATCGCATATGTAAAAAGGATGTGGCCCTTGTTAAAAAGACACCTGGAGTGGGAGAAAAGAAATTTTGATAAGGATGGCGATGGTTTGTATGATGCTTATGCTGCAATATGGGCCAGCGATGCTTTGCAATACACTGGAGGGGGCGTTACGCATTCTTCTGCTTATAATTACAGGTCAAATAAAATCGCAGCTGAATTGGCAAGACTTATTGGTGAGAACGGCGAGCCTTATAAAAAAGAAGCGGGCAAGATTTTGAAAGCAATAAACACACAGCTTTGGATAAAGGATAAGGGATGGTTTGCAGAATACAAGGATTTGTTAGGAGAAAAGATGGTGCATCCATCAGCGGGATTATGGACGGTTTATCATGCAATCGATTCTAAGATACCTGATGCTTTCCAGTCCTACCAGGTGCTTCGTTATGTGGATGAAGAAATTCCTCATATTCCTGTCAAGGCAACTGGTCTGAGTGATTCAACTTTATACACTTTATCTACTACCAACTGGCAACCATACACCTGGTCTTTGAATAATGTAGCCCTCGCCGAATTGCTTCATACCTCATTGGCGTATTGGCAGGGAGGAAGAAATGAAGAAGCCTACAAGCTTTGGAAAAGTTCATTGGTAGAAAGTATGTATCTCGGTGCCAGTCCCGGAAATTTTCAGCAGCTCTCTTTTTATGATGCGATCCGTGGCGAATTGTACCGTGATTTTGCTGATGTCATTGGTATGGCTTCAAGAAGCCTGGTAGAAGGTTTGTTTGGTATCGAACCTGACATGCTTCGAAATAATTTGTTGATTAAACCGGGCTTTCCTCGAGATTGGAATTATGCTTCATTAACGACGCCTGATATTGTTTATAATTTTAAACGGGAGGGAAGCAAAGATATTTACCAGTTTGAAACCAGTTTCTCCAAAGCAGTAACACTTACATTACAGGTAAAGGCAAGATTGGACTCAATCGAATCTGTTTTTGTCAATGGTAAAAAGTCAGTGTGGAAGGTGGATGCTACTGCTGTTGAGTCTCCATTGCTTCAAATTGATTGTCCTTCTGCAAAACGGTTTGACGTGCAGATCAACTGGAAAGGAAACGCTATTGACGCCATTTTGACCAATAAAACTTATTTGCCAGGAGAAACGATACAATTGAAATCGGAGAAGGCAGTTTTGGTAGAATATTCTGATCCACAGCATGTCATTTCAAAACCAAAATTCAATTCACACAATTTCGAAGCAAGGTTGAACAATATGGAAGGCATGAAAACTTTTTTTCTTAAAGTAAGACAAGGTGCTTTTGATTATTGGCTGCCTGTTTCCTTTGAAATCAAAAATCATGTTGCTCCACCAGTTGCTACAATCAAACCTTCCAACTTTGAAAAAATTGATCTGGTCAATTATTTTAACGATGATGTAAACAACATTTTCAAGAATCAATACCTGTCGCCAAGACCAAAAACAACAACCCTGCAATTGTCTACTCAGGGCATTGGTAATTGGGCTTATCCGTTGACAACAGTTTCTATCAGTGATTCAGGCTTGCGAAAAAGAGCTGGTGATAAAAATGAAATCATTACCGGTGAAGGAGTTCCATTTGCAACACCATCAGTAATTAACTCAAAAAATATTGTTTTTACTTCGCAGTGGGATAATTATCCTAAACAGGTTGCTATTCCATTAAAAGGAAAATCAACACACGCCTATTTTTTAATGGCGGGTTCTACCAATCCTATGCAAAGCAGGATGGTGAATGGTGAGATCGTTGTTGAATACAGGGATAAAACAAGCGACACATTACAATTAAAAAATCCTGAAAATTGGTGGCCCATTGAACAGGACTATTATGTAGATGGTTATGCATTTACAACCGGCGCAGCCAAACCGCTTCGTTTATATTTAAAAACAGGAGAGGACAGCAGGACATTTGATAAGTTTATTACAATCAGGGGTTTTAGCAATCGTGGAATTGATGGTGGTGCCGCCACGGTTTTGAACATGGCTTTGAATCCGAAAAAGGAATTGAAATCACTTCAATTAAGAACTCTCGCCAACGATGTAGTGATTGGATTAATGAGTGTAACATTGATCAGATAAATTTTATTATGAATGCAAGAAATTTTAAAAAAAGTTTTCAAGCTGTCTTCCCTAAATCTAATTACACCCGGCCTTTAGCTCATTTAAATTGTAAGCTCGTTGATGGCAAATCAGGCTCTATATAAAAAGTTTTTGGGAGCAGCATAGAATATTATATCATTTGGAACGATGCTGATACATAGCCCCTTCTTTCAATGATAAATTTGTAAAAGCCCTATGTATTAAACAAAAAAATCACCTCTTTTGTGAGACGATTTTTTACTTAGTTTTTTGGTTTAACAATAAGCAAACGGACGTATAAGCTTTTCAAAAGAAGTACTTCTTTTCATCATGGTTTATCCCAAAATATGCGTTGAGTTAATCCATCGCCACCCATGCTCGCAACAGCTGCATTATAATTGTCAGGATTTTGGGCTTGCTCGGCGTTCGGGTAAGCCATTCGTCTCACAAAGCCGCCGTTTAAGTTATTGTTGTACTTATTGGGTTGCAATACCGGAAACCCGCTTCTTCTCCAATTGGCAAAGGCTTCAGCGCCGTTTGTCATACATTCAATCCAGTACTGAGTGTTAATAAGCTCAAGTGCCTTTGCCTCATTATACGCAACTGCAGGCTGAAGCAGGTAGTTGTTTTTTTCAGCGTCTTTGATTGCTGGGCTTTGTGTACCTGGAAATAATACCCATTCATCCATAGCAGCCTTTACACCGGCTTCATAATATTGCTGTGCTGTTAAGCCACCAGTGATCCACCCTCTGTATTTAGCTTCTGCTAATAATAATTGGTTTTGTGAATTCGTAATGAAAAATGCAGGGGCAACAGTACTGGCAATTACGTCGTAATTAAGTTGTGTGTAGTTTTGTCCTCCGCCTTTAGTACCCCTGTAACCGGGATAGTTTAGAATGCTTAACTGGTCGTATCCAACCGGAAATCCAAATTGATTGGCTGTTGTTGTATCACGTGTGGAGGTAATTAGTTCAGGTTTAGCATAGCTGGCCCCCATATATTTCAACCGTGGATCATTGGTACTTTTTAACTGGTTAACAAAAGGCTCAGCTAAATAATAAAAATAGGGACTAACAGTTCGCTGCAGGTTAGAAAATCCGTTTTGAACTGTATTATTATATTGAGTAACTACTACGTTATCGCTGTTTGATAAAATTACACCACCTGCAAACGCCTCTTGTGCAATGCTTGCAGCTTTTGTGAGGTCAATTTTTGAATAGCGCATACCAAGACGTAACATTAATGAGTAACCGATTTTTCTCCAATGGGCTACCTGCGCGGTTATTAAAGCAGGACTGGAGCTGGTTGCCCCACCAAAAAACAAATCACTACTTACATATTCATTAGAAGCAGATAAGGCTGCGGTAGCCGTTTTCAACTCGTTGTAAAGGTCAGCATAGATATCGGCCATTTTATCATACTTCGGATAGTTGATGCCTTCCAGGTATCCTTTTCCTGCTTCGCTGTAAGGGACATCACCGTAGGTGTCAACAAGTGTCATAAATGCATAGGCTTTCCATATCCGCACCATGTTGTACAGGTTTTTGGAAGCCGGATCATCCTTAATAAGGCTGATGATTTGTACCAAAGGTTTGATCACTCCTGTGTAAACACCCCAACGTGGCGTATTATACTGATCAACATCTTCGTTAAATTGAAACCCTGCTGTAGCGCCTGCGTTATAAGCGTTCATATATTGTTGTACTATGGTTTGTTCTCCATCCCAATTGCCAACATTCATACCCCGCTCAGCCCCGGTAAATAATAACCCCGCATCAATTTTTGTAATGGCATAAGGGTTTTGGTTTTTTTCTTCAAACCCTTTTGTGCAGCTCACCAGGTAAAGTAGTGCGGCGAGCGGGATTACAAGACAAGTAATTTTTTGCATATAAATAATCTTAGAATTTCACATTTAAATTAAGTCCATAGGTGCGGGTAGTTGGTTCAGTATGTTGCTCATATCCCAACCGGCTGTCGCTTGATGATGCGAAAGCCTCGGGATCAACATTAGGTATGTGTTTCAATAGTAAACCAGCATTCCGGCAAGAAGCAGACAACGTTAGCCCCTTAACAAACTTTGTATTTTTAACCATTAAATGGGTTAAGTCATAGGTAAGTGTGATGTTCCTCAATTTGATAAAGTCGCTGCTAAAAACAAAAGGATCTGCTATTTGCTGCGTACGATAATCAGCATAAAATATTTGTGGAGCAACTGATATTGTGTTCTTACTTCCATCAGGCAGCACACCATCGAAAACAACTCCATTGCGACCCACTAAAGATTCCTGGCTCATACCTGATCTTAAACCATTCAATGCTGTTGACGAAAACACCTTGCCACCGAATTTTCCATCCAAATGGATTAATAAACTGAGGTTCTTATATTGGAAAGTGTTTGTAATGCCACCTATGAATTTGTAGTTTGCACTGCCATAATTTACCGGGGAGGTTGAAGGCAAAAGTCTTCCAGCGCTATTTAGCATGATCTGTCCCTTATCATTGCGACGATACGTATTTGCTACCAACTGGTTCATCTCTTTGCCAACATCGTACACCAGGGAACCCAGGAACTCATTTCCTGTACCATTAAAATACACTACTAACTGGCGGGTTTGACCCGGATTTAATGCCAATACTTCTGATGTATTATAAGCTCCGTTCGCCATTATATTCCAGCTAAAGTTTGATGTTTTAACAGGTATTCCTTCAACCATAACCTCTAAACCACTGTTTTTCAGTTTCGCGATATTAAGTAGTGTACTGCCGTAGCCCGAAGCGGGGGATAAATCAACCGACAAAATCTGATCATTGGTTCTTTTGTCGTAAACAGCGATATCGAAATTTAAACGGCTCTTCAGAGTTCTCAGTTCCAGGCCTATTTCCGTTTCTCGTACCTCCTGTGGCCCTAAATTTGGATTGGGATTACTTCCGTTAGCAATAGTTCCAATTGGATAAGTTCCGAAAAGTTGTGACCCGATTGTGTACGTCAACTGGCTGCTAAAGGGAGCAACGCCGTTGGCATTACCGGTATTGGCATAAGTTGCCCTCAACTTACCATAATTTAACCATGACATTTTAGGCAACACTTCAGAAAAAATAAAGCTGGCACCTGCAGAATAATAGTTGAAAGAGTTTTTAGGGGTAGCTACAATTGAACTTGGGGGTGTAAGCACCGAGAAGTAATCGTTACGATCGGTAAGATTCAGGTAAAGGAAGTTTTTATAACCAAAATCTGCAAAGGCATATAAAGAATTTACCTGCAATCTGTTAATGCCGTAATCTTGGGTTTTGGTGATACCATTTGCTATACTATAAATGTCTTTCACTACAAAGTCTGTTACCCCTTGACTGGTATTGTTAGTGTTAACTGTCCACCTATTCCCGCCAAAGCTTCCATCAATTGTAAAATCGCCAATTTTATGAGTGGTACCTAACAGGAAATCCATATTCATTTGCCTATTGTAACTCGTGTTCACATTGTAAGTTCCCACCCAGCCCGTGTTGCTGCTGTTTCGCAAAGGAACTCCAACGCCGTGAGGTAAATTAGATTCATTATTGTTGTACCCTAAATCTGCGTTTACACGACCCTGTAAGTACAACCATTTAGTGAAATCATATCTAAGGGAAGTAGTACCGAGTAAACGGTCTCTTTTGGTAATATTAAACATGCGCCCGATTAGATAATATGGGTTTGTCAAAAGGGCATTAAAGGGATTGGTGGATAACAGGCTGCCATCGGGGCCTACGACACTCGTTTTCAATGTCTCAATCGAAATAGTTAATGGTACACGATGAAGGAAACTGGAATACCCGATACCCTGAACACCCACAATCGGAGGATTTTTATTTTCCTCGTGGGTATAGTTAATATTTACCTGAAGCGTCAGCTTTTGATTAACCTTGCTGTTGAGGCCCAGGTTAAAAATCTTTTTATGATAGCTATTGTCAGGAGAAATTCCTTTTGCATCCAGGTTTGAAAAAGAAACACGGTAGCTTGTTGAGGTATTACCGCCGGAAAGTGCTATGGTATTTGTATATGCGGTTCCGGTTCTGTAAAATTCGTTGAAGCGGTTTTTATCAGGAAGATAAGGCCTTTGAACTCCATCATACTGGTAGGTTGGAACGCCGTCATATTTTTCACCCCATGCAAGGTTACCGGTTGATTGCGCAGTAGCCTGTGAAGAAGGACGCACACCATTAGAACCGGTGCCGTATTCGGTTTGATAATTTGTATAATCCAATATTTTATCAGCGGCAATGTTGGAGGTAATTTCCACGCTGAATTTTGAATTTTTAGCGCCGCTTTTGGTAGTAATAATAATGGCTCCATTTGAAGCTCTTGAACCGTAAAGCGCCGCGGCTGTTGCACCTTTTAGCACAGTCATTGACTCGATATCATCGGGATTGATCTGTTGAAGGTTGTCGCCCTGGTCTACGCCAGGTTGTCCCTCGGCGCTACGTGCACCCTGGTCCATTGGCAGGCCGTTAATAACAAATAAAGGGGCGTTGTTTTGACCATTAAAACCCGCCTGCCCACGCAAACGGATCCGGTTACTTCCCCCTGCACCTGCAGTGGGTGGAGCAATTTCCAAACCGGCAATTTTGCCCTCCAAAGATTTCATCACGTTGGTAGTTCGGTTCTGCGTGATCTCTTCAACATTTACAGTAGAGGCTGAGTAACCCAGTTTTCTTGATTCCTTTCTTATACCCAAAGCGGTTACAACAATTTCCGTCATCCCCTTTACCTGGTTTTTCAATACCACGTTTATCACCGTACGCGTACCAACCGTTTCTGTTTTTGTTTCGTACCCTATATTTCGAAACTCAAGTACTGAATTATTTCCGGTTACTGTAATACTATAGTTGCCGTCATTACTGGTAACAGCACCATTTGGTGTGCCTTGCTCCAAAACGCTTACACCGCTCACCGCCTCACCTTCATCGTTTGTTACTTTGCCTGTTACATTTTTAGCAATAGCATTTGTAATGACCACTATTTTATTATTCACCTTTCGATAAGTGAGCGGCGTATGATCCAGCACTATTTGCAACACCTCCTCTAAAGAAGCATTTTTAACTTCAATGCTTACAGTATTGTCCGGGATCGTTTCTGTTCTATATACAAAACGGTAGTTTGCCTGCTTTTCTATAGCCTTAAAAACCTTTGTTAATCTCACATTTTGCAGACTTAAACTAATATTGTCCTGAGCATTGATACCTGCAAGCGACTGAATAGAAAAAAAGCATAACAGGATTATATTAAACTTTGCCCACAACAAGCATTTGAGAGGTAGCACAACCCTACCGAACGATACATATCGTATATTTTTTTTCATGTTAAAAGAGATTAGATAATTGATTGCCCAGTGGGGCTTTTACTGAATGGATTCTTGTAATAGTGAAAACGGTTCTGATTACGAACCACCGGAATAAATAACGTCTCCTCATAATAGCTAGTTTTGGTTAAACAATAGCAATCATTATAAAATGCTTGTGTGTATATCAACTCCTATTATTAAAGCGCTTGTTCAGCGGCTGATAATTACCTCTCTGTCTTTTATGGAATAATGAAACCCCTCAGTAAGTTTAAGTGCCTCCAAAAAGTCTTCTAACTTGTCGTCTTCTTCAACAGTTGCGGTATATTTCTCCTTCTTCAAACCTTCGTTTGTTATTGTTATCCGTACATTAAACCACCGTTCAAGGTTCAAAGCAATTTTATCAAGAGCCTCATCGTTAAATACTAATTCGTTTTTCGTCCAGGATGTTTCAACACTACTACTATCAGTTCCATAATAATGCATGTTTGTCAAAACAGCGATAGGTGTGTCCTCATCACGTCGCTGCCTCTTATATTTTAGCGAAGTATCAACAGGAATATTCTTTACCAACAATTTTTCTCCCGGCTTCAAAAAAATTTTTTGATCGGGCCTGTTGCGAAGTGTTACTTCTATAGAGCCATGCACCAGCGCCGTTTCTGTTTCTTTTTCATTATCGTAAGAACGAACATTAAAAGCTGTACCTAAAACTTTCAAATTGATCGTACGTGTATGGATAATAAATGGTTTTGTCTTATCCTTAGCCACATCAAAAAAAGCTTCCCCGGATAGATATACTTCCCTTGTTTTATTTCCAAAATCGCCAACGTAGGTTATCTTGCTATCACGATTTAACCACACTTTTGAGCCATCGGGCAAATTGATACTTGCTTTATTGCCCGCCTTTGTACTGACTGTATTATTTATTGGTTTTATCCGGCCACGTTCATTAGTTGTGAAAAGCAACAAAAAAAACAAAACCGAAGCTGCAGCAACCCCCCACCATATCCTGTAATACTTTTTCTGCGCCATCTTTCGAATGGTGCTCACCTTTTGAGTATCAGGGGATGTTTGCGATACTACATTCGTCTCGAAAATTTTATCATTCAGTCTGTTCATGTGTTTTTCGAACGATTCTTCTGCCAGCCCTGTGGTACGGCGGCCTAATTGCTCCCAGAGTTTCTTACTGTCTTCTATCCTTTGCAATAATTCAGGATTGTCCTTTATATGCTTTTCAAGCTCGTTTAATTCTTCTGGTGTAGCTTCTCCAGTTAATTTTAGACT
>Ga0070664_100005438_pt1 | contig 10224 bp, 6 predicted proteins | sample KBSC73metaG_FD_65863 | JGI IMG/M metagenome (GOLD analysis project Ga0070664, IMG submission 65863) | Corn rhizosphere microbial communities from Kellogg Biological Station, Michigan, USA - KBS C7-3 metaG | ecosystem: Host-associated > Plants > Roots > Rhizosphere > Soil ... | reverse complement strand
GCCCGGCCCTGACCTTGCGACCTACCAGGCCACGTTGCGAGCGAGCGCGTGTCAGTCCGGTCAGACGCTTCAGCTCGACTTCGATCTTTTTTACTCCCTGCGAGGGCGCAATGGCAGATAAGGTAATTGGCATCGATCTGGGCACCACGAACTCGGTGGTCGCCGTGATGGAGGGTGGCGACCCCGTCGTGATTCCAAACTCCGAGGGTGGAAGAACGACGCCATCGGTGGTCGGGTTCACGAAGGACGGCGAGCGCCTTGTCGGTCAGATCGCGAAGCGTCAGGCAGTCACGAATCCACAGAACACGGTCTTCTCGATCAAGCGGTTCATGGGCCGCAAGATCAGCGAGGTCGGCGACGAGATCAAACGCGTCCCCTACAAGGTCGTGTCCGGAGGCAATGACGTCGCGACGGTCGAGGTCCAGGGCAAGCGCTTCACGCCGCCTGAGATCTCCGCGATGATCCTCCAAAAGATGAAGCAGACCGCCGAGGACTACCTCGGGCACTCGGTCTCCAAGGCAGTGATCACCGTTCCCGCCTACTTCAACGACTCGCAGCGCCAGGCCACGAAGGACGCCGGGAAGATCGCCGGTCTCGATGTACTCCGGATCATCAACGAGCCGACGGCAGCCGCCCTCGCTTACGGGCTCGATAAGAAAAAGGATGAGAAGGTCGCTGTATTTGACCTTGGCGGCGGCACTTACGACATCTCAGTTCTAGAACTTTATGATGTCGATGGCTCCCGCCAGTTCGAAGTGAAATCGACGAACGGCGACACGCACCTGGGCGGCGACGACTTCGACCAGCGCGTGATCGATTGGCTCGTGGCCGAGTTCAAGCGCGACCAGGGCATCGACCTCTCGAAGGATCCGATGGCGCTTCAGCGCCTCAAGGAAGCCGGTGAGAAGGCCAAAATGGAGCTCTCGTCCACGCAACAGACGGACATCAACCTGCCCTTCATCACGGCCGATCAGTCCGGTCCGAAACACCTCAACTACACGCTCACGCGTGCGAAATTCGAGCAGCTGGTCGACGACCTCATCCAGCGCACGATTCCGCCGATGAAGCAGGCGCTCAAGGACGCAGGCATCGACCCGAAGGAGATCGACGAGGTGCTGCTCGTCGGTGGGTCGACGCGCATCCCGAAGGTCCAGCAGATCGTGAAGGACTTCTTCGGCAAGGAGCCCAACAAGGGCGTGAACCCGGACGAGGTCGTGGCGATCGGCGCGGCGGTTCAGGGCGCGGTGCTTACCGGTGAGCAGAAGGACGTGCTGCTGCTCGACGTCACCCCGCTCTCCCTCGGCATTGAGACGCTGGGCGGCGTGACCACGGTCCTCATCCCGCGCAACACGACGATCCCGACGAAGAAGAGCGAGACGTTCTCGACGGCCGACGACAATCAGACGACGGTCGAGATCCACGTGCTGCAGGGCGAGCGCGAGCTCGCGGTCTACAACAAGACCATCGGCAAGTTCCAGCTGACCGGAATCCCGCCCGCTCCGCGGGGCATGCCGCAGGTCGAGGTCACCTTCGACATCGACGCGAACGGCATCCTGCACGTGACGGCGCGCGACAAGGCAACCGGCAAGGAGCAGAAGATCCGCGTCGAGGCATCGAGCGGTCTCTCCGACTCCGAGATCAAGCGCATGGTCGACGACGCCGAGAAGAACGCGCAGGCAGACAAGCAGCGGCGTGAGGAGATCGACGTTCGGAACCGGCTCGACAGCCTGACCTACGAGGTGGAGAAGAACTCGAAGGAGTGGGCCGACCGGTTGCCCGCCGATCTGAAGACTCGCCTGGACAACGCGGTGGAGCGTGCGCGAAAGGCGCTACGCGGCGATGACATGGGCGAAATCCGCTCGGCGCAGGAGGAGCTTGCCTCGGCGTTCCAGGAGGCAGGGCGCTCGTTCTACGCGGCGCAGCAGCAAGCGTCGCCGCCGCCGGGAGGCGAGCCTCAGCAGGGCGAGCCCGCCGGCGCAACGTCCTCGCAGAAGCCCGACGATGTCGTCGAAGCCGACTACGAGATCGTCGACGAGGGCAAGAAGTAGCCGTTAGCAGCAGTTCAGCTTTCGGCGTCCAGCTTTCAGGTGACCACTGGACGCGCACGAAGGTCAACTAGGATGGAGTGCGCGGGGCCGGGCGGTTTCGCCGGCCCCGTCAGCATCCGAGAATGAACCGGAAACTCTTCGACACCTGTCGGTGTCCTACGAAAGGAACCCGCCGCGGCACGATTTTCCGTGACATAATTGCTCGACGGCGGACGTGTGGCGTCCATACTTTCGAAAAGTCCAAGCAAGGACAGAGCTATGTCGTCTCGTACACTCGCACGCGCGCGGTTCGGTGTCGCCGTGGCGATCGCTTTCGCCAGCGGTATCGTCTTCGCGTCCGGATTCGATCTCACCAGGTTCGGCTACGCACAATCGCGTAGCACCGCCGCGAAGCCGACGGTACAGGAAGTCAAGCCAATCGCCGACGCGAGCAACGCGTTCGTGTCGATTGCCGAGCACGTGACACCCGCTGTCGTGTCGATCCAGGCGGAGCGGGATGCCAAGCAGAAAGTTCAGCGCTCCCCGCGCCGCAACGGGCCGCCCGGCCTCGAGGATTTCTTCCAGCAGTTCGATCCGCGATCTGCCCCGGCCGAAGCCAGCGGCTCCGGATTCATCGTCTCGAAAGACGGCTACATCCTCACCAACAACCACGTCGTCGAAGACTTCGACCGGTTGAACGTGACGCTTACCGACCACCGCGTTTTCAAGGCGAAGGTCGTCGGCCGCGATCCGACCACCGACGTGGCGGTCATCAAGATCGACGGGAAGGATCTCCCGACCGCGACGCTCGGTAACGACGAGACCGCACGCGTCGGTGAGTGGGTCCTGGCGATCGGCAACCCGCTCGGTCTCGACTTCACGGTTACCGCGGGCATCGTGAGCGCGAAGGGCCGCGGTAGCCAAGAGCTCCAGGGGCTCAACCGGGACGCGTACGCGATCACCGATTTCATTCAGACCGACGCGGCCATCAATCCGGGTAACTCCGGCGGTCCGCTCGTCAACGCTCGCGGCGAAGTGATTGGCATCAACAGCGCGATCGCGAGTCAGACCGGCTACTACTCCGGCTACGGCTTTGCCATTCCGATCACGCTGGCCAAGCAGGTGATGGATGACATCGTCGAGCATGGCCACGTGCGGCGCGCCGTGATCGGCGTCCAGATCTCCCCGGTCAGCCCGGAGGATGCCACCGTCGCGGGGCTCAAGGACATCGCCGGCGTGCTGGTTGGTGGCTACAGCGATGACAACAGCCCGGCGCGCGCGGCCGGCCTCGAAGCCGGTGACGTGATCGTCGCTGCCGATGGCAAGCCGATCGATCGCGTGAGCACGTTGCAGCGAATCATTCGCGGCCACGAGCCGGGCGAGACGGTCACCGTCGACGTAATGCGCTACGGCACGAAGAAGACGTTCAAGGTGAAGCTCGCCGAGGCACCGACCAACACAGCGGTCGCGTCGCGTGACAATGACGATGACAACGGCAGCGCGAATGGCGGCGTCACGTCCTACGACAAGATCGGTGTGAGCGTGGAAGCGGTCACGCCGGAGTTCCGGAGCGCGAAGCGACTTGCGAGCGACCGTGACGGGGTTCGAGTTATGGACATCGACGCGGCTGGTCCGGCACGCGGGCGCCTGTTCCAGAACGACATCATCACGGCCGTTCTCTTCCCCACGCCGCGCAAGGAAGTCAAGTCGGTGGCCGACCTTCAGTCGGTGCTGTCGCGCGCGAAGGATGGTGACATCGTGAGCCTGCAGGTCTTCAACCCGGACGTGCAGGGCGCCGCGACGCGAGTCGTCAACATCCGAGTCGGCAGCGGGAAGTAGTTAGATTATTCGAGCCGATCGGAAGACGGGGCGATCCCAACGATCGCCCCGTCTTCTTTTTGCGGAAGTGGCGGAATTGGTAGACGCGCTGGACTTAGGATCCAGTGGGGAAACCCGTGCGGGTTCGAGTCCCGCCTTTCGCATAGTGCAAATATGACAACGCTTTAGCCGCAGCCTCCGGCCGGACGCTGCGGCTTGGTTTGTCTAGCGATGTAGCGGAAATTGTAGCGTCGAGCGTGATTTTTCGGACCGAGACCAACTCGCACAACGGCTTCGCGCCTCAGCCGACTCTCCGTGAACGTCATATCGTGACAGCGAATACGACTGAGCATCTTGGGGCGCCGGACCTCAAGTTCGCCGGGCTGCAGGTGTGGGTTCATGGGTATCAGTTCCCAGACGCTGAAGACGCGTGGGACGGAAACTGGCTCCGTGTGACTGCCCACTGCGGCGCGTCTGGAGCGAGTGTTTGGGTATCAGGGACGTTCCTCGACACGGTTGCGATCCGACGCTTCCTCGACGGGCTAGTGGCGATGCATGCCTCGCTCACAGGCACGGCCCAACTCGGGACCGATGAGCCGGAGCTTGCCGCTTGGGCCAGCGTGGACGAGCACACCGGTCACGTAGACTTCCGCGTCGAGATTACGTCGGATCCCCTAGCGCAACAGCACGTGTTCAGGTTCGAGGCTGATCAGAGCTACCTGCCGAGTGCCATCGCGGAGTGCCGCAAGCTGCTCGATCAGTACCCGGTCCGGGACGCCGCTCGCAGGCCTGGCTGATTTCGAGTTGGAACTGACGGAGGGACCGCATGGGGTCGTTCGGCTCCCTGGCCCAGCAATCAACGCTGGTCGCGTGATGCCCGTCGGGTGAGAGCCGCAGTTCAACGTGAGGGCTAGACTGCCGCCAGCTCACGCACAGGCCGCTGGTCCGCACTCATGGGGGCATCGTCCCGCCACTCCATGTCCTTGTCCGTTGGGTTGAACCGGGCATAGACACTCACGACCTGTGTGATGCCCTTGTGGCCGAGCTGCCGCGCGATCACCTCGAAGTCGACTCCCGCGCGACGGGCGCGAACGGCCCACGAATGCCGCGCGTCGTGCATCGTGTAATCCTCGATGCGGACCGCCTCGCACGCGGCCATGTGCTGGGCGTAAGCCGCGTATCGGTCGACGCCCGCGAACACCGGCGCATTCGGGTGCAACACGCGCAGGTGGTCAACGAGGTACGGCCTGGCCCATTCGCTGACGAGGATTTCGTGACGGTTGCGCGAGTGCGTCTTCGTTCCGGGGATGTGGGCGCGCATGCGATCCAGGTCGATGTCTCGTCTCAGCACGCGGAGCGCGGGCGTAATCTCTGCTGCGGTCGCGTGGATAAACGCTGAGAGAGCCCGGAACGGTTCGGGCTGAGCCTCGACCAGTCGGATGATGTCGGGCAGGTCGAGGTAGCGCATGCGCGGTGCGTTGTTCTTCGGAGCCTTGAATCCAACGAGCGGATCGCTGCTCAGCGCGTCGGTGTCGAGTAGGTATCCGACGAACGAGCGCAACGCGTAGTAGTTCTTCCTCCGCGTGCCGGGCGTGACGTCCAGCGACGCGAGCCACTCGGTGACGCGCTGTCGCGAGAGATCGGAGGGACGGAACGGCGACCTGACGAGCTTCTCGACTTGCATCCGGTACGTCTCGGCCGTGCCGGTGTCGCCGCGCTGGGCGCGCACCCACGTGGTCCATCTGTCGAGACACTGGGCCAAATCGACGTCACGAAGCCGCTCGCGCAGTTCTCCCAGCGCGTTGCCGCTGTGGGCGTCGTACAGGTCACCCAGCGTTATGCGCCCACCGACCACGGCGTCCAGCAAGTCCCACTCGCGGCGGCCGCGCTGGCCGAGGTCTTCCAGCATTCGCTCCATGTTTTTCGCCGTGCGCTTATCGGATGTGCCCGTCGACTTGATGACGGAACCGCTGAGAGTCGGGACGCGCACGGAGAATGTCTTGCCTCGCAGGTACGGGCTCATTGTCTGGTCCTCCGCTTCTTCGTTGGTGGCTTCGGGGTTGTTGGTCGATGACTGAGTGCGTGCTATGCGCCTTTGCCCAAGCGCTAACCTGATCTGGTTCGTATCGGACTGTGGGTCGTTTGCCCGCCCCGGGGAGTAGAACCTTGGGAACGATCGAATCGCGCAACCAGCGCGTCGACATCCGTAGGTACCTCGCGGCTTCGTCCTCCGACCAAAGCCGGTCTTGTGGCAGAACAGAGCGGTTCGCGTCACGCGCAGCTTCTAGCCTTTCCCGCGCGAGGGTCAGGCGCGCGCGTTCGAGTTCGAGACGTTCGCGTTCCGGAGCGTCATCGTGCGCACCGGTGACCGGGTCGGTGATTCGAGGACCGCGCTCGCACTCCACCGTGGCGACTTTGAGTACACTCCAGTTGGCCAGTGCGCTGGAGCCGGGGGTATACCATTCGTCGGAAGGATCAGCCGCGACAACACTGGGCGTGAGTCCGTCCAAAAACTTTGGGACGCGCCAAATCGACCCACTCGAATCGTTAGGCAGCATCGGCGCGGCCCTCGCTCCCTGACGCCCGCAGTCCCAAGGACTGCGTGATGAAGGACAGCGCCAGGAGGTAGTCGGCGGTGTCCATCGTGTCCGCTTCGTCGATCGTGGGCTTTGCTAAGCGCTTGCATCGGTAGCTGGTGTACCTTGCCCGTCGCTCGTCGCGGGTAAGGGCTTTGGCCACGAACGCATCAAGCGTCTTGTAGACGAGTGCGTCGTCCGAGAGAGCGCCGAAATCGAGGCTAACGAGGTACGTCGCCCACCGTTTTACGGACCGCAGGTTGCATGCTGGGCGATAAAGCCGGAATAGCTCGACCTGTTTGATCGCCCGCCAGAGCGACCAGCGTAGATCACGACCAATCCCTTTGAGAAAACCGGACCTAGACCGCCCACGGCCTTCGCGCAGATTGACCGGCATCGGCACGATGAACTCAGGCCGAGTGCGATCGGGCCAAATCGCCGCGATCACGCCATCACGGGCTGCTGGGTCGGTCGTCGTTTTGATCGCGGTAGAAATTGACTGTCACCACGTACTGCTTCGCCAGGAAGAAGTTCGAACGCGTACGACTGGAGCTTATACGGGTCAAGCTCGACGCCAGTGTTCGGGTCGCAGGTTTCAGACGGCTGCTCAAGCGACGTTAGTACCGCCCGCGCTTCGAACTCCGACAAGCCGCGAACCAGGACCCAGTCCCAGCGAATGGATGCAGACTTGGGTTTCGCGCGCTTGTAGACACGCTCGACGACGCCACTGACTTGGGCTCGGGCGCGCACGGGACTCGCGTTGTAGGTCCGACTTTTCCCGTTGTGATGCGATTCGAGCCATTCCAGTAGCCGAGCCGTCGCGTTCTCGAGTGACAGGCGGAGACCGAATCGGTAGTGGAAAGCCAGCGCACCCGCCGCCTTGTTTAGCTCCTTCTGACTTGTTAGGCCATCCGTTAGCCAACGCTCGACCATCGTCGCGTGGTGCCCAGTCGGCGCGCGATCTACGGAGCGCTTTCGGAGTTCTGCCAGTCGGGGGCGCTTGCGCCTCGGTATCTCATCAGGTCGCGGTGACGGCGCCTTCATGGGATGCGCCAGCGCACTGCGCCTCGATGCCCACGCCATCGGGTCCACCAGGCGAACGTCGCCACGCTCGAACATCGCCCGCGCGAGGATCAGGCTGGCCGGGCCCGGCTCGGAGATAGGCGACAGCGTCACTGGATCAAGCAGGCAAGACCCGACGCCGAACGGAGCGCGAACGCGGTTCTGCTGCCCACGATCTTTGTAATGCCCTCGTGGGTACACCTCGATGCTGCCGTTTTCCTCGCGCAGCCCTTCGGCTTCCAGCAAGCGCATTACATCGCCGTCGCGGCCATTCCACGCGCGGAGGGCGTGTAATGGCTCGGACCGGGTAAGAAAGTAGTACACGTGCAGGCCACCCGAGTCGCTGGATTTAACCACGTACGTTGGGGCACCAAGCGCTGCGATGACGCGGCTGTAGCGCGCGTTCAGATCCGCCTCGTCACCGTTGTGATCGACGTCGATAATGACGTAGGGCGTACAGAAGATTCGTCGCTCATCATTCCAGCGACACCCGGTGCCGACGACAATGTCACCCGCCAAGTGCCGAACTAAGAGCCAATCGGTGAGATATTCGTTTTTGCGAGACGACCAGTCACCGCTCGGTTGGCTCTTTATGAACTGCCAGCGATGGCCGATGAAGCGAGCTAGAAAGAACGCGAAGTCAGTGAGCGACAACCCGATAATGACGAGGCGATCCCGGGCCCGCTCGCTCAATGACAACGGTTCGGAGATACAGTCAGCTTCGAGCTGAGTCGCCGAAATCGTGGGTAGTATAGCAGTAACGTTCTTGTGGCCCTCCCGCAGTTAGTACTGTGTTCGCGTTAGCGTCGGCCAAGCCCGATGGCTTAAGCCCTTTGCACGTTGAATCGGGGCCTTGATGCGTAGGCTGAAATAGCCCGTACTTTCGAGGCCCTGCTTTCAAAGGGAGGTACGTCGATGGCTTTGTGAGTTTTCGTTGCATTTACTGGCGTGTCGTTGTCGTTTGCGTCTGGGATTGCCCTTTGGCTTTGCATGCCGTCGCCCTCGCCAGCTCCGCAAAGGAGCCGAGACCTAATTGGGGCACGTCCTTGTTCTTCCACGCTGGTCGATTCGCGCTCGTGGAAAGCCCCATTCCGTTGGGGGCCACGGCGATTGTTAGCGTGGACGGAACGCGCCGCCGGACCTAGTGCCGGTAGGCAGGGCGTGCCTTCGAGTGTTGGCGTGGGCGCCGAAGTCGACCCTTGCTTCGGCTCAAGGCGGGTGGGTCGTCCGGCGCGTCCAACTCCGCGAGGCGTACGACGGGAACCCGAAAATTGTCACGGGGACAGCGGCACCCGCGCGCCGCGTCCCTCCGACACTTTCTTAGCCGTGGCCACGTCGCCGTTCCTCTTTTGCTCAACCCGAGGACCGGGCCACAACCGTACAGCCGTGACCTCGCGAGTTGCGCGGTGAGTTCGGAGGCGCGGTTCTGCATCCTTATGACGAGCAAACGGCAAATACGTCACTAAGAACTCGTTATGCATAACGTCTAACAATGCGCCGTTGTTAGACACTCGTTAGGATAGGCATAAGCGCACGCGTTAATACGACTTACTTCGCGTCCTTCGACACGGCACACAGCAAATTCGCGTACTTGTTAGACAAATCGAAACAGCCGTGGACAGTCCGGACGATCGACGGGTTGACTGTAACGCGGCGACGGCCTTGCCATGGCATCCTCCCGGCCGCGCAGCAGGTATGGGAGTGGGTCAGTCGTCGAAGTACATCCCTGCAGTCGCTGGTTGCTTGGGCAGGTCCAGGATGACCGAGCCGGTCCCCAAGGCGCGCAGCCGGTGGGTCAACCGAATAACTTCAGCCGCGCCTTGAGATTGTGACGGAGGGGTACGGCGCGGCCCGGACGTGCCACCAGTCTCGCGTCCCGGTTGCGCGGAGCGTTTTGGTCGACGCCTACCGGCGGGCCTTCGGTATTTCGGCGAGCATTACCGACTGGTCGGCGAGCAGCGCCCGGGCTCGTTCCCGCGCCTCCGCGTACGCCTCAAGGTTCGATTCCACCTGCGAAAACTCGCCAGCCCATAGCGTCAGGTGTTCCGCCCGCCTCGCGGGCCCGTCGCAGCCAGTGGCCGCCGCGCGCTCCGATGCGCAACTCATGTACGCGGCGCGCGCCGACAACTTCTCGTTGGCGTCGGCAGCCGCTTTGAGGGCGGTAAGCATCTGAAAGTGGACGCGCTCGAAACCGGGCGGCGCCAACACCACATCGAAATCGTTGATCTTCGACCGCATCTTGGTGGTCATTCGCGCGCCCAAGACGCTGATCGCCTCCAAATTCGGGCCGTCAGACGCCTTGAGCCAAATCAAGAACGCCTCCGATTCGAGGTTGGCCACGACCACCACACTGTCCGCGTGGCGTTCGATCCGATCGGCGTAGCGCCGAATCGAAGACTCCTCGGAATTAAGTCCTGGCACAGCCGACCGTTCGTTGTTTCGCGGCGCCGGCGCCGAGGGCTCCTGGACACGCGGAGAGCGTTGACCCGCCGAGTTTGCGCCTATGACTGAATCGGCTTCTTCCGCATCCGGATCCGGGTCAGGAATCGGCAGGCCGAAGTGCTCTCGGGCGGCGGCGAGGAGGGCGCCGTCGAATTGAACCTCATCGCGCATCCTTCGAGTGCGACCGTTCGGCAAAACAAACACGTACATCATGCCCCGGCTCTGCGGCACGGAGAGTGAATGGATGCCGAGCCTGTCGCGCCAGCGCACAATGGAGTCGTTGCTCAGCTGGACGCGAA
>Ga0070664_100005434_pt1 | contig 10229 bp, 16 predicted proteins | sample KBSC73metaG_FD_65863 | JGI IMG/M metagenome (GOLD analysis project Ga0070664, IMG submission 65863) | Corn rhizosphere microbial communities from Kellogg Biological Station, Michigan, USA - KBS C7-3 metaG | ecosystem: Host-associated > Plants > Roots > Rhizosphere > Soil ... | reverse complement strand
ATGTCGAACGTGTAGATCAGCACCGGCATCGCCGCGCCGTCGGCGACGGGCAGCTGCCCCGGCTCGACCCGGGTGAGATGCCAGTCGGCGAGCGCGTCGCCGACAGCCTCGACCAGGGCGTCGCCGGTGAGCGTCCAGGTCTGGGCGTCCGCCCCGGGCAGCGCGACCACCACCTGCCATTCGGTCTCGGCGACACACATCGCCACCGGGCGGGAGGCCGTCCACACCGGCCACGCCTGGTAGGCGGCGGTCGGCCGCGGCCGGGTCGGGTGCGCGTCGATGGTGACGGTCTGCCCGTCGACGTCGGCGGTGACGCCGGCGAGCGCGGCGACGATCGCGGTGCGCTGCTGGGCCTGGGTCAGCACGGCGCTCATCCGAACACGAACCTTCGGGTCGGGCCCTCGTAGCGTTCGATCTCCGCGTCGAAGGACGCCAGCCGCTGTGGGCCGAACTCGTCCGAGCCGGGCATCGTGCCCAGCGGGACACCCTTCGCCGCGATCGCCCGCGCGCAGCGGCGGTAGAACGCGGCGATCTGATCGTCGGTGCGCTCGGTGACCTCGATCGGATCCGGGGTGCGGCAGACCCAGAACTGGTTGGCCGCCTCCCCGTCGTAGATGACCTGCAGGTCCTCAATCGACAGCGACGTCTCGGCCACCCCGCACCAGGCGCGGATGCGTTCGGGCGTCGGCAGTTCGGCCACGGTCACCCCCGACCGGTCGGCCGGTGGCCGGGAACGGGCAGCACCCGCCCGTCCCGGCCGCCGGGGATCAGGAGGCGGTGCTGTTCGACTTCGACCGGGTCGTGGTCAGCGGCAGCCCCGTCGGGGCGGTGATCTTCGTGAACCCGTCCGGCTCGAGGAACCCGAACGCGGTGTAGCCGCCGTAGGCGACCTCAACACCGAGGATCGACGGCTCGACCGCGGAGAGCAGGCCGATGCGCTGCTCGTAGAACTCGGCCATCGCCGATGCCCCGACGATGCAGGTGCCGTCCGGGAACGTCGGCACGACGATGCGGTCGAGCTCGAACATGTTGCCGGAGAACCGGGCCAGGCTCGACTCCCCCGCCCCGCCGGAGGCAGCACCTGGGAAGACGAGCTTGTTCATGTCCACGAGCGGGCCGATCTTGGCCCACACGTCGAGGGAACACCACACCCGGTCGGGCAGTCGCCCGCAGCCCCGGTACACCAGCGACGCCGCCTCGTACAGCGCGGCCGCCCAGCCGGCGAGGTCGTCGGTGGCCACCGTGATCGGCCCGTTCATCCCGGTGCCGGCGCCGAACACCGCGGCCACGGAGGTCTCGGTGTCCACCGAGTACGCGTCGGCCAGGTCCTGAACGAGGATGTCCCAGGCCGTGGGCGAGGTCCAGTCGATGTCCTGCCGGGAGACGTTGACCCACCCGCCGTGAGTCTCCTTCGGGAACTCGAGCGGCTGGATCTTCATCGGTTGGCTCGGTAGGGCCGTCTTCTCCGCGGACTGCTTGCCCGACGTCGTGTGCTGGGTGATGTGCGGGCGGATGAACTTCGTACCCGGCGTATTGCTCAGATCCTTCGGCCCCAGCGAGGACAGCAGCGGCCTGCTCGCGTCGATCGTGTTCAGCACTGGCCCGACCACCGGCACGGGCAGGATGCCCGGGGTGTCGGTGGTGATCTGGTTGGCGGCGCGCTGCATCGCCTCCCGCTCGCGGATGGCGTTGATGCGCGCGGCCGCCGCCGACTGGCGCGGCCCGAAGAGCCGGGTCAGGTCATTGTTCTTGTGCTGCAGCGTGGCCAGGTAGTCGACCATGAACGCGCCGGGCGAGGCGTAGCTGAACTGGTTACCGCCCTGGCCGAGCGGACGGGCCTGGCCGTCATCACCGCGACCGCCGAACGCCCGGGAGGCCTCCGAGGCCGAGCTGCGCCGCAGGGCCTCGTACTCGGCCATCGGTTTGATCTGCTCGTCGAGCTCGGAGATGCGCTGGCGCACACCCTCGAGGTTCTTCCTCTCCGCGTCGACGAGGTCGCGGCCCTCGGCCTCGGCCCGGTCGAGCGTGGTGTCCATGAACTTGAACTGTTCGTCGCGCTCCTCCTGGAGCCGCGACAGCATCGGATTCGACACGTGATCCCCCATGAAGAGCAGCCAACGACAGACGGCCATTGACGTGCCCGGAGAACCGTGGTGTCCCCTGTTCGGGGGCCGGCGGGACGAGCGGCGTGTGATGCCTCAGCTGATACTAGATCGCCAGCGCCGCCATCGTTCGAGCTCCGTGCGCCCCTGCGGGCGTGCCCCGGAGTTTCGACACGGTCGGGCGGTGCGCTCGGACGTGGCCACCAGGGTCACGCCGGCGCGCTCCCACAACGGCACCGGTACCAGCGAGACCTCACCCAGCCGGGCCTCGACCCGCTCGACGAGATCCAGGCTCGTCACGTCGTTGGGGTCCCACTCAGTCGCGCCGGTCTGCTCCCAGGACGAGAGGATCGGCACGTAGCCGATCGACAGCCCGGTCAGGTGCCCGTCCTTGGCCATCTGCGCGGCGCGCTGCGCATCCCCGGACCCGTCGAGTTTCCACGTCCCCAACAGGCCGTCATCGGTCTGGGAATCCCACTCGAACGAGGAGCCGATCGGCCAGGTCTGATCGTCATGGAAGAGCAGCAGCGGACGGGCCGGGCCGGACTCCTTGAGGTTCTTGTCGAACAGGCCGGCGCGCAGCTTCTCGCGGAAGAACCAGCGGATCGCCACGTCGCCGTACGGGCAGGCCATGCCCTGCATCATCGTGTAGCCCAGCGTCGTGTCGACCTCGGTCAGCTGCGCACGGAACAGCCGGACCTCCCGGCCACCGCCGGTGACCGTACGCCTCGTATTCATCCCGATGTCCCTTCTACGGGTGCGGTGTCCACCGGCGAGCCGACCGCGGGGCCGGCAGGCTCGGGCGGCCAACCCATATACGCCCGGGCCTCCGGCACGCTCATGAGCGGCGGCGAGGCGGTGGTGGCCTCGACCAGGGTGTGGATCGACGAGGCCAGGTCGTCGCGTTGCAGGAACTGCCGGTCGAAGACAACGTTCTGCCCGCGCGGCAGCCAGGACATGGACCACACCTGCTCGAAGGGCGAGAGGACCGGGCCCAATGTGATGCGGAGCAGATGCGTGTACATCGGGCCCGGCGACTTGTACGTCAGCCCGGTCGACTGCCCGCCCAGCCAGAACGGGTCCATGCAGAACATGTCGGCGATGTCGACGAGGGAGAACTGGCGGGCCTCGGTCATCTGCGCATCCGACGGCGACCACGCCAACGGGATGACCTGGGTGCCGGCCGGCAGGATCGCGGGCTGGCGGCCCGGGCCGAGATACTTGGCCATCCAGTCCACTTTGGCCTCGTCGGCCTCGAGCTGGCCCAGCCGCGGGTTCGGGGTGATGACCGCCGCCGACGGCACGGCGCCGTCGGCGAGGTTGCGCCGTTCGTACTCCTCCTGCATCGCGACCCGGTCGAGTGAGGCCAGGTGCTGCTCGACCACGCCGACACCGCGGGCGGGGTTCGACCGGTCCGCCGAGCGCTTCACGTGCACCACATCGTCGCGGCGCAGCTCCACCCCGCCGACGAGGTACTTGGCGTTGGTCCAGTCCCGGTCTACGACCGCGATGTCGATCCAGGCGGCGGGCACCCAGACCGAGGCCGCAGGCCAGTTGCCTGGCCCGCGGACGGTGATGTAGTTGACCGCGTTGCCCTCGCACAGGTAGTCCTCGACCTGGCAGCCCACGAACCAGGACCGGGCGCTGTTGGGGTCGGGCTGCTCGAGCAGCCGCGGCCGCGGCAGCGGGGTGATGCCCTTGTAGGCGTCCATCGGGGCCTGGGAGATCTGCCCGGCGATCACCCCGACCGCCTTGCCCACGGCCGGGATCCGCATCGCCGAGCGCACGTCGTACACGGCCGGTGTGCTGGCGAGCGCGGCCGCCTCGTGCGGCCACACGACCCGGTTCCACGGTTGGGTGATGGCTGGCCCGTCGAAGGGCGCGCCGCCGGCGGCCGCGCTGCTGCGCCCCAGCCTCGTGCGGCCGCGGCGGCGCGGGCTCATAGGCCTACCGGATCTTGAACCTGATCGGCGGCGGTGTGTGGTCGTATGCCCACAGCGCCAGCGTAGCGGCGATGATCGGCGCGACCAGCGCATCTTCGACGCGCCGCCCCCACAGCCACCGGTCGCCGACCTCCCGTTTGATGACCGCCTCGGCCGCGGTGTCCATCGCCGGGTGCGGCCGGTAGCGGGTGGTGCGGTCGGCCAGGCCGCGCAGGAACCGGGGTGCGGCCGCGGTCACGTCGTCGAAGGTTGCCGGGTGCAGGTCCAGGCCGGTCAGCAGGCACTCGTCGCCGACGTCGCCGGCGGGGCCCTTCGGGTCGTACCAGACCGCCCACGGGTCCAGATTGCGCACCAGCTCGGCCAGCCGGGCCGGCACCCACGACACACCGGGTCGCACGTCGAACAGCTCGACGTGGCCCACCCCGAGGGCATCGCGCCAGGCGCCGACGATCGCCGCCGACGCGCCGTCGATGTCGGCGTCGAGAGCGAGCGCCAGTTGCCCGCGGCCGGGCAGTACGGCGACCGCATCGGCGGCCAGCGACCAGAGGATGGCGGGGATGGCCCGGTCGGTGGTGATGCCGGTCCACCGGTTGCCGTAGGCGCGGGCGAACTCGTCCGGGCTCATGAGGGCGGCGGCGTCGGCCAGGGCGCGGGGGCGCAGGGTGTAGCCGTTGGCGGGGTGCGCGCGGGCGACGGCGGCGAGGTCGGCCGGGTCGACGTCGTCGGCGATGCCCCACTCGAGGTAGGCCATGCCGGTGGTGGCGCCGGCCTCGGCGGCCAGCCGGCCGGCGTCGACGAGGCCCTTGAACCAGGTCGACTTGTAGTTGCCGGCCGCGCTGAAGATCCACAGCTGGCCGTCGACGGTGGCGAAGGTGGGCACGATCGCCTGCAGCAGCTCGTCGCCGCGGACCTGGTCGAAGGTCCAGGCCTCGTCGATGTTGACGAGGCGGTTGCTGGTGGAGTGCAGGGCGTCGTCGGACGGGGCGAAGATCGCATAGGCGGAGCCGGTGGGGAACTCGATGGCCTCGGATCCGTTCGACTCGCGGATCTTCGTGAATGGCGGCCGGAACGGTGAGCGGCGTACCCGTTTGGCGAGCTTGAGCAGGGTGTCGCGGGCGTGGCGGCGGTCCTGCTGGGTGTACCAGCACGAGGCGTCGGGTTCGGTCAGGCAGACGTGGGTGGAGTTCGAGCCGGAGAGCACCGTCTTTCCGGCCTGGCGTTGCACGGTGATGACCACGATCGGGTGGGCCAGCTCGCCGGTGACGGGGTCGATCTCGCGGGCGACGTCGATGGTCTGGTCCTGCCAGGGCATGAACCGCCAGCCGAGCGCGCCGGCGACCTTGGCGACCTTGCGCCCGTAGGTGGGTCGGGTCGGGTCACGGGGTGTTGCCCACCGCGGCGCCGCCGGGGTCGGGCCGGCCGAGGTCGGCGAGGAACCCGGCAAGCTCGCCACGGTGTGCTCCTCGAGCGGTCGGGTCCAGCCGTAGGCGGGCCAGGGTTTCGCGGAGCTCGCCGGCCAGGCGGGCGGTCACCCACCGGTCGTCGGCGCCGGCGGCCCCGTCCAGCGATGCCGCGAGAGTGCGGGCGAGCGCGACGAGGCCGGCGTCGAGGGTGCCGATGGCCTTGTCGGCCTGGGCGGCGCGGACGGCCTTGTCGACGGCGAGTTCGACGCGGCCCTTGCGCGGCTTGCGCGGGTCGAACAGGGCCGGCTGGTCGGCGGGCCGGCGGGGCACGGGCTAGGGCTGGGCGAGGATCATGCCGAGCCCGATCGCGGCGACGATCGCGGCGAGCATGATCAGGATCGTGAGCAGGCCCAGCGCGCGGCGCAGCCCGGCGGGCTCGACGGTGCTGCGTTGGGTGTGCTGCAGATCCTCCAGCTGGTCGGCGATGTCGGCGAGCTGGGCGGTCACGGCAGGGGCGAAGCCGTTGGCCAGATAGCCGGTGCGGTCCAGCGTCACCTTCTGCGCGCCGCCGGCGCTGTACCTGGCACCGGACGGGTCGATGTCGTACTCCCAGACGTCCTTGGCGCTCACGTCTTCCCCCTTCGCCCGCGCGACGATGTCGGGCTTCTGCGCTTTGATGTTGTTGCCGGGGCACTGTGAATGGCCCCAGTTCTGCCCGTTCTCGGCACCCATGCTGTGGTGCCCCAGGCCGCGCCCGTCCGGGCTGTCACACACCTGCAGCGGCACCCCGTAGACCTGGTTGGCCCTGGCCAGGATCCGGGCGCTGGCGTCGAGCTGGGCCTCGGTCAACGGGTCGGGTACGAAGCCTTCGTTTTCGATGCTCAGCCAGTGCCCGTTGCCGGCGGCCTGGGTCCAGGCGGTGATGTCGGTGTCGACCATCTGGGTGATCCGGCCGTCCTTGGCGACGATGAAGTGACTGGACACGTTGGCGCTCGGGTTCATCTGCCAGGCGATGGTGCCCTCGTAGTAGCCCTGCGCGATGTGCTCGACCACGCCGCGCTGTTCGATCATCGGCCCGCCCGTGTTCGGGCAGCCGTACTTCGGGGTCGCGATGTCGGTCCACCAGCCCACGTCACACCTCCAGCAGGGTGCGGTAGCAGCGATGGCACCGCATGCCGAACCGGAGCTTGCCGCCGAGCTGGCCACAGGCCAGGCAGGCCCGGGACCGGGTGACGCGCCCGCCCATCGCCTTTCGACGCGGCCGCTTCGGTGTCCGCCCCGACGGCGGGTCCAGCGGCATGCCCAGCCAGATGCGGACAACATCGGCGAAGGCCCGCCGTTCGTGAACGTCGAGCGGTCGGCCGCTGGGTACGATCCGCTCCCGCACCCGGGGCATGGCGAACATCGGCAGCACCGGATCACGATCGGTGTCGGCGTGGTCGGTCAGGCTCAGCACGGGTCCAGCCAGACCAGCTCGGCGCCGTGCGCGGCCAGGCCGGCCGCCAGATCCCTCTGCGTGCCGAGCACGAGGACCATCCGTTTCTCGCCGCGCCACCGCAGACCCTGCATCCCGTCCGGGAAGCTCACACCTTGGCCGATCACTCCCCCGTCATGGCGGACAACGAACCGTCTCAAGCTCAGTCTGTCCTTAATGGACGGATGTAGACGCGCTTTCATTCAAACCTCTCAATTATATAATTCATCTCGCCGGGATCCCCCCTACCCGGGAGAGATATCGACAAGCGCGGGCTGTCCCCGCCTCCTGGTCCTCACAAAAAACCGGCCCGTGCCTCACGCCTTGCCTCCGAGGCCGAGGACGACAGCAGTGTGGGCGGGCAGCACATCCATACGTACCGAGTCGGGCAGCAGGACCGGCAGCGGGGTGAGGTTGGTCCACACATGTACGGCCTCGCGAGCGTCGAAACCCACATAGCCCACGGCGATCGGGATCTCAGTCCCGTCGACCAGCACGGCACGCACATTGGTAGGTGGTTGGGGATTCATCGGTACTCCTCGGGCCGGGGGTCGCCGGACCCGCTCGGTCCAGACCATGCGGGTGACGAGCTCGGGGTCGCCGGGCCCGCGCCGGGGTTGGCAGCGAACGGTGCGGGCCCGGCGAGCTCTATGGGGTTGTGCATGATCGTGGCCTGGCAAGTGCAGCTGCTGTCATGGAAGCTCAGCCGCAAGGGGTCTATGCCGTACGTGCGGTAGAACCAGAACACGCAGATCGGCCCGCGCAATGTTGGACTGCACAGCAACCCGTCGACAGTCAGCCACTCACCACGCGTGCGCTGTACCCGATGCCCACACCACCGGCAGCGCATCATCACCGGGCGTCTCCTTTGTGGATCGCGTTCTTGCGGTTGGCTGGTCATGACTCGGTCCAGACCATGCGGGTGACGAGCTCGGGGTCGCCCTGGTAGGCCGAGCTGGCCACATTGTGGACGGCCTCGAGGAAGCTGAACCGGCCCGCGCGGGCACGGTCGGTGGTGTAGCCGAACCCGGCCGGGGCCCACCAGGCCTTGTGTCTGCCCGACCACAGCAGGTACACGCCGTCGTACTGGGCCAGCAGGTGCGCCATCAGATCCCGCGCGGTGACGGTCGTCACGGCTTCTCCCTCAGCAGGATCACGCCGAGCAGGAATCCCAGCACGACGACGGCGAGCAGCCAGAACGCGGCCTTCAGCGCCCAGGTGTTGTCGTCGTCGGTGTTCTCCAGGTGGTCGCACCGGTCGTCGCAGTCAACGTGGTGACGGTGGTGTGGCTCGTGGCGGTGCGTCATGGGTGCTCCCGGGTGATCGTGTCTATCCAGTGCAGGGTGTCCGGGGCGGGGCAGGGCCACGGTTGGTGGCAGGTCAGGCAGACAACCCACATGTCGCGGTTGTTGAGCAGCTTCGCCGAGCGGGGCCAGTGCCCTTCGGCGGGCGTGGCCTGTCCTTTGGTGATCGGCGGCAGCAGCCCAGCATCCCGGGCGGCGCGGATGTACCGGCCGGTGTCGGACCGGGTGAAGCCGAACTCCTCCTGTACGGCCCTGGTCGGCGGCTGGTGGTCGTGAACGGCGGTCAGGTACGCCACCGCCAGTTGGCGCAGGTCGACGTCGGTCATGGTGTGCCCTTCGACTTGTGGCCGTTGTGCAGCGGCACGAACCGGGAGCCGACCAGCCGCCACCGGCAGCTGACGTTGCCGGTGTAGAGCGCCTGGTCGGACAGTGCGATCGGCCGGCCGCAGGCGCAGCGGCGGGCCGATGCGACCCGGTCGGTGAGCGCGGCGAGGGCCATCGCCGGGCCGAGTCCGGTGGCGGTGACCCGGTTGCCGATCGCATCCCACGCCGAGGCGGTCCAGCCCGGGCCCCTCGCGGCGGTCCACTCCAGGTGCAGGGCCCGCACGCCGGCCTGGCTGAGCAGGTGCGCGCAGGCGGCCCACATCGGCGTGTCCGGCGGCCCGCCCATCACCGGACCGCCCACACGTGCTCAGGGTCAGGGTCCGGGCAGGTGCAGTCGGGCATGGCGCGCCGGCACGTCGGACAGGCCGCCACGATCTGCCCGTCGCGCGGGTCGACCGGATGCTGTTCGGCGGCCACGTCGAGCAGATGGTCGAGCCGGGCGAGCGGAAGCCCGACGGCCTGCGCGACCCGGCTGAGCTCGACGACCAGGTCGGCGAGCATCGTCAGGTGGATCGCCGCATTGATCTCGCGGCGCTCCTCGCCGCAGGCACAGTCGCCGATCAGGCCGAGTACGAACACGGGCTGACCGTTTTCGGTCGTGGCGCCCTTCATCTGGGTCACGCCCATCGTGTCGGCGAGCAGGAGGTGGCTGAGGTCGGCGTACTGGAAGACGTAGGGACGGTCGGACATGGATGGTCCTTCGGATTCACGGGGTGGTGCCGGCGCACGGTGCCGGGTCTGCCGGGGGTCCGCGGGGCAGGCCGGCGTGGTCAGCCGGGTGCGGGCCGGTGACCTCCCGACGTCGGTACGGGTCCGGGTCCGTCGATGACCGCCGCGGCGGTGCCGGGCCGACGGGATCACGTTCGCCGTCCGGACCGGCCGACCCGGCTTGTGCCCGTCCCGTCCCGTCCCGTCCCGTCCCCGCGCGTGAGGTGGTCGGACCAGAGGTCGACCTGTTGGTCGACCCGTTGGTCGGGGCGTTGGTCGACCCGTTGATCGGGCGGTTGGTGTGCGGGGTGGTGGACCGGCTGGTCGGCGCCGCCGCGCCAGGGAAATGGGCGTTGTCGGGCCCGGACGCGGGGAGCTGAGGACCCGACGCCGACCAGCCGGCGTCATCACCCGTCGGGAAGGCAGGTACCGGACGGGTGACGGATTCAGTTGAGGGTTCATCTGCCGGTGCGGGCAGCAGATCCATGCCGGCCGCCTCGGGGGTGCGCCGGTTCTTGCGCGAGTTGCACGACCGGCACGCCACGACCAGGTTCGCCGCCCCGTTGGCCAGCGCCGGGTCGACGTGGTCGAAGACGAGGCCGCGGCCGCCGACCCGGTCGGCCCACTTGGTGAGCTCCCCGCAGTAGCGGCACAGATCGCGGTCCCGGCGGCGGACCGCGGCGTGCAGCTGGCGGTCCTTCAGCTCGGCCTTCTTCGCCCGGTCGACGTCGTACTCGTCCTGGGTCGGGTTGTAACGCAGGTAGTCGTGGGCGTAGAAGGCCATCCCGTCGGGCCAGCCGATGCCCTTCATGCACTCGCACATCTGGCCCGGAATATGCAGCAGCCCGCGGGCGACGAACTTCTCCAGAAGTGCCCCGCGCAGGTGCCGGCGCACGATCAGTTCTGGCAGG
>Ga0070664_100005432_pt1 | contig 10232 bp, 8 predicted proteins | sample KBSC73metaG_FD_65863 | JGI IMG/M metagenome (GOLD analysis project Ga0070664, IMG submission 65863) | Corn rhizosphere microbial communities from Kellogg Biological Station, Michigan, USA - KBS C7-3 metaG | ecosystem: Host-associated > Plants > Roots > Rhizosphere > Soil ... | reverse complement strand
GAGCTACTGCCCGCCCAGTGGGCCACGGAGGCGCTGACCCGGTGTGTCACCCGGTTGGGACCGGAAGAGCCGGTAACCCGTGAGGCAATCCGCTTTCTCACGGTCGGCGACCGCGAGGCTCTCCTGTTGCACCTGCGCCGCCTGACGCTGGGGGACCGGCTGCGGTGCCTTATCAATTGTCCTGTGCCGGAGTGCCAGGACAAACTCGAAGTCAATGTGGACGTCGCCGACCTGTTACTCCCCCCCTACGATGGGACTTTGCAGGAATACGAGCTTACCCTCCCGCAGGAAAACGGCACGTCCGTCGTCGTGCATTTCCGGCTGCCCACTGGAGCCGATCAGGAAACCGCAGCCGTGGTGGCACGCACCGATGTGGCCGGGGCCACAGATCTCTTGCTCCGGCGATGCCTCCGGTCGGTCACCTACTCGGATGGAACCCCAGTGGATAAGCTCCCCGATTCGCTCGGTGACTATTTATCGGATCAGATGGCCAAGCTGGATCCACAGGCCGAGATTACTTTGCACCTTGCCTGTCCGGTTTGCGGCGCCGCATTCAGCACGATCTTCGACCCGACCAGCTACTTGATTCAGGAGTCGAAGGCGGAGGTGCGTCATCTCTATCGCGAAGTCCATCTGCTGGCCTACCACTACCATTGGAGCGCCACGGAAATCCTCGGGATGAGCACCGAAATGCGCCGGAAGTTCCTTCGGCTGCTAGAAGAAGAACTGATGCAGGAGACAGCGCAATGAGCAGCTTCCTTGTCAATTTAGTGCGCCGCGGTGCGGGACTGCCCGCGGCGACAATCCAGGCGCCGCCATCTTCGCCGTTTGGACCGGAAATTCGCAAGCACGGGGACAGGTTGACGGAAGAGCTTGCTACCGACAACACTGCGGGACAGACTCCACTGCGCGCGAGATCCTCAGACGAACCACCTTTCGAGGCGCCGACACATCCCGCGCCTTCCATCCAGCGCCGCTCCGGGGCGGAATTCAGTACATCCATCCAATCCGTTCTCGGAGAGCCGACAGCCGCCGCCAGCACGCCACCGCTCTGGCCACGACCGCCACGGCAGAACGTGATTCCAGGCAGACGCGAAGCGCAGGTGTCTCCGATGGCACCACCGAACCCGATGGGTCCCGCCGTTCCGCCGTTTCAAGCGGACCGCGAAGTCATCACTGAAATTGATACCGAGCAACGTCTGCATACCCCATCGGCTGTTGCCCAGGAAATCATGCCAGCGGGAGAGTCTGCATACCACACGAGTAGTGTGGCGCCCGGCCTTTCAATAAAAATCGAGGAACCCGGTGAAAGGCAGGTAGTTCCCCCAACGATCCGTCCGGCTCCGGCCGAATCCCACGCGCTCCTTCCGTTTCCGAAAACTCCGTCGGCTTCCTCGCCGACACCAGCCTCGCAACCGCCCATTCACGTACGGATCGGCCGAGTGGAGGTCCGCGCGGCACCGCCACCCACATCTGCACCGGCCAGACCCAGCCCACCAGCTCCGCTCGGGTTCGACGGCTATTACCGGGTGCGGACCTACCGGAGCTGAAGCATGAGCAATTTTCTGGCCGTCGGTGGAGTCAGTGCAACGCTTCAGACGCTTCTGAAGGATCGCATGGAACTGCCTACCGGTGTGCCCCGCCCAAGTCTTCAGGTGACCGTCAGCACCCCACAGCCGGAAGACAACACTCAGGCCGCGGAACCCACCCGGGTCAACCTGTTTCTCTACCGCGTGATGGAAAACGGCGCCCTCAAGAACCAGATGATCCCCGGGCAAGGCCACCCGAGCGAGCACGGTCATCCGCCCCTGAGCCTGGTCTTGCATTACCTGCTGACCGCCTATGGCGCCACGGATGATAATGGCTTGGTCAATGAAACGCGCACGCACTTTTTGTTAGGCAGCGCCATGCGCGTGTTGCACGACTATCCGGTGATCACGGACAGCCTGATGACTATCCATTCCACGCCGACTCAGATCCTCGATTCGAGTCTCCGCGGCGAGTTCGAGAACATTAAGGTTTGTCTGGACCCCATCAGCCTCGAAGATCTTTCCAAGGTCTGGACCGCATTGACGCGCCCCTATCGGCTTTCCGCCGCCTATACTGTGAGCGTTGTTCAGATCGAAAGCCGGCGCATCAAAACGCTTGCGGCTCCCGTGCTGACGCGCCGGATTCACCTGGCTATTTCCAAGCGGCCGCAGATCTCGAACGTTTATCGCACGCCGGTGTTGCCCGGCGAACCGATCGGCGACATCAGGGCGCATGTTCTCCAGGAACTGACTATCGAGGGTGAGAACTTTCGTGCCGCTCGGACGTGGGTCAAATTGGGCAACCTCGAACCCATCGGGGTCCAACCGGCATCCGATCGGGAAATCAGCATCGTCGTCCCTGACGACACCTATCCCGCCGATGACGACCATCCAGTACCTCGTCCGATTCCAGCGGCGGATCGACTCCGCCCCGGGCCGCAGACCGTCGAGGTGCAGATCCTGTGGCCGACCGAGGTCGTCGAGGGCGGACTGGACCGGGGCATCGTTGGCGTGGACGAGAGGAGGCAAAGCTCGAACCACTTCGTATTTTTGCTCGCGCCCGAGATCTCCGGCATCAATCCATCCAGCGTCGCAGCCGGTGGATTCTCCGGTGCGGTGCTTACCGTGACCGGTCGCCGGCTGTTCCAATCGGGAGTCAAGAGCGTCGTGCTAATCGGAGACGTATCGATTCCGGTGCAGGACCCGGGCCCCGGCGGAGCACAGACGGATACCTCGATCCAGGTCTCGCTCATCGCCTTGGGGCTAACAACGCCGCCCACTCCTGCGGGGCTCTTCCCCGTCAAGGTCATGGCCAATGGCGTTCAAAGCATGGAAGACGTGACGTTTCAGGTGACCTAGAGGCGAGCCATGGCGGAAAACATCATGAACATAGGAGCGGATACCTGGGGGGCGGCCAATCGGGCGTATCTCTGCGCCGAACTGCACCGTCTCCGGCTGCTGTTTCGACGCCAGGTGCGCTGGCTTCGGCAGGCCTGGCAGCAGGATCCCTTGGCCAACCACCGCAGCCTCGTCATTAGCGACGCCTACGCCGACCGGTTGCTGAGCGGCATGGATGATGAAGAACGCCGATTCCACCAGGAGGATGCGGAATCCTGTGCGATGGCGCGTGCCTTGGAAGAGCTGGAAGCCGATCTTGCGATCCGCCGTCAGAACCTCACGGAAGAAGGCGGAATACCGTCCCTGGAAGCGCTGGCGAGGTCGTTCGGGCTAGAGCCTTTCGAGCGCGACACGGTTCTGCTCTGCTTTGCGATTGGCGAGAATCCTGAATTCGCCACGCTCTGCGCCTATGTCCAGGATGACGTGAACGCGCGCTATGCTACCCCTCACTTGGCTCTGAGCGTGCTCTGCCAGACCCCCGGCCATCGCGAGTCAGCCCGAGCGGCGCTTCTCTCGTCTTCCCCATTGCGCCGTTTCAGGCTGCTCTCGTTGGGTGACGGGATCAACGGCGCGGGCCAGTCCTCGCGCCCTCTGCGGATCGACGAGCGGATTGCCGACTACGTGCGGGGCATCAACCGGCTCGACGAAAGCGTGGTTCACCTGGTGCGCCCAGTGTCGCCTGCACCCATAGCGGGAGCGCAGTGCGAGCTGGTTGACCGACTGGTTTGCTGTGCAGAGTCAACCGCCAGCCAGCCGTGGCCGCCCTTCCAGCTCACGGGTCCGGCTGGCGCGGGCAAGAAGGCCGTTGCTAGCGAGTTCTGTGCGCAAGCCGGATTACAACTTTATGCGTTCGACCTCAGACGTCTGCCGCTCCAAGACGCCGAGCGCCATCCATTGCTCCATGTTATGGAGCGGGAGGCCGTGCTTTCACGCATAGCCTTGTACGTAGACACGGCGGACTTCGATCTCGCCGATCGCCTCTTGACCGCGGCCGCACATGACTGGATAGAACGCTACGGCGGCGTGTTGTTCATTGGCGGGCGGGAGCGCTGGCACACGCAGCGGCAGGTGCTGCATATCACGGTTCCGAAACCGGACGCCGCCGGGCAGCGCGAGCTCTGGACGAGATCGCTTGCGGGAATCGCGAATTCGGTGGATGGGCAGATCCATGCGATCGTTCAGCAGTTCGATCTCGGACCCGGTACCATTCCGCAAGCCGTGCGGTCCGCAGTCGCCAAGGCCCGCTCGCGTCCGGGTGATTTCATGCTCAATGCCGAGGACCTGTGGCGAGCCTGCCGCGAGCAAGTCGGGTGGCAGCTCGGCAGCCTCGCGCAGCGCCTGACGCCCTGCTACACGTGGGACGACATCGTCCTGCCAGTTGACCTGATGCGCCAGCTGCGCGAAATCGCGGATCAGGTGGCGGCGCGTTCACAAGTCTACGAAAGCTGGGGCTTCGGTGCGCGCCTACCTCGGGGACGCGGGATCAGCGCATTGTTCTCGGGCCCGAGCGGCACCGGAAAGACGATGGCAGCCGAGATCCTCGCCAACCATCTCCAACTGGATCTCTACCGCATCGACTTGGCCGGCGTGGTGAGCAAGTACATCGGAGAAACTGAAAAAAACTTGCGCAACGTCTTCGATGCCGCCGAGCAGTCCGGTGCAATCCTCTTCTTTGACGAGGCGGACGCGCTGTTCGGCAAGCGCAGCGAGGTGAGGGACAGCCATGACCGCTATGCCAACATCGAGGTCAACTATCTCTTGCAGCGCATGGAAGACTACCGAGGGATGGCGATCCTCTGCACCAATCGCCGATCGGCCCTCGACCGGGCGTTCCTGCGCCGCCTCCGGTTCCTCGTGGAGTTCCCGTTCCCGGATTCCGAGAATCGCCGGCTGATCTGGCAGAAGGTATTTCCAACGCAAGCGCCGCTGGCGCCCATGGATCTGGAGGCGCTGTCACGACTGGAGATCAGCGGCGGCAACATCCGCAACATCGCGTTGAACGCGGCGTTCCTCGCCGCCAGAGAAGGGGGGAACATCCGGATGGAGCACGTGCTGCACGCGGCGCGCCGGGAATACGCCAAGATCGACAAGCTAATCACCGAGACCGAGTTCGGTTCGCACTTAAGGTTGATGAAGACATGAGCGGTGAAACACACATCATCGACATCGACCGCATCGTGCTGACGGGGGCCGATCTGCGGAACCCCGTCCGGCTGAGCGCTCTCATCGAAGCAGAGGTTTTGCGGGCGCTGAGGGGTTCGGATTTGCGGACGTCAACGGGCGTTGCCAATAGCTGGACGAGAGTTGCCGGAGAAGTGGCACGGAGCGTGGTGCAATCTCTACCGGGAGGAAATAGCCATGAATAGACAAAGTCATGTCACCGCGAATAAGCAGCGGGCTGTGCCACCGGCAAAGGCAGGTGTCTCCACGATGGTGCAGGGAAATCGCGGTCGTTCCAAGGTGGGCAACCAGACCGCACAGCGGCTACTACTCGAAGGAGTCATTCAAGCCAAGCTCACCGTAAATCAGCCCAACGATCCGTTCGAACAGGAGGCTGACCGGGTGGCAAACGTTGTAGTAGGGATGAGCGGGCCTACCGGCAATGGCGAGGCCGTCATCGGGGCGGGTCCCGCCAGCGTCCAGCGGCAGTGTTCCTGCGCCGGAAGCTGTAAACATTGCCAGGAACAGGCCGAAGTGCATCGAAGGGCCACGGATACAGGAGGGGCATCGGAGTTGGCAGGCGTTTCCGATTCCACCCCTCCGTCCGTGGATCACGTCGTGCGTTCGTCGGGGCAGCCATTGTCCCGAGAATCCCGTGCCTTCTTCGAACCGCGCTTTGGCGGGAGTTTCGAAAACGTCCGCATTCACACGGACAGCGCAGCTGCCGAATCCGCTCGCGATATACGCGCGCTGGCATACACGACGGGACGTGACATCGTCTTTGGCGCGGGCAAGTACCAACCCGAAACTCACGAGGGGAGGCGCCTGATCGCGCACGAACTAACTCACGTCGTCCAGCAGAGCTCCAATCGGGTGGCCCGGTCCGTTCAGCGTGTCTGCGGTCCGACGGACATCTCAGCCGCTGTTGCCGGACGGGCGAGCTGCAACGACAGCTTTGGCAGCCCTTTCCTAACAGGTTTACCCCTGTTCAAGTTCAACACGAGTTGCGACGACTTCGCTACCGGGCAGGATACTGCGCTCCAGACATTCGTCGCCGGACAGCCTGCAACGGCGACATTCGAAATACACGGATTTGCCAGTTCCGACGGTGCCAGAGATTTCAATCGCGACCTCGGTTGTGCGCGTGCGATGAAAGCGTTCAGCTTGATGACAACTGCCGATCCGGCGCATGGCTTCGCTGGAATCGCCGCGCCACGGATTACTGCGGTGGTAAATCACGGGCCTGTCACTAGCCGTTCCGCTCCGGCCTCCAGTCTTCGCAGCGTCGTCATTCGCGTGCTTGGAGGATCGCCCGGGCCTGCTCCGACACCGTCTCCAGCCGGTCTTCAAACCGTCACCATACCGACGAACATACGTGGCACGGCGACGCCGGCTGCCATGACGCAAAATCGCATTCCGCCGCGAGTCGATACACCAGTCACAGTAACGTTTGCTGGCACGCCGACTATATCGACACCCGTCACTCTGGCTGTCGAAGGCGGTGGCGGCGGCAATGGTTCATCGACTGTCGATGGCGCTCCCAGCGCTGCATTTGCCGTCACCGGCGCCACCGTCGTCAATCTCCGAGGCGTTGACCAGACTTTGGACGCTGCACATGCCGGAAAACTCAGGTTGGTAGCGCGACAGCGTGGCACACAAATCGCCGCGAGCGGCGGGTTTTCCGTTTCTTCGATTCCACAGAACATGTCACACCCGTTCAACCGTCTCATCACCGATGCGGATTGCCCAACGTTTGGATTTGCCGCGGGGTGTGGGTTCCGCGGCATGGTTGTCGACCAGAACATGGACTCCGACAGCACAGTCCCTGCAGATCTGGATAGGGCCCAGCAATCAGAGCGCATACAACTTGTTACTGCGACAGGGTTGTTCGCTGGAACTACGCTAACTACGGGCTGTTACGTCGGCTGTACGCCATCGCCCCCCGATTTTCACGGAAGCCCCGGTCTCGCGGGACAACGATCTCCAGGAGTATTCAACTCAAGGCAGACCTTCATGTTCAGGGACAACCGCACCGGCGCCTCCGAAATTCCAATGACCAATTCCGGCTTCATCATCAATTTCGATGTGGCACCGGTGCCTGGATCGGGGTTCCTGGGTTTCGGTCAGAGTTTCCAACTCACGGTCTCGTCGATCGGCACATCAAACAGCTCAACTGATCCAAATCCAACGTGTCCTTCCGGGACAATCACATCTGCGGCCGGCAGAACCTCTGTTACGAAGACTATTCCTCTCTGAAGCGGAAGGCGATGAATCTATGCCGGCGACGACCTCAAGACACGCGGAAAGCCGACCAGCCAGCCGGGCCCACAACGTCCAGTGCAGCGCGCCCTCACGATCGGTCGTTACGGCCGGTCCAGGCGAGCTGGCGTGTTTTCAGACCGCGCTCGGAAATCAAGGGATCCAGAAGCGTCTACAACGCGGCGTTCTGCAGACGAAGCTGATGGTTAACACGCGCCGGGTGATATCTACGAACAAGAGGCCTCCCGCATCGCGGACGCAGTCATGGGAATGTCCGTTCCGGGCCACGCCCGTTCTCTCTCCGAACGTGACCTCACTGAACTGGGTTGCAGACAACGCCGGCGACACGAGTGGGAACTCGTTTGCGGATCTTGGTCGGAAGGTCCTCGATAAGACTAAACCTCGGGCGGAGACACACTAATGTCCTCGGAATTCCCCCGAAGCCCCAAACTCCTGAAAGGCGCGCTGGTCGTGTTCTCCTCGCAAAAGCCCGGCCCGCCGCCCACGGTCATCGTGTTCCAGTACAACCCGGAACAGCTTAGCCGCTCGCTGGCCCATCGGGCCGCGCCTCCGGATTCCAGTAGTGTCGGTGGCGCCCGCGAAGACTCTTTCCGCGTTCTCGGCCCGCCGGTGGAAACGATCAACCTTTCTGTGATACTGAACGCTGCCGATCAGCTCGAGCAGCCCGATCAGAATCCCGAGGTCGCCGCCAATGGTCTCCATCCAGCGTTGGCGGCACTCGAACTCCTGCTGTATCCACCCAGCACGCAGGTGCTGCTCAATCGCAATTTGGCGCAGGCCGGCAGCGCCCAGATTTGTCCCGCCGATCTGCCGCTCACGCTGCTTGTCTGGGGAAAATCGCGCGCCGTACCTGTGCGATTGACCAGCTTTTCAATCACCGAGGAAGCCTTCGATCCGAAGCTCAATCCGATCCAGGCCAAGGTCGACCTGGGAATGCGGGTCCTCACCTACATGGAGCTGAAGGAAGACACGATCGGCTTCGCCGCCTACATCGCCTATCAGGCGCAGAAGGAAGCGCTCGCCCGCCTAGTGCGGCCCGGGGAATCTGCAGGCGCCATTCGTGGGCTTATACCGTTATAAGGAGGACGCATGTTTTTCAAAGGCAGCCGCTACGAAAACGTCGAGACCGACAACATCACTAATACCCAAGGCCAGGTGATCCGGTTCAAGAAGGTCCGCTTCATCCCCGCCACCCCGGCGCAGGCAGCGGTGGTCGTGAATCAGGGCGAGCGCCTCGATCACATCGCCCAGCGGGTCTACCAGGATCCGGAGATCTTCTGGCGCATCTGTGATGCGAACCTCGCATTGTGGCCGCCGGATCTGGTGGCCGCGCCTGGTCACATCATCAAGGTTCCGCCTTCGGAGGGATAACCCGTGCCGGCCGTTACCTACACCATGTCGATCGACGGGGTGCCCGCCAGCCAGAAGTTGCTTGAGGCCATCCAACAGATCGAGGTGGAAGATCATGCCAGCATGGCCGACATGTTGCGCCTGCGGGTCGTCATCGGCGTGAAGGAGGGGTGTGCGGGGTGGTCCTTCATCGACGACGACCTGTTCAGCCGGCTGGCCAATATCAAAATCGCTGTGGCAGTGGGCAGCGGCCGGGCCGAGACGCTCATCAATGCTTACGTCATTGAGACCAATGCGAGCTTCGCCAATCAGCCGGGATCGTCCATCTTGAACGTGGTGGCGATGGATCCGACGGTGCTGATGAATCTCGAAGAGAAGGTCAAGCCCTGGCCCAACAGGGCGGACAGCGATGTCGCCAACGCGATCTTCTCTTCGCCGGAATATAAGTTCACCCCCATCATTGACACAACCCGATGGCGGCGTCAGGAGAACGATCAGACGCTGATCCAGCGCGGCACCGACATTCAGTTCCTGCAACAACTGGCCCGTCGAAACGGCTTCGAGGTTTACGTGGAAACCGATAGCCTCACGGGTGTGGTGCAGGGGCATTTCCACGCGCCGCGGCTTGATCTGCCGCCGCAAGGGGTGCTGTCGGTCAACATGCGGGACGCCACCAACGTGAACAGCTTCAACGCCCGGTTCGACATGTTGCGGCCCGCGACGGCGCAGGCCACCAACCTCGACGTGGAAAGCCGTGAGAATCAGCAGGCGCAGGTTGGCAGTTCCCGGCTGAAAGCCCTGGGACGAGAAACGGCTCTGACGGCGCAGCGGCAGCGCCGGGTGCTTCCGAGCCAGACCGGACTTACCCGCGCGGGCGAACTGCAGGCATACGCGCAAGCCGTAGCGGATCAATCCGCGCTCGCCATTACCGCAGACGGCGAGCTGAATACGGTGGCCTATGGCGGCCTGATGCGCGCCAAGCGTCCGATCCTGGTGCGCGGCGCCGGTCAGCAGTTCAGCGGGACCTACTATGTGGAACGAGTGCATCACATCCTGACACCCGATTCGTACAAACAAAACTTCACCCTGCGGCGAAACGCTATGGGGTTATCCGGCAGGGAATCGTTCGTGCCAAGCAATGCGCTTCCGGCTTAAGGAAAATGCAATGGACATCTCGACCGACAGCCTCTCATCGCAAGACCTGCAGACGGGCCGTTTCTTTGGTAAGTACCGGGGCTTGGTTACCGACAATCAGGATCCATCCAGCCTGGGACGCATTCGCGCAAGGGTTCCCGAGGTGCTCGGGGACGTGGAAACAGGCTGGGCCTTGCCCGCCCTTCCCTATTCCGGAGATGGCAAGGGGGTCTACACGGTGCCCGCTGCGGATGCGGGGGTGTGGATCGAGTTCGAGTCGGGCGACGTTTCGCGTCCCATCTGGACCGGGTGCTGGTGGGGCAGCGGCCAGTTGCCCAAAGACGAAACCGGCGCAGCGACGACGCCCCAAAAAAGATCATC